>Ga0164292_10002639_pt1 | contig 14650 bp, 21 predicted proteins | sample GEODES117metaG_FD_111486 | JGI IMG/M metagenome (GOLD analysis project Ga0164292, IMG submission 111486) | Eutrophic lake water microbial communities from Lake Mendota, Wisconsin, USA - GEODES117 metaG | ecosystem: Environmental > Aquatic > Freshwater > Lake | place: USA: Lake Mendota... | reverse complement strand
TTTCTATAAACTCTTCGTATTTTTCTAATTTTTTTAATATATTCCTAATCACATATAGTGAAGTTAGTAATAATGCGATTAATATTATTCCAAATGCTTCCATATTATACTATTTCATATCCTTGTAAAAAATAATTATTTGCTTTTTTGTATTTAACCTCAACTAATTCACCTGCTGGTGATTTCATTACAATTTTGTCATTTCTACCATAATTGTTTTTCTTTGTGATAGTTGTGGAATAAATTCTATCTTTAATAGTTATCCCATCTAAATGGTCAATTTCATGTTGTACAATAACTGTCATCATTGTTTCCATTGAAACTCTTTCATCTACTTTATCTCCTTCTGGATTAATTTCAAATTCTAATTCTCCCAAATTATCAGTTTGAACTTTAATTTTACAAGACCTAATAGTTCGTAATGGTTTTTCAATTGTTTTTGGAATAGATAAACATCCTTCATAAAAAAGAAACCCTTCTTTAGACCGGTCTGTAATAACTGGATTTACTAAAAATAGTTCTCTACTATCTTCTTCATCACCAAATTTAATATAACAGGCTCTTTTTTTAATTCCTAATTGAGTTGCCGAAATACCTAAACCTGGATAATTTTTTAATCCATCTTTCAAAGTTTGTTCTAATTCATCCGCTTCAATAGCAGTAAATTCTGTTTTGGGAACGCGTGTTAACAAAAACTCGCTAAATTCGTTAGATTGTAATCCGTTTGATGCTTTGTCTGTAATTAATTTCATATTTTTATTTATTTTTTAATCCGTATTTTATAAATTTATACCATACTCTTTCATGAATATAATATTGAACTGGTTTATACACTAATTCTACAACTCCAAATGCAGCCCCTATCTGAATTGAACCACTTATCCACCACATTATTAAAAACCCTATGATGGTACTTAAAACACGATATGAGATGGCTTTAGCAATATGTCTTTTACGCTCTACTATCATATTAATGTTCTATTTATTTTTTTATTAAAATCATAAAAAAATACCATACTATATCGTTCACCTTCTAAAACAGGATTTACTCTATGTTTAATGGTTTTATCGGTTATAATACTTAAATATTTTTTTGGTTTTAATTTTTCTTTCTTTTTATTTTCCGGTTCAATATATTCATATTCTCCTCCTGTAAATTCATCATTTAGATACATTAGAAATGTTATATCCGATGCGTCTTGGTGAAATTCATCGTTTCTATTCGTTTGGTTTGTTATTTTATTAATCCAAGCCATTTGAAACGTAATTTTAGTTTTTAGTTTTTCATTTAAATAATTATTTATCTTTATAATAATTGATTTCATATCTTCATCAACATTTGAGATATATTGTCTTACATAATAGTTTCTAGATTTTCCACTTAATTCAGTAGGAGTATCATCAACTTTAAACGATACACATCTTTTTTTTAAAATTTTTTTTTCTTTTAAACTAAATAAATTTATATTATCTTCTATTAGTATCATTATCCTTTGGTTTCATCATAGGTAATAGTTCCATTTGGTGTCATACGGCCTGTTCTAATAGCAGTTCCACTAATTGCTGCTACATCGGTTGGTGGTTCATGATATATTACATCATATCCTACACCTCTACCATAGTTTACTGATTCAATATCAGGAATAATAGATATATGAATTTGATTCCAATTTTCTTGAAAGAATGGTTCTTTTGTTAATTCAATCATTACCTGTTGGGCAGTTTTTGGGTTGTTTTCATCTACATCCACATCTCTAATTGCCACCCAAACATTCTTTCCCTTTTCAAGTTGTTGATTGATTAACCATTCATGTCCTTTGTGCCAATTCTGCCATCTTCCGATGTATAGTGCGTACTTTTTCATAACATTGTTTTTATAAATGGTAATATTGCTAATTCTTTTCCTTTTGCTTCAACCATAATGTCCACATCCAACTCGTATGTATTGGGGAGGGCATTAATATACACCGAATGGGCTTGTGGTTTTTCTTTTGGATTGTTTTCATGTAATGCTTTAGATTCTGAATAGTGAACTTCTTGTGTAATACTTTTTGGCCAAGTTGTGGCAGCAAGTTTAAGAGCTTCTTCTTCGGTTAACCCACCTGTGCAAAATTGATGGTGATGATAGTCAAATACAATAGGAATACCTGTTCGTTCGTAGATATACATCAAATCTTTTACTGAATACATAGAAGCCTTATCATCATTCTCCAATGTCAATCGTTTTTGTACGCTTGGAGAGAGTCTTTTGAAGTTTGTAATCAATCTATCCATTGCCGCTTGTTTATCTCCGTAGACCCCATTACAATGGATATTAATATTGTTATAATGGGTTTTAGATAACCCCATCATATCAAATATCTTACCATGTAATTCTAAATCAGCAAAAGTTTTCTGAATAACTTCTTCGTTAGGGGAAGGTAACACATTAAATGGACCAGGATGAGAATTAATACGGATATTATGGAATTTAGCGTAATCACCTGCTTTCTTTAGCTCCGATTTAATCTCTGTGTAATCTTTGAGTTGAGTTAAATCCAATGCATCACCCCACGGAATAATAGCGGATGATAAACGAAAAAAATTGATATTATGGATACGATTCCATTCCAATATCTTAATAATATCTTTGGCATTTGCTAACGCCAACTCCGAAACGTAATCCAAGCCTTTGGCATTGAATGTTTTCTTCACCATTGAACGATTTGTGGTAACCTTGTTACCCATCGACATATTAATACACGCATATCCTATATTCATACTTTAAATATAAGAAAAATATTTCGTATTTACAAGCGGTTAGTAAGTTTTGATGTTTTCTTCTTCGTTACGGAATTTAGCCAAATCCCTAACACTTCCTTTTTTGGTGTTTAACCAATAATTTACAGCTTTTGGATTATTTATCCACAATTTACGATTATTCCATGGAAATTCTGGATGCATGTATTCTTCCCATTTTAAATTTGAAGTTTCTTCTTCCTCTTCTTGAATTTTTTCAATGTTAGAAGCAGTTTCGTCAGCTACATCCTCTGTTTTATCACCATAAATTTCATATAACCCCAATTTTTCATCATTTTCTATCATTTCAACCAATTTTTCTTTTTGTTGGAGTTTTTTGTTAGAAATTAAGCCATTAAATGCAATAATTAGAGCAACTGCGAGAGGGTCGAACACTATTACAATCAAAAATATGAAGAATTTTACAACATTTTTCAATTCGATACCAAATGCTTCAGCTACAAATCGAAATCCACCTACTTCCTTCTCTAAATCTAGATTAGCAATCTTAATTTGATTGATTTTTTCTGTTTCAGTTGCGTTTTCTGCTTGTAAATTAGAAATTTTATCGTTAATTTTACTAATTTCCTTATCTCTAGCATCAAGTGAACGTAATAAACGTGAATTTACTGTACCTCCATCAATAATTTTACCTTGATTGGAGTTAAATTCGGTAATTTGAGTAGAAAGTTGAGTAATTTGTTCTGTGTTTTGGTCAATTTTTGTTTGATGAACCTCAATTTCTCTATCTACTTGTTGTAATTGGAGTGACTGTGCTTGAAATGCATTAGAAAGGTATCCAAAAATACCCGCGGAAGTGATTAACATAAGAACTCCTACTGAAATAGTAAGATACCATTTGTTAAATCCACCAATTTCATTCCACTTTTGTTTTAAATATGTGGCAACAACCAATTTAGCTAACTCCAAAGAGGAAGCCATTACTATAACTGATGTAGATGCTCCCGCAAAGAGAACACCTAAACCAGTTACAGAGAAATAAGCCGCACATCCGGCTACAATAATAGCAGATAATCCTACTAATACTTTTAGCCAATTCATATTATCGATTGATTCTAGCTAACTCTCCTACACGTTCTATTAATGCTCGGGCGTCTGCTAATGTAGTATGTGCTTCAGAAGGTGATAAGTTCTGCGCACCTGAAATTCCATTTTGTAAAATTCTCAATTTACCATCAATGGCCTCTAATAATTTTTTTATTTTTTCGTCGTATATCATACTAATAAGTATTTTTAAATAAAAAAAGGTGATAAGTTATTCTTACCACCCATAAATATAGAAAAAATATTTGAATTAATCAACCGTAATTGAAATTGATTTAGACTTTCTTTCTTCTTTTTTATCAATTGTTAAAATAAGTAATCCATTAGAGAATTTAGCTTTAGTTTTAGTTCCATCATAATCTTTACTTACCGTAAAGGTAACATCAATTTCCTTAACCAATGGAGAGCTTCCTTCTTCTTTTTTTGCTTTAATTTTAATTTTATCATCCGTAACATCTAATTTAATGTTTTTAGCATCATGCCCTAAAACATTCAAAGTTAGTTGTTGTTGACCATCTTCCAATTGAGATACATCATAATCCGCTACAAATGAAGAGTGGTTTGATGATGTAGTATTCCATTTTGGATAATCAAATAAATCTAGTAGTTTTGTTAAATCTGTAGTGTACATAGTTTTTTTATTTAAGTTTTTGAAATAATTTAAACTGATAGTTTCCATTTTTATACCAATCAAATTATTATGACAAATTGTCAGTGTTATTTAAATAAAATATGACAAAGTGTCTGTATTATTTAGATTTAATGTAATTTTGTCTTTCAATAATAGTACTCATGTGGTCTGCCCAATGCATTATGTACTGAATGTTTGATTTAAGATATTTGGATAAATCAAATGTTTTATAATATTTTACATTATCTTCATCATACATTCCATCTGTAAGTTTAATACCAAAATATTCATTTTCATTATACTGAATACCATAGCTATTAAGTAAGAAGAAAGTTCTGTCAGTAATCGCCATATATGAGTTATTACTATTTCTAGTATATACTTCACCTTTATTTTTTACATGCCAATCTGATTCATTAGGTGCGTAATGTAATTCTTCTTTAGTTCCTAACTTTCCTAAATCATGATGTAGTGCTACAAATATTAATTCTTCATCTGTAAAATCAGGTACACCTCCCTGTGATACAAATACATTTTTCATAGCAATTGCGTTCTTACAAACATTAAAAATATGGTCAATATAACCACCAGGATACGCGTTATGAAAATTTAAATTACCTGAAGCTGGTGATATCATAAGGTTACCACCTAATTCTGATTCAGAGTACATATAAAGGAGTTTTTCTAATCTTTCTCCTGTGAAGTACTTTTCTAGGATTTTAAGAAACTTTTCGTAATTTGTTTTTAATTCTTGTTCTGTTTTTTGTTTCATTTTCTTGAGTAGTAAAGAGTTTAACTATTAATAATACCCAAACATACGAAAAATTTTCAACTTTTCCTAGTCATCAGATAAAAAGTTTTTTCTTTGTTAAAATTTCATATATAATTTCAACCTCTTCTTCAGTAGTTAATTCAGGCAAATCATCATCAAACAATCGAAGAGTGTAGACGGTATTACCTTTTTCATCAAAAAATTCATCAGATTCAGAACTGAATAATGCGGGAGTATATTCTATATTTTCTAAAGCATCTTCATCATCTACATCCACCAAAGGTATAACATAATAGTGATATGAATCTATTCCATCTTCTACTTCTATTTTATGACATCTCCATCTATTGAAGCTATTTTCAGTTATCAGAGTCTGCGGTAGTATAATCATAATTAAAATATTTACAAGTAAATATAGTAAAAAAATATCAATTTTACAAAAAATACAATTTTTAATTTATAATTTTATATTAATGTTTTTTTATTAAAATCGCATTTCAATTTTTTAAACAATTCTTCCATTCCATCTGCTTTGAAAAAGTTTAAATAATTATGAATTAATACTTCTCTCATTTCATTTTTCAATTTCATAAGTTGATTTATATCCAAGTTTGATATCTGTTCGATTACTTTAACAATTTTATCAAATCTTTTTTTCAAATCTAATTCAGAATCATAGCTTTCATCCCACCATTTATCAAATGTTTTATAACCCAGCTGGTGTAATTTATTTAAAGTAAATGGATTCCCAAATACAATAAATGGCTGACATAAATAAATCGGTTTATATGTTTTTTCAGATATAAAAAGCGAATCATTATCATATAGAGTTTCGGTAACTATATTCAAAAAACTTTTTAAATGAGCATCTATATTTAATCTAGCACCTCCACCTATTTTTTGATTATCCCAACTTGGAACATCGTAATAGTAATTTTTATCAACTCCTCGTAATGTTGTAATAGATTTATTTTTGAACTTTTCATTAGTAGTCAATTCATTAAACATCAGTAATCGATTTTCTCTAGGAATTCCATTAAAGCACAAAAAATGAAATACAAAATTATTATTTATAAATTTCTGGTAATCGTTTTCAACTGATTTTACTTTTATAGAATCCAATTTAGATACTGATAAAAAGTTTATATGATTACCAAAATAATCATAATTGATTATGGTAAATTTATTATTTGAAAATTGAAATAAATTAGATGTAATAACAATAACATCTTCTTTAGAAAATTGATACTTTTGGCATAAATTATCTATCCACTTAATATGAGATATATTAAAATATCCTTCCAATAAATAAGCAAAAACAATTTTACACTTTTTTAATTTAATTGATTTTAATACCCTTTCATCGAAATCAATTGTGGTATAATTGTCAAATAACTTATTATCAAATAAAACTATTGGGTAAATAAAATTTACATCAGTTTTTATAAAATTATCAATCGTATTTTGTTTAAAATTACCAAGAGTGTTATCCAATAAAGTTGTTATATTTGTTTTACTTTGGATATTCCATTCGGGTTCAATATTATAATTGTATAAGTTTGGAAAATTTATATCATCATACCCAACATTTATCAATATGTTTTTTATATTACTCATATAATATCTTTAGTGATATATTTTTTATAAAATATATCAGCAAGTAATTTATGTGAAGAAAATGATAAATGCTTATCTACAATCTCTCCATTAGTTTCATCATATATTGTTTGAAGACCATTTAAATCAGTTTGGACATTCCATAGTATAGCCATGTTACACCCCTTTTTTAATAAGAGTTTTCTAATCCATTCGAATCGATGTATGTGTCTATTTTTATATAAAATATGGTCTGCAAAATAATACTGAAAATTTATAATAGTTTCAAATTCAGTTTTAGTTAAATTACTTTCTTTTTTATCCTCTGCAAAATTATGAACGATTGATTCAAATTGATTATTAATTGGAACATCAAATCTATGTGGATGAGTCATTCCAATAAATACATAATCCCCTTTATTTATTTCATCCCATTTTCGTATTATAGTATCTATGATTGTATCGTTTGAACTTCCACTTTTTCCAAAGTTTTTTAAATTAATATCAAAAAGTTCACTTAACCACTCCGGCCATATTTTATTTCCTAATTTATAATATTTTTGATAATATTCATCCGATGGATTACATCCCCAACCTGCGGTATTACTATCCCCAAAAGTCCATAATGTGGATTTCATTTTAGTATTCTTTATACCCAATATTTTCAACTAACTCAAATACAACACTATTCCAATCTTCTATCTCAACTTCAATTGAATTATATTTTTGTAACATACGGCCACTAACTTCTCTATAAAACCAAGTTGGAGCATATTTAGGTCTTGATATTTGTTTAGTAACATAAAGATTGTAACCAAAACATACATCATTACTTAATTCTTTAAACCAAACATACCCAATCGGGGTATGATTTAATTTTAGTAAAAATAAATAGTGTCCCAATTCTATTCTATTCTCACACTCATCTATATCAAACATACCATCCCACTTGTATTCGGAATTAAAATAATTAATAAGTAATTGGATATCTGAAATATAATTAGATATATCAACTACATAATGTATAGTCAATTCTTCCTTTATAAAATTATCTTTATGTAAGATATATGGTTTCATCAGAATAGAGTTTTTACACTTTTAACTTCATCATACGGTAAATAAATAGAATCATATTTTTCTTTAAATTCATCATTAAGTTCTAATTTTGTATTAAAGTGATTACTACTATTTAAATTTATTAATTTAAAATCTATATTTAATTTATTTGATACCCACTCTTCTAATTTATACAATTCATTAAAATCAAACCATATTATATTCGGGTCATGATTATGCCATCTTGAATAGGGAAATATCAAAATTCTTAACATTTCTCTGCCAACTTCATCAATATTTAACTTATATTTTTTTATAAAAATTTCAATAACTTCTTTTACACTCTCTACTGATTGTAAATTATTTGTGTTATAGAATAATAATTCATGAATGGTGAGGTTTGATAATTTGTTAACTGTATCTAAATCACCATATCCATTAAATTTGTTTAATACATGCTTCCATAGGGATATAAATCTTTCATATTTATTTCTTCTAACGGATATTACATTATAATCATATCCAAATTTTTGTTTTAAAAGAGGTATTGGCTCATGACTATGAGCAAAATCTTTTTCAAAATATTTAAAATCTATTTGACTTATATTAGTATATCTACTGTTGATTAATTGATTATCCATATTATAATCATTAATATAATGTTTAATATCTAAATTTTGTTTTACACAAGATGCCATAAATGCAGTTGATGCACATCTTGGTAATGATACATAAATAAATTTATTTTCTACTAACATTATAATATAGATTTTTTAATTGTTTTACTTGGCCAGACATTCAATGAATATCTAGTTCCTTTTATCACTGCATCAACCGAATGAACTATATTTGAATCAAATATCAGTACACTTCCTGCTTTTTTAGGGGTAGTGTGACTATCCTCATGTGTAATATATTTAACATCCCCACCCTCATAATCATCGTTAAGTTGGATAATAAATGTTATTGTTGCACCATTTAAGATTTCATGCTTATCTGAATGCCACTCCAGTAAATCACCCTCACCATATCTATTGAATGAATAACTTGGTACATTAGTATAATATACACCCTTAAATGGATTTAGGTTATTGGATAATTCAATAATCTTATTTGTAATATTTTTTAATAGTTCATTTTCTAATAAGTCATTGTGAAAATAACAACCCATTCGTTTATTACCATTATAACTCATATTCTCTTCAATTAATTTACCATCTACAATAAGTGATGATTTCATTTGGATAAGACCAATTGACTCTCCTAATAAAATTATTTGTTCACATTCTTCTTTTGTTAAGAAATTCTCAATATATTTAATAAACATTATATAATACTTTTAAAGTTTTTAAGAAATTCAAAACCAACATTACCTGCTAATACTATTCTATCTAATGTTGAATTGGGTGCATTATTTGGAGCATGGGGCATATCACCCTCCATTATAATTAAATCATCCTCTTCTGGTCTTATCCAATATTCTTTTTTATTTTTACCTCTAAAGTATAAAACACCATCATCTCCATTCATTACATCCGGCATTTGAATATAATAAACAAAGGTATAATGTGGAAAAAATGATTTAAGTCTTTTATTAATTTCAGTATGTGCATGATAACTCAACTCTCCAATTACATCTCTATCTTTATATGAACTTTGTACTGGATTTTTTGCTCTAACTATGTTAATCCAAGATTCAGTATTTAATTTATTATACTTATTATTTTCAATATATATTTCCTTACAATAATTGGTACTTAATTTAATTATTTTATCCAATAGAGGTTGGTATCCACAACTTGCTATATCCAGAACTTTATCATCTTCTGTTATTAAATATCCAAATCCGTCATGGATAGCACCGTAACGGGATTTTTCAACTCGTTTTGCTTGTTTAATTATTTCATTTTTATTATCAAATAAATTAAGTTTTGTTTTCCATATAAATGTTGTATCATCAAACCATATTTTTTCCATATTATATAATGTTTTTGTATATAGTATTTTTTTCTATAATAAAATTATTATTAATTATATTTTTTAAAAATGAATTTTCATTATCCATAAAACTTATTAATTTATTGTGTGTACCATTACCCCAGTTAATACATAGTTGTCTATTAGTTTCATAATTTTTCATAAATTCTTCCACGAATAAAACAAATTTGCCAGGATTACCATTTACGTTTTTTATTTCATTATAAAATGGATGTGGAGGTGTATTCAATATTTCGGTTATCACTTCCAATGGATACTGATGTGTAGATATAAAAGGAATATTGGATAGTAAGAATCCATAAGTTTTTTCAGATAAATAGTTTGATGTAAAATCACCTTCTTTCCAATCCCAAGTTTCGGATAGTATATGCATCTTGGACATTGGTAAGATTCTCATCAAATAATCTAAATAATGTTCTATATTTTCAATCCAAGATATATCATCAAAATCATCTCCTTTATTAATATTATAGTTGATATTTTTTTCTAATTGTTTAGAATACATAGCAAATTCTTTATTAATACAATTATCTACTCTCGAAAGATATATTCTATCATCATTTAGTTTTGCCAATCCATTTATGATATTAGTTCTATTTCTCTTATGATATCTCATAGAGAAACATAAATCATACGGCTGGTTTAATTTACTAAATATATTTTTAAATTCATAATACCAACGAATTGATAAAAGTTCATTCCATTGATGTATTGTATTTGTTAAACAAAAAAAGTGATTTGGGTATTTGGTTTTTACAAAGTCATTAAAAATCACATTGTCTGATATTATAACATGATTTTTTAATCTATCTATTTGAACCTCCAAATCCATCACATTTGGATAATCAATACCATCATATTTTATTATTGATTTTTCAGTTCGTAATAAAAAAATAAACCAATTACTTTTATTTTCCAAAGTATTGGCTATCCATTTCATTATTGGAATATCATTTATACCAAATTCAGCTCCCCATTTACCACGATGTGATGTATCACCTTCTTTACGATTTATACAATCGATACTTTTTAACTTATCATCGTGGTTTATCTGTTCTAAACAAGTTAAAAAATCCAATATATGATATCCATCGGTATTATCGTTTAGTGTAGGGTCAAATACCAATTCCAAATCATTCCCCTCGTAAGAACAAAAAATGGAACCGATGTTATTAGTTAGTTCATATCTTCTATTAGTTGTTTTATGAAACAACTTATAAAAAAGAGAAATTGAATAAAAATGATGAATATAAAATTTCATTAAAAAAAATTATAACCAATTTGACAATAATATTATATTAAACTATTTTGTTGTTTTCGTGTGTTACCAAACACATCAGAACTTTCTACATCTAACCATTTATGTAAAGGACATGCATCATACGTTGGTGAGAATATTTTCTTATCAATAGGACAACCACACTCCGAACATTTAAACTTTACTAGAGTACCCTTTACCATCTTATCACACCCTTTACAAATTTTTAATCGTTCGTCCGCTAATTTTAATTGAGATTCAGAGGGATTGTTGGCTATAATCCAAGATTCTGCAATTTCTTTTACTTTATCAAACATATAACTAATTATTAATTATTACAAATGTTTTTCTTTTACAGCATTTACAAATAGATTAATTTTATCTGAAAGAGCGGTTTTTACAACAGAGTTTGTATTTATTCTCTGTCTTTTAAACAAATCGGTATGATTTGGGTATGTTATATTTTTGTTAATTTCGGTTGCCATATTAATTTATTTTTTTAAATTCCACATCTATTTTACTATAATCTACTTCGTATAATCCTTCACTATTTTTAGATAACGCATCTTCAAATTTGGTTCCAATCAATTCTTGAGCAATAACTCCTTGATATAATCCCTCTTCGTTTTTGTAATTAAAGGTGTAGATATTTAATCCACTATTAGATATACCAATTAAAGTTAGATTTTCTTTATATCGAATATCTGATTTTTGGTCATTACAAAGAGTGTTTAAATTCAGTGTTGCACTTCCAGGTGAGTAATTAAAGCCAGTGGGTGGAAATCTTGAACATCGGATGGAAATATCGTGATTCCATCCACATTGGTTCAAGTATGCACCCGAGGAACATGCCCAGGAACTAACACAATATCCAGGACCACTAAAATATGTAACTGAAGAGAAGTAGCAATCATATCCAAAATTATGAGTAACCAATCCATATCTACTTTGATTTTCAGTTTCTTCTAACGTAAGGAATAAATCAAATTCTTCAAAATCCAAGGTATATGCAGTAAATTTATCAAATCTAAAATTTACATTGGTTATAGTAGTAGTAGTTAACTCGTTCGTAGTTGTATCAAAAATAATAATCTCATTACCATTTGTTAAGTTCGAATATGTTTCAAATTTTACATTATCCCCATCTTTTATCATTATTTGAGCATGATTAACATCACTAAAAGTAGAATTCAAATCAGTTTCAAATGTTACTAAAACTCCATAATAATTAGTAGTTGATTTGTTTTCTAAAAATGATGATGATATTTGGTAATCTGTGATTACTGAATCAAATGAAGAAGACCAACTATCTAAATTATTCATACTACTTTCATCTGGTAATGTTGGAAATAAAATAGATTTAACTTCATCACCTATTTGTAAATTAGGTGCTAATTCAATAGTATCATCTGGCAGTATTACTTTAGTGTTTTCGGTAGCACTTAATTTTATTGCAACTTGATTAGAAGTTGTATGAAATTTTTGAAGATATCTCATTCTATCCCAAGGTTGAACTTGGTTATTATCATCAAAATCTGCAGAAGCTAGAACTGGTAAATTTTTTGTTTTTTCTACAACTTGTAAATGTATTATATCTAAATTTGAACCATATAACACATCTATACTTCTATATGAGTTTAATCTATCCTCAAATAAATCATCGGTATTAAAAATATATTCTTGAATATATTCATCAACTTCCAAATTAGATTTTAAAGCATTCAATTCTTCTACATTAGAAATTTTAAGTAATATTGGATATATTGCATTATCAGCAGGAGTTACTCTCTTTTTAATACAATAATTAGGATGATTTCCATTATCTCTTAATGTTTCACCAATATTATCTATGCCAAATTCCGCATCATCAATATAACACTTTGGAATAGAATTATTATCAGCATCATACATTAATTTCAAAAATCCCCAATTATCTCTTGCATAGTTGTCATCAATTAATGCAGTAGTATCAAATGATAATCGTATGATTAACTTATCATCCGCATCTTCAACAAACGGAATAGTAGTAGATGTAGCATCTGTGGATATGGTTGTTAGTTGTACATCACTTCCAGATAAAAATGATTGTAAATATTGATTAAAACTAAAATTAAATGGTGTAAAAGGTATTGAGTTATTTACATAATTGTTAGTTATAGTTTCAAGCTCAATAATCGCATCATTAATTGTATAATCTGAACCGAGCGATGTATTATTTTGATTTGAAATCAATACAACTTCGGTAAAATTATTTGAAAGTACAAAATTCTCAAATGATGCTGAATCAAAATTAAGAGACCATTGGGTATCTAATTGAATATTTGTATTCGTTTCTAATGCCTTGAAAGTACCATCAGTATCTTTCATAAAATCAGTACCTATAATGACTGCTCTCATATTTTGATTTTTTTAAGTTCTTTTATATAAATATAAGGATATTTAAATAAATGTTGATATTAACTACTTTTTGATAGAACCTGATAAGTTTGATGCCATTGAGTAAAAAGTATCGTATGCCTCTAATAGGGAATCAACTACTGGATGTCTATGGTTGGTAAGTAGGGTATGTGAATCCATATCTTTAATCTTCTTTGCAGCAGATACTAAAAACTTAAATCCACTTTCTCCTTTTGATTTTAAATCTACTTGTTGTGTATCACCACATACTACCATTTTACTTCTCAATCCCAAACGAGATGTAATCATTTCCATTTGTTCGTTGGTACAATTTTGTGCCTCATCTACAATAATAAATGAATCTAAAAATGTTCTACCTCTCATAAATGCAAGTGGTACAATTTCCACTGTCCCATCTTTTAAAATCTCATCTATTTTTTGTTTGTTGTAAAGTTGATAAAAGTTTGCATAAACTGGTTGCATCCAAGGTTCCATCTTTTCGCGAAGGTCACCTGGTAGAAATCCAATTTCTTCTTTACTTACGGTTGGTCTTGTGATGATGATTTGTTTAACTTCTTTCTTAAATAACATATCCAATGCAACCTGACACGCTAGGAGTGTTTTGCCACTACCTGCTTTACCACTCAATATGGTAATTGCATTTGATAAAATCTTTTCTTTGGCTTGTTTTTGTTCTTCATTTAACTGAAGTTGAAATTTAATAGAACCTTTTGGTCGTTTTTGGTCTGCTATTTGTTCTGTCAATTCTCTATGTTTTAATGATATATTTGATGCCATAAATTTTTGTTTAATTAATGAAACTTATTAAATTACAGAATGTAAAATTAGTTCGTGCAAACCTTCAACGATTCCGTAATCTTTACTATCTACCCAAAAATGTAATTTTGAATGACTACCAAAGTTAGATTTCAATTTATTCTTTTCGGAATGACCTGACATTGTAATCATATCAATGGAATTATCTATACAATATTTCGCACAATTCAGTATATTTTTTGAATTACCTGATGATGATATTAATATTACCAATGTATCCCCTTCTACGAAGTGTTCTAAAAACATTTGATACGCATTATCC
>Ga0164292_10002637_pt1 | contig 14658 bp, 9 predicted proteins | sample GEODES117metaG_FD_111486 | JGI IMG/M metagenome (GOLD analysis project Ga0164292, IMG submission 111486) | Eutrophic lake water microbial communities from Lake Mendota, Wisconsin, USA - GEODES117 metaG | ecosystem: Environmental > Aquatic > Freshwater > Lake | place: USA: Lake Mendota, Wisconsin... | reverse complement strand
CGGCCACCGAGTCCGCGCGAGAGGGTCAGCTGCGCATTCGCAGGGGCCTCCCAGCGGGTGACGCCGAGCCAATCGATACGGGCGCGCAATGCGAGATAGCGGTCGTGAGAGATATCCGTATCGAAATCGATCGCGCGGCTTCGCTGGTCGAGTCGCTCGACTGCGAGCGACATCGCGGCCGCTCCGTCTCGGTCGCGCCGCAGCAGGTGACTGAGCGTGATCGCACTGCGTCGCATCAGGCCAGCGACGTCGAGCCCACCGGGCGGCGGTGTCGCATGTGTCCGCGCATCGGCGAACTCCGCCCCGATCCGCCAGCCATCGATGCCGATCGGAAGATCGCCACCGAGCACCAGCACGCGCCAGCGCGGGTCGCTGCCGCCTTGGGCCGACAATGGCGCGCCGGTTCGCGCCTGCGCATAGGCCTGCTCGCCCAGCCCGAGCGGGGAGTTCAACGACAACACGGTGCCGAACTGCGCACGTCCCAGCGAATCGGCGAGACGGTTGTCGGCGTACAGTTGGCCGCTCGAGACTCGGTGCTCGCCGTCGACGACCAGCACCGATCCGCCCGGCTTGGCACCCTCGACCAATGTGCTCCGCAGCACGAGCCCGGGCGTATCGCCGGCCAAGAGCAGCGCGCGCTCGAGCTCGGCGAGCGTGGGCCGAGGACGGCCCTCGAGTGTCCGCAGCACCGCTTCCACCCGCCCGCGTACACGCGGGGGCAGCGCGCCTGCATCCACGCGTTCGACAAAGCCGTCGACCACCACGAGGCGCACCGGGCCACCGTCCGCGAGCGTCTGGTTGGGCACCACCACTCGCGCGAGCACGTAGCCTCGCCGTGCATAAGCCGCCTCCAGAGCCAATGCGAGGCGAAACACGTCGGCCGCCGAGAGATAGGTGCCCGCGCGCGCACCGAGCAGACCCTCGCGCTCGGCACTCATCTCGGGGTACTCGCCATCGACGAGGAACGAACCCGGCGTGAAGAACACGCGCTCGGCGCCTGCGGGCACCGGCTGCGACGGCGCGGACTCGACCCGCGGCGGCGGTTGTGTGACCGGTGGTTCGGGCCGCGTGCCCGGCGGGGCGATCTGGCTCGGCGCGGTGCCGGGGGCGAACTGCGCGTGAGCCGCCTGCGCCCCCATGGATGCGAGCAGCACGAAAGCCATTCGATGACTAAGCCTTCGGCTCGGGAAGGCAGGGCACTGGGGCATCTGGCTGGGTTTGGCTGTAAGTCGGTCAATCCTAACCGAAGCCTGACCGTGCACCGGCACGATCGCCTCGGGGCGCTCGCGACGGTCGACAGCGCCCTGCCGGGCCGCTGAACGGTCATCGGCGACCGTTCGCCGGCCTGTGCCCCGCCTCGGAAATCCATAGTCGACATGATGTGGACATGTCCTCTCCGCCATTCCGCCATGGCGTTCCGCACGTGAGTTCCATGCCTGCCACGATCCGCCTGTTCGATCGGCTGCGCCGACCCTCACGCTTGACATGCCTGTGCCGCGGGCTGGGACGCCGTCCGTTCGCAGCGGCGTTCCAGCCCTGTGTCATGAAGGCCGTGGCTGCGTGGCTGGCGCTGGTGGCGCAGTCGGCCGGTGCCCAGGTGCCTCCCCCCGCCGTGCCGCAAGCTGGCTCGGTGGCGGCCGGCTTGGCATCGATCGCCACGTCGGGGAACGCGGTCACGGTGACCCAGGGCACGCCGCGTGCGATCGTCAACTGGCGCTCGTTCGACGTGGCCGCCGGGGGCACCGTTCGCTTCGAGCAGCCCGACGCAGCTTCGGCGATCCTGAACCGAGTGACGGGAGGCGCGGGCTCGACCATCGCCGGTTCGCTCGTCGCCAACGGCCAGGTCTTCCTGGTCAATCCGAACGGCATCACGATCTCGCCCACCGGCACGATCCGCGCGCACGGGTTCGTTGCCTCGACCCTCGACATCGCCGATGACGACTTCTTGTCGGGAAAGCTCTCGTTTCGCGGCACGGGCGTGTCGGCGCGCGTGTCGAACGCGGGCAGCATCACCGGTGCAGCGGGCGGATTCGCGGCACTGCTCGCGGGTACGGTCGACAATTCGGGGAGCGTCGTCGTGCCGGCGGGCAGAGTGGGGCTGGCTGCGGGCGAGCGCATCGTGCTCGATCTGTCCGGCAACGGGTTCCTGCAGGTCGCCTTGCCTGCCGAGGGGGGCAGGATCGACCACACCGGCACGATCCGTGCCGAAGGCGGGTTCGTGCAGCTGTCGGCCGCGGCAGCGCGAGAGTCGGCGCGCCGGGTGATCAACATGACGGGCGTCATCGAGGCCCGCAGCGTAACGGGCGTGACGGGCTCGATCGTGCTCGATGGGGCCGACGGCTCGGTCAGGGTCGCGGGCAGGCTGGACGCATCGGGTGGGCAGGCGGGCACGACAGGCGGCTCGATCACGGTCACCGGCCGCGAGATCACGCTCGCAGGCGCGACGCTCGATGGGTCGGGGGCGACGGGCGGAGGTTCGATCCGCGTTGGTGGAGACATCAAGGGCGGTGGTGTGCTCGCACGCGCGCGCGCGCTCGACGCGGATTCGCAGACCACGCTCGACGTGGATGCGAGGTCCACCGGCGCCGCGGGCTCGGCGGTGCTCTGGTCCGACGAGCGCACGCGCTTCGAAGGCTCGATCTCCGGGCGTGCGGCGTCGGGCCTGGGCGGGTTCGCGGAGGTGTCTTCCGCGGGCTGGCTCGACTACTCGGGTTCGGCCGACCTGAGGGGCCAGCTCGGATTCGGCACGCTGTTGCTCGACCCGCGCAACGTGACGATCTCCACAGGCACGAACACCAGCGGCTTCTCGGCGAGCGTGGACAATTCCGTCATCAACACGACGACGCTCCAGACTGCGCTCGCGACCGCCAATGTCACGGTGAACACCGGAAGCACCGGGGCGCAGACCGGCACGATCACCGTTGCCAACGCCGTGACCTGGTCGAGCGGCTCGACGCTGACACTGGATGCGGCATGGAGTATCAACGTGAATGCGCCGATCAACGGTGGCGCGGGCGCCGGCCTGGTGCTTCGCTCGGGCAGGGACATCTTCTTCAACCAGGCGATGTCGGTGTCGGGAAGCGGAGGGACCGGCGTCGAGCTCTATGCCAACAACTCGATTCGGAGTCCGAGCGGCGGCGCGATCACGACCCAGGGACAGCGCATCCTGCTCAACAGCGACCGGGACGCGAATGGGGTCGGGGCGATCGCCCTTTCGTCGACCACGATCCGCTCCAACGGCGGGGCGATCACATTCGGCGGCGGTAACGGCTCCATTTCCTCGGGCTCGGGCTTTGCCAGGGGCGAGGGGGCCGGCGGGGGCGGCGTGGGTGTGACCGGAGGAACGGTGGCCGCGAGCGGTGGCGACATCGTGATGAATGGCCACGCGAGCGGCAACGCCGGCGTCAACATCGATCTTGGTGCCACGGTTTCCACGACAGGAAGTGGCACGATTCACCTGAGCGGAACGGGCGGCAGCAACGGTGGGGCGAATCGTGGCGTACGAATCGTCAACGCGGCGACGGTCAACACAGTCGATGGGGTGATCACGGTCGTCGGAACCGGTGGCACCGATTCGAGCGGCAACAACATCGGCGTGGTTCTGAGCTCACGCGCGTTGGGAAGCGCTGCGGGCGCCATCAGCGTCACAGGCACCGGAGGCAACCTTGCGGGCCCCGGAGTGGGCAATCACGGTGTGTGGATCGTCAATCCTGATGCGATCGCGACCACAGCGGGCGGTTCGATCACGATCGTGGGCATCGGCGGCGGGAGCAGCGGCGCGACGCCCGGGACAAGTCCGGGTGTGAGGCTCAGTTCCAACGGGGCGATCATCGGGTCGGGCGGCGCGATCCGAATCACCGGCACCGGCCTGACGCCGGGCAACGCCGGAGTGACGCTGGAGGCCGGCACGATCTCGAATACCGGCTCCGGCTCCATCACGATCAACGGCACGGGCGCGAATACCGGGTCCGCGACCAGCAATCCCGGCGTGGATCTCTCGGGCCTCTCGAGCATCACCGCCGCATCGGGTGCCATCGCGATCTCGGGCACCGCGGGCTCGGCGGGCGGCATCGGCGTCTCGCTGGGCACCTCGGGCAGCCGCGTGCAGACGAGTGCGGGCGGCGCGATCTCGATCACCGGAAACGGGGCGTCGGGCGCCACGGCGAGCGGATCGAGTCATGGCATCTCGCTCGTGTCCGGGGCGCAGGTGTCCGGCTCGGGCGGGGCGGTGACTCTCACGGGCTCGGCCTCGGCGACATCCGGCGTGGCCAGCCATGGCGTCGTCTCCAGTGGCGGCACGATCTCGAATTCCGGAGGCGGAAGGATCTCGATAACCGGCAATGCCGCAGCGGTCGGTGCGGCCAACGGCAGCACCGGTGTGCTCACGTCGGCAGCCAATGTGATCTCGTCGCCTGCCGGTAATGTCGACTTGCGCGGCAACACCATCAGCCTCGCCGCGCTCGACCTGGGCTCGGCCGTGACGACGTTCGACGCGTCCGCATCGTTCCTGCAGACGGGCGCCCTCACCGCCGATTTTCTTCGACTGATCGGCGCGGGCGTGAGCTACCAGCTTGCCCACAGCGGGAACTCGATCGGAACGATCGCGGCCGATGCGGGTTCACTCGACGTCGCGAGCACACGCTCGATCATCGTGGGCACCGTCGCCGGTACGACCGGTGTGACGTCGAGCGGGGCGGTACAGCTGCGCACGACAGGCGCCGGCGCCGACATCGTCCTGAACTCGCCGATCGCATCGGCCGCCTCGGGCGATGCGGTGGTTCTCGCCTCCAACCGCAACTTCACCAACACCGCCGGCTCGGGCGCGGTGGTGCTCACCGGCACTGCAGCCCGGTTCCTCGCCTATTCCGCAGACTGGGACGCCGATACCCGCGGTGGCTTGTCCGCCGAGACCTCGTATGCGCGCGGCTTCACCTCCACGCCTCCGGCTGCGGTCACGCAGACGGGGTCGCAGTTCCTCTACACGCGGCAACCCGTTCTGACGCTCACCGGTGCCGACCTGCAGCGTGCCTACGGGGAGGCCAATCCCGCCCTGTCGTTCAGTACATCGGGTCTGGTGAATGGCGACACGCTTGCCAGCGCACTGACCGGCGGCGTCTCCCTCTCGTCGTCGGCAGCTCAGGGCTCGGGGGTGGGTACGTATCAGATCGATATCGCAGCCGCTGCGTCCTCGAAGGGCTACAGCGTCGTGCTGGTTCCCGGCAGTCTCGGCGTGACGCCACGCCCGATCACGGTGACCGGCAGCAATGCGTCCCGCCTGTACGGCGAAGCCAACCCGAGCCTCGGACTCACGGTGGGCGGGATGGGCCTGGTGAACGGCGATGCGCTGAGCGGGTCCCTGGTCACCTCGGCGGGCGACGCCTCGTCGGTCGGCGACTACGCGATCACCCGCGGCTCGCTGACAGCCTCGGGCAACTATCAGCTCAGCTACGTGCCAGGCACGCTCTCGGTGGCGCCGCGCCCCACCGTGCTGACCATCGAGGATTCGCTCAGGCCGTTCGGTCAGCCCAACCCGCGATTCGTCGTCTCCGCCGGTTCCCTGGGCCTCGTGAACGATGACACGATCCAGGGCGAGCCTTCCACGCCGGCTGGGCTCCTGTCGGAAAGCGGTGCATACCCGATCAACGCGGGAACGCTGGATGTCGGCCCCAACTATGCGCCGCGCATCGTGCCCGGCACGCTCCTCGTGATGCCGGTGGAACTCCAGCGCGCGCCCTTGCTGGTTCGCGAGCAGACCACGCTCTCGCAGGATCCCGAGGTCGGGCTCGTGTCCGTCGCATCGCGCAGGACGTTCGCGTCCGCGACCGGCAAGGCTGCCGGCGATGCGGGGAAGACGCCCTTGGAGACATCGGTCGGTTCCGAGCGGAGCGCAGTGGACTTGAAGTCGCCAGCGGGCCGCGCAACCGGCACCGCTGGCTGCAGTGACCGTGGTGGCTCCGAGGCTGCGGCCGATGTGCAGGCGACCCGCAAGTCTCCGGACGGCTCCGACAACTGCACGGCGGCTGCCTTCTCCTCGAACTGAACCGGCCGGGGGTCGTCGAGCACGGCGTGCTGCCGTGCTGCTGCCTCACGACTGAATCGCTCGGGTGCCTGGGTCGCCACCTGAGCGATGCAGCGCCGGTCGGTCCTCAGTCTTCGGCGTGGCGCCTGTCGAAGTCCCACACCGGCGTGCGGCCGCCCTCGACGACGTTGATCAGCATCGGCAAATCGAAGCTCGACGCGATCTTCGCCATCTCCGCCTCGGTCTCGGGCGACTCGACGAACAGCACGTCGGCGCCGGCCTTCGCATAGGCCTCGGCACGGCGCAGCGCCTCGTCGAGCCCGAGCGTCGCGCGCGCGTCGGTCCGCGCGACGATCAGCATGTCGCCGGTGCGCGCCTCTTTCGCGACGCGGATCTTGCGGACCATGCCGGCCATCGGGATCACCCGCCGGCCCGGCGTGTGGCCGCATTTCTTCGGGAACTCCTGGTCCTCGAGTTGGAGTGCGTGGCCAGGCCCGCATCGGGCAGGCCGAGGTGCGAGGCCACCGTGCCGTAGCCGGTCATGTACAGCGACTCGAAGCCCATCCGGTCGGCGATGCGCAGCGACACCATGTCGTAGACGCCCGGCGCGGCGATCAGCCGGCCCTTCTTCAGCACGCCCTCCAGCCGCCGGGCTGCACGACGGGCTGGACCATGGGCTGCCCCCCGGGCGGTGCCCCGGCCGCGCTCATCGCCGAGGCTCCCATCGCGCGTGCCTCATTCCGCCTTGAGCCCGACGTCCGCGACGACCTTCTGCCAGAACAGGAAGTCCTTCTTCACCTGGGCGTCGGTGTCGGCCACCGAGGCGCCGCCGGGCACCGCCGCCTGCTCGGCGAGGATGCGGACCATCTCGGGCGAGTTCACCACCTCGGACACTTCCTTCTGCAGGCGCTCGAGGATCGCGCGCGGCGTCGCCGACGGCGCATACAGCGTGTAGTCGGTGTTCGCGACGACGTCCGGGGCGCCTTCCTCGACCATCGTCGGCACGTTCGGCAGCGCGTCGGTGCGCCGGGCCCCGGTCACCGCGATCGGGCGCAGCTTGCCCGAGGTGATGAAGGGCCGCGCCGTCAGGATGCTGGTCACGCCGATGGTGGTGGCGCCGGCGGCGACGTCGGCCATCAGCGGCGCACCGCCCTTGTAGGCCACGTGCACCGCATCGGCGGCACCCTGCGAGCGCACGAACATCGCGCCCACCAGCCGGGTCATGTTCTCCGAGCTGCCGTACGAGCCCTTGTCCGGGCCCTTCTTCAGCAGCGCGGACAGGTCCTTCACGTTGGTCGCGGGCAGGTCCGAGTTGACCACGATCACCATCGGCGAGGTGGCGACCTTGGTGATCGGGGTCAGGTCCTTGAAGGTGTCGTAGGGCAGCTGCTTCATCAGCAGCGGATTGAGCAGGTGCGTGTTGACCACCAGCACGATCGTCGTGCCGTCGGGCGCCGACTTCGCGACGATGTCGGTGCCGATCACGCCGTTGGCGCCCGGCTTGTTGTCGACCACCACCGACTGCCCGAGCCGTGCGCGCAGCCGCTCGGCGACGTGGCGCGCGAGGATGTCGGTGCCGCCGCCGGCCGAGTAGGGCACGACGAGCCGGATCGGCTTGTCGAACATCGGCTTCGCGGGCTGGGCCTGGGCGAGCACGGCGGGGGCGGACAGTGCGCCCGCGCAGGCCGCGAGGGCGAGCGCGAGGCGGCCGAGCGCGGGGCGGCGCGGATGGGTCATGGAGTCTCCTCTCGATGCGGGTGAGGGGCTCCGGCCCCGTCGGACGGGGGCCGTGAGCGAGTGGGCGCGCATGGGCCGGGTGGACCCGGCACCCTCCGGCCGAGCGTAGGGGGGTGCCCGGCGCCCGTCAATCCGGACGCCGTTCCGAGTTCGCTTCGAGCGGCGCGCCCCGCCGCTCCCCATGAGGCGGCCACCTTGGCCGGGCGGCTGCGTAGAATCGATCCGTTCCCCTCACTTCCAGGCGCGCCCATGCCGCAGGTCGATGTCGTCGTGGTCGGAGCCGGCATCGCCGGCGCCTCGATCGCCTACTTCCTCGCGCCGCATGTGCGCGTCGTGGTGCTCGAGCGCGAGGCGCATCCGGGCTACCACAGCACTGGCCGCTCGGCCGCGCTGTTCTCCGAGACCTACGGCACGCCGCAGGTGCGGGCGCTGTCGCGCGCGAGCCGGGCCTTCCTCGAGCACCCGCCGGCCGGCTTCGCCGAGTCGCCGATCCTGACCCGGCGCGGTGCGCTGATGGTCGGCGGCCCCGGCGACGAGGCGCTGCTCGCGTCCGAGCTCGCCTCGATGCAGCGGATCACGCCCGAGGTGCGGCGCGTCGAGGCCGCCGAGGTGCTCGCCACCGTGCCGGTGATGCGACCCGAGACCACCGGCGCCGCGATCCTCGAGCCGGGTGCCTGCGACATCGACGTGCATACCCTGCACCAGGGCTTCCTGCGCGGGTTGAAGGCACGCGGCGGCGAGCTCGTCTGCGGCGCCGAGGTCACCGCGATCGAGCGCGGCGCAGCGGGCTGGACGGTGCGCTGCGGCGGGCGCTCCTGGCAGGCTGCGGTGCTGGTCGACGCCGCTGGTGCCTGGGCCGACGTACTCGCGCGCATGGCCGGGGTGCGTCCGATCGGTCTGCAGCCGCGGCGCCGCGCCGCGTTCACCTTCGCGCCGCCGCCCGGGGTCGACGCGCGCCCGTGGCCCGCGGTCATCGCGCTCGACGAAAGCTGGTACATCAAGCCCGACGCCGGCGTGTTGATCGGCTCGCCCGCCAATGCGGACCCGGTCGAGCCGCACGACGTGGTGCCCGAGGAGCTCGACATCGCGATCGCGATCGACCGGATCCAGACCGCCACCACGCTCGAGATCCGCCGTCCGATCCGCACCTGGGCGGGCCTGCGCTCCTTCGTCGCCGACGGCGACCTGGTCGGCGGCCCCGCGCCCGACGATCCGGCCTTCGTCTGGTCGGCCGCCCAGGGCGGCTACGGCATCCAGACCTGCGCGGCGATGGGCGAGGCCTGCGCCGCGCTCGCCCGCGGCGTGCCGATCCCCGACCACCTGGCCGCGCACGGCATCGACGCGGCGATGCTGTCGCCCGCGCGCCTGCAGGCCGCACAGGCAGGCGCCGCATGAAGGTCTTCAGCGCCACCCTCGCCACCGAGACCAACACCTTCGCGCCGCTGCCCACCGGGCTCGACGCGTTCCGCGACCGCGGCTACTTCCCTGCCGGCGCCCATCCCGACGCGCCGCAGCTGTTCACCGGCCCGCTGTGGGCTGCGCGGCTGCGCGCCGCGCAGCACGGCCTCGTGCTCGCCGAGGGCCTGTGCGCCTCGGCGATGCCCGCCGGCCCGACCACGCGACTGGCGCACGAGACCCTGCGCGACACGCTCCTCGCCGACCTGCGCGCGGCGATGCCGGTCGACATCGTGCTGCTCGGCCTGCACGGCGCGATGGTCGCCGACGGCTGCGACGACTGCGAGGGCGACCTGCTGGCGCGGGTGCGCGCGATCGTCGGCCCGTCGGTCGTGATCGGCGCCGAGCTCGACCCGCACACCCATCTCACCGACGCGATGGTCGCGAACGCCGACCTGCTGGTCGCCTTTCGCGAGTATCCGCACACCGATGCGCTCGAGCGCGGGCTTGAACTCGTCGACGCCTGCGTGCGTGTCGCGCGGGGCGAGATCCGTCCTGTGCCTGCGGTCTTCGACACCGGCACGCTGCGCACGCTGCACACCTCGCGCCAGCCGATGCGCGGCTTCGTCGACCGCACCAAGGCGATGGAGGGCCGCGACGGCATCGTGTCGATCTCCGCGATCCACGGCTTCCCGTGGGCCGACGTCGCCGAGCTCGGCACGCGGCTGCTGGTCTACGCCGACGGCGACGCGGCGCTCGCGCGCCTCACCGCCGACACGCTCGGCGCCGAACTGCGCACGGTCTGCGACGCGATGCGCACGACGGGCCCGTCGATCGACGCGGCGATCGACGACGCGCTGGCCGGCCCCGCCTGGCCGGTGGTGCTCGCCGACGGCGCCGACAACGCCGGGGGCGGCGCGCCGAGCGATGCCACCTTCGTGCTGCGCCGCCTGGTGGAACGCCGCGTCGAAGGCGCGGTGATCGGCCCGCTCTGGGATCCGGTGTCGGTGTCGATCGCGATGCAGGCGGGCGAGGGCGCCCGCATCGCGCTGCGCATCGGTGGCAAGGTGGCGCCGGTCTCGGGCGACCCGCTCGATGCGACGGTGGAGATCCGGGCCCTGAGGCGCGACGCGACCATGCCCGGCCTGTCGGGCAGCGTCGAGCCGCTCGGCGACTGCGCGCTGGTCGCGATCGGTGGCGTGGAGGTGCTGCTCAACGCGCGCCGCACGCAGGGCTTCTCGACCGAGATGTTCACGCGGATGGGCGTGGACCTGTCTGCATGCCGCATCATCGTGACCAAGTCCTCGCAGCATTTCTACGCGTCGTTCTCGCGGATCGCGGCGCGCACGATCTATGTCGATGCCCCTGGCGCGCTGACCTCGGATCTGACGACGCTGCCCTACCGGAAGGCCCGGCGGGCGGTGATCGAAGGCTACTGAGCGCCGCGAGCGGCCATCGATCCGCGACTTGCGGCGCCCGGCCGATCCGGCTAGAGTGCCTGCACCATGCCGCGCATCTGGTTCTACGCGTTCTTCTTTTTCGGCTTTCCGCCCGCTGGCGGACTGAGTCGGGAGCGCGCGCAAGCCTAGCAGCACACAGCACCCGAACAGAACCGCCAGCCCGAGAGGCCTGGCGGTTTTTCGTTTCTGGGGCCAATACCGAACGACACAGCGAACGACACAGTGAACGGGAACGAGGATCCACCGATGAACGCCCAGCACGCCACCGACGACGTCCGAATCCGCGCGATGAAGGAGCTCTCGCCGCCGTCGCACCTGATCCGCGAGTTCCCGCTGCGCGAACGTCCGGCGCAGCTCGTCTACGAGACCCGGCAGTCGATCCACCGGATCCTGCACGGCATGGACGACCGGCTGCTGGTGGTGGTCGGCCCGTGCTCGATCCACGACACGAAGGCCGCGATGGAGTATGCCCGCCGCTTGGCCGGCGAGCGCGAGCGCCTCAAGGACCGGCTCGAGATCGTGATGCGCGTGTACTTCGAGAAGCCGCGCACCACCGTCGGCTGGAAGGGCCTGATCAACGACCCCGGCCTGGACAACAGCTTCGACATCAATCGCGGCCTGCGCCTGGCGCGCGAGCTGCTGGTCGAGATCAACGAGCTCGACCTGCCCGCCGGCACCGAGTTCCTCGACATGATCACGCCGCAGTACGTCGCCGACCTGATCTCCTGGGGCGCGATCGGCGCTCGCACCACCGAGTCGCAGGTGCATCGCGAGCTGGCGTCGGGGCTGTCCTGTCCGGTCGGCTTCAAGAACGGCACAGACGGCAACGTGCGGATCGCGCTCGACGCGATCAAGGCCGCCTCGCAGCCGCACCACTTCCTGTCGGTCACCAAGGGCGGTCACTCGGCGATCGTCTCGACCAACGGCAACGAGGACTGCCACCTGATCCTGCGCGGCGGCAAGGCGCCGAACTACGACCGCGCCAGCATCGACGCGGCCTGCCGCGAGGCCGGCTCTGCGGCGCTCGCCTGCCGGCTGATGGTCGACGCGAGCCATGGCAACAGCCAGAAGAAGCACGAGAACCAGCTCGCGGTCGCGCGCGACCTCGCCGAGCAGCTCGCCGACGGCGAGTCGCGGATCTTCGGCGTGATGGTCGAGAGCCACCTGGTCGCCGGCCGCCAGGACCTGCAGATCGGGCGTGCGCTCGTCTACGGGCAGAGCGTCACCGATGCGTGCCTGGGCTGGGAAGACACGATCGCGGCGCTCGACACGCTCGCCGAGGGGGTGGCCGAGCGGCGGGTCGCGCTGGCGAACTGAAGCCTGCATCCGCCGTACGCGCCAGCGACGCCGTCACCGGTCGCCGCGGGCCCGTCGGGCGCGCTCGCCCATTCGTCGGATTGGCCGCCGCAGCCGACCGAATGGCGCATTTTGGACGGATCGGCTCCCCGACCGCCATGCTATAAACGACTCAAATCCACACGGAGGACGCCATGGAGGCATCCACGCCCAGGTCCCCCGCGGGCCCTGCCCGCCCTGAGACCGCGATCCGGCAGACGCCGCACGAGCGCCTGAGCGCCATCGGCCTGCGCCCGATCGGCCGGGCGAGCGAGTTCGCCGACGACATCCACGGGCTGATGGCCAAGACCCCGCTGTTCTCGGGCCTGGACCTCGAGGAGACCCGCAAGCTCGGGGCCTTCATGTACGTCTACGAGGCCCCGGCCGGCCTCACCATCATCTCCGAGGGCGAGTCCGGCGACTTCATGATGCTGCTGATGGGCGGCATGGTCGACGTGCTGCGCCGCAACCGCTACAACTTTCCGTCGCGCATCGCGGTCGCCCACTCGGGCCATGCGCTCGGCGAGATGTCGATGTTCGACGGCGAGCCGCGCTTCGCGTCGTGCGTGACGATCGAGCCTTCGCGCATCGCGGTCCTGACCCGCGACGCGATGCTGCTGGTGCTGCACGACGAGCCGCGGCTCGGCAGCAAGATCCTGCTGAAGCTGGTGCAGCTGCTCTCGGACCGGCTTCGCCAGACCAGCGCGAAGCTCGTGTCCTACCTCGAGGCGGCGCGCGAGACCTGAGCCCGCTCGACCTGCGGGTCGACCCTCGCCGGTGCCGGCGGGCGCACCAGCCGGCGGCGCGCACCGCCTCATCTCGGGGCGCCGTGGACACTTTGTTCACCCGGCATCGACTTTGCTTGGGGTCGGTCTCCCCCCCGAGGAGACACGATGACCGAGCCCGCCCCGGCGCTCGACGCCGCCCCCGTCGACTGGCATCAGCAGGAGGTGCTGCTGATCCGCGAGGTCGGCAAGCTGCTCGGGCGCAGCGTCGAGCCCAACTTCGTGATCCGCCAGACGCTGCGCCTGCTGTCCGAATGGGTCGGCCTGAACCGGGGCCGGGTGCTGCTCTGGGACGCCGCAGACGAGTCGCTGCGGATCCGCCACTGGTACGGGCTGACCGCCGACGAGGCGGCGCGCGGCGTGTTCGCGCGAGGCGAGGGCGTCTGCGGCGGGGTGCTGCGCACCGGCATCGCCCGGGTGGTGCAGGACATCGACACCGAGCCCGACTTCCTCGGCCGCTCGGTCGAGCGTGCGCGGCTGCCGAAGGAGACGGTGTCCTTCATCGCGGTGCCGCTGCGCGAGGGCGACCGGGTCTGCGGCGTGCTGGCCGCGCACCGGCTGCGCCACCGCAAGCGCGCCATCAACGACGACCTCGAGCTGCTGCAGACCGTCGGCACGCTGCTCGGGCAGGTGATCCGCGTGAACGACGAGCTGCGCCGCCGCACCGAGCGCCTCGAGACCGAGAACCGCGACCTGCGCGAGCGCCTCGGGCACCAGCTGCCCAACTTCGGGATCCTCGGCGACTCGCCGGCGCTGCGCGGCGCGATCGCGCAGGCGCGCCGGCTCGCCACCGGCGAGCTCACCGTGCTGCTGCTCGGCGAGTCGGGGACCGGCAAGGAGCTGTTCGCGCGCGCCATCCACCAGGCGAGCCCGCGCGCGGCGCGCCCCTTCGTGAAGGTCAACTGTGCCGCGGTGCCGGAGTCGCTGTTCGAGTCGGAGTTCTTCGGCCACGAGCGCGGCGCCTTCACCGGCGCGGTGACCGCGCAGCCCGGGCGTTTCGAGCAGGCCGACGGCGGCACGTTGTTCCTGGACGAGGTCGGCGAGCTGCCGCTGGCGATGCAGGCCAAGCTGCTGCGGGTGCTGCAGGACCGGGTGGTGGTGCGCGTCGGCAGTCGCCGCGAGCTGCCGCTCGACGTGCGCGTGGTGGCCGCGACCAACCGCAACCTCGCGGCGGCGGTCGCCCGCGGCAGCTTCCGGCTCGACCTGTACTACCGGCTCTCGGTGCTGCCGCTGCAGCTGCCGGCGCTGCGTGACCGCCTCCAGGACGTGCCGGTGCTGGTGCGCCACTACGCGCACGAGGCCTGCCTCGCCTGGTCGCGCGAACCGGTGCAGTTCAGCGAGCCGGCGATGAAGCTGATGCAGGCCCACCCGTGGCCGGGCAACGTGCGTCAGCTCCAGAGCGTCGCGATGCGGCTGGTGCTGATGACCCACGGCGCGCTGATCGACGCGGCGAGCGTCGCCGCGCAGCTGCTGGCCGAGCCCGACGTGTCGGCCGACCCGGCGCCCGAGGCGGATTCCCGCATCGTGCCCTCGGCGGCGTCGCTGCCATCGGCGACGGCCGCGCCCGTCGGCGCGGAACTGGTGCGGCCCTATGCGCCGGTCGTGGCCGGCGATGCCGAGCGGGTACGCGACGCGCTGATCCGGGCGGGCGGCAACCGCTCGCGGGCCGCGCAGATGCTCGGCATGACCCGCCGGCAGTTCACCTACCGGCTGGAGAAGCTGGCGCAGGCCGGCGACTGAGCGCGCGGCATCTGTCGACATTCCGTTCGCAGGCTGTCCAATTTGTGCGGCGCCCGGTCGGGTACGGCCGACCGTCCGTGTGCGCCCGCTGACGGCCGGCAGGCGCGCGAGGCCGACGCGGTGCGGATCTCGCACGCCGGGCAGGTGCCGGGCATGCAGGTGGCACGGCGATTGCAAAGGTGTGGCG
>Ga0164292_10002636_pt1 | contig 14664 bp, 13 predicted proteins | sample GEODES117metaG_FD_111486 | JGI IMG/M metagenome (GOLD analysis project Ga0164292, IMG submission 111486) | Eutrophic lake water microbial communities from Lake Mendota, Wisconsin, USA - GEODES117 metaG | ecosystem: Environmental > Aquatic > Freshwater > Lake | place: USA: Lake Mendota... | reverse complement strand
CTATACACCCGGATTTGAATATACAAGACCTACAGAAGCTATTTTAGATGTCCAATCTAAATCAACAATAACAATTAATAGTTTCAAAGGTTCAGGTTCTTTAGATACTAGATACGGTTTTGCAGAAGCTAACAAATCCGATAAAGTAGGCTTACAGGATATCGATAACGAAACCTTAAGCGATTCAGTTCCTATTAAGTTTACCCTTTACAACGGAACAGATATTACAGCTACCCTAGTATTTAGGGGATTTATTGAAAGTTTATCAGACGATATGTCCGGTAACTGGGATAATATTCGCTATATTGGTAGAGCAGAAGAACTATACAGCTACTCAGGCTTCTCTAGAGGAATAAACTTAAGCTTCCAAATACCGATATTCAGCTCTCAAGAACAAACTCCTGTACTAAATAAAGTAAATGCGTTGAAATCAGCAGTACTTCCTAAATATAAAAATAACCTACCGGTTGCTACATTCTGCAAACTTAGAATAGGAGATTTGATTGGGGATGATACGACTTATGTAGTATTGACAGGAGTTAATCAGACTATAGAGAACGATGTACCGTGGAGTGTAGGAAGCGACCTCTTACTACTACCGCAGCTGCACAAACTCTCAGTTAGTATGAAAGTACTTCACAAAGATATTCCTCAAGTTTGGAGTCCATTAGTAGGTAGACAGTTTTTAGGACACGACACAGCAGCACAGCAATTTAGAAATCAGCTTAGTACTGCATTATCTGTTTTTTATAAGACATGAGTAGATACAATTCCATACCTGTTACCAAGACCGACGACGGAACTGAATACAAACAGACTACTGTTTATGTAGCACCGGCAGCATCTACTCAAGACTACTACGTAATTACTACGGTAGGAGATCGCTTTGATATACTAGCCAAGCAATTCTACGGAGATTCAGATCTTTGGTGGATTATCGCTAGTGCAAACCCGCAAGTTAGAAAAGACACTTTATTTATCGAACCAGGCCTACAGCTGAGAATACCTTCACAGGCAGGTCTAGCAGAAGAGCTTTTTAGAAAAGAAAATAGAGAAAGATAATGGGAGTTTTAAGAATTGGTGATGCATTTGATAAAGGTGTCTCTGACAGTATTGAACTAAGACAAGCAGTACTAGCTCAGTCTTCAGAATTCAATGGAACTGTTTTAGATCCTCAATCTAGAATTAAGTATGTTAGTTCTAGAGTACCCTGGGTACGTCTAAGCTCCTCAGTATCTGTTACTCCTAATTCTTCAAAAGCTCAAATTTTCGGTAAGACAGGTACCGAACTTGCAAGAACAAATGTATTAGAAGGGTATAATCCCAATAATGATCCTACCGATCTAGCAGCAGGATATCAAAACACCCCACAGTTCGGTATCCGTCCAAAACCCGGTATTACTCAGGTCAGTATAAAAGCTCACCAGAGATTCGGTACCCTGAGAACAGCTAGCGTACAGTTTAAATGCTGGTCAGTAGAGCAGCTTGAGATAATGGACGTGCTCTATATGAGACCGGGGTATACAGTCCTTCTGGAGTTCGGTACAAGTACCTACGTAGATTCAGATGGAAAAGTGAAGACGGACATGGTTCCGTTAAACCTATACGATAATTCTAAGAAGTGGACTAAAAACTCCTTACTTAATGCGATCGAAACTAGAAAAAAAGATTACAACTACCAGTACGATGCTATTTTTGGATTTGTTAAAAACTTCTCTTGGAGTTTAAATCCTGATGGAAGTTACGAATGTACAACTTCCATTATTACATTTGGAGAGATTATCGAATCATTAAAGTCAACGTTTACCTTCCCTTCTACCGCAAACAGAGAACAGGCACAGGAAGATGCCAAGAATAGTAGAAACAATTCTTTTACCGGCGGCCCGATAGGAAGTCTATTAGATAACTACTACTCAGAAAAGACAGTACTGCATTACGCTCTTACAACGCTAAAATCCTGGGCAGTAAGTGCAGCTGTAGTTTTTACTAATGCGGGTGGAGGAAACGCTCAAACAATTTCCGATAGAGCAGAGTACCTCTCTTTACCTAAAAAAGAAAAGCAAAAAATAGCTTTTAAAGCAGGTAAGAAGGTTAAAGATTATGCTGATACATTAGCAGAAGAAGGAGAGAATATAGCAACAGGTATTCAACTATCTGCTCCTGATCTAGACGGACTTCTACAGGATGAAATAACTACATTATCCTCCACCGATAAAAGCATTCCCCAGCGAGAATTTAAATTAGATGTTCTCAATACTTTAGTAGATCAAGCTCCTTCCTACGGTAAATACATACTCGTTTCTACTAACATCACAGACCCTTCTCATTTTAAGCAACCTACCGATAGAGATCCTGTCTACATAAAACTAGATACTTTCTTGACTATCCTAAATAAGCTAGCTCTTAAAAGCGGAGCTGATAATATCGTTACTTTTGATATAGACGAATCAGGCTACCGCAGGTACCGTTCTTTTGACTTACATTTTTCTGTTGACCCTAAAGTATGTTTTATTCCTCGGAGTACTATGCAACTGCTTTTGGGAATAGCAGAAGATTTTAAAGCTAAGGACCCTGACCTAGACACACCGTTAATCAGAAGTATCTGGCTTAACCTAGATCATATCCTACAGGTATACGATAGTAACTTTAGCAACAGTACTAATAATGAAGTTTCTATTTACGAACTAGTAATGAGTATTATGAAAGATGTTCAATCAGCTTTAGGGCAGATGAATGCTTTCGATATTGATTATGATGAAGCTAGAGCAGTATACAGGATTGTAGACCGTAACTATATTCGTATTGATCCTACCCGTCCTAAGATCGAATTACTAGGAAATAAGTCCATAATCCGAAATGTATCTTTAGAAAGTAAACTCTCTCCTAAGATTACAACCATGATTGCAATCTCGGCTCAAGCCGGTGCGGAATCTCTAGGAATGGAAGCAACAGCCTTCTCACAGTTAAACGAAGGACTTATAGATAATATAATCCCAGTTAAGGCTGACTTCACTTCAAAAGTAGTACCGATTGAAGGTGTAGAAGAAATTGAACTAGCAGGAGGAATCCCGTATAAGGTACTGAGATATTACGACGAAGTTTATAACCTGGGCAGAATTGTTGTAGAAGAAGATCCTGAAATAGTACGACAAACATACATGGAGTTTATCAATAGAGTTTCAGCAAAGACCGGTCGACAGGCTTCTTTTGTGATTCCGTTTGAATTAGGATTCACTTTAGACGGAACATCAGGAATGGTAATCGGAAGTAGTTTCGATATAAACCCTAATATACTGCCAGCTCCTTATAAAGTGAATAAAGATAAAGCTGCTGTAGCTTTTCTACTTACCGGAGTTGAACACACTATTAACCCGACCAGCTGGACTACCTCTTTAAGATCTCAGATGTTTATTTCTGAAGGTAAAACAGGTACGTACTTTACAGTAGGAGTAGCAGATGTACTAGACACTGCTAGAAAACAGGTTAAGCAGATAAGCTCTCCTTCTAGAGATCTTACCACTACTAGAGCTATAGAAGATCTGCATCCTAAATTTAGAGACAAAATTACAGTACTTTTGACCCTACTTGAGAGAGATGGACTAAACACAGGAGTTGCCGCCACAGAATGGCAACCTACTATCGGTAACGGATATAGAAGCGTTTCAGATCAGGCTCAGAAATATAGAGAAGGTAAGAGCAAGGTTACTCTTGGGTTTCATAACGTAGTTGTAGGTACTTCAGATAATCCACGAAGAGCATCTTTAGCTGCTGATATTATAGACAGGAGGTATTCATGGAATCAGGTAAACGGATCCTACGATATTCCTGCAGAGTTCTTTAAAGCTGTTGGTAAATACGCCAAGCAGCTAGGACTAGAATGGGGAGGAGATTTCGCACAAACTGATCCAACTTGGAAAGAATATGGGATGGGCTGGGATGTTGCTCACGTACAATATGCTGGAAAAGATAGAGCTACTCTAGTAGCAGAAGCAAGAAAAATTCACGGATTAGACTAGTATGTACCTGCCTAAATTTAAAGTAACAGAACCTCAGTACACTTACGGAGATGAATATGAGCTATCCACTACAGGACTAGTTTATACAGGCTTTTATTTTAAAAGCAGTACCGGACAAGCCTATACCGGTAAAGCACCGGGAGACGGTGAAAACACGCTTTTAAATGTGAGTAGAGATTTTAGAACAGATTTTGAACGAGACCAGCCCTACCTAACGGACTATGATGTACTTGTAAACGATCCTAATTTATTTGCTTTAAGAAAAACTTTACCTTTACCTCCTCACTATCCGATGCCTTCTACACAGGAGAGTGCAATCATGCGATATTTTGCAAAAGAGAAAGTAACTGGTCAAATTATTGAGATTTCAAAATCTACATACCAAGCATTAAAAAAGAAATCCACTCTTTACTTTCATCCAGGTTACGATATTCTTGAAATGATGTGGATTATTCAAGGATCTGTTGAAGATACAACAAGTGGTGCTTATATTATACCGGGAATTAAATCAAAAAACAGAAAACAGCTAGAGCAAGCTGAGAAGACACTACCCGGTATATCAGCAGTATTAACCGACTTAGCACAGTTTGCGCAATGAAACTTCTTTCGTATATTAGGAAAGGTTATGGAAATGGGTTATGTTTTATATCGTCGAGAGTCAAGAGCAGTTTAACTACCTACAAGCCCTTGGTAGACAAGGTGGCTATGTCGAGATCGTTTCAGGTAACGACTACTACCATCCTATACTTAATACTGCTGTTTGTGTTTACGTACGCCCTAACCAACACGACTCCGGATACATTATTCCCGTAAATCATTCCGAAGGAATTAACGTACCTAAAGAACGCATACAGCAGTTATTAAACTGCTTTACTACCCTATATACGTTTAATAAGAAGAACTTCTTATATCATTTCTCTCACGGTAATATCAACGATATTAACCTGATGTACTCTATGGCAGAGTACGAGAGTTTGGAACTACCGAACCCTCCTCAGGTTATAAGCTGGTACTATAATCATTACAGGGATAAGCCCGACCTAAACTCTATCATCCCTATCTCTAAATTATTTGAGAGATGTGAGAGAAATTACAGATCCCTAGAGGAAGTCATTACCGAGTATAGTTATATACTGGAGCTACCGGCCTGGGAGTTCTACAACCGGTTAACTACCGGAGTTTTTTATTTAGCTGAACAATCTGGAATTAGAATTATTTATGACAAATTTATTGAAAAGTTTACTCCTGCGAATCCAAAATTTAGCATTTCAGATAACATTTGCTTTACTAGCTACAATCTGTATAATCCCACTAGCCGTCCTACTTCTGCCTTTAATAGTGTTAACTTCGCCGCGATCCCCAAAAAAGACGAATACCGAAAATGCTTTATCCCGCGTAGTGGACGATTTGTAGAGTTTGACTTTGACGGCTACCACATCCGTCTGATTGCAGAGATTCTAGGATACGAGTTTACACCTGAAAGTGTTCATACCCAGCTAGGACGTCTGTACTTCAATAAAGAGGAATTAACCGAAGACGAATACCGTCAATCCAAGACCAATACCTTCCAGATCATGTACGGAGGTGTGCCGGACAAATGGCGTCATATCGAATTCTTTGATAGGGTATCTATTTACACTACCCAGTTATGGAAGGAGTTCCTTGAGAACGGAGTCGTATATGCTCCTATCTCCAAGAAGCCCTTTTATAGTACCCTAAAGGATATGAATCCTCAGAAACTTTTTAATTATGTCATCCAGAGCTTGGAAACTAGCCGGAACGTTCTTATATTAAAAGAGGTGCTAAAGTACCTCCAAGCCAAAAAAACAAAGGTTACGTTATATACTTATGATGCTATCTTGTTTGACTTCTTCCTTGAGGACGGTAAAGAGACGTTAGAGAATCTAAAGAAAATCCTAGAACAGGGGGGAAAATATCCTGTTAAGTTTAAGTTTGGCAATAATCTAGTTTTAGACTAGTAAATTATATTTATAATGGAAGTTAAATTCCCACCTATATCCGGTTATGACTTCGTCAGTGAAACCTTAACCTGGAATGACGACATGAGTAATAAACTGTTCTGTACCTTTACCACAGAAGAACATCTTGAAGAACTAATCTCTACGATCAGTAAGAGGTATACTATTCTATATAGCAAGATTTTTGTACTCCATGCAAAAAGCAACGATGAGTTTATTTGCACTTATAACGTTGACTTTAACAACGTTGCTAACTTTTTAGATAATACGATTTTGGTTCATCGTAAAAAAGAATCTAACACCCTTTACACTATCAACGCCCTTAACACGCTCATCAAAGAGCTGAATGACGGGTACCTTGACCCCAGCTACAAAGTAGACTGGAACGACTACCGCAACTGCATCTTGCTGACCCGCGGTAATGAACTAAAACGAATCAATACCAGACTCCACAAAATAGTTGAGCTGTAAGTTGGATCGTAAAGGTTTTTTTCTTAAATTAGTTATGTAACAGTTATTAATCAGTTATTATTATTATGGATTTATCCCTCATTAAACAAAAGATGTCCGCCATGCAGAGTGGCGGTCGTCAAGAACGCGAAAAAGTAGACTACGAAAAGATCTTCTGGAAGCCGGCTTTCGGCAAGCACCAGATCCGAATCGTACCGGCTTTCGACAATCCAGCTTATCCTTTCAAGGAGCTGTATTTCCACTACGGTATTGGAAAATACCCAATGATTGCTCTTACCAATTTTGGAGAGCAAGATCCAATCGTTAACTTCGTAAATGAACTTCGTAAGACTTCCGACAAAGACAACTGGTCTCTGTCAGGAAAGATCTCCCCTAAGATGCGAGTTTTCGCACCAGTAGTAGTACGAGGTGAAGAAGACAAAGGAGTTCGTCTATGGAGCTTCGGTAAGGAGGTTTATAAGACTCTCTTACAGCTTGCAGAAGACGAGGAGATCGGTGACTACACCGATGTTGTCAACGGATGGGATATGACTCTAGAGCTTACCCAAGGTAACCCTTACCCTTCGACATCAGTACGTATTCGTCCTAAGCAGACTCCTCTTTCTGATGATAGCTGAAAAGTAGAGTCATGGATTAAAAATCAGCCCGTAGCTGTTGATTCATTCTCTAAGTACGATTTTAACTTTATTAAAAAGCAGCTGGAAAGCTACTTATCAGGCGGAGAAGAGACTGCTGAAGAATCAGCACCAGCTCCTATCCAATCAGCTCCTGCTGCCGTCCAAGCACCTAAGCAGTCGTTTACTCTTGAGAGTGTAGTCGCAGAGAAGAAAGACGCAGTAAGTCAGTTCGACGATCTGTTCAAGGATACTGACGACCTACCTTTCTAAGGATGGCTAAAAAAGGCATTTCTGAAGTCGCTCAAGCAGCGATCAAGAATAACTTCGACCTCGGGAAGTTTAAGAAGAACAAGGGACTAGCATCTGCTAGCGTTAAGTTCAAAGAGCAGAGATGGATTCCTCTATCTAAAGCTTTCCAGGACATCACTTCGATTCCTGGCATCCCTCAAGGTCACATCACGCTTTTGCGAGGTCATAGTGATACTGGAAAGACTACCGCTTTGCTAGAAGCTGCAGTAGCAGCCCAGAAGATGGGAGTACTTCCAGTATTCATTATCACGGAGATGAAGTGGAGCTGGGAGCATGCCCGGGAGATGGGTCTGCAGTTCCAAGAGGTTGTTGATAAGGACACCGGAGAGATCATTGACTTCGAAGGTTTCTTCCTTTACGTAGACCGAGGCAACATCAATACTATCGAAGACGTATCAACGTTTATTCTCGATCTAATTGATGAGCAGAAGAAAGGAGAACTACCCCATAACCTTTTGTTCCTGTGGGATTCAATCGGTTCGGTACCATGTGAGCTATCAGTTCGTTCTAACAAGAACAACAACGAGTGGAATGCCGGCGCTATGAGCACCCAGTTCGGTAATAACGTCAACCAGAAAATCCTCCTATCTAGGAAGGAAGGTCAACCTTACACCAACACTCTAGTTGCTATCAACAAGGTTTGGACTATGAAACCCGGCATGCCGATGGAACAGCCCAAGCTTCAGAACAAGGGCGGTATGGCGATGTGGTATGATGCTACTTTGGTAATCACTTTTGGTAACATCACCAACTCCGGCACCAGCAAGATCAAGGCTATCAAAGGAGGTAAGCAGGTAGAATTTGCCAAGCGTACTAAGATCCAGGTAGATAAGAACCACATCAACGGTATCACTACCCGAGGTGCGATCGTCATGACTACTCACGGCTTCTTAGAAGACGAAAAAAAAGCAATCGATAATTATAAAAAGGAACATTCCGACTACTGGCTCACGACCCTCGGTTCAACCGATTTTGTGCTGGTAGAGGAAGGCAGTATGGAAGAGGACATCCGAGACATCGGAATAGAGTTCGGCCTTAACATGGAAGTGTAATGGGTAAGTACGACGATATACTGGCTAAGATCCAGGTATCGGAACCCAGAAGACTTAATGATAACATCCTAGTTATCGACGCGATGAATACCTTTATAAGGAATTTCACGATGATTAATCTTATGAATCCGCAAGGCTCCCATGTCGGGGGTCTTGTTGGGTTCCTTAAGAGCTTAGGATTTCTAGTTAGGACTTTTGATCCCACCCGGATTATAATTGTCTTTGACGGACCCGGCTCTACAGCCGCCCGGAAGCTAGTCAACTCAGACTATAAAGCCAACCGGAACCTTAGTCGGATCACCAACTGGGAGATGTACGACAACAAGGATCAGGAGTACGCTTCTATGTCCGCACAGATCGAGCGACTGGTCGAATACCTGCATATGCTACCGGTAGACCTGCTTACGATCAACAAGGTAGAGGCTGATGACGTGATTGCTTTTATAGCTAAGGAATTTAGTCAGAGCAAGGTCACGATCGTATCTTCGGATAAGGACTTCATGCAGGTTGTCAATGATAACGTCCGGGTCCACTCCCCTATAAAGAAGAAAAACTACGGACCTGCAGAGGTGCTAGAGGAGCAGGGTGTTCTCCCAAGCAATTACTTGATTGTAAAATCATTGCTAGGAGATAATTCCGATAACCTACAAGGTGTTAAGGGGCTAGGAATAAAGGGTGTCCTCAAACATTTCCCGAACCTCGCCACTATCCCTAACACCGACCTAGACTATGTTTACGAGGTGTGTGAAGAGGGTGTGCAGAAGACTAAAATCCTTGCAAAGATCCTAGAACGTAAGCACGTAGTAGATCAAAACTACGGACTGATGAATCTCATGGAGCCACAGTTGTCAGACACCCAGATTAGTATTATATTAGATGTCCTAGGATCGCCCTGCCAGCAGTTAAATGCAACAGCATTTATGTTAATGCTCCAGCAAGACAACATCCAACATGGGATTACGAAAAACACAGAAAGTTGGTTAGAAACCTTCAGATACATCTTAACAGTTAAAAAGTGACACTACAAAAACTCAGTCAATACGGTAAAGGTTTTCAGATTAAAGTACTGGGTTCACTACTTACTGATAAAACATTCCTACTCAATGTTAGGGATACTATTATCGAAGAATACTTTGATGCTGATTCCCATAAATGGATCATCAAGAATACTTTATCGTATTTCGATAAGTACCATACTACTATCTCGCTAGATGTTCTAAGGATCGAACTTCAGAAAGTTGAAAACGATGTCCTTAAGACTGCTATCAAGGAAGAGCTTCGAAACTCTTACCAAGCCTCCCAAGAAGACCTAAAGTACGTCCAGGAAGAGTTTAATACCTTCTGCAAAAATCAGAAGCTTAAGCAAGCACTTATGGATAGCGCCGATCTGCTTAATGCAGGTGACTACGACTCTATCCGAGGAATGATTGAGGCTGCTTTAAAAGCAGGTATGGATAAAAATATCGGTCATGAGTACCTTAAGGATATCGAGAGCCGATACCGAGAAGACTACCGACCGACTGTCTCCACCCCCTGGGCTACCATCAACCAAGCCATACAAGGGGGGTGGGGACCCGGAGACCTCGCTATCATCTTCGGTAACCCGGGTGGCGGTAAATCTTGGATGATGGTTGCTGCTGGTGCTCATGCAGTCCAGCAAGGCTTCAACGTCGTCTACTATACCCTAGAGCTAGGAGAAGACTATGTAGGTAAGAGGTTTGACTGCTACTTCACCGGCTACAGTATCGACGAAGTCAATAAGCATAGACCCGAAGTAGAGAAGATCGTTAATGGCTTGAAAGGAAAGCTTATAGTTAAGGAGTATGCTCCTAAAGCAGCTACCGTTACTACTATCAAGTCCCATCTTCAGAAATGTACTGATATGGGTCATAAGCCTGATCTAGTGATAATCGACTACGTTGACTATCTCCGAGCTCCCTCCCGGAAGTACGCTGAACGTAAAGACGAAATCGATGACGTATTTGTTGCCGTAAAAGGGTTGGCTAAGGAGCTAAAAATTCCTATCTTAACACCATCACAGGTTAACAGAATGGGTGCTAAAGACGACGTTATTGAAGGCGATAAGGCTGCCGGATCTTACGACAAGATGATGGTTGCAGATATTGCAATCTCGCTTTCACGTAAGAAAGAGGATAAGGTCAACGGTACCGGCCGGGTACATATCATGAAAAACCGCTACGGTATGGATGGTATGACTTACGGTGCTAAGGTCAACACCAATAACGGACACATCGACATCTCAGAAGATATACATCTCGAAGAAATGCCAACTGCCGCACCTACCTCAGTTAGCGGAGTTGATACCCTGGACCGTAAACTTTTAGCAAATAAATTTTTCGAACTACAGGCAAAAATATAGCCCCGAGCCGTATTTATAACACACGGCCCGAGGGATGAACCCCGAGGGCTGTTTTTGTCTAACCATCTATCAAATATATAAAGATATGAGCATCCTTCAAGAGCGTATCGTCTACAAACCCTTCGAATATCCCCAGGCCTACGAGTACTGGTTAAAGCAACAGCAAGCCCACTGGCTGCACACCGAAGTACCCATTGCCAACGATATCACTGACTGGAAGTCAAACTTAAAGGATCACGAAAAGAATGTAATAGGAGGAATCCTAAAAGGCTTCGCCCAGACCGAGACTGTGGTAAACGATTACTGGACCGGACTTGTTACTAAGTGGTTCCGCAAGCCCGAGATCATTATGATGGCAACTACGTTCGGATCATTCGAAACTATCCATGCCGAGGCTTACTCTCTATTAAACGAGGAGTTAGGTTTAGATAACTTTGCCGAATTTATGGAGGACGAAGCTACTAAGAATAAGATCGAATCGCTAATGAAAGTTCGTGATGGTCACAACGGAGCTATCGACTATACCGAAGTTGCAAGATCTTTAGCCATCTTCTCAGCATTCACCGAAGGAGTAAATCTATTCAGCTCTTTCGCCGTACTGCTTTCTTTTAAGATGAGAAACAAGCTAAAGGGTGTTGGTCAGATCGTTGAATGGTCAGTACGTGATGAATCTCTTCATTCGGAAGCCGGGTGCTGGTTATTCCGTCAGCTGATCAAAGAGCATCCTGAGCTTAAGACTCCGGAGCTTGTTAGCGAGATCGAAAAAGCTGCTTTGATGGCTTTGGATCTAGAGTTTAAGTTTATCGATAAGATCTTTGAGATGGGTGATCTAGAGAACTTAAGCAAAGACGAGCTTAAGAACTTCATCAAGCACCGGGTAAATACCAAGATGGGTGACCTGGGATTAAAGCCTCTTATTCCTTCTTCAGAGATTGACAAGGGAGCACTGAAGACTATGAAGTGGTTTGATATGGTTATCGCCGGCAAGCAGCACACAGACTTCTTTGCTAGCAGAGTAACAAACTACTCAAAAGGTCATATGGAGTGGGATTCAAGCTCTATCTTCTAAGATGGCTTCTCACAGTACTTTATTAGTTCCTTTAATTAAGGAGATGCTTGTCAAAGAAATTGGAGAAGCAAACATTCAACCTCTGAAGTGGACTCAAGTAGCCCTAACTAGGTACAAATTCCTAGTAGATGTAGGTGACTTTACTGAAGTAGTAACGGTAGATTTCGACAAACTTATAGAACCCGAGACTAAACAGTTTTACCTACCTCAGAAATACAGAGACCTAGAAGATGTATACAACGTAGGATATGCTGTATCGGGAACTGAACTTCAACTAGCTAAATCTGATTTAAAGACTTTACTTACAATCTTATCAACAGTTGTAGATATCGTAAAGGACTTTCTAGATAAGAACGATGTAGACGGGTTATACATAAGAGGTACAGCTAAGGATACAGACAGTAAAGATACTTCTCAAAAATCTAACCTGTATCAAGCTTTTATCAAAAAACAGTTGCAACAGATTATCGATTTCGGGTTTGATACTTACAGAAACGGTTTTATATTAGTTAAAAGAAAATAAGATGAATAATAGCATTTACGTAGACTCCTCTCAGTGGGAGGCAGGGAAGGATTTTCCCGAATGGATGAACGATATGTCTCTAGCAACTATCTCGAAAGGATACTTGCTGCCAGGCGAAACCCCGAAGAAAGCCTACCAGCGTGTTGCTAACGCTGTAGCGGCTAGACTTAAGAGACCGGACCTAGCTCCGAAGTTCTTTAAATATATGTGGAAGGGATGGTTAAATCTAGCTTCTCCCGTGCTTTCAAACACAGGAACAGAAAGAGGTCTACCTATCTCATGCTTTGGTATCGATACACCCGATAGCATTAGAGGAATCGGGCTTACAAATGCAGAGCTAATGCGACTCTCCTCACTGGGTGGTGGTGTAGGTATCGGATTATCTCGTGTTAGAGAAAGAGGAACACCTATCACCGGCAACGGCTACTCAGAAGGAATCGTGCCCTGGGCTAAAATCTACGATTCAACTATTATCGCCACTAACCAAGGAGCCGTTCGCAGAGGAGCTGCTTCGGTAAACCTAGACATTAATCATGGAGATATTAAAGAATTCCTCCAAATTAGGAGACCTAAAGGAGATCCCAACCGTCAATGTCTCAACCTACATCAATGCGTGGTTGTCGATGACGAGTTTATGCGCAAACTTGAAAGACGAAACCCAGAAGCAGTCGAACTCTGGGTCGAAATCCTTAAGTCAAGAGTAGAGACGGGAGAACCTTATATCATGTTTAAGGATAATGTCAACAACGACAATCCTACAGCCTACGTTAAGAACAACTTAGAGGTATCGATGACTAACATCTGTACCGAAATTACTCTTCATACCGATGAAGAACACTCGTTTATCTGCTGCTTATCTTCGGTAAACCTAGCCAAGTACGAGGAATGGAAAGATACAGACTTGATTGAGACTGCAATCTACTTCCTGGACGGAGTAATGGAAGAGTTTCTTCACAAGACCGACGGAAAGGATTCGCTGATCCGTTCACATCGTTCAGCTAAGAAAGGACGTGCAATCGGACTAGGGGTACTAGGCTGGCATACTTTCTTACAGCAAAAAGGCTTACCATTCAACTCAATCGCTTCAACGGGCTGGACCAATACAATCTTCTCACAAATCAGAACTCAGGCCGAAGCAGCTTCGAGAAAATTAGCCATCGAATATGGAGAACCCGAATGGTGCAAAGGCACGGGAATGCGCAACACGCACCTGCTTGCGATTGCGCCGACTGTTTCTAATAGTACTATTTCCGGAGGTGTATCTGCTGGTATTGAGCCGATACCTGCCAACATTTATACGTTCAACAGCGGCAAGGGTACGTTCATTCGTAAGAACCCGGTGCTGGAAGCGTACCTAGAGGAGAGAGGTCACAACACCGAAGAGGTATGGGATCAGATTATCAGAGATAGAGGTTCTGTAGCAGGTCTACCGGACGATATTATTTCAGCTTACGATAAGGAGATCTTCTATACTTTTACCGAGATCAATCAGCTAGCATTAGTAGAGCAGGCTGCTATCCGTCAGAAGTATATTGACCAGACTCAATCACTGAATCTGTCATTCGATCCTACCGATTCTCCTAAGTTTATTAACCTGGTACACCAGACAGCTTGGAAGCTTGGCATCAAGACTCTTTACTACCTACGTACCGACTCAGTTATTAACGGGGATATTGGTAGCCGTACTTCAGAAGATTGCCTTTCTTGTGACGGCTAGTCTATTTATAATAAATCTTTTCGTATGAAATTAAGCGATATCATCCTAACAGAAGGAGTTAACCCTAGGGAATTAGACAAGTACATCGAAGAACTTGTAGAACTCCTTAAAGACGGTAAAGAAGTTCAAGTACCGGCCCCAGGCGGTTCCGTAAACGTCTTGAAGCAAGATAGAGTGCTACGAATGTTTCTATTCGATAGAATTAATACTTATGTAAAAGAAAAAGGCGATGCCCTTGCAGGTATTGAAGGAATCAAAACAGATTCTATGACAAAAGCACCTTACCTCGCTTTTAAACTTTCAGATAAAGAATTAGAAGCTCGAAAAGATCGCGATCAGGGAATGCGAGATTACATAGCCGGCGAACGAGAAGCCGGACGCTCAATAGATTAAAAGAGAAGGGCCTTGCGGCCCTTTTTTTATTTCTGTTTATTCTGATCATTTAAAGCTACCATTTGAGCATATTGCTCTCTGGTAAGCTCCCTGGAAGTTACAATCACCACTTTATCATCATAGATGTAGGCGACACGG
>Ga0164292_10002634_pt1 | contig 14671 bp, 11 predicted proteins | sample GEODES117metaG_FD_111486 | JGI IMG/M metagenome (GOLD analysis project Ga0164292, IMG submission 111486) | Eutrophic lake water microbial communities from Lake Mendota, Wisconsin, USA - GEODES117 metaG | ecosystem: Environmental > Aquatic > Freshwater > Lake | place: USA: Lake Mendota... | reverse complement strand
CTGGCTGCGCAATGGTCTTCACGGACACTCGCCAGTTTCGCCACTGAGTGTCGGTACCACCGTCACTACATCCTGCGAATTGACGACGAGTACTGTCTATATATGGACGTCCAATCATGAGCGCCAAGAACGCCGACTTCTTCGATCGCTACGAGGGCCTGACGTTTGACGACGTAGTCGTTGTGCCGGGTTTCAGCGACGTCCTTCCCGACATGGTCGACACGTCCACCACTTTTGCACGTGATATCCAACTCAATATCCCGCTCGTATCAGCCGCGATGGACAAAGTCACCGAGGCACGACTCGCAATCGCAATTGCCCGCAACGGAGGCATGGGAGTAATCCACCGCAATCTCACTATTGAGCAACAGGAACTTGAGGTGCGCAGCGTCAAGCGCTCACAGTCGGGCATGATCACCGATCCCGTCACACTTCCGCCATCGGCAACCCTCGAAGACGCCGAACAACTCATGAATCGCTTCCGGTTTTCTGGTGTCCCGATTACCGATGCACACGGGACGCTCGTCGGCATTCTCACCAATCGCGATATTCGCTTCTGCAAGCAAAGCGACTACTCGCGACCCGTGAGCGAGTTCATGACTGGCGAGGGCCTCATCACCGCGAAGGAAGGGACAACCCTCGACGAAGCGCGAGACATTTTGCAGGAGCATCGCATCGAGAAACTGCCGCTCGTCGACGCCGCTGGAAAGTTGCGCGGGCTCATCACGGTGAAAGACATCATGAAGCGACAGGAGTTTCCAAACGCTGCACGCGACACGCAGGGACGGCTACGCGTGAGCGCAGCAGTCGGCGTGGGTGACGACCTTGAAGCACGCGCAGATGCGTTGATTCGCGCAGGCGTTGATGCTCTCGTCGTGGACACTGCTCACGGCCACACCATGGGCGTGCTCAAGGCTGTCGAGCGCATCAAGGCGAGCTGGCCAGAAGTGGCCGTTGTTGCCGGCAACGTGGTGACCGAAGAGGGCGTAGACGCGCTGCATGCAGTCGGCGTGGATGCCATCAAAGTCGGTGTCGGTGCGGGGTCGATCTGCACCACCCGCGTCGTTGCCGGTGCCGGTATGCCGCAACTCTCGGCGATCTGGTTTACTGCCCAGCGCGCGCACGCGTTGGGCATTCCGCTCATCGCCGATGGTGGCATCACCTATTCGGGGGATCTCGTCAAAGCATTCGCTGCAGGCGCAAATGTCGTCATGCTCGGCAGCCTGCTCGCTGGCACCGACGAGGCGCCAGGCGAAGTCGAACTCTTCGAGGGCCGCCGATACAAGAGCTACCGCGGCATGGGTTCGCTCGGCGCAATGCAAGGGCTTGGTGCCGATCGATACGGCTCGGCACAAGGCGGACAACGCAACAAGCTGGTGCCCGAAGGCATCGAGGGTCGCGTTGCTTATGCGGGCTCGCTCTCCGACGTGTTGTACCAACTTGTCGGCGGTCTGCGCAGCGGCATGGGATATGCCGGAGCCGCCACACTGCCCGAGCTATATCAAAAGGCTCGCTTCATGCGCGTCACCACTGCTGGACGTGAAGAAAGCCACCCGCACGACGTGACCATTACGCACGAGGCGCCCAACTACCACGTCAGTTGACTGCGGTGATTTACCACTTGCTCACGCCAGACGAGTGGCGACGCGCATCTGAGCATCGCATCATTCGCCCCGCCTCGCTCGACCTCGAGGGGTTTACCCACTGCTCCGATCGTCATCAAGTGATCCGAGTCGCCAACCGGTTTTATGTTCATGAGCGCGAACTCCTCGTCGCCCATGTCGACACGACGCAACTCGTGAGCCCCATCAAGTGGGAGGCACCTGCCCACCCAGACGGCAGTGCCGCACTCGTCCACGACGAGTTCTACCCCCATATATATGGTCCCATCGATCTGGCGGCGATTACTGAAACGACACCGGTTCACAAGGGGCCAGACGCGACTTTTACGGCGCCCCCGGGGTTTGACTCATTCACCGTGATGCCGCTCCCGCGACGCCACTGGAATCTCGCCGCCGAATGGTCACATCGCGCTTGGCAGCACGAGTTCCCCCAAGACACCGTGCAGACATACCTCGATCAATACGCAGTGATTGACTCCGCCCAACCCATTGAGGTGTACGCAGCGGTCTCGCCATACGACGAGCTCATGGGCGTGGCCACGCTCGTCGACGATGACGAACTCCCCGATTTACGTGAACCTGGCCCCTGGATCGCTGCGGTGTGGGTAGACCCTCGCCACCGCGAACGCGGCGTTGGCTCCGCACTCGTGCGCCACGCCGAACGCCGAGCTCGACTGCTCGGCCACTCAGCCGTCTACCTCTATACCGAGGACAAAGTTGACTGGTACACGCGATCAGGTTGGCAAGCAGTGCGGCAAAGCACGCTCAACCACTTCGACATCACCGTGATGCGCCTCGCTCTTGTTACTTAAGCGACCACCGCACGTCAACCGTCACCGACACCTCTTGTGTGCCCAGATCGATGCCGATTTTTGCCATTGACGAGTCAGCGCTCTCCCCAACCGCTCGAGGCTCGAACGTGACCGGACTCGTCACTTCTACGACGGACTGCACGTCACCGAGATCAACGTCCAAGAGATCGGCGTAGTCTTCGGCCTTCTCGCGCGCATTACGGATAGCCGACTCACGCGCCACTTCAAGCGCATCTTTGTTGTCGCCCACCTCTGGCGTCACGCTTTCGATCTGCAGACCGTCGCCCACCGCAACAACCAGAGCATCCACCACCGAACCAGCCGCGCCCGCATCGTCAATGTCCACCGTGAACGACTGCGTCGCCCGATAGCCAACCAATGTTTGCGACCCGTCGGCACCATATTGATACTCGGGATAGGTCGTCACGGTGCGGGTTTGGACGTTGTCATCATCGATATCTGATTCGCGCAGTGACTCCCGCGCCTTGTCGGCCAAGTCGGCCACCTGCCGCACCGCCTCCTCGTTTGAATCGGCCAGAGCAGTTACCGAAAACATCAACAACACCGAGTCAGGCACCACTTCGGCAGTTCCTGTGGCTTGCACCGTCACGCCGCGATTCGGTGACTCGACCCCATTGAACGTGTCGCCGCCAATGCTGCATCCTGCAAGCACCATCGACACCGCCACACCACCAACAAGTAAAGACTTTTTACGGTTCATATTCACCATTCTTGTGTACGAGAACGTCTTATGCTCGTCAACATGATCAAAGCATTGTTTGGACTTGTCATGGTGTTCCTCATCTCCACGTTCCCCGCAACGTGGATGCTGATGCTGTTCTTGGGCAACCTTGGTACCAACCTTTCGTACTGGGGTACTTTGCCGCTCGGCATTTTGGTGTCGGCCCTCTTGGCCGGCGCCAGCTCGTCTCGCGTCATCGGTCGCTAGCGCACAAGGGGCGCTTCGCCCCAAGACGGCAATACTGGGCTGATGACCGAGCCCATCGACCCCGATGCACTGAAGCTCTACTCGTTCCTCTTGTTTTCGAAACTTGAGGGCGCGATGACATCCGCCATGGTCCACCTCGGCGATCGTCTCGGGCTGTATCACGCCCTTGCCCAACTGGATCGCCCGACTACTACTGCTGAACTCGCAGCTTCGCTCACACTCCACGAGCGATGGGTGCGCGAGTGGGCCTACAACCAGGCATCGGCCCGGCTCATTGCCTTCACTACCGACAACGAAGGCGTCGATCGCTTCTTCCTCACACCCGAACAACGCGCGGTGCTTGCCGACGAAACCCACCCCGCTTTCGGCATGGGACTTTTCCATCGGCTCCCCCAGACCATTGCCGCACTCGACCACATGCCCGACACCTTTCGTACGGGCGTCGGGCGCAACTACGACAGCCACGGCCCAGACGGCGCCGTTGGCATCGAACGCGGCTTCGAGCCGTGGAACACCGCCAACCTCATTAATCGAGTGCTGCCTGCAGTCGACGGACTCGTCGACACACTCACCGCCGGCGCACACGTTGCCGACGTCGGCTGCGGCACCGGAGGCGCCGTGCTGCTCATGGCCAAAGCATTCCCTGCGAGCACCTTCATTGGCTACGACATCTCGCAACACGCACTTACCCGCGCCAACGAGCGTCTCGCCACATCTGGCCTCACCAATGCACAATTCGCCGACCACCGCACCACTCCACTCCCGACCGATCACTGCCTCGACTTCGTCACCACCTTCGACTGCATCCACGACATGACACATCCCGCCGACATGATGCGCGCCATCCGTGCATCACTTGCCGATGACGGCGTGTGGCTGCTTGTGGACATCAAGGCACACGACACGTTCGAACTCAACGCCACCAAGAATCCAATGGCCTCACTGATGTATGGCATCAGTGTGCTGTCGTGCATGTCGTCGGCAATGTCAGCACCCGATGGCGCCGGCCTCGGCACACTCGGCCTCTCGGCATCAACAGCCGAAGCAATGGCCCGCGATGCTGGCTTCACACACTTCGAGCGCCTCAACATCGACCACGCTGTCAACGCCTTCTACGCAATTCGACCCTGAGCAATTCCGTAACGCGATTTCGCCATTACGCTGTTGCCAACCAGCGTTCGTAGCTCAATGGATAGAGCATCTGACTTCGGATCAGAGGGTTGGGGGTTCGAGTCCCTCCGAGCGCGCCAAAACCGATTTTTAGACTGAATCCGAATTCTTGTACGGTTTAGGACATGAAAAATGCGCTTCCTCGACGGCGGCCCACCTCTTTTGCGCAACGCTTCGCGGCACTGACGCTGGCTCTGATGGGGGTTGCGACCATCAGAGGCGCGTCTGCGAGTGCGTGCCCTCTCTACAACGCTTCGACCGGCCGACACGAAGTGGATTCGCAGGCCGATCTCGCGATTATCGAATCGACCACAGCTTGTCGCGGCAACTCGATCACGGTCTTTCAGATAGCCGATATCACGGTCTCGGGTTCGTGGATCGCAATTGGCGACCCGCCGAATCCGTTTTCCGGCACCTACGACGGCCAGGGAAACTCGATCATTTTTAGTGGGCTAACGGGCTTGAGGGGCGTGTTTAACTACACCACGAATGCGACGATTCAGAATCTCAACATCTCAGCGGTATCGGGTTCGACACTGGCTGATGAAGGTGGCTGGCTTGTCAGATTTTCCACGGGTGGCGTGATCGACGGTGTTTCATCCAATGGTCCCATACCGCCCCACGGTGGAGGCATTGTTGGTGGATCGTCCCTAAACGTGACGGTGCGCAACTCGTATTCAACTGGAATCATCGCCGGACAAGGTGGCGGCATCATCGGGCAGCCGTCGACCGGAGCAACTGTGTCGAACTCGTTCTCAACAGGCTCATCCGATGTCAATGGGGGTGGAATACTCGCCCAACAAGCCGCCAACGCAACCGTAACCAACTCGTTCTCGATCGCCGCCTCCCTGCCGGGCGGCCTGGTCGCTGCAAATAGCCGCGGCACGAGTGTCAGTACGTCGTATTCCACCGCATCGATCGGCGCAGCAAGTTCAACTGCAGGAGCCGGAGGGATATTCAGTGCCTATGCCGATCTCGTTCCCCGTAACGCCAATTCAGTCACCAACTCATTTACCACAGGCAACATTTACACAGGTGGTGGCGGAATCGTCGGCAGAATGGCACCGACCTACGACACGCCAATGACCGTCACTAACTCCTATTCAACAGGCAACATTGGCTCGGGTGGAGGCGGAATTGGCGGCGAGTATTCCATTGATTTGACCGTCAACAACTCGTATTCGACGGGCGCAATCGGATTCGACGCAGGTGGCATAATCGCCCGTGACGGACGCGGAGTAGTCAACAACGCCTACACGGTCGGGGCGATCAGCCTCGGCGGTGGAGGAATAGTCGGTTGGAACTCACCCGCCACAGCTTCTTCATCGCAATTCGAGAACGGAGTCGGCTGGAGCGACGCCAATGCGAGAACGGTGCTCACGGGAACGCCCTCTTCGATTCCTGGAGTGGGCAGCGTGTGGGGCTCCTGCACACCAAACACGCCATTTTTCCTTGTCGCCTTTTATCCGGTGAATCCGTGTGAGGACCCGCAGTATTTCCCGTTGACGGTGTCCTCCTCTGGCGCCCCATCTCTCACCACGTTCACGGCTCCGGCAAACAACACCTTCACACTCGTCAACCAATACAGGTCGGCTACCACCCCCACCTTCATCTCGCTGGTGAACGGAACCGGATCGGTGTCGGTGGGAGGTACGAGTTGTGCGCACCTGTTGTCGTGTCGCCTCATGGACTTCGTAGGCACCGGTGGCTATGCGAAATCGAATGTCACGGTCGTTTCAGCCGGGACAGTGACCGTTCAACGACTCAATAGTGACGGCACCATCACGTCGCTTGGCACCATCACGATTAACCCCCAGCCTGTTGTCGTGGCTGAGACCTCGACAACCACCACATCGACCACCACTACCTTGCCAGCTGTAGTTTCCACAACGGCGCCTCGGCCCGTAACGGTCCTTCCCAGCACGAAATAGCACGAGACGAACACCACTCGTTCTTGACCTCGTTGGGTGCATTTAGCGCCTGGTGTGGACGCTGCCTGAACCCCGGGAATCAACATCGAGGTGAATAACGCAGCCGCCAGTACTGCTACTGCCGTTCGACGGTGCAGGGGTGTCGTGGACATTCCCTAGTAACAGCAAATCTAACCCCAATTTGGTTTACGGGCTCGGCCCCGTCTGCTGGAGAAATCGATCAGGGTTTCAGGTCCCCGCGAGTGCGCTAATTCCGGATCAATTCGTCCCACCACCACCCCATTAGATTCGCCTCATGCCCACACGCCTTGTCGCGAGCAGCATCCTCCTTGCCTCAGCCCTCTTGGCTGCGTGCGCGGAATCAGAAAACTCAACTGCCAATGAGACCATCGTCGAGACCACCACGACGACCACTCTCCCAACACTGAGCGATACGTTCACCGATACACCCTTTAATGCGCTGGCTGGCGCCGAGGAGTGCCACATCGCTGACCTTCCCCCAGATGCGAATGGTATGGTCCGGTCGAATCTTGTTGGTTTTCCTAGGCCTGAGGTAATCCGAGCACCCAAGTTATTGGTGCTCCCCTTTTCATTTAGCGATGATGAACCACCGACGAGCTACGTGGGTCCAACTCTTGCCGCACTCAATGGTGCAGCACATTTTTATGAGCAGATCTCGTGGGGAAAAGCATCGTTCACGTTTGACACTGCTCCCAAAGAGCTCTGGATAGAAGTTCCAAAAACTGCCTCGGAAATGGGATTCTCGAAAGACTCGCCCAAACCGCAGTCGGGTTCGGTATCCCCGTTTGATGTTCTGGAATATGCCAGCCCTGAGCTCAATTTTGATAACTACGACTTGGTTCATCTTGTGGGATCACCAGACCTTATGGACTGGGCTACAGCGTGGATGGAATTTGACCCTAGGAATGCTCCAATAGTCACCCCTGCCGGCAATGTCTCCAGAGCATCGCTGATAACCCACAATCACAGTGACGCCTCGTTGATTGCACACGAACTCGGTCACGCATGGCTCAATCTCTGGGACCTCTACTCAGGGCAACGAGGCATCACCGACTTCGTCGGCCTCAACCGCTTCGACGTGATGTACAACGCTGGGCTTAATGATTACAACGCAACGGACATGACGGTCTGGAACAAGTATCTAGCTGGCTGGGTTGAGCCCAATCAGGTGAGATGCATCACCAGTGCAGGCACCACAACGCACTTCGTCAGCACAAATTCAGTTGTCTCTGAACTACCAAAGGCGGTAATGGTGAAGATCAGCGAAACCAAGGTCTTGGTGATCGACACATGGCGTAAGAGTGAATTCAATCGTTGCTGCAACGAAACAATTGCCTACGTAGTAGACGCGACTCGAATCCACTTTGCAGGGCCCTATCGCCTCCAGGGATCTCTCGAGAAACCTGGAGATCAGCTCGTGCTTGATGAATCGCTCCTGGCCACAAAAACTGAGTGGACCCTTCGACCGGACGAACCGCTCACCATTTCGAATGTGACCATCACACTTCTCGATAGTGACGCCTCAGGAGCGATGGTCGAAGTCGCCGTCTCGTAGAGCCCATCTGGCACGTGCTATTCCTCGGGACAGGGTTTTTGGTGGCACAATCGAGCAATGCAGGACATTGCTGGTAATGCCATCACTGCGACATCTAAAGGGGCAGAGGCCTACGACCGGGCACTTCTCAGTCTGTTGAGTTTTCGCCAGTCGGTTGCCGACGACGCTCAGCACGCATGCAACGTGGACCCTGTTGCGCCGATGGCACATGTGCTGACTGCATATCTGGGACTGTTGTCCAGTGAGCGAGCCGACGCACTCGCCGCTGGCGAACGCCTTCACGAAGTTGACCCACGCGCGGCAAACGAACGTGAGCGCATGCACCTGACTGCTGCCCTGCAACTCCGAGAAGGTGACCTCTACAGTGCTTCGCAGACCACACTGAAGATCAATGAGTCGTTTCCGCGCGATGCGCTCGCACTCTTCGTCGGTCACCAAATTGACTTCTTTACCGGAGCGTCGCAACAGCTTGAATCGCGTCTGGCATCGGCGCTGACGGCATGGTCACCAGCAGATGAGTATCACGGCTACCTCGAGGGCATGTGGTCGTTTGGCCTCGAGGAATCAGGTCGATATGACGAGGCGATGGAGGTTGGCCTGCGCGCAGTGGAAAGGCACCCGACTGATTCGTGGGGTATCCATGCCGTTACTCACGTAAATGAGATGCGCGGCGACTACGAGCGCGGGCTCGCATACCTTGGCGAGCGAGTTGGCGACTGGGAGACCGGCACGTTTCTGAACGTGCACATCGCGTGGCACAACGCGCTGTTTCTGCTGGAACAACAGGACTGGCAAGGTGCGCTCGCGATGTATGACCGATTTATCCGCAACCAGCAGTCAGGCAATGTAGCGATGGAGATGCTGGATGCTTCAGCGCTTCTGTGGCGCCTCCACCTTGAGGATGTCGATATAGGCACGCGCTGGCAGTCGCTTGCTGATGGTTGGGCTGCAAAAGGCGATGAGCCGTGGTACGTGTTCAACGACATGCACGCCGTGATGGCATTCGTTGGCAATAATCGCATGGCTGAGGCCCATGCGATGATCCAGAATCTCGAGCGCTACCTCGAGTCCCCCACCACAAGCACCAATCAGGAGATGACAAGGCGTGTCGGGTTGCCGGTGTGTCGCGCGCTGGTGCATCATGCCGACGGCGACTATGCGTCGGCAGCCGCGTCGCTTGATCCCGTCGTCGAGCACTTGGCACTCTTTGGGGGCAGTCATGCCCAGCGCGATGTTGTGCTGCGCACACATATTGATGCACTCATGAAGTCAGGGCGTACCGCCGAGGCGCGTGTCATTGTCGAATCACGTCTTGCAGAACGCCCGTCGAGCGTGTGGGCACAGACACGTCTTGCAGCGCTGTAGCAATTATGGGAAGAGCCCAATTGAGGGATCTGCATACTGCGCGCTGTTTGATGTTGTGACATAGGGTGAATGCCGTGCGTTGGAGCCCAAACCGCGTATTGGCCGTGGTGGTCGGCGCTCTACTCCTCGTGGTGCTCGCAGTAGTCAGCCTCACCGTGGGGCGAGGGGTTACGACTTATGACATCACGGAACCCGAAGGCGTTGCCCAGGCATACCTGCAGGCGGCATTCGACGGCGATTTCGATGAGGCCGCAACATTCTTTGAACCGGAAAGCGATTGTGACGCGACAGATCTTGATCGCGCATTTCTTCAAAATGACGTCCGTATCAGTCTCGCAGGGGTCGATACCGACGACGAACGCGCAACCGTGCGCATCACCGCCGACATTCCCGACGGCGGGCCGTTTGGTGGGTATTACGAAGAGCGACATACGTTGCGTTTGGTCCGCGTCGACGAAGATTGGAAACTGACCGGTATTCCGTGGCCGCTCTACGACTGCACGACGCCAAATCCCTAGGAACATGGGCATGGTGATCGGTCTCTTCGTGCAAATTGCACTGATTGCACTGGTGGCCTTCGGCATTCGGGCTATCCGGCAACGGCGCACATCGGCGCCGCTCGGTACGCAATTACGCAACGTCTTCCACTACTTGGTCGTACTGGCATTGGCACTTGCAACTGCGAGCGGATTGTCGGGTCTTCTCGGCATGGTGGCGGACCGTGCCAACTTCGTTAAGGACAATTCTTCAGAGTTGGCACTCAATCTGTCGCTGCTCTTCGTTGGCTCGCCCCTTCTCGTCGTATTTGGCTTATGGACAAAACGACGTATCACACGCGACCCACTCGAGACCGAAAGCCCTGGATGGACGCTCTTTGTCACCATTGCACTACTCGTGCCGCTCGTGGTGACGCTGTTTGGCGCCTACGCCCTATTGCGCTTTGCATTCCGCGCCGACGACTATGACGGGTTCGCCCTCGCCCAAGCCGTGGTATGGGGTGCAACATGGTTTGGCGTTGACCGACTCGATCGCCGATTCACCCGTGGACCACAGACCACCTTTCGTCACGTCGCTGCTGCCCTAATCGGACTCGTGCTTGGAGCCGTAGGGGCAGGCCAACTGGTCGCAGCCATACTCGATCGCCTATTCACGCCAGGGTCACTCGACGCAGTACTCGTGGACAACACCGACCTTCTCGCCAGTGCAATCGCGCTCCTCTTCATTGGTGCCGCGGTATGGATCCGGTACTGGGTTCGCGGTCTTTCTGCATCGCCCGATAGCGAGGGATGGCGATTATATGTCGTCCTCTTCGGCGTTGCAGGCGGCTTGATTACCGCGATCGTGGCTGGCGCCACTGTGCTCTATCGAGTCGCCGTTTGGTTTCTTGGCACGCCCAGCGCAACGGACATCGGTGACCACTTCTCCTCAACACCCAGTGCGCTTGGTGCGGCATGTGCTGGTCTTGTCGTGTGGGCGTATCACCGCGCAGTGCTTGCCGCACGCCGCGGAATACAGCGAACTGAGATCGACCGCACGTATGACTATGTCATGGCGATCGGTGGCCTGATTGCAACCGGTGTCGGTGTCGTCATCTTGCTCGGCGCGTTTGTCGAGGCCCTGACCGGTGGTGCACTGCTTGCCGGCGATCCCGCACTGAACACGCTGTTGCTTGCAGTGGTGCTCCTCATCATTGGCCTCCCGGTGTGGTGGGTGCATTGGCGTGCCGCGGGACTCCACTACGCATCTGGCGAACCTGACGAGATCGCGTCGGTATCTCGGCGGGTCTATCTCATTTCGCTCATTGGCATTGGCGGACTCGTGGCGCTCGGCACCGGCATCGCCACGGTGTACATCTTCCTTCGCGACGTCATTGATGGAACACTCGCATCCATCACGGCGCGTTCAATGCGATTTCCACTTGCCGTGTTGCTTACGTCCGGAGCTGTATCGCTCTATCACCTCTCGTGTTTTCGCTCCGAGCATGAGATCCGCGTCGCCTCTTCGCCTGAAATCGCTCGACGACGCGTTGTCTTGGTTGGGCCCTTTGACGCATCAATCGATCAATTTGTCCGTGAACGCGGAGAGTCTCAGGTGGAGTGGATTGCCACACAATCTGGCACATGGTCTGAAGCAGAGCTGTCCGCGATACTCACTGAGCACGAAGGGGACGTCGTCGTTTCGCTCTCCCTATCTGGCGCCTTTGGTGCCTCGTTACGCACCCCGTAGTGTCGTAGCAATAGCGACTGGAGGAACCCATGGCCGCATCGCGACCAATCTTTCACCAATGCGGTTTCGCCGACTGCCGGCGAACCATGCAGAATGTTCTACAGTGCCCGCATGGATGCACTTGAGGGAACGTACGTCCCGAGCACCAGCGCATGGGTGCGCGACCAGGTAGCGGCCTATGAACAATCGGGTGGCACTCAGGCCAACACCCTCACCGATACGGGCATCCCCGTCGTCATCGTGACGATGCGTGGGGCCGCAACAGGCTTCATCCGCAAGATTGCCCTGATGCGAGTGGAGCACAACGGCACCTACGCACTCGTCGCCTCAAAAGGTGGCGCGCCGGACGATCCTGACTGGGTGCACAATCTTGACCACTTCCCTCATGACGTACTTCTGCAGGATGGCCCGGCACCCTTCCCCGTGCGCGTTCGCCGCATCGATGGCGCCGAAAAAGCCACCTGGTGGGCGCGCGCCGTCGCCGTGTTTCCGCGCTACGACGAATATCAAGCCATGACGAAGCGCGACATTCCCGTATATGTGGCCGAGCCGCGCTGAAGCATTTTCTCTCGCGTAGTGCGCGGAACTACGCTAAGCCGATGTTTACTCGTCGGTCACGTGTTGTCATACTCACTGGTTTTCTCGCCGCCTCGCTTGCGATTTCGTCGGCACCAATCGCCCACGCGTCGAGCTGGGTACTGACTGACGAGTCGGTCAACCTCGGGCTAAGCGGCGTTTCACCTCACGTTGAGCGCGTCGCTGGAGGCGATCGCGTATGGCGCGCCGATATGGTGCCAACAGGTTCTGCAGTCACGCTGTGCAACGACGCCGGCGTATGTGCGCCCGAGGCCTTCGCCACCGGGTCTAACGGTCCTGTCGCCGACTTCACCGTTGCGCAGACCCCTTCGGGCACGCGTGCGTACTTCAAGTTGGTCAACATGGCGGCCAATACACAAGGCGTGTATTCCGCGCCGTGCCTCACCGCAGATTGCCTTTCAATTGGTGCGGCAACATTGACATCGCCCGGAATGGTCGTGTCGAAAGACACGCGCGCGTGGGGCGTACCCGATCCGGTGCGTCTGCCCGACGGGCGGATCCGCATCTACATCGTTGAGTCGCCAGAACTCAACAGCAGTTGCCCAGAGAAAGTGGCGTCATACATTTCCGCCGATGGCGTGTCATTCACGAAAGAGGCCGGATGGCGCCTCGAGGGCGGCTATGTCGACACCGAGGTCTTGCGCGCTCGCGACAACGATTGGATCATGATCGTTGCCGACGGCCCAGGTTGCGGTGGCACCAAGGGCAACCAGAAGCCACAACAACTCTTCATCACCACCTCGCGCGATGGCCTCACGTGGACCACACCGCAGGTGCTCACCGGTACTGACCGTGGTCGTCTCGACCCAACGGGATACGAAGTGACTACCAATGTGTTTCGCATCTACTACTCATCGGGTGGCGGAGCGAATCCCAACTTCGAATTGCGCCGCGCAACACTGACGGTCGGCAAGGCAACAGCGACCGCGAAAGGCAAGGCGGCCAGGACAGCTATCACCTGCGTAAAGGGCAAAGCAGTCAAGAAGGTCTCGGGCGTCAACCCAAAGTGCCCTAAGGGCTACAAGAAGCGCTAAGTCTGTCTTTACACCGAACCGGTGAGGCGCTCAAGGTCCCGAGGCGTCCCGGCCACCAACATCATCTCACCACGTTCTAAAACGGTGTCAGCCGTTGCGTACTGAAACTGCCCGCGAGGCGGTTTCACACTGACGATCGTCACGCCGTATTTGCGGCGTATCTCAATTTCCCCGAGTGACTGACCCACCAGAGATGCAGGCACTTCCATTTCGACAAGCGCAAAGTTCTCTTCGATACGGAAGTAGTCGGTGACACCCTGGGCAATACTGCGCGCCGTGCGAATGCCCATTTCGTGTTCCGGCTGCACCACCAATTGCACTCCCATGCTCTCCAAAATCCTGGCGTGGGGCTTCGAGATCGCCTTCGCCCAAATAGTGGGAATACGGAGTTCTTCTTTCAATACCAACGTCGCCAGGACCGAAGATTCCACGTTCGTCGCGATCGCCACCACCGCGTGATCAAACTGTTCGGCACCGGCTTGCCGCAAGGCGCGCGCCGATGTTGCATCGGCCTGCACCACGTTGGGAATCTCTCCGGAGAGTCGTTGCACAATGTCTTCATCCAGATCGATCGCCAAGACATCAACCCCTTGGTCGACAAGCGTCAGCGCAACTGCCTCGCCGAAACGTCCGAGACCCACCACCAATACGCCACTACTCGTGTTCATTTACGCCTCCTATTCAGCCGATCAGCGGCCGATCCTCTGGATACCGAAACAAACTCGGAATCGAGCGCGCCGCCAGCGCCGAGGCCAGCGTAAGCGGCCCGAGCCTGCCAATGAACATCAGCGCACTGACAAGCACCTGTGCCGAGTCGCTCTCATAATCAATATCGCCAACCGACAATCCGACAGTTCCCAGTGCAGACACCACCTCAAAAACGCCCGAAACCAAGCCGGTGTCGCTCACCACAAGAAGTGCAAATGTTGAGGCTGTCGCAATACCAACGGTTGCAAGCGAGATGGTGACCGCTTGACGCTGCACAGCGTTCGGCACTCGTCGTTTGAAGAGTGAAACGTCTTGATTTCCTCGGATCTCTGCCCACATGACAAACGCCAGAAGCGCAAACGTCGTGACCTTGATACCTCCGGCCGTCGAGGCGCTTCCGCCTCCGATAAACATCAAGGCGATCGTCACTACTAGCGACTCTTCGCTCAGTGCTCCTGTATCAACCGCATTAAATCCTGCAGTTCGCGGCTGGACGCTTTGAAACAATCCGGCAAAGAGCTTTTCACTCACCGACAAGGAACCAAACGTTCGGCTATTTGACCACTCAAAGGCCACAAACCCTGCCATACCAACAGCGAGCAGCACCACCGTTGCCGACACCATCAGTTTCATATGCAAGGACCATTGCCCCACCGCGAAGCGATGACGCCAAAATCCGCG
>Ga0164292_10002633_pt1 | contig 14672 bp, 12 predicted proteins | sample GEODES117metaG_FD_111486 | JGI IMG/M metagenome (GOLD analysis project Ga0164292, IMG submission 111486) | Eutrophic lake water microbial communities from Lake Mendota, Wisconsin, USA - GEODES117 metaG | ecosystem: Environmental > Aquatic > Freshwater > Lake | place: USA: Lake Mendota... | reverse complement strand
CTGATGGGCCACGAGTCGCTCATCATGCAGCAGTCCGACATCGGCGCGATTGCCGATTCGGTCAAGGACTGCCTGCGCTGCGGCAAATGCAAGCCGGTGTGCGCCACCCATGTGCCGCGCGCCAATTTGCTGTATTCGCCGCGCAACAAGATTTTGGCCACCTCGCTGCTGGTGGAAGCCTTCCTCTACGAGGAGCAGACCCGGCGCGGTATCTCGATCAAGCACTGGCACGAGTTTGAGGACGTGGCCGACCACTGCACCGTCTGCCACAAGTGTTTGTCGCCCTGCCCGGTCAATATCGACTTCGGCGAGGTGTCGATGAATATGCGCAACCTGCTGCGCAAGATGGGCCAAAAATCCTTCCGGCCGGGCAATGCGGCGGCCATGTTCTTCCTCAACGCGACCCAGCCCGAGACGATCAAGCTCATGCGCGGCGCGATGGTCGATGTTGGCTTCAAGGCCCAGCGCCTGGCCAACGATTTGTTGGGCGGCCTGGCGCGCAAGCAGACGGCCCAGCCCCCGGCCAGCGTGGGGCCGGCGCCGATCAAGCAGCAGGTGATCCACTTCATCAACAAAAAGATGCCCGGGGGACTGCCCAAGAAGACGGCGCGCGCCCTGCTCGACATCGAAGACCGCGATTACGTGCCCATCATCCGCAACCCGCAGACCACCAGCAGTGAGAGCGAAGCGGTGTTTTACTTTCCCGGTTGCGGCTCCGAGCGGCTGTTTTCCCAGGTGGGCCTGGCCACCCAGGCCATGCTCTGGCATGCCGGCGTGCAAACCGTGCTGCCGCCGGGCTACCTGTGCTGCGGCTACCCGCAAAAGGGCAGCGGCCAGTTCGACAAGGCCGAGAAGATCATCACCGACAACCGCGTCCTCTTTCACCGGGTGGCCAACACGCTCAATTACCTGGACATCAAGACGGTGGTGGTCAGTTGCGGCACCTGCTTTGACCAGTTGCAAGGCTACGAGTTCGACAAGATCTTTCCGGGCTGCCGCATCATCGACATCCACGAGTTCCTGCTGGAAAAAAGCATCACCTTGCCCGCAGGCCAGGGCTATCTCTATCACGACCCGTGCCACAGCCCGATGAAGCAGCAAGAGCCGATGAAGACCGTCAAGGCCCTGGTCGGGCCCAATGTGCTCAAGAGCGATCGCTGCTGTGGCGAGTCGGGCACGCTGGGCGTGACCCGTCCGGACATCTCGACGCAGGTGCGCTTTCGCAAGGAGCAGGAGTTGCGCAAGGACGAGCGGGCGCTGCGCGCCACGGGTGCGGTGCAGCCGCAAGGGCCGGTCAAGATCCTGACCAGCTGCCCGAGCTGCCTGCAAGGTCTGTCGCGCTACGGCAACGACCTGGACAACGGCCTGCTTGAGGCCGATTACATCGTGGTCGAGATGGCCCAGCGCATCCTGGGCGCCGATTGGATGCCGGCCTACGTCGAAGCGGCCAACCGCGGCGGCATCGAGCGGGTGCTGGTGTGAGGGCCTTGGCCATCGGCCGGTGCGGGGCTTGGCTGCCGAGCTGACCCATGTCAGGACTTCAAACGCCCACCGAGCTGATCTTGCACGCGCGCTCGCGCCAGCTTGAAATCGCCTTTGCTGACGGCCAGCGTTTTCGCATTGCCTACGAGTTGATGCGGGTCTGCTCGCCCTCGGCCGAGGTGCAGGGCCATGGGCCCGGGCAGGAGGTGCTGCAGACCGGCAAGCGCGACGTGGACATCGAACAGATCGAGCCGGTGGGGCACTATGCGGTCAAGCCCCGCTTTTCAGATGGCCACGACAGCGGCTTGTTCTCCTGGAGCTATCTCTACACGCTCGGCCGCGACCAGGACCGGCTTTGGGCGCAGTACCTGCAGCGCCTTGAGCAGGCCGGGCTCGACCGCGACGCGCCCATGCGCGGCGCCGGCGGCCCCGGCTGCTCGAGCCACTGAGCGGCGCGCGCGTGCTGCCTAGACTCCATCCCCCACCCGATCATGAGCACCACCCACTTCGGATTTGAATCGGTCGACGAGCGCGACAAGGCCCGTCGCGTGCGCGGCGTCTTTGACTCGGTGGCCTCGCGCTACGACCTGATGAACGACCTGATGTCGGCTGGCCTGCACCGCGCCTGGAAGGCCTACACCGTGATGGTGGCCGACGTCAAACCCGGCATGTCGGTGCTCGACATTGCCGGCGGCACGGGTGACCTGGCCATGGCGTTTGCGCCCAAAGTGGGCCCCATCGGCACCGTGGTGCACACCGACATCAATGCGGCCATGCTTGGGGAAGGTCGCAACCGCCTGATCGATGCCGGGCTGGCCCTGCCCACCGTCGTCTGCGATGCCGAGGCCTTGCCGTTCCCCGATGCGCACTTCGACCGGGTCACGGTGGCGTTTGGTTTGCGCAACATGACCCACAAGGACCGCGCGCTGGCGCAAATGCACCGCGTCATCAAGCCGGGCGGCAAGCTGCTGGTGCTCGAGTTCTCCAAGGTGGCCAAGCCGCTCGAGAAGGTTTACGACTGGTACAGTTTTGAGGTTCTGCCCCGAATGGGCAAGCTGGTGGCTGGCGACGACGCGAGCTACCGTTACCTGGCCGAGTCCATCCGTATGCACCCTGATCAGGAGTCGCTTAAGACCCTGATGCAACAAGGCGGTTTCGGCCATGTGGACTATCACAACCTCACTGGCGGTGTGGTTGCCTTGCATGTTGCAATTAAGTGCTGAAACAATGGGTTGGTACAAAGGGAGTGCATCCCCGGTTGCCCCCCTGGATTTCACAGTGTTTTTTACAGAGGAGCAAGCATGAAAATCTGGTCCGCCCTGATGGCCGGCGTCCTGACGGTGACCCTGGCCCTGGTGTCTGCCGACGCGCAGGCCAAACGCCTGGCCGGTGGCAAATCGACAGGCAAGCAGTCGTCCAATGTGACCCAGCGTGAGGCCACACCGCCTGCCGCTGCACCTGCGGCAGCGGCCGCACCGGCAGCCGCACCCGCTGCTGCCGCCGCTGGCAAAAAGCCCTGGGGCGCCATGCTCGGCGGTCTGGCCGCTGGCTTGGGCCTGGCTTGGCTGGCCCACAGCCTGGGTTTTGGCGAGGGTCTGGCCCAGTTCATGATGTTTGCCTTGCTCGCCCTGGCCGTGATGGTCGTGGTCGGTCTGGTGATGCGCAAGATGCGCGCCGGCCGCCAGGCTCAGAGCTCGCCCTTCGCCTTTGAAGGCGCCGGCGCGCCAGCCACCCCGCGCCAGTACAGCCCCAGCCATGTCGGAAACGACGCCTCCGCCCGCCCTTGGGAGCGCCAAGCGACCCAGTTCGACGGCTCGGCCGCAGCCGGCAGCACCGGCTCGATGATCGGCTCGGGATTGGCGGGACCACAGGCCTCCTGGGGCGTGCCCGCTGACTTTGACGTCTCGGGCTTCCTGGGCGCTGCCAAAGCCAACTTCGTGTCGCTGCAGGGCGCTTGGGACCGCTCTGACATTGCGGCCTTGCGGGTCATGATGACCGATGACATGCTCGAGCAGATCCGTGCCCAGCTGGCCGAGCGTGAAACCCACACCGGCGGAGCCTCCAACACGACCGAGGTGCTTTCCCTTGATGCGCAGCTGCTGGGCATCGAGGAGCTGGAAGACGTCTACATGGCCAGTGTCGAGTTCTCCGGCATGATCCGTGAAGACCAATCTGCCGGCCCGAGCCCCTTCCGCGAGGTCTGGAACATGACCAAGCCGCGCCACCGCGCTGGCGGCTGGCTGGTTGCCGGCGTGCAGGCCCTGCAGTAAGGTCTGATGACGCGTTAAATCATCCCGGCTGCGCCTTGCGGCCGGGTTTATCCGTCAAAATCGGGGACGTATGAACCACACGTCCCCTTTTTCTTTTCTGCAACCGTTTGTGCAGGCTGCGGCCGCCCGGGCCCAGCCGCCGCAGTGGCTGGCCGATGAGGCGCGTCAGCGCCTCGTGCTGCTGCTCAACCATGTGCTGATGCAAGAGCCGCAGGCTCAGGCTCGGCTTGCCCGGCGTCAGGCCAGCGTGATCCAAGTCCGCTGGGCCCTGTTCGAGCTGCACTGGCTCATTACGCCGGCGGGCCTGCTCGAGCGGGCCGATCCGCAGCGCACGCCCGACCTGGTGCTCTCACTGGACGGCCACACGCCGCTGCAGGTGCTGCGCCGCGTGCTCGAGGGCGAGCGCCCACCGGTTCAGATCGAGGGCGATGTGCAGTTGGCCGCGGAAGTGGCCTGGCTGGCCGACAACCTGCGCTGGGATATCGAGGAAGACCTCTCGCGCGTGCTTGGCGACGTGCCCGCCCATGCGCTGGCGCAGGCTGCACGTCGGGTGATGCAGGGTTTGCGGCCGCTGCTGTCCCGTGCGCTCCACCCAGGCCAGGGCCTGGGGGCTGGCACATGAGGCGCTTGCTGCGCGGCCTGTTCATCGTCTGGACCGTGCTGCGCTACGGTCTCGACGAGCTGGTGCTGGCCAGTTTTGAGCGCCCCGCCTTGCGCTTGCTCACCCGCCTGGTCTCGCTTGGCCGCGACCTGCGCGCCCCGCGCGGTGAGCGCCTGCGGCTGGCGCTTGAAAGCCTGGGCCCGATTTTTGTCAAGTTCGGGCAGGTTCTCTCCACCCGGCGCGATCTGCTGCCGGCCGATCTGGCCGATCAGCTGGCCCGGCTGCAGGACCGCGTGCCACCCTTCCCGTCGGAGCAAGCGGTGGCCATGATCGAGAAATCCTTTGGCCGCCCGATTGACCAGATCTTTGCCAGCTTCGAGCGCGAACCCGTGGCCAGTGCATCGATCGCGCAGGTGCACTTTGCCACCTTGCCCGGCGGCCGCGAGGTGGCCGTCAAGGTGCTGCGCCCCGGCATGCTCAAGGTGATTGAAAAGGACCTGGCGCTGATGCACATGATGGCCGGCTGGGTCGAGCGCCTGTCGGCCGATGGCAAACGGCTCAAGCCGCGCGAGGTGGTGGCCGAATTCGACACTTATCTGCACGACGAGCTCGACATGTTGCGCGAGGCCTCCAACGCCGCCCAGCTGCGGCGCAACATGCAGGGCATGGATCTGGTGCTCATCCCGGAGATGATCTGGGATTTCTGCACGCCCGAGGTGCTGGTCATGCAGCGCATGAAGGGTGTGCCGATCAACCAGGTGCAGCGCCTGCGCGAGGCCGGCGTCGACATCAAGAAGCTCGCCCGTGACGGCGTGACGATTTTCTTTACGCAGGTGTTTCGCGACGGGTTTTTCCACGCCGACATGCATCCGGGCAATATCCAGGTCAGTCTGGAGCCAGAGACCTTCGGGCGCTACATCTCGCTGGACTTTGGCATCGTGGGCACACTGACCGAGGTGGACAAGGAATACCTGGCGCAAAACTTCACCGCCTTTTTCCGCCGCGACTACAAGCGCGTGGCCGAGTTGCATCTGGAGTCGGGCTGGGTGCCCCCCAACACCCGGGTTGACGCGCTTGAGGCGGCGATCCGCTCGGTCTGTGAGCCTTATTTCGACCGCCCGCTCAAGGAAATTTCTTTGGGCATGGTGCTCATGCGCCTGTTTCAGACCTCGCGGCGCTTTCATGTGGAGATTCAGCCGCAACTGGTGCTGCTGCAAAAAACCTTGCTCAATATCGAGGGCCTGGGACGCGACCTAGACCCCGACCTCGATCTGTGGAGCACGGCCAAACCTTTCCTGGAAAAGTGGATGGTCGAGCAGGTGGGGCCGGCCAAGCTGTGGGCCCAACTCAAGGCCGAGGCGCCGCTTTACGCCAAGCTCTTGCCGGCCTTGCCGCGCCTGTTGCACCAATACCTGGGCCGGCCCTCGCCAGGTACCGTGCGCGGGCTCGACGTGCTGCTGGCCGAGCAGCGGCGCACCAACCGCCTGCTGCAGGGCCTGGCCTATGGCGCCATCGGCTTTGTCTTGGGCCTGCTCGTCATGGTCATCTTGGAGATGGGCGCGCACGGCTGAGTGCGCGGCCTGGCTCGCGCCGGGCCGCGTCCGACGGCCGTTTCTAGGATAATTGCGGGTTTTTGCCCCGAGGGCGCGCTTGCGCGGCTTTCGGCATTGTTTGCCTCGACCCCCCAGCTATTGAACGTCATGCCCATCTATGCCTACAAATGCGAGTCCTGCGGGCATACCAAGGACGTCTTGCAAAAAATCTCCGACGCCCCCTTGACCGTCTGCCCCCAGTGCGGTGCGGCGCATTTCCAGAAGCAGGTGACCGCTGCCGGCTTTCAACTCAAGGGCTCGGGCTGGTATGTGACCGACTTTCGCGGCGGCTCTTCGGCAGCGCCTGACGAGACCGCCAAGGCGCCGGCCAAGGACGGCGCTGCAAGCGACACGAGCGCGGCAACTGCGGCAAGTTCTCCTGCACCGGCTCCCGCTCCCGCACCTGCACCGGCTGCTTCCACGACGCCAGCGGCTACGCCGGCCAAGTCCGCATGATGGCCGCCCTGCGTCGCTGGCTGCTGGCCGGCTTGCTGGTCCTGGTGCCCCTGATGATCACCGTCTGGGTGCTCAACTGGATCATTGGCACCCTCGACCAGACCTTGCAAATCCTGCCCGAGCAGTGGCACCCCGACCGGCTGCTGGGCATCCACATCCCGGGCTTTGGCGTGGTGCTGGCCCTGGCGATTGTTTTGGTCATCGGTGCGGCAGTGAGCAACTTTTTGGGCCGCCGGCTGATGGCCTGGTGGGACGCGCTGCTTGGCCGCATTCCCATCGTGCGCTCCATTTACTCGAGCGTCAAGCAGGTCTCGGACACGCTGTTTTCTGAAAACGGCAACGCCTTTCGCAAGGCCTTGCTCGTGCAGTGGCCCCGACCAGGCGTCTGGACGGTCGCCTTTCAGACGGGCACGCCCGGCGGCGATGTGGCCCATCACCTGGGCGAAGATTACCTGAGCGTTTATGTGCCCACCACACCCAATCCCACGGGTGGCTACTTCGTCATGCTCAAAAGAAGCGACTGCATCGAGCTGGCCATGACGGTCGACGAGGCCTTGACCTACGTCATCTCGATGGGAGTGGTGGCACCCGGCTCGGCCAGTAAGTCCAAGTAAATCCGTTTCATTTTCATGTGCCCTTGAGGGCGCACCAACTTTGCGAGTGTTTATGTCCCAGGTCTCCAGCGCCTCTCAGATGAGGTCTCATTACTGTGGTCTGGTGACCGAGCAGCTGCTCGGTCAGAGCGTGAGCCTGTGTGGCTGGGTCAACCGGCGGCGCGACCACGGCGGCGTGATCTTTGTCGATCTGCGCGACCGCGAGGGCTATGTGCAGGTGGTCTGCGATCCGGACCGCGAGCAGATGTTCAAGACGGCCGAGGCGCTGCGCAACGAGTTCTGTGTGCAGATCAAAGGGGTGGTGCGCCAGCGCCCCGCCGGCACCGAAAACGACCATCTCAAAAGCGGCAAGATCGAGGTGCTCTGTCATGAGCTGGTGGTGCTCAACCCCTCGGTCACGCCGCCCTTCCAGCTCGATGACGACAACCTGTCGGAGACGACCCGCTTGACGCATCGGGTGCTCGATCTGCGCCGCCCTTACATGCAAAACAACCTGATGCTGCGCTACCGCGTGGCCATGGGCGTGCGAAAGTTCCTCGACGAGCACGGCTTTGTCGACATCGAGACGCCCATGCTCACCAAGAGCACGCCCGAGGGCGCGCGCGACTACCTGGTGCCCAGCCGCGTGCATGACGGCCAGTTTTTTGCATTGCCGCAGTCGCCCCAGCTGTTCAAGCAGCTGCTCATGGTGGCTGGCTTCGATCGCTACTACCAAATCACCAAGTGCTTTCGCGACGAAGACCTGCGCGCCGACCGCCAGCCTGAGTTCACGCAGATCGACATCGAGACCTCCTTCATGGCCGAGCAGGACATCCGGGCCTTGTTCGAGGGGATGATCAGCAGCATCTTCAAATCCACCATGGCGGTGGACCTGGGCCACTTCCCGGTCATGCCCTACAGCCAGGCCATGGCCCGGTTCGGCTCGGACAAGCCCGATCTGCGCGTCAAGCTCGAATTTACCGAACTGACCGAACAGATGAAGGATGTGGATTTCAAGGTCTTCAGCGGGCCGGCGACCACGCCCGGCGGCCGGGTGGTGGCTCTGCGCGTGCCCCAGGGCGCTGAGATCAGCCGCGGCGAGATCGACAGCTACACCGAGTTCGTCAAGATTTACGGTGCCAAGGGCTTGGCCTGGATCAAGGTCAATGACATCACCAAGGGCCGCGAGGGTCTGCAAAGCCCCATCGTCAAGAACCTGCACGACCAGGCCATCGCCGAGATCTTGCAGCGCACGGGCGCACAAAACGGCGACCTGATCTTTTTCGGTGCCGACAAGGCCAAGATCGTCAACGACAGCATCGGCGCCCTGCGTCTGAAGGTCGGCCACAGTGAGTTTGGCAAAAAGACGGGCCTGTTCGAGGCCGGCTGGCGACCGCTGTGGGTGGTCGACTTTCCCATGTTCGAGTTTGACGAAGAAGGCCAGCGCTGGAGCGCGGTGCATCATCCCTTTACCGCGCCGAAGGATGGGCATGAGGATTTCATGGACACCGACCCAGGGCGTTGTGTGGCCAAGGCCTACGACATGGTGCTCAACGGCTGGGAGCTCGGGGGCGGCTCGGTGCGTATCCACCGGGCCGACGTCCAGAGCAAGGTGTTCACCGCGCTCAAGATCGGCCCGCAGGAGGCTCAGCTCAAGTTTGGCTTCCTGCTCGATGCGCTGCAGTACGGCGCCCCGCCGCACGGTGGCCTGGCTTTCGGTCTGGATCGCCTTGTCACACTCATGACCGGTGCCGAATCGATACGCGATGTGATCGCTTTCCCCAAGACGCAGCGCGCGCAATGCCTGCTGACCCAGGCACCCAGCCCGGTCGACGAGAAGCAGTTGCGCGAGCTGCACATTCGTCTGCGCAACCTCCAGCCTTCCTGAAGTTGGGCTGCGTTAGACCCTGCAGGCGGCCCAGCCAGTGCCCTTGCCGGCTACAGCGCAGCGCACAAGCGGTCTGCCATCCATGCCTTACAAGCGGCCGGTCTCGGTTTTGGTGGTGGTGCACGACCCGCATGGGCAGGTGCTGCTGATCGAGCGTGCCGATCAGCCCGGCTTCTGGCAAAGCGTGACCGGCTCGCAGGACGATGGCGATGCCAGTTTGCGCGAGACGGCCCGGCGCGAGGTGCGCGAAGAAACCGGCATCGAGGCGGCGGCCCAAGAGCTGCGCGATTGGCAGCTGAGCAACGTCTATGAGATCTACCCGACCTGGCGCCACCGCTATGCGCCGGGCGTGACGCACAACACCGAGCACGTGTTCAGCCTGTGCGTGCCCCAAGCCCAGCCGGTGGTGCTCAGTCCGGCTGAGCACCGGGCCTGGCAGTGGCTGGACTGGCGGGCGGCGGCCGATGCCTGTTTTTCGCCGTCCAACGCCGAGGCGATCTTGCTGCTGCCGCGCTTGGCTTGCCTTGCAGGGCAGCCGGCGACCAACGCGGGCCTGTAGCATGCCGGGTCCCCTGGGACTTGACACGCCAACGTGCAGAGCGATTGCTGCTGGACGCGGTTTTAGACGCTGGACAAACGCCCCATGTCTGCCGATCATCAAGGCGTGAGCTCTTCCCCTCGTCCGCGCGCCGATCTGCAGACGCCCTTGTGCCTGTTGCAAGGTGGGCGCGAGTTCTTTCCCGCCCTTATTGCTGCCATCGATACGGCCCAGCGGTCGGTGCAGATGGAAACCTATATCTTCGATGCCCACGGCGCCGGCGCTGAGGTGGCCCAGGCCCTGATGCGGGCGGCTCAGCGGGGCTTGAGCGTGCAGTTGCTGATCGACGGGCTTGGCGCCGATGGGCTCGATTTGCCCTGGCGTGAGCGTTTGCAGCAGGCCGGCGTGCAGTGGCAGCTGTTCGCGCCGCTGGGGCGCGTGTGGGCTTCGGTGCGGCTGGTGCTAGCGCCTGCCCACTGGCGCCGCCTGCACCGCAAGCTGTGCGTGATCGATGAACAGCTGCTGTTTTGCGGCGGCATCAATATCTTGGACGACCACTACGACCCCAACCATGGCACGCTGACGGCGCCGCGCTTTGATTTCACCGTCAGTGTGCAGGGGCCGGTGGCGCGGCAGGCGGCCGTCGCGATGGCCTTGCTGTGGACCCGCGTGCAAGTGGGCGACAGCGTGCGCCAGCGGCAGTTGGGCCAGGCCTGGGAAGCCTGGCGCGAAGGGCTGGCGCAGCGCAGCGCCGCCCGCCAGCCTGGCGCCGGGCAGGCCGATGCGGCGGGCACGGCCCGTGCCCACCTGCTGCTGCGCGATAACCTGCGCTTTCGCAACAGCATCGAGCGCGCTTATCGCAAGGCCATCGGCCGGGCCAGGCGCGAGGTGCTGATTTCCAACGCCTATTTCTTGCCTGGCGGTCGCTTGCGAAGGGCCCTCATTGAGGCCGCCGGCCGCGGTGTGCGGGTGCGGCTGCTGCTGCAGGGGCGATACGAGTACTTCATGCAATACCATGCGGCGCGATCGGTCTACCTTGATTTGCTGCAGGCGGGCGTGGAGGTGCACGAGTACGCCACCAGCTTTTTGCACGCCAAGGTGGCGGTGATCGACGGACGCTGGAGCACGGTCGGCTCGTCCAACCTCGATCCGCTGAGCCTGCTGCTGGCGCGCGAGGCCAACGTGGTGATCGAGGACGAGCGCTTTGCCCACATCTTGCAAGATCGCCTGGAGCAGGCCATCACCGGGCACGGGCGGGCGGTGCATTTGCACGACTACAGCCGGCGCCCATGGCGCGAGCGCCTGATGAACAAGCTGGCCTACGCGCTCATGCGCATGGCCCTGTTCATCACCGGCCATCGGTATTGAGGCGCAGCGCGATGTCGCAGACAAACGACTTGGTCGTGCAGCGCCCCGAGGGCTTGTATTGCCCGCCGGGCGATTTTTACATCGACCCTTGGCGACCGGTGTCGCGGGCGGTGATCACGCATGCCCATGCCGACCACGCGCGCCGCGGCCATGCGCATTACCTGGCCGCCACCGCTGCGCAGGGGCTGATTCGGGCGCGTCTGGGCGATGTGACGCTGCAGTGCCTCGATTACGGCCAGTCCATCGTCCATCATGGCGTCCGGTTGTCCCTGCATCCGGCCGGGCATGTGCTGGGCTCGGCTCAGGTGCGGCTTGAATACGGCGGGCAGGTTTGGGTTGCCAGCGGCGACTACAAGGTCAGCCCCGACCCGACCTGCACACCCTTTGAGCCGGTGCGCTGCGATGTGTTCATCACCGAGTCGACCTTTGGCCTGCCGATCTACCGCTGGCACAGTGACGAGGTGCTGTTTGGACAGATCAATGCCTGGTGGTCGGCCAACGCCGCGCAAGGCCGAGCCAGCGTTTTGACGGCTTATAGCCTGGGCAAGGCGCAGCGCCTGCTCAGCGGCCTGGATCCGGCCATTGCGCCGATTCTGGTGCATCCGGCGGTCGAGGCGATCAATCAGGTCTATCGCGACGCTGCGGTGGCCTTGCCTGCCACCGCAGCGCTGCCGCCATCGATTGCTGCGGCCAAGGCCGCCGGTTTGAGCGGTGCGCTGGTGCTGTGCCCGCCCAACGCTTTGACGCCGGCGCTGCTGCGGCGCCTGGGTGATGTGAGCACGGCCTTTGCCAGTGGCTGGATGCAATTGCGCGGGGCCAGGCGGCGGGCCGCCTACGACCGTGGCTTTGCGCTGAGCGACCACGCCGACTGGCCCGGTTTGCAGGGTGCCATCGCCGCCACCGGCGCGCAGCGGGTCATCGTCACGCATGGCAGTGTGGCGGTGATGGTGCGCCACCTGCTCGAGCGCGGCTTGCAGGCCCAGGCCTTCGAGACGCAGTACGGTGGCGAGCCGGTGGACGAGGCCGAGCCGCAGGAGCAGGGTGCATGAAGCAGTTTGCCGCCTTGTACGCCGAGCTCGACGCCACGACTTCGACGGCGGCCAAGCTGGCCGCGCTGCAGCGCCACCTGGCGCAGGCCGATCCGGCCGATGCCGCCTGGGCCGTCTATGTGTTGGCCGGTGGCCGCCCCAAGCGGGTGGTTCGCTTGGGCCTGCTGCGCGCGTTGGCCTGCGAGATGGCCGGCATGGCCGACTGGCTGTTTGAGGCGTGTTACCAGGCCGTTGGTGATCTGGCCGAGACCCTGGCCCATGTGCTGCCCGGGGCGGGCTTGCAAACCGACGAGGCCGGCTTGAGCGTGTGGCTGCACGATCGCATCTTGCCCCTGCGCGCGCTCGACGAGGCCCAGGCACGCGATTGGGTGCAGGCCCAGTGGCTGCAACTGGACCCCCTGGGGCGCATGCTCTGGGTCAAGCTGGCCACGGGCGGCTTTCGTGTGGGTGTGAGTCGGCAGCTGGTGCAGCGTGCGCTGGCTGCGCACGCTGGGCTGCCGGTGGCGTGCGTGGCCGAGCGCATGATGGGCTACACCGACTCGACCCGCTTGCCCACGGCGCAGGCCTATGCCGAGCTGATCGCGCCGCTGGCCGATGGCGTGTCGGCGCAGCGTGGTGGTCAGCCCTATCCGTTTTTCCTCGCCCATGCCTTGGCACCGCAGGAGCGGCTCGAAGACCTCGGTGCCATCCAAGACTGGCAGATCGAGTGCAAGTACGACGGCATTCGGGCCCAGCTGGTCAAGCGCGCCGGCCAGGTCTTGCTCTGGTCGCGTGGCGAGGAGTTGATCACGCCCTCCTTTCCCGAGGTGCCGCCCCTGGCGGCGCGCCTGCCCGAGGGCACCGTGCTCGATGGCGAGCTGCTGGCCTGGGGCGACGGTGCGCCGGCGCCGTTTGCCCAGCTGCAGCAGCGACTGGGCCGCAAGCGGCTGCCGGCTGCGTTGCTCGCCCGTGTGCCGGTGGCCTTTGTGGCTTACGACTTGCTTGAGCAAGATGGACAGGACATTCGTGCTTTGACTCAGGCGCAGCGGCGCGAGCGGCTCGAGCGCTTGCTCGCCGACCAGCCCATCGCCCTCGCGCCTCGATTGGTCGTGGCCAGCTGGACCGATGCCCAGCATTTGCGCCAGACGCTCGAGCATGCCGAAGGCCTGATGCTCAAGCGCCTGGACAGCTCCTACGGCAGCGGCCGCACCCGCAGCGCGGGCCTGTGGGTCAAATACAAGCGCGAGCCCCGGGTGATTGATGGGGTGCTGATTTATGCCCAGGCCGGCCACGGACGCCGCGCATCGCTCTACAGCGACTACACCTTTGCGGTTTGGAATCGGCCGCCGCTTGATGCCGCGCAGGCGCAGGCCGTGATCGAGGCCATCGCACGGCGCGAGCCCCTGGCGCGGCGGGTCGATCTGCCGCTGGCCGCGCAAGCCTTGCAGCTCGTGCCCTTTACCAAGGCGTATTCGGGGCTGAGCGAGCAGGAGCTGCGCCAGGTCGATGCCCACATCAAGCGCACCTTGGTCGACAAGTTCGGTCCGGTGCGCAGCGTGCGGCCCAGCCTGGTCTTTGAGATCGCCTTTGAGGGCATTGGGGCCAGTGCGCGCCACAAAAGTGGCGTGGCCCTGCGCTTTCCGCGGATCAAGCGCCTGCGGCCCGACAAGCCTGTGCACGAGGTGTCGAGTCTGGCCGATCTGCTCGCGCTCCTGCCCGGGGGCAAGAGCGGTTGACACCAAAGCTTGTTAACATCACGCATGCTCATGAAGTCCGATTCCAGCCCGCTTGCCGCCTCGAACACCGACGAAGGTCTGCCTTTGTCGGTCAAGATCCGCGAGCGCATTGTGGCCGCGCGTCGGCGCTTCAATGCCAATGACAATATTGCCGATTTCATTGAGCCCGGTGAGCTCGAGCGTTTGCTCGATGAGGTGGCCGACAAGATGCAAGGCGTGCTGCAAAGCCTGGTGATCGACACCGAGCACGACCACAACACCCAGGATACGGCCCGGCGGGTGGCCAAGATGTACATCCAGGAGGTGTTCAAGGGCCGCTACGTCAAGGCTCCGACCATCACGGAATTTCCCAACGCCGAGCACCTCAATGAGCTGATGATCGTCGGGCCGATCAAGGTGCGCAGCGCCTGCTCGCACCACTTCTGCCCGGTCATCGGACAGGTGTGGATCGGCGTGATGCCCAACGAGCGCACCAACGTCATTGGCTTGTCCAAGTACGCGCGCCTGGCCGAATGGGTGATGGGTCGGCCCCAGATCCAGGAAGAGGCGGTGGTGCAGCTGGCCGACCTGATCCAGGAAAAGACCCAGCCCGACGGCCTGGCCATCGTGATGGAGGCGACCCACTTTTGCATGGGCTGGCGCGGCGTCAAAGACCTTGACAGCAAGATGATCAACTCCGTCATGCGGGGCGTGTTCCTCAAGGATCCGAACCTGCGCCGCGAGTTCCTGTCCTTGATTCCGAAGAAGACCTCTGAATAAACGGCCGCAGGCTTGGGCCCGGCTGCGCGTCGGCCTCGGGCTCCTCGGCGGCCCCGATTTGACAACTCCCAGGGCATATCGACATGTTGGTTCGTCTGATTTACGCCAGCCGTGCGGCCGACCCCCAATCGGGTGAGGCCACTGAAGCCATCTTGGCGCGCTCGCGCAGCCACAACCCGGCCTGCGGCATCACCGGCATCTTGTGCCACGGCGGCGGTGTGTTCTTGCAGGCCCTCGAAGGCGGACGCGCGCCGATCAACGAGCTTTACGGACACATCTTGCGCGACCCCCGGCACAAAGATGTGGTGCTGCTCAATTACCAAGAAATCAGTGAACGCAGTTTCGGCGGCTGGACCATGGG
>Ga0164292_10002632_pt1 | contig 14674 bp, 9 predicted proteins | sample GEODES117metaG_FD_111486 | JGI IMG/M metagenome (GOLD analysis project Ga0164292, IMG submission 111486) | Eutrophic lake water microbial communities from Lake Mendota, Wisconsin, USA - GEODES117 metaG | ecosystem: Environmental > Aquatic > Freshwater > Lake | place: USA: Lake Mendota, Wisconsin... | reverse complement strand
TGATAACCCCAACTCTACCATACATTACGGGCATGCAACCATTGGTGTTCTGCGTATCTCCCCCCCGGGCCACTGGCTCAGTATATTCAGCAATGTAGCCAAACAAAAAAAATATGATTTGTTCAAATCTGCAGAGGGTATTGCAAGACTAAGTGCCGTAATTTATGATGCCTTCATAATTTGCTGGGATACAAAATATAAAACTGAATATGTAAGGCCTGAAACCGTTATCAGAAAATATATTGACAGCAGCTGGACGCCGGCCATTCAAACCCCTCCATTCCCTGAATACCCCAGTGCTCACAGTGTAGTCAGCTCTTCCTCCGCCACACTGCTAACCTCAATGTTTGGCGAGTACGCCTTTACAGATAGTACCCAAATGGAATTTGGACTTGGAGCCAGAAGTTTTAAAAACTTCAGAGAAGCAGCCAACGAGGCATGCATGAGCAGATTATATGGTGGTATACACTTTATCGACGGAATTGAAAACGGAAAACTCATGGGTAATATGCTGGGTGAATATCACCTTAAGCATGTAAAAACCCGTAAATAATTTTACAAAGATTGATATTGGGTCTGCAGACTCAATATTTTCTGTTCAGCATCTGCCTTTTTCTGTCTTTCCTTTGCCACCACATCCGGTTTGGCATTTGCCACGAATTTCTCATTGGATAATTTTGCATCTACGCTGCGCATAAAGCCCTGTAAGTAGGCAATTTCATCCTCCAGTCTTTTCTTTTCCGCTTCGGTATTCACTTCCATATTCAGTCTGATAAATGCCTGAGAAGTTCCTGCCATAACAGATATCGCAGTGTCAGGTTTATCGCCATTGATGTTAAGCGAAACATTAGCCAGTTTTTCAATCAGTTCCTGATTTTCTGTGAAAATCTTATCACCGGTGACGAGCACTACTTCCAATTTTTCTTTGGGAGACACTCCTTTACTGTTGCGAACATTTCTGATTTCTGCCACCAATTGAAGTGGCAAATCAGACGGCAGGGACAGATTGTTGGAAACGGGATAGGAATCTATAATACAGGGTTTTTTGGGATTGTTATCATACAAAGCATGATGTAATTCTTCAGAAATAAAAGGCATGAATGGATGCAGCAGCTTCAACAGACAATCGAAATGTAGTTTAACCTTATGCAGGGTCTGCTCATGTAATTTTTCTCCTTGCGGAGGTTTAATGGCTTCCAGCAATACACTGCAGAAATCATCCCAAACCAGTTTATATACAGACATCAGCGCATCATTAAGTCTGAACTCCTGAAAGGCGCTTTCCATCTCAGCAATTGTGTTATCTGCCTTTGCCTCAAACCATGTCAGCGCCTGCACCTCATTGGGCCTCACAACTGCATTTACATCCGATTCCCAGCCGGAAATCAACCTATAGGCATTCCAAATTTTGTTGCAAAAATTTCGGCCCTGTTCAACCTGTGATTCATCGAACAAAATATCATTGCCGGCAGGTGAACATAGCAACATGCCCATCCTTACCCCATCTGCACCGTATTGAGCAATTAAATCAAGCGGATCCGGACTGTTGCCCAGACTCTTGCTCATTTTTCTTCTCAGCTTATCACGAACAATTCCGGTAAAATATACATTTTTAAATGGTTTTTCGCCTTCGTATTCATACCCTGCCATAATCATGCGGGCAACCCAGAAAAAAATGATTTCCGGAGCGGTGACCAAATCCTGCGTGGGATAGTAATACGCTAATTCCTTCTTCCCTGCTTCTGTAAAACCGTCAAATACGCTTATAGGCCAAAGCCAGCTGCTGAACCATGTATCCAGCACATCTTCATCCTGACGGAGCTCCTCTTCTTTTACCTGAATATTATTTTTTGCAAAAACGTGGGCAGCATCAGTTGCATTTTTCGCAACAACCCATAAACCATCAGGAGTGTACCATGCGGGAATACGATGCCCCCACCATAATTGCCGGCTAATGTTCCAGTCTTTAATGTTTGAAATCCAGTGATTGTAAGTGTTTTTAAATTTAGGCGGGTGAAATTTAATTTCATCGTTCATGACCATGGAAAGAACCTCAGGATTTCTTTCCATAAATTTTTGCATATCCAGAAACCATTGTGTGCTGATGCGTGGCTCAACTACCGCATCCGTTCTTTCGCTAAAACCCACATTATGTCGATACGCTTCAGTTTTAATCAATAATCCATGCTGCTCAAGGTCCTTAATCCATAGTTTTCTGGCCTCAAATCGGTCTTTGCCTATGTACAGCTGCCCTGCTTCCGAAATTGTTCCGTCTTCATTTAATGTATCATACACAGGAAGATTATACTTCTCTCCTATTTTATAGTCATTGATATCGTGGGCCGGGGTAACTTTCAGAACACCGGTTCCAAAATCCATGGCAATATATTCATCAGCTATCACCGGTATTTCCCTGTTGATGAGGGGAACAATTACAGACTTTCCAATCCAGTGTTTATATCGTTCATCATCAGGATGCACACATACTGCCACATCACCTGCAATGGTTTCCGGACGGGCAGTTGCTACACTGATATAATCTTCGGTATTATCTTTTGATACATATTTTACATAATACAGATGATCATTAACCTCTTTGAATATAACCTCCTCGTCACTCAAGGTGGTTCTGCCCAGTGGATCCCAGTTCACCATTTTGGTGCCCCTGTATATCAGTCCTTTTTGGTGTAAATCAATAAATACATCAATGACCGCATCATACAGTGAGGGCTCCATGGTAAAGCGTGTGCGGCTCCAATCGCAGCTGGCACCCAGTTTTTTTAGCTGTTCAAGAATAATTCCTCCATACTTGTGTGTCCACTCCCAGGCGTGGGAAAGAAATTCATCTCTGCTCAGGTCTTTTTTTGCGATTCCCTGCTCTGCCAGCATCTTCACCACCTTTGCTTCAGTGGCAATACTTGCATGGTCTGTTCCCGGCACCCAACAGGCATTTTTACCCTGCATACGAGCCCTTCGAATCAGCACATCCTGAATGGTGTTATTGAGCATATGCCCCATGTGGAGCACACCGGTTACGTTGGGAGGAGGAATTACAATACAGTAAGATTCCCTGTCATCAGGCTCAGAATGAAAATAGTCATTTTCCATCCAATACTTGTACCACTTGTCTTCAATCTGCGATGGGTCATACTTACTGCTTAAATCCATGGTTACAAAAATAATTTATTTTAGTTACGGGGACGCTCTCAAAGACTACAAATGCAATAAAATAAAAAGCCCCAGATATTTTCCGGGGCTTTCCATCATTTCATTTTTTTTAGACCCCCACATCGTGATGGGCAGATTCTTCTATGTAAGGGTGGTTTACAGCAATCAACCCTCGTTTAGTTAAGGCATTCAACACCCAGAATATGAACACTCCGCCAAAGGTTAGCAGGGTTCCAATTTCCAGTAATCCTATCTGTTGTCCGGGTCCAAAAACTCCGGGAACCACCATCAACCAAACGTCGTGATAGTGACCAAAAATCAGTATGCAACCTACAATGGTAAGTACCACGGGGTTACGCTTGTTATTTCGAGTCATTAAAATCAGGAACGGACAGAGGAAATTCAATACAACATTCAGTAGGAAGTTGAACTTGTATTCCTCGAAACGAATTTGATAGTAAGACATTTCTTCCGGAATGTGAGCGTACCAAATCAACAGGTATTGACTCAGCCAGATATAGGTCCAGAAAATAGAGAACGCGAACATGAATTTACCCAAATCGTGAATATGTTCGTCTGTAACAATTTTCAGATAACCCTGAGATTTCAGATATAACACAAAAAGGCAGATTATCGTTAAGGCAGTTACCCAGGCCGTGGCAAAATTATATACCCCAAAGATGGTACTAAACCAATGGGCATCTATGCTCATCATCCACAACCAAGCCACTACAGCTATGGTAAAACCATAGATTACAGAAAAACCGGCACTAAAACGAATGCTTTTCTTAAAGAAAGATACATCACCAGGTTGGGCTGAATCTTCAGCTACAGACAACCTTCTTAGTTTGCGACCCAGCAACCACCAGATAGCTACCAGAACTACCGGGAAAATCAAAAACATTTTGCTATTCAGGAACCAGGATTTACCATCCAAAATCGCATCAAATCCGGGTTGACCTTTTGTAAGATGCAAATGTTCATAATGAACCCAGTGGTATAAATCATTTTTTGCTACCAGTATGGCAATGAAAGCAATGGCAAAACCTACGGGGAAAAAGGTAGAAATAGCTTCGGGTACCCTTTTAATAGCTGCACTCCAGCCGGCATTGGCAATATACTGCACAGCCACGAAGAATAAAGCAGCCAGTGAAACCATGAATAAAAGATAGCCCACAATCAGGATGTTTGACCAAATGCGGGTAGCCCAAGGTTTAGTTTGCGTGTGAAACTCGGCCCTTGGCCCAAAATTGGGGTTTTCAACATTTCCATGATGTTCGGTTTCAGCAACATGTTTACCTGCCTCTGCTGCTTCTCCGTGATTTTCTGTTGCAGCGTGATCATGCTTGACTACGGTAGTAGCCTCATGACTATGTCCGTGGCTGCTTCCATTATCCATGGTAGCAATACCAATACCGGCAAGAATTAAACCAATAACTGTAAGACCTATAGCAAATCTTTTGGCTTTTGCAGGTACTGTAAATTGTTCCTGCGTAATCTCAATTTTATGATGTCCGTGTCCCATTAAGCGTTCTAATTTATTTGGCGTTTACAGCGGTGCTATCCTTGGCTACAGCAGGTTCTGTTCCGGCACCACTTAATTGTTTCACATACCTGATCACTCTCCATCTATCCATGGGCTTCAAAGCATAGGCATGGCTACCCATGTTGTTTTTACCATAGGTAAGGGTGTGATAAATCTGACCAATGGAAATTTCCTTGATATATTTATCCTGAAAATTGGGCCATGCGGGTTTTCCCAAACCTCTTTTAAAGATTTCACCATCGTTTCCGCCATTAGTTCCATGACAGGGAGTGCAGTAAATTCCAAAAAGATACTTACCCCTTTCATTTTTGTCTTCAAAATCGGCAGGATACGACAGTGTTTTGGAAGCTTCATAACCATCTGCGCTATTGTCATAGGGATAATGATTGGCTTCCTTGCCAATAGCAACCGTACCGGCTACAGGCTCACGCATGCTCATACCATAAGGATTGATGGCATTACTATCGCCCTGATTGTATGGCTCATACCCTTTTGAATAGGCCATATCAGGCGCGTATTCCCATCCGGTGTTATTACCGCGGCTCACACATCCGGTGCTAATTGCTGCCAGAGCAATCATTCCGGCACTGATATACAAAACATTTTTCATGAATGATTCTTTTTTAAATGGTGGTTTGTACCCCTCCGTTACTCTCACGCAGTTCCACGGCACCGTGGTCTTTCATGATTTTTAATACTTTCTTTTCATCGACGCTCTCATCGGTTTCAACTGCGATCACCATGCGATCATCTGTCTGTCTTTCGTCCAGAAGCTCAGGTTTAATCCCCCAAATCATTCTGTTTCTTAGAAAGAAGAAGAAACCCATCCCGAAGGCAGTACACAAAACGGTAGCTTCAAACAATACCGGAACCCAGCTTGGACTGAAACGAACAGGTTTGTTACCAACATCCAGCGGCCAGTCCTGAACATACATGTAATAAATCATCCAGAAGGCCAGACTAAAACCGGTTGCTCCACATAAAAATGCAACAATGGACAACCAACTCCGACGAATACCCATGACCCTGTCCAGTCCGTGAACCGGATAAGGGGTATACACATCCTGAATTTTCACACCGGCATGCACCAGTTCGCTGGTAGCTTCTACCAGTTTATCTTCATCTTCCCAAATACCCAACAGCAATTTATTTCTGTTACGCAGGCTTAGGTTACTATCTATAATTCCCATGAATGGTAATCTCCTTATTTGATTTATTCGCGATTGCGAAGAATGGTTTTAATTTCTGACATATTAATAACGGGCAGGAATTTGGCGAACAGGAAGAAACAGGTAAAGAATATTCCGAAAGTTCCCAAAAACAGACCGATTTCGGTGAGTGAACCGGCATACATAACCCAGCTGCTGGGAAGGTAATCGCGGTGCAGTGAGGTTACGATAATTACAAAACGTTCGAACCACATGCCCACATTCACCACAATACTCATGATGAAAATGAACCATGGGGTTGTTCTAGCCCACTTAAACCAAAAAACCTGGGGAGAAACAAGGTTACAGAACATCATGCTCCAGTATGCCCACCAATAAGGACCGCTTGCCCAGTTAAGAAAAGCATATTGTTCATATTCAACACCTGAATATTGGGCAATAAAGAACTCCGTCAGGTAAGCAATACCTACGAGCGTTCCGGTGAGCATGATAATTTTTGTCATGGCTTCCAGGTGTCCGATGGTGATGTAATTTTCATAATTCATCACTTTACGGGCAACCACCAGCAGCGTAGCCACCATACCAAATCCGGAGAAAATGGCACCTGCTACGAAATATGGAGGGAAAATGGTGGTGTGCCAGCCTGGAATAACCGATGTAGCAAAGTCTGTAGATACAATGGTATGCACTGACAATACCAGTGGAGTGCTCAGACCTGCCAGAATCAGTGAAATCAATTCATAACGAGCCCATGTGCGGGTACTGCCGGTCCAACCCATAGAGAAGAAACGATACCAGTACTGTGCGGCTTTGGTCTTCACCTTGTCACGTATAGTAGCAATATCAGGAATCAAACCTATGTACCAGAAAAGCAACGATACACTGAAATAAGTAGATATTGCAAATACGTCCCACAGCAGGGGTGAGTTAAAGTTTACCCACAGAGAACCAAACGCATTGGGAAGAGGCAGAGCCCAGTAACCTACCCAAACACGTCCCATGTGAAACACAGGAAACATGGCGGCACAGATTACGGCGAAGATGGTCATAGCTTCTGCAGATCGGTTGATACTCATCCTCCATTTTTGTCTGAAGAGCAGCAAGATGGCTGAAATCAGCGTACCGGCGTGACCTATACCCACCCAAAATACGAAGTTGGTGATGTCCCAGCCCCACATTACGGATTTGTTGATATTCCATGTACCAATACCGGTCCAGAGTGTCCAGAAAAGGCTTACTACGAAAATACCCAAAAAGATTACAGACAGGGTAAAACCAACTTTCCATGCGGTAGAGGGTTTGTTTAGAATGGGCCTGGCAATATCACGGGTAACATCCGAGGCCGTTTTGCCTCCGGTTACCAGGCGTTCCCTAATGAGTGAATCATGTATCATTTTTTTAGTGCTTGGGGTTTTTAAATGGTTTCTGTATTACGAATTTTGGTCAGGTACTTCACGCTGCTCTGCACATTGATTTCCTCGAGCACACCGAAAGCACGTTCGTTTTTGTACAACTTACTAATTTCACTTTCAGGGTTATGCAGGTCTCCAAATACGATGGCATTGGCAGGACATGCACGCTGACAGGCGGTTTCAACCTTTACCTCATTGGGTGATTTACCTTCACGCTTGGCTTTGAGTTTGCCTTCCTGTATTCTTTGAACGCAGAATGAGCATTTCTCCATCACACCGCGAGTACGAACGGTAACATCGGGGTTGATAACCATTTTACCCAGTGGGTTGTTGAAGTGGAAATCGAACTTATCGTTATCATTATAACGGAACCAGTTAAAACGACGAACCTTGTAAGGACAATTATTTCCGCAATATTTTGTACCGATACAGCGGTTGTATGTCATCTGGTTCAACCCTTCTGTACTGTGTGTTGTAGCCAAAACAGGACAAACTGTTTCGCATGGTGCCTGAGAACAATGCTGACACATCATGGGCTGATGTACCACCTTGATATTTTCCCAGTGTGCAAAATCCCCTTTATCAGCTTGGTCAATTTGTCCAATTTCCTTCTCACGGGTTACATAATTACCGTCAATCTCCTTTGAAGTGTTGGCAAAACTGTAATAACGATCAATTCTTATCCAGGTCATTTCCCTGCGCAGTCGGATTTCCTCACGACCCACTACAGGAACATTGTTCTCTATGGAGCAACTCACAACGCAGCTTCCGCAGCCGGTGCATGCATTAAGATCAATTGCCATAGCCCACAAGTGGTTGGGTGAACCGTCCTTGCGGTAATCACGTTTCTCCCAAATGGTGTAAACGTGTGTTTTTTCTTTATCGTTACCGGCAGTTGGGTTCTTTTTCCATTCCGAATAAGAGGCCTCACGAACCAGGTCGCGCCCTTCAATGCTATGGTGCGTCTGGGTTTGAGCTAAAGCATAGGATTCGTCTCCCTTGGTAATTTCTACTCCGTTAGTAAACCAGCTTCTACCTCCGTTTTTGGAAGAAATAAGAGGCCATGCTGATACACCTACAGCATCAAAACCTTTTTCTTTACTACCTCCTACTTTACCGGCGGCTGTTCTACCGTACCCAAGGGCCAAACCTACAGTTTCATTGGCCTGTCCGGGCTGCACCATGGCAGGAACGTTGTTAAGGGTAGTATTTCCAACCTTTACATTTACGGTATCACCTTCTTTAAAGTTAATCTTATGAGCCAATGATTTTGGCAGAGAAACGTAATTATCCCAGGTAACCTTGCTCACAGGATCCGGTAATTCATGCAACCATGGGTTATTTCCGTGTGCACCGTCTTTTAGATACACCTGTGAGTACAAAATCAAGTCCGTACCAATGGCTTTACCGGAATCAAGAATTTCATTGGTAAGTGTGGTAACATCACCGGCATAAGATACGGGCTTGCTTTCGGCCACTGAAGACCAAACCCCATCATGTAGGGCTTTGTTAAATGCTTCATTGTTATTCAGCTGTGCTGCCCAGTTGCTCTTGATGTAAATATAATAAGGCGAAGCACTCAACTTTTGTGACAGAATGGCCTTGGATGCAAAAGGATCGTTTTCTGCCTTGGGGGTCGCTTCAGCCCAGGCGAGCAGACTCAGCTGAGACTGACGCGTGTTAAACACATTACTGATGGTGGGCTGCATAAAATGATACTCCCCTGCTTTGGGCTCTGCATCTCCCCAACTTTCCAGATAATGGTTATCGGGACAGATGAATTGACAAACTGAAGCAGTTTCATCCTTGGTGGAAGAAAAACTTACAGAAAGGGATGCCTTTTTGATGGCATCAGCCCATTTTGCATTATGGCTGTATACAGGATTGGTGTTGTAGAAAATTACAGCAGACACCTTGCCTGCAGTCAAATCGTTAAGCAGATTATCTGTATCGGCATCAACGCCTTTAAACTGGTTGCTGTGGTTGCTGATATCGATGGTTTTGCCATAGTTTTCAAGCAACATATTGATACCATTCACCAATTTTTGGGCGGCAGTATTGTTAGAACCTGAAATCACCAAGGATTTACCTTTGGCATTCCACAAGAGCTCTGCTGTTTTTTTAATGCTGTTACCGGCCAGTTCTCCGGATTGGGGCACCGGAATCTGTTTATTACCTGCTTTTTCTGCCAGGTAATTGTACAAACTGCCAAGGTACAATAATTCTTTGGACGCCTTCATGGGGAAACGTTCATCCGCATTGGTTCCCGTCATACTCAGATTGGATTCAAACTGAATATGCTTACTCATGGTTTTACCGGCGGTAGGGATGCGATTGGCAACATAACCTTTGGTAAATTCAACCGGAGAAATCCAGGTTCCAAGGAAGTCGGCTCCAAAACTCACAATGATTTCAGCATTTTCAAACTTATATGCCGGAATAGCAGCCTTACCAAAATCGTCTTTATTGGCTGAAATGATACCACTATAAGAGATGGCATCATAGGTTATGTGCTCGGCAGTGATGAATTTAGATTTAAAGTCGGCAATGGACTTCAGCGTAGATGGGCTGTGTATGGTATTGCTCAGAATGACGATTCTGCCTTTTGCCTTGTCAATATCCTTTAGTTTGTCTGAAACCAACTTATCAATTTTGGTCCAATCGGCAGTTTCTGCACCATTGGCAACAGGATTTGCCAGTCTTTCTGTATCATACAATGAAAGAATTCCTGCCTGTCCGGTGGCACACAAACCACCCTTGCTAACGGTAGAACGAGGGTTACCGTCAACCTTGATGGGTCGGCCTTCTCTCACCTTTACTTCCACACCGCAGGCCGTGCTGCACGAACCGCAGGTAGAAGAGTAATAAGAGGCGACGCCGGGGGTAACATCATCGGGTTTAACCAGGTATGGAACAGCATGTCTAACCTTGGTTTTGTAACAAGCTGCCAGGGCTACGGCGGTAACACTAAATCCAAAAAATTTCAGAAAATCCCTACGATTTGAATTTAGCTCCACCCCATCTTCACCCAAAACCTCATCAAGAGGCAGCGCATCGGGAAACTCATTTTTACGGGCTGCCAGGAACGCCGGATCTTTGGCCAGCTCCTCTTCACCTTTCCAGTACTTTATGTTATTGGACATGTTTGTTTTTTCAATTAATAATGACACTTAGCACATTCAAGACCACCATTCATGGCCGGGGTAATTTTAACTTTACCATCGGGACCGAAATACTGGCTTTTGTTCTTGTGATCTTTCAAATCCTTAGCCGCCTTCTCATGCAGAGCAGCATAATAGTTGTTATTGGCTGCATCAATGCCTGCATTTCTGTGACAATCAATACACCAGCCCATTTGCAGAGAGCTCCACTGCTGTACAACTTCCATTTTTTCAATAGGACCATGGCAAGTCTGACAGGCAAGTCCGGCTACTTTCACGTGCTGACTATGATTGAAATAAGCATGGTCGGGCAGATTGTGAATTCTTACCCAACGAATGGGTTTAGGATTTTGGCCAAATGCCTCAGCGCCTATTTTCTCAGGATTGTAATCCAGGGCCTTGTATATTTTGGCTATTTCAGGAGAAATCTCATCCCCTTCTGCAGTAGATGCTTTCTGAACACCTTTGTGACAGTTCATGCAAATATTTAACGAAGGAATTGTCGCAGATTTGCTTTCTTCTACCCCAATGTGGCAATATTTACAATCGATTTTGAGGTCACCGGCGTGTAATTTATGGCTGTATGCAATGGGCTGTTTGGGAGCGTATCCTTTCTGAACGCCAACTTCCGTAATTCCGAATTTGTATGACCATACGAATCCAATTCCACCGAGAATAACCACCGTAAATACGATCAATACGGTAGGATTCATTTTAGCCAGTTTGGCAGGCATCAACCCCTTGATGAAAGATCCTTTGGCGTTATCTTCGGCGGTTCCATCCTGTTCGGCAGCAAGTCTGCGTAAGGTATTTCTCACCTTACCCAATATGATGAGTACGATGACAAAAATGCCGATTAGGGCCAACATGATATACAATGAATTGGAATCTGACTTGCCGGAATCCCCCTCAACTGTAGCTGCCGCTTTTGGCGCTACCGGCTTGGGGGCCGTTTTAATGTATTCCAAAATGTTCTTTACCTGATCGGGTGAAAGATTTTCGAAAATGTTCATGGCAGCACCGCCGTACTCCTTGTAGAGTGCATTGGCATCTGCATCGCCACTCTTTCTGAATGCTTCGTTGTTACGAATCCATTTGATCAGCCACTCTTCGCTTCGTCTTTCTGTAACCCCACGTAGTGCGGGTCCCACGACTTTTTTGTCCATTGCGTGACAGCTGCCACAGTTGTTCGCTTCATAGAGCTTTTTACCCTCCTCGGCGCTGGCCTTGAATTCCGCTTTCAAAGAAACTGAAAGGGAAATCGCGGCTGCCAGTACCAAAGTTCTCATTTGTCTTTGCATGCTTATTTGAACGGAGTTATTCGCGGTGCAAATATAGAAAGTGCAACATGGCGGTTAAAACAAATTGTTCACATTGAATACAATTTAAAAAGATTCTAAATATTGTATTTATTTATATGATAATCAATATATTAAATTCAAAGCAATATTCTTTAGAGCAAAATGTATTAAAAGGTATACACAACGACGGTATATGTATGTTGGATAAAGAATGACAAATTTGTAATGTGATATTCGGAAAGAAGATTGTTGTGGTGCTTCCTGCATACAATGCCGGCAAGACGCTGGAGAAAACGTACAGAGAGATACCCTTTGACATTGTAGATGAGGTTATCCTGGTGGATGATGCGAGTAAGGATAATACTTCACAACTGGCAAAGGAACTGGGGATTGGTCATGTAGTAGTGCACAAAAACAACCGTGGATACGGAGGCAACCAAAAAACATGTTATGACACTGCTCAAAAGCTTGGAGCTGATGTAGTGGTTATGCTGCATCCCGATTATCAGTATACGCCCAAGCTTATTAGAAGCATGGCATATTTAATTGCTGAGGGGGTTTATCCTGTGGTGTTTGGCAGCCGTATATTGGGGAAAGGTGCGCTCAAGGGTGGCATGCCTTTATATAAATACATTGCAAACCGGTTACTCACCTTATTTCAAAATATCATGCTCAATCAAAAACTGGCAGAATACCATACCGGATACAGGGCTTTTTCAGGAGAGGTACTCAAAACGGTTAAATATCATCTCAATTCTGATGATTTTGTTTTTGACAATGAGATGATAGGTCAAATCTTCATGAATGGATTTGAAATCGGTGAGATTACCTGCCCTACCAAATATTTTGAAGAAGCAAGTTCCATCAATTTTACCAGAAGTTCTAAATATGGACTAGGGGTATTGCGGGTAAGTATTACTTACAGACTCTGTAAGTGGGGAATTTACCGCAGCCCTATATTTCGTTAATTTTTGGAATATGGCACCTTGTTTTCTTCAGTATGCAGCATGTTTTGCTGTTCAAATTCCAGGTAACAGGCAAGAGCCAGCTGAGAGTAATTCTGGGCTTCGCTTCTAAAATACCCTGCACTGGTCTTCCATAAGGTCTTAATCAGATCATTACCTTTCACATGACCGGGAAGTGCAGCCACGGCACTTTTCACGGTACCTGCACCTGCATTGTAATTATGAAGGGCCAGCAGTTTGAACCACACGGCAGATTCGTCTACTTCAAACCCATAGGTTTCGCACCATTTACGTGCATAGGGAATGCAAATTTCTTTAATTAGTCTTGCTGCCGCATAGGCACTGCGGTCGAAATTTTCTCTTTCGTCCAAATATCTGTCAACCCGAAGACCATATTGGCGGGCCACAAATGGCATCAGTTGAAAGTTTCCATAGGCGCCTGCAGTACTTTTTTGCCTGTCAGAGCCGGGACTTTCTATCAGCAATACACTTTGGGCATAAAATGGATCGACTCCAAAACTGTCAAACAGGGTTATTCCCCGCTCCATTTTTCCCGCAATCTTGTCAAATCGGTAAAAATGGCTTCTGCCGGAGGTGAATCGAATGTGATTATTGGAATCCACGCGGAATTTTATGGCCAGTTCATCTCTGAAATGAGAAAGCCGGCCAATTAATTCCAGACTGTCTATCATTTTTTTTGAATAAACAGCCAGTCCCCTTCTGTTTTCTATCACATTGGCCAGCACGCTGTCTTTGCTCAATGTTACAATTCTTCGCCAGAATTTGATTTCCGGAAGCGTATCCCAGCCGTCCTTGCGAATACAACCTACCTTAAAATAGCAGATTTTTGCACCATCACTTTTTCTTACAGTGCAAATTTCGCGAATACAAGTGCCCTGATCGGTGGGTGATTTTGCCAAGTCGGATTCGGACGATGATGCCGAATTGCATGACACCGCCATCACAAGGGATAAAGACAAAGCAGACAAAGCTGTTCTAATGGTGTTGCTAAGAGAATTCATTCTTTTTTATTACAATATATGTTGAGGTATTTTCCGGCTGCTTTTTCGCCCAGTTTAAAACTTTTTTCCCAATCTGCACAGGCGTCCTCCCCTTTTCCAAGCTTTAATCGGGCCATTCCTCGCCCCAGATAAGCGTAGGCGGGAGTCATATTTTTCATTTTCAATGCACGGCTCAAAATCAGGTCGGCCTCTGTGAATTTCTCCTGCTGAAGTAAGCAATGTCCATAATCGGCCAACAGATTGGCATTCCCCGTATCGGTCTGCAACAGGGTTGTGTAAATATCGGCTGCCTGGGCATATTCCTTTATAAAAAAGTAATTATCAGCTTTCAGGTGCAACACTTCATACTTTGTTTCGTCCGAAATAGCTTCCTCAAGCAGAATCCTATTTAAAAATTCCATGCTGCGCTGGTAGTTTGCCAGTCGTTGCAGCATGGCAGCTGCTTCCAGTTGCACGGTAATGTCCGAAGGCTTCTCCGAAACGGCCTTTTCCAAATATGTGGCAGCTTCTGCATTACGTCCGGCCTTTTCATACAAGCCGGCAAGCAGCATGGTAGCCCCGTTGGTGAAATGCTGCTTCATTTTCCAACGCAGATCTTCAATGGCCAGATCCCAGTCTTCTGCATCAAGCGCAATCATGTATCGCATTTCTCTTGCTTCCATTTGCGTAGGATTCTTTTGCAGATAATGGGTAATATCAGAAAGTGCGAATTGGTAATTTTTCGTTTGCCACAGGGCCAGTGCCCTATTAAAATAAGCATCCCGAAAGCCCGTATCCAGCGATATGCACTTATTGAGGTCTACCACGGCAAGACTGTATTGTTTTTGTTTGATTCTTACAGCACCTCGGTTATACCAGAAAGTAGGCAGCGCCGGTTCCAGTTTAATAGCCTGATTGTAGCACTCCTGGGCGTATTTCAGATCCCCCTTA
>Ga0164292_10002631_pt1 | contig 14676 bp, 13 predicted proteins | sample GEODES117metaG_FD_111486 | JGI IMG/M metagenome (GOLD analysis project Ga0164292, IMG submission 111486) | Eutrophic lake water microbial communities from Lake Mendota, Wisconsin, USA - GEODES117 metaG | ecosystem: Environmental > Aquatic > Freshwater > Lake | place: USA: Lake Mendota... | reverse complement strand
TTCCTCCCTTTAGGGCCGGGGAAAGAAAAAAACAAAGAAGAAAAAACAAAAAAATAGTGCAATTAATATAAAAAATCTATTGCCTTATTTTGTTTCCCCCAACCCTAAAGGGAGCAAAATCAGCGACTAATTTTCATTTGAATTTTAGAACCATCTCGTTTCGAAGCACTGTTTTTTTCCACCCGCCGCGGCGGGTCGGGGAAAGAAAAAAACAAAGGAAAAAGCGAATAAATAAAGAGCATAATATTAATCTCAAAAATTTAGCCACCTGATTTTGTTTCCCCCAACCCTAAAGGGAGCAAAATCAGTAACCAATTTTCACTCGAATTTCAGTACAATCTCGTTTCGAAGGCTAGTTTTTTTCCACCCGCCGCGGCGGGCCGGGGAAAGAAAAAAACAAAGGAAAAAGCGAATAAATAAAGAGAATGATATTAATCTCAAAAATTTAGCCGCCTGATTTTGTTTGATTGAGAGAATCGCTTCTTTACAACTTTCTTTAAACAGTAGGGGTTTCCTTCAAGCAGTACCGCTCCGGTGGCAGTAAGCAGTTGAAATCGCCAAAAACCATTGGATTCTTGGCGGACTTTAAATCGAGGCATGGTGGTATTTGTTTAGTGCCGTAAAACTAAACGGACAACCAAAATGTATTTTACGGATTTCCGTAAACGCGTCAATTTTAACGTTAGATAATCGCCAAATCTTTCGCAATCGCAATCAAATGAACCGTGTTATTGGCCCGAAAGAGGACTTTTAATTTTCCCAATCGTTTTTCAATGGTGCTCTTACTGTTGGGAGTGATGCCTTTTTGTTTAAACACTACTTCAATTTCCTCCTGTAACACGCCCAACGATAAATGCTTCAATATGTGAATGTCTAAATCATCAATCCGATCACCCGTTTTATCCAAAAGGATGTGTTTGAGTTCCGGAGAAAGGAAAAAATTATCCGACGAAGCAATGAACTGAATCGCATTTTTTAACTGAAGTATACTGTCACGACCTTTCAATACAAAGCCGTTTATTTTTTGCTCCTCAAAAAGCGATTTAATACGGTAATTTTTGTCTTCAACAGAGTAAACGAGTACCGGAATATCGGGCTGTAGTTCCCGAACAGCAGTAATCAATTCTTCACCGGAAGCAAGAGCTACTTTTCTGCCGTCTTCTTTAAACGATAAATCAGAAATCAGTAAGTCAAAAGGCTTTCCGTCTGCCAATGCCCGCTTGATTTTAGGCAGTGCATCGTCACAATATTTTACATGGTGTATTTCGGTAATGGCTAGTTCCTTCACCACATGGTCAATCGCCAGGTTAATGCTGTCTAAATCTTCAGCAATTAAAACTTTTTGAAACATCTTATTTGGGTATTACAAGTTGGGCTCTAAATCCTTTGTCAGGCTGAGAGTCAAAAGTAAGTGTTCCTTTCATAGCAAGAATACGGTTTTCCGCATTCTGTAAACCCGATTTATTTTGGAGGGATAAATCGGCACCCAAACCGTTATCGGTGTAATTAATTTGCAACTGCCGCGACTGGTTTTGAAAATCCACTACAACCACTCCGGCTTTTCCGTGCTTCTTGGTGTTGATGAGCAATTCCTGCAACACCCGAAACACTGCGATCTTTTTTTCATCCGAAAATTTATGCCAAACAATGGATTCAATCGATTTGATAATGACAGCCGTTTGTGCATCCGAAAAACTGCGGAGCATTTGTTCCAAATCCACTGCAAAATGGTCGTCGGTGCGAATGGTACTGTTTTCTTTCGAAATGTCACGACTGCGTTTGTAAATGGTTTCCAAAGAGTCCAATAACTGTTCTTTGTTGGAGGTGTCGTGCAAATCTTTGGTTTGTGTAAATGTCATGGCGTGAAAAACATCATTAGCCAACTCGTCATGGATGCGTTTGGAAATACGTGTTTCAGTCAAGTAGGCCGATTGTAACAACTTTCGTTTGGTAACCGACTGGTACAAGAAATACAATAAGACCACCACCAATAAAATAAACGCCACCAGCAACAATAAAAACAGATTTTGATTCTTGTACTTGATGACTTCCTGCGTGGCTTTTTTCGAATCGTATTTGATTTTGGCAAATTGATTTTTAGCGGTCGTTCGTGCCGTGGTCAAACTGTCGTTCAGCTGAAAATACATTTTAGAATAGTCTTTCACCAAAGGAGACGAACTGTTTTCCGTAAGCCATTTTAAAGCTTCCAAGCGATCGTCGGGGCTGTTGACTTTCTTTGAGGTTTCGTAAGCTTTGAAAGCATAGGATTCTGCTAGTTTTGAATCACGTGATTGATGGTATTCCGACAAATGCATATATGAAGTTAATAAGCTTGAAGGCTCCTGCAGGCGTTCCCTTAGTTGCAGACTCGTGTTTAAATTTTCAATGCCTTGCGGTTGCTGCAATTGAAATTGGGCATAGCCCACATTGTCTAAAACGCGTGCATATTCTAATTCATTGGCCTGAATCTGCGGATGGGTCAGCAGTGGTTCTAAAATCGATAACGATTGTTCATAGGAGTGGTTCAGCAAATAAACCAAACCAATATTGTTTTGAATAATGGCCTTGTTCAATGAATCGGCTGTTGCTTCTTGTGCTTTTTGATAAAAATCCAAGGCGTGTTCGTACTCCTTTTGCTTCACATACGAAACAGCCATCAGGTTGTAAAAATAGGGGAGGTACGTGGTGCCGGTATAGGTAGCCAAAGCATCCGTAATCGTTTCTTCACAACCCGACAAATCGCCATTGCCTTGCTGCAAAGTCGCCAGTTGCAAAAGCGTGTAAGCGTAGGCTTCACTTTTCTTATCTAAGGTTTCATTCTTCGCTTTGTTGTAATAATAGTAAGCACTGTCCCATTGGTACTGACTCAAAAAAGCAGTCGCTTTTGTTTGGTAGTCATAAATAACAGCATCATTGGTTGCAGGCTTTTCTTCTTTACAAGAATAGAAAAAACCAACAAAAAACAGCCACAAAAGTAGATAGGGGATTCGTGTCTTCATGCCACGAAGTTATTGTTTTTTTGGGAAATTATTCAGTAGTTGCTTTGATTTTGTCCTTTTAAAACAATGTACATACTAAATTGTGTCAATGCAGCATCAATGGTCTCAGCATTGCGGTTTCCATCCCTGTGATGCTAAATTTATTTCAGCATCTCATCTCATCATTGTCATGCTGAACCCCTCTCTGTCATGCTGAACTTGTTTCAGCATCTCAAGCCACACCTATAACCAATCCTTCGCTTCCTTCCAATTCTTATTTAAAATTGTTTCAGCAAAGTCAGTCCCTATAGCTATGGGGTTTCGCCATGCGGACTTAAAAAAATACTTACTTTTTTTTCGAATTAAGTTTGTTTTTAATTTGATTAAGTAATGTATATACTTTTTTACCAGTCTCTAAGTTTTGAAATGAAATTGCACCCTCATTGTGATAACCAGAAAGTTGAGGGTCGAAAGGATCAGTGACACAATTTGTTCCGTTTTCACATTTAAAATGAATTATTGCCATTTCAGGACATACGTCAGCACATCCGGGACGTTCAGGTAGTATTTCTAAAGAAATAAAAACTTTTGCTAAATTACCGGAAACTCTTCCTGTTGAAGCAGCTCCTGTATCAAATTTAAAATTACCTAAATTATCAATATCACCATCAGAAGTAACACCATCGAAATAACTTTCAACTTCAGTGATTAATTCTTTTACTTCTGACTTTTCGATGTTTGTGTCCTTTTTACATGCTTGTAAAGTGAAAAGAACTGTTGCAATTAAAAGTAGATTTTTCATATTTTTTGAAAGTTATTATTTTTAGTATATTTTATTTATCATTTGATATGATAGGCTGAATTAAAATTTATCGAGGCATTTTACAAGTATTTAATAAAAGTATAAAATAACAATTGAAACTCAGTAAGGCAAGATTCTTTTTAGAGCACTTTATTCCATTTTACTACTAATTTCAAAATCTGGTGTACCATTTTTTCCCTCTTCATAAACATAATTTGTAGCTTCATGAACTACCCCTTTTTCCAACATTCCGAAAGAATCAGTAGGATAAAGCCATTTGTTTTGAGCTGGAAGTACCGGAATAGACTCTTTTTGGTTCCTTGCATCGATAATAGCCTGCTGTATTTTTCTTTTTTTGGCTTGCTGCTTTTTTGATATAGAAAAAAAATAAAAAACTAGTATCGCACTAGCAATGACAAATAGGAAGATAAAAAGTGTATTCATTTTGTTGGTTTAGTTTAAGCTTAAATCAATTAAATACTATCTATTTTTCTCAAAGTGTAAGTGAAGTGAAGGCTTTTAAAGTAAATCAAACCAAATCCAAATAGGAATATGGTCTGAAATTTTTTGTGCCGCTTTTAAAGAAGTAAAATCTTTATAGAACAAATGCACCCCTTTTTGCTTAATCTTAATCTTGTTTGTCGGAAAAAAGATGTTATCAAAAGGGGAGGCCAAACAATCATCTTCGATACAATTGTTCCGCAAAGTCGTTTTTTGATTGAAAAAAACAGGACTGTATCCCATTTTTTTCAACGGATTAAAAACAGTATGCGTTTCCGGACAATTGAAATCGCCAACAAACAAAAGGTTTAAATCCGGATACTGTGCCGGTAAATATTTAAAGTACTTGATTTCTGTTTCGGGTTGCATTTTTTTGGTAATCGCATGAAAATTAACAACGGTAAACGATTTCTTTTCAAATTGAAACGTGGCATAATAGGGTTCGCGGTCGATTTCCAAAGAATACTTTTTTTCCAACCAAGGTTTTCCAATCAGTTTCACCCGGGAGGTCTTCCATAAATAAGCATAACGCTCAGTTTTATAAGCACTACTGCTTGTAGGGTTACTTACAACGTATTCCCATTTACTTCCTGTGTGGTTAAGTATACCCGCGAGTTGAGCTACTGTTTGTGGACCCTCAGGACTGGCAACTATTTCTTGTAAAGCGACAATATCATAACTTTTTATTTGTTGAACGATGTAAAGTAGCGTACTGTCACTTTTGGAAGTCCCCAAATTTTCTACATTCCAAGAAACTAACTTCACTTGTGCAGCACCCACAAAATGAAATAAAAGGAAATAGAGTAGGTGGGTTACTTTCATTTTTAAGAGTTGGTTGCTGAGTTTTTATTTTTGAAAACAGAAATGAGTAAACCAATACCAACAACAACATCTACCACATTCCAAATCGTTCGACCTAGTGCCACTTTAAAAAAAGGTTGAAACAACAAAGCCAAGGCTACAAAGATGACTGTTTCCGTTTGATTTTTCTGCTCAATGACTTGGAATGCTAGAATTGCAAAACCGATCAATGCAGCAAACCGAACGAATTGATAGTAACCATAAGGCATGTCGGCAAGGCAGAGGAAGAATAATAGGGCAAGTATTATTTTGATGGTTTTGGGCATGATAGATTTTGTTGCTACTTTTTATTTTAAAAAAATAGAAATTAGTTTTTGTTATTTGTTAAAAGTGATATCCTAAAAACCAAAGTAAAATTGTTCAATTTATAATATTCTATTTTTTATTTAAAAAATCTTTAATGATTTTATCCATGTTTGAAGGAAGATCTGTGTTTCTTATATCGTAACGTTTAACTTTCATTTCGTCAAACCATTTTGACCAATAGGCTTTAATCACATCCTCTTCATAAGGGTTCTTTTTATCTGGGTTAATTCCTAAAACAAGAATCTCGATCTCTGATAAATCTTTATTTGCAGGTATAAATCCAAATTTTTGATTTGTCATTATTTCACTCCAATTTTGTTTATTCAGATTGCTTGCCCTAATCATTTCTGGTGTTAAGTAGGTGCTCAAATTTTCTTCTTTTATTTTAGAGTTTTTAAAATAAATATAACCATCAGTTAATATCACTAATATGTTCCTGTAGTTATCTTCAATACAGTAATCATTAATTTTATTTTTAAAGAATTTCCAAGTATCAGAACCTATATAATTATTATCACTAATTGCAAGATTATATATTTTTAATGGTTCATTGTTATATTTAGTTCTAATTTCATTTATTGATTCTACGGAAATGTTATTTTTATTAATATCAATTTTGAGGTCTTTTGATATTCTATTAATCTCAGAGTTGAATGGTTCAGGATCAAAGAATAACTGAATTTTATCATTAGCTTGTCTAACTTTTTTTGTATTTAAATGATTGGTAAAAACCTCTGCTACTGAATTAATATAGCCTACATCTCTTAAATAATATTCCATAGTTGGATTAGGATATTTATTAGGGTTAATTCTGTCAGACAAATCTAAAAGAATACTTATATTTAAATTATTTGAGTTGTCTTTGACAACAATTTCTGGTTTTTCTTCTTCTTCTTCAATATTCTTACATGAATTCAAAAAAAAGACAACTATTAGTAAGGATAAAATTAGATAAGTTATTTTCATATTTTAGTTTTTAGAGTATACTAGGTTTTGGAAGTCAGAATCTAATAAGTCAAGTTCTTTTAAATGTTCATTTGCTATTTCTTCACATTTCTCTAAGAGTTCTTCTTTTTCACGTTTAGCGAGTGCAATTTCAGTTCCAATTGCTTGAAACCAGCCTTCTTTGTATTGATGGTGATAATTTAAATATTCCTTAACAGGAAAAACAAATCCATCAATTTTTGATTGTAATTCACCAATTTTACCTACAAGCTCAATTACTTTTTGTCTAAAATCATTTAATTTGTTGGTGTTTTCATCTTTAATTTTTTCAATATTTATCAGCTCTTCTCTTTTTCCACGTATGAACACTCTAATTTTATCTTTGTTTTCATGTTCCTTCATTACAAAATCAAAAACTAATCCCCAAATAATGTAAACAACAAACCCAGCAAAGATTATCATCCAAAACTCTGCTTCAGCTAAAGCAACTTTTAAGTTATATGGTTGCGAAGTTAAAGTTTTATTAAACTCATAAATTTTCTTTTCAATCTGATATGCAAGCAATCCATCAAACAAAAAGGTTGTAACAAAAAGGGCTATCATTCTTATATTATTTTTTAACCCATTACCTTTTTGCATCATGTGGATTACATACCCTAAACCCATAAATACAAATGGAATTGTAATCACTAATACTCCTTCTAGCCAGCTTGCTTTGAAAGCATTAGTAAGAGCATCTGCATCAAATATTGCAGCAGTTAAACTATCATTAGAAAATTCTTTAAAGAATGCTGAATAGGATGCTGAAATATAAAAAACTAAAAGATATAACGTAATAGGAAGCAACAAACAAAGTCCAATATAAAACTGTGCCGAACCACCTCTACCATCATCAATATATTTTTGAGGACTAACTCTAACATCTACTATTTCATATTTAATTTTATGAATTTTATCATTTAATTCTTTTTCTTTTTCTTCAAAAACACTAATACCTATTTCATTTTTCTTGATTTCAGTTTTACATCTTTCTTGTTCCTCTTTATAGGGCTGCTTTAGTTTTTCTTGTTCTAAAACTTGTTTACGGCATTGATCTTCAAAACTTCTAAATAAGTTTTGAAAACAAGCTTTAAGAACAATTGGTTTACCTGTAGCTTTTACAGATGCGGCAAATCCACTTTGATAGTAAGTAATTCTAATTTGCTCCCTATCCTCTTGATTTTCATCCAATGATATTTCCTTTAATTGTTCTTCAGCTTTTTTTAACGTAAAAAGTTGTTTCAATGCTTTCATATCATCAGGAGTTAAGTTGTTTAATTATTTCATCTTTATTTAATCCTTTTTGAACACAATCTTTGAAATATTCTGTTATTTCTTCTATATTTTCATCAAGAAATTCAAATTTTTTACAATACTTTTTTAGAGTATTTGTTTCATCTTCAGTAATTTTTCCATCTGCCCACATGATTCTAGTTAAATCATATAAATATTCAATTCTTGTGTTTAAATCCTCTGGAATTATTGATAAATAATTAATTGGTGCCTGAAATAGTTTATCAAGTTCTTCTTTTGGTACGCCTCTTTCATCCGCTAAATGATATAACATTTGAAGTTCAAGAATATTAAAATCGTCATCTGCTAAAGCCATTTGATAAAGTCTTAAAAAATGAGTTTTTAGTTCAATAGTCATAGTGTAATTAGTATTCATATAAAAACAATTTATTATTAATATTTTTTTAAACAGTTTTTGGACTTTTTATATAATTTAAACTCAAGCATACATTAAATTTAGATATCATTATAATTTATGAAATTGGATATTTGTTGATCACAAGCAAAAATGTAAAGGAAATTGAACACTTAATGTAGTTTCATATTTTACTATTCTCACCCCACAAACCTCAACCCACACTCACCAAAATACTCATAACTTCTTTTATCACCATTAAAGACAATAGGTGCCTTTAAATCCTGCTTCATAAAAGAAATATAATTGTAGAGCGTACGTTCCGAAACACCTAGCTTGCTGCTAAACTCCTTAGGGGTACCCGTGTAACCCTGGAGGATGCAATCGTGAATGCGGATGATGATTCGGATGTCCATATCAGTTTACAATTATACTATTTGCCACTGCAACTGGAATTCAGTAAAGCGACAATTGTTAAAATTTTCTTGTTAAGTATTTAGTAATTATTTATATTATTTTTCCGGTTCAAGAGCAAATATGTACCTATAAATTATTGAAATACAGTTTCTTTTTCTTGATAAGAATAGTAAATTAGATATACCAATCAACTGCAATATTTGAATTGATTGGTATATCCTCAAAGATGATTTATTTTTTGAAAATCATAGGCTGACTTGTTTCCACTGTACTAATAATTGCAGGTCTAACCTCAAAAAGTTTGATGTCTTTTTCTTCCATCATTCTAAAATTCTTGTAATAGGCAAGCCAACCGGTAACAGTCAGCTCAGTTTTTCCGTTTTTAGTAACAGAGTCATATTTTGGTTCAACAAGTAAATCAGCTTTGTTTTCACTTAATATTTCTCTAATAATTTGCTGTTTTCCATTTTCTAAAGTTTCCATGTTTTTTAGAATAATTGTTTTTGTTGCTTTTTGTTGGCTGACTTCCAAATCAGCTACAACTGGCTTATGAATAACACCTATTCCGGAAATATTAATAGATTTTGCAGTTCCGGATTTAACTGTTTTACATGAAAAAAAGGCAATTGAGCAGAACGATAATGCGATAATTTTGATTTTCATTTTGAATTAGTTTAAATTAAATCCAAACCTACCACCTTTACAAATCACTATTTTACGGATTTCCGTAAAGCAGCCATTTTTGTAAAAAAAAGTTAAAGAGAACCTAGCTATAATTAGAACTGCTATAAAATTAAAACCAATCACCATAAATTAAAATAAAAAAAGGGCACAAGTGTTTGACCACCTGTACCCAATTAGTAAAGCATCACAATCAAATTATGTCTTCTTTCCTAATCCCGGAGGCGGTGGAGGAGGGGGCGGAGTAGGAATCCCAAACTGTCCGCCCGAATCATCGGCCATTTGATTTTCAATAGGCATCGGAAGCTCCTCTGCCGTGCAAGAGGTCAACGCAAACGACCCCAAACAAAACAAACTGATAAAAAGTATTTTTTTCATGATCTTTTAATTAAAAATTAGACATAGTTTGGCCGGCTCGGGGGTTAGTTCCGAGTGCAGAATGCCATTGCATTCCTGAGTGCCAAATAGGGGTGGGAAGTGAAGCGAGCTCAAACAGAACCATCCTGATATACTTCCCGAATAAAATTCAGGTGCTGTTGAGCATCACTTTTTTTGAATCTGTTTTGTACATTTGTTTCAATTGCAGGTTGAAACAGGAACAAATTCTGAAGCAAAGGAATGGTAGTTGGGAGTAGGTCCGGCAAACGAATTCCGGGAATTCCGATAATTCTGAAAAGTTCCGTAGAATGCCGAAAAATAAGGTCTCATTTATGAATACAACTACTTTTATAGACTACAAAAAAGCCATCAAAGAGCAGTACAAAGTGGCTAGGGAACAGGAGGTAAGTGGCATTTTGGCCGACCCTTCGCCGGCACAGATGAGGAATTTATGCCTTATTATTTATGACAGCCGACTAACAAAAGCTGATGAGTCGATTTTTAGAATTTTTTTTGAAGCGAAAGAAGCAGAAGAGCTAAAAAAGGCTATCATCCATTGCAACATCGACCGTTTTAAACCCATCATTTCCTTTTTAAAAGGAACAAAAGATTCCAATGATAAAATTCGCATCGAAATGGCAGCCATTATTGTAAATTACCCACACAGACCGTATGGTAAACATTCCAAATCAGAGGGTGGTTGTGTTGTGGGAATGGATTTAGATAAACCTACTGACTTAGGTGTAAAAGTACAAACAACGGATCTTCAAGAGAATCATCCAGAAATACCCCAACTTGGACTTGTAAAGTCGCGTGCAACAAATAAATGGGTGGCAGTAGTTTTAATTGCCATAGCGGCTATAAGTGGTTTTGCTTTATCAAAAACAGTTTTTAAAGAAAAAGAATGCATGCAATGGCAGAACGATCATTATGAAATAGTTGATTGTGAAACAACCGCTCAAAGTTTTAGTTCAGTAAACGAAATTGTGCCATTAAAGGAAGAGTTAGTAGATTTTAAAAAAGTCGACGTCCACGACACAACTACTTTTTTTGTCAATGGAAAACCCCGCTATTGGTATGGAAAAGTAAATGGTAAACCGGAGTTTTTTAATTCAGTGGGAAATGGCATGCATCCCGAAACAGGAAAAGCTTTGAAACCCGTGAGTGCATATATTATTAAAAAGTATGTGACGGGGAAGGTGGAGTGAAGGCAGGGTTGGGTCATGCTAGGGTTGATTTAAATGGAATAGTCACATTTTATAAATATGAATTCAACAAATCCCTGCAAATGCAATAAACTTGTACATTTGTATAGTATTTATTCGTTTATTAGCCAACCCCAACCCTTCAAAAAATAATGGCAAGTCAAGATGAATAATAGAAAAATAACTACTAGAATAGGTGAAGCCATTAGAGAAGGTAAATACCTAAACATTACCTACCAAAACAAACAAGGGGAGATCAAATATTTTTGGATAAGTATTTTGGACATTACCGCTAATGACAAGATAGTAGTAGACATGTTCAATGTCAACAAAGACGAACCCATTCTGAACAGCACCCTTTCTATTTCAGGGATTCAATCTGCAGAAATATTGAAGTTCTCACATTATGAAGTGCCTGAAAAATTAATAAAAAAAATTAATGAAGATGAAAGTTTACAAGTATATGAATTTGACAGATTCGACAATACTATTCTAAACTACTACTTAGAGTGTTACAAAGCCAACAGTGATCCATTCTTGCACAAACCACATTTAATTCCGGAAATCGATTTAGCGGAATTAATCAAACAGAATCCCTACCAATTATCTATTGAGCAACAAAAACATATCATCAATGAAATCTATCACAATGAGTACAGCAAGTTTCATGAGTATAAGCTTGCCTTGTGTGAATTTTCAATAGATATTGAATCCAAAGGAAAATTTGTGGTAGCCTATCGGGAATTAACCTACGACCCGGTTAAGAAAACAATTTTTATCAGTAACGAAACACAGTTTAACCCCAATTTTTACATTAAAGATGTCAAATATTCATTGTCGTATTATACCGACTTAAATATTTCTGATTTTGAAGAAATCTACTTGACTGACAAAGACGATACCATCGAATTGCTTCGTGGTAACTTTAAACTGGGAGAATTACCAAATACAAGACCCGAAGTGGTGATTTTAGGCTTTTCAAAAATTGATATCGCACCAATTTATGAGGGGATAAACACGGAACACAAAAACAAAGAAATGCAAATTCCCTTGAAAGCTTTCTTTAAAAACGCATCACTATTAGACCGAAAGAATAGAAAGGAACCACATATTGTTCTCTACGACAAAAATGTAAATATTGACCAGCTTCGAACCATTTATAACACGTTGAAATTCCCGATCACTTATGTGCAAGGACCACCCGGAACAGGTAAAACCCAAACCATTCTAAACATAGTGGTCAACTGTTTGACCAATAATAAAACGATTCTGATTACCTCAAATAACAACGTTCCAATTGATGGAATCAAAGAGAAATTACAATTAGGGAAGTACCGCAATAAAGAAATTGTACTCCCGTTTATTAGGCTAGGAAATAAGCAACGAACACTTGAAGCATTACAAACGATTAAAAAAATATATGAATTTGAAACTGCAGATGTTCCTAAAGAATCACTTTTATTGAATCTAAAGGAAAATTCAAAAGAAAAAAACAAACGATTACTAGAGAAATTAAAGAATTATGAAGAGCGGACAGATCTGCAACAAAATTTAGAATTTATTGATGGCTTGCTGGCAAAAGGAGACTATTGGTTGCTGAAACAAGAAAAAGAGAAACTCGAAAAAAAAATCAGTTCCATTCCGGAAACTACGAATGAGGATGTAAAAGGAATATTTGAAATCATCGAGGGTAATTATAAATTGCTTCAATTTTTTTACTATGAATCACTAAAATATAGTAAGCGATTAAAGAGTAAAGAATATATTGAATTGATTGAAATACTTCATATTCCCGAAGAAAATGAGCAAGTTAAAGAGTTTAACACTTGGCTAAACGACGACAAAAACATGGAAAAATTCACCAAAGTCTTTCCAATTATATTGACCACCAATATTTCAAGTCGCCGATTGGGTATAAATTTTAAATTTGATTTATTGACCATTGATGAAGCCGGTCAATGTGATATCCCTACAAGTTTAGTTCCTATTTCGAAATGTAAAAACATGGTTTTAATAGGGGATACCAACCAATTGCAACCCATAATTATTTTTGAGGAAAGTAAGAATGAAAAACTAATGCAACAATTCAACATTGATAAAGATTATAATTACTACAATAACTCCATACTTTCGGCCTATAAAAAAATGGATAGCATCTCAAGAGAAATTCTTTTGAGATATCACTACCGCTGTGGTAAAAAAATTATTGACTATTCAAACAAACGTTTTTATGAACAAAAATTAGATTTATCGGCTATTAAAAAAGAGGGTACTGTAAAATTAGTAGCAGTAACCAATGCCAATCAAAAGAATAAAAATGCACAAATAGAGGAGGCGGATGCAATAGTAAATTATATTAAAAAAAATAATCTAACAGATGTTTTCATTCTGACGCCGTTCAGAAATCAGGAGGAAGTAATCAATCATTATTTAGCTGAAGCCAAAGTATTGGGATCGATTGATACATCTGTAAGTTGTGGTACTATTCACAAAGTGCAAGGACAAGAAAATACAACCATTATCATATCCACCGCTATTTCCACTAAAACCACTAGAAAAACATACGATTGGATTAAAAACAACAGCCAATTAATTAATGTAGGTATCACCCGAGCAAAAGAAAATTTGATTGTAGTGACCGACCTAAAAGCAATTGATATTTTATCTCGAAAAGACGATGATTTGTATGCATTGATTGACTATGCGGACAAAAACGGAACTACAGAAATCGTTCAAAGCACCGTTAATAAATTTACAATAGGGTTCTCTAACGATTCTAAGTTTGAAGATGAGTTTTACAAAACCATGCATCATTACTGCAGCTTACAAGCTACGCAGTTCAAAAGAAATGTAAAAGTAATTGAATTATTTCCGGAAGAAAGCAACAACCTAAAAGTGAATAAAAAAGAGTTCGACGGTGTGCTGTTTCAAAACAATATTGCTAAAGTGGTGTTTGAATTAAATGGTCAAGAACATAGTCACAACAAAAAGACCATGGAATCGGATATGATAAAAGCAGATTTACTACTTAAAAAGAATATTAAACTGCTTTTAATCCCGAATCAATATGTCAAGCATTATGAGTTTATTAGAGAATTAATTAAGAAGTTTAATGGACAGTTGTATCAAAAAACACTGTTTGATGGGTATGATGAGGCAACTGTATAAAAGTAATTAAAATTATTTTTCTAACCCTTTTTACATTGAATCTTCTTTAGAGTACCACAGCCCTTATGGTATTATGCAATTTGCCGGTAAACGTATTGCACTACCTCAAGCTTATAAACACTATCCTTCGGTGCAGAATTTGAGTTGGCACCGGAAGGAGAAGTTTGAGATGTAAGAAAACAAACATCATTATTTCCCCTTTCTGTCATGCTGAACTTGTTTCAGCATCTCATTTTTAGCACTTAAATAACACAACTAAAAATACTGACTGGTAATTCCCAGCCACTTCTCTACGATAATATACCTTCCCCACAATTAATACATCCACTTCTCCCGCTTCCGCAAACCATAAAAAACCTTTTTTCTACCAAAACCACAGCAAAGAATACCGAAAACACACGCGTGTTCTCCTTTGTCTAGCGTTCTTAAAATTTACGGACCTTCCTCCGTGAATCGCACAAATAAATTGCTAAATCATTGATAGTAAATTAATTAAAGTCTATCTTTAAAAGTGTGCATTTTACTGTGCTTTGTTAAAAACTGTTCCAAATTGTGAATAAGTTTGCCTTTCATTTACCGTTTTGAATTGCAATATTTGTAAAGTCAGTTAGCTACTGAAAATCAGTAGACTAAGGCAAAGTTTTTTATTATTAATTTAATACCGATAAATCATGAGTATTAAGTTTAAATCACTTCCACGGAAGAATCCCCAGGATCTATTTGCTCCTGAGAAGTTTTATGCCACTG
>Ga0164292_10002629_pt1 | contig 14687 bp, 10 predicted proteins | sample GEODES117metaG_FD_111486 | JGI IMG/M metagenome (GOLD analysis project Ga0164292, IMG submission 111486) | Eutrophic lake water microbial communities from Lake Mendota, Wisconsin, USA - GEODES117 metaG | ecosystem: Environmental > Aquatic > Freshwater > Lake | place: USA: Lake Mendota... | reverse complement strand
CTCCATCTTTTCGAGACTCTGCCTTCTGGAGGCCCAGATTGCTTGAGTTCTGGCCCTGTATCATTGAAATGCTGCTCGCCTCCGCGGGGAATTGGTTCGATTTGTTATCGCGCCTCTCCTCTCTCAGGAACCAGCACTTCTCTCTGGAACCAGCACTGCAACAGCGAACAAAGCCTCCGAGAGCGATTCAAATGCAACCCGGAGTCATGACCGCGCAAATACGGCTGACAAAGATCTTCGTCCCGCCATTAGCTGCCAACTGTCTGGGCTGAAGTCTTTTCGGCGGACGCTGGAAGGATGCATCCTGGGACAATCGGTCTGGACGATGGCGGAATCCTGACTAATCGCTCCGCTCAATTTTAGAGGTTGGCCGGGAACCCCAAGTGGCGGGCTTTCCAGAAGCGAGACCACCGCCCCCGCCTGAGAGGCCCCCAACTGCTGGCATCGGCGATCGCCTACAATGCGTCGCCCCCCCGAAAAAACATTGACATTTTCCGGGAGCCTGCCGAAGATTATTCGACTGCCACAAGTCCACTTCCCGATTTTGGATGTGCTCATGAACGAGGAAGCCATTGCCTTGGCTCGCGTCCTCCGCAAAGACCCGCGATATGCTCCGGACGCTTACTTCTTTGTCCGCGAAGCGCTCGGTTTTGCCGCCGATAATCTCGAGCTTCGGCAATGCAATTGCCGCGGCACTTCCAGCGAAGCCGCGGACACTAAGAGTGCCTGCGACCACGCCGCTGGGTCAGTTCAACAAGATTCTGCCGAAGACGTCGGCTCCGAGTCCGATGGACGGCAACCGTCGCATGTTACAGGTCAGCAGCTTTGCGAAGGTATCCGCCAGTATGCTCTGGCCCAGTTTGGCTTGATGTCCAAGGTGGTCTTGAACAGCTGGGGTGTCTACTCAACCAGCGATTTTGGCGAAATTGTTTACAACCTGATCAAAGTCGGCGTGCTGAAAAAATCTCCCCGCGATCGCCGGTCACATTTTGACGGGGTGTTTGATTTCGACGAGGCATTTTCCAGCGAAGATGCGGTTTCGACTGCATTTCCGGCCAAGCTCGCATCAATTCGGTAAGCAGCTTGGTATCAACGAAGCGTTTCCTGGCGCCCCGAGCCGGGTGTCCCGGTTCCAGCCACGAGTGGCTTTTCCAGCAGCGATTCGTCGCCGGATTCCGCTCAACGCATGGCCCTTTCCGTCGACGGTAGCAGGCGTAAATGAGCTCATCCAATAAAAAGCCCAAGACGGTGTCCAACTCCACCACTCCGTCTGCTGTTTCCCTGCAGGCTTCGGTCGAACCCAAGGCACCATCGGCCAGCAGAGCCAATCGGACGGCCTTGATGGTTGCGTTCGCTCTGTACCTCGGCTGGCTGATCTTTTTGACTCTGGCGGCGCTCGGCGTGATTCGCTGAGCCGGTCGCCCCCCTTCAGTTTCCCCCTCGCCAAGTCAGGGGATTTTACTGCGATCGATACTCGAAGCCAGCTGCGCTCGGAGATTTGGTCTTCCGCTCTCAGAGACAGGTGACCTCGGCCGCTAGCGACCGTCTGTCGTTCGAGCACTTCACTGCCTGGCTGCCTGACTGCCTGGCTGCCAGACTGCCGCCAGAGTCGGAGTCCTGTCGTTTTTGATTCTCCGTTTTCGCATTGTTAATCCAGGCAAAGTTTGCCGATCGGCTCGACTTTCTGCGTCGCGAAAAATGTCCGTTCCGGCGGCTGTTAAGTTGGTCAAGCCTTTCCGCTCGACAGGACATTCTTAGCGGATTTCCTGTGTTGTTCCGATGATTCGGGGTAAGCCGTCAGTACCAGCAATGCCGCTTTGGCCTATCCCGAATCGGCACAGTCCCCAGCTTAGCCCGCTCATGACCCGACGCTCCATTTTGCCCCGTCTGCTGGTCTTGCTCCTCGCTGTCTCCACGGCGATTCCAGCAAGCGGCAGCGACGAACAGTCGACCAATCGGCGGACTCCGCTGGTGAATGCCGTTGAGCGTTGCCGCGGTGCGGTGGTCAACCTGCGAGGCCGGAAAACCGTGACCCAGGATGGTGCCGCCGAGAATGCCACGGTGGTGGCCTTGGAGGAAGAGGCCCGCCAAGTCAACGGCATGGGAACCGGGGTCGTCATTGATCCCCGGGGATACATCCTGACCAACTATCACGTGGTTCAGGACGTTCTGCAGATTCAAGTCACCACGGCCGATCGCGAGACCACAACTGCGACTCTGCTGGCGCACGATCCCGAGTCCGATTTGGCGCTGCTGAAAATCGCAACTCGCGAACCGTTGCAAACAATTCCACTCGGTACCTCTTCCGACCTGATGTTGGCAGAGACAGTCGCTGCGGTTGGCAATGCCTACGGCTACGACAATACGGTTACCGTGGGAATCATCAGCCACCTCAATCGCACCGTGCAGGTCAACGAACACCAGATCTACCGCAACCTGATTCAAACTGACGCTCCCATCAACCCGGGTAATTCGGGCGGACCATTGATCAATCTCGATGGCGAGGTGATTGGGATCAATGTGGCGATGAGAGTCGGAGCTCAAGGAATCGCCTTTGCCATTCCCATCAATGATGCCGTGGAGATCGCCAGCCGGCTGCTCGCTCAAACTACCGGAGATCGGTTGCTCTTGGGCATGACCGTCAGCACACAATACGACCAGGGTCGACCCCGAGTCGTTGTGCTTCAGGCGGCCGACGATGGTGCGAATGCCATGGGGCTGAAGTCAGGTGACCGGATTACAGCTGTCGATGGCAAACCAGTCTCACGCTCGCTCGACTTCTACTGTGCACTCCTCGAGAAGCGACCGGGAGATGACTTGCAATTGGCCGTCACCGGTGGCGGAACCGTCAGTCTGGCTGCGGCCCGAACGGTTACCTTGCCATTGCAAGCGGCGACCGATACAGCAACACAAGTTGCCTGGAAGCCGTTGGGTTTGGAGCTGGCAATCGCTTCAGAATCCGAGATGGTTGGCCGTCATCCGAACTACAACAAAGGCCTGAAGGTCATCCGCGTTCGCCCCAACAGTCCCGCGGAAGACGAGGGGATTCAGCCGGGTGACGTGCTGGTGGCGATGCACGGGTACAAGACTGAGTCGTTTGAGAACCTGTCCTATATTCTTCGCCAACCCGATCTGCTGCAAAAACGTTCCTTTGTGTTCTACATTCTGCGGAACAAGGACCCCTTGTTTGGTCAGTTGCGATTGGCGGAATCCAAATAGCAATCGCGGAATTGGCCACTTCAAATCAATGCCTGCCTCGGCCCGCCGAATGTCTCACCGGCGGGCTTTTTCGTTGCCTTGGAAGTAGAATGCCGTGAAGGGCAGCGCGGCGAGCAATGCCGGTCCGCCAGAAGCGCGAAGCAGGTCAGGAATGTTCGAATTTGATTTTATCGAATGGCTCAGCTCGCAAATGGCTGAGCACCCGGATGTAGTGCTGGGAGTGGGGGATGATGCGGCGATCCTCATGGCTTCGGGCGACCTCCAGGTCCTGACAACCGATCTCCTGCTGGAAGGTGTCCACTTCGAATTGGGTTCAGCCACCTGCGAACAGATTGGACGCAAGGCGTTGGCGGTCAGCTTGAGCGATGTGGCTGCGATGGGCGCAATTCCGACCGTGGCGGTGCTCAATTTCGCGTTTCCCAAGACGCTTGCCTTCGCCGCTGCCCAAGCCATCTTCCAGGGCAGCTTGCAGTTGGCCCGCGAATTCAAGGTTGCCATTGTTGGGGGCGATACCAATCGCTGGAATCAAGGGCTGGTTGTTGGCTCGACCGTTTTGGGCCGAATGCAGCACAGCGGTTGGAGATTGTCGGGTGCCCAACCAGGTGACCTCCTCTTGGTCAGTGGTTCGCTTGGAGGCAGTCTCCTCGGCAAGCATTTGGACTTCGCACCCCGGTGTGATTTGGCCGCCGCGCTCGCCCCTTTCATTGGAATCCACGCGGCAACTGATATCAGCGATTCATTAACGATTGATTTGGCGGAAATCTGTCGGCAAAGTCAGGTTGGAGTTTGTCTGGAAGCCGCGCGGATTCCAGTCGCTCCTGCAGCCCACCTCCGCGCCGAGCAAACCGGCAAGCCGGCCCTTGAGCATGCCTTGTTTGACGGCGAAGATTTCGAGTTGCTGCTGGCCGTCGAGCCGCAGGTAGCCGGCCGGATGTTAGCTGAACCTCGATTGGCCGGGCAGTTGACGCCGATTGGGTTTTTCGATGGATCCGAAAAACTGGTCCTGCGGCGACCGGATGGTAGCGAGGAACCGCTGCCAATTCGTGGCTATGAGCATTAGAACGAGAGGGAGCTCATTCAGCGCGGCAAGCCAATTCCTCAAAACTGCCGCTGCGTCCCCTCGCTTTCAGATGTTGACTTTCCCGGAATCAAGCTCGCATGCCACAAGAAATCACGACTCATTCGGCGGAAGAGACTTATCAACTCGGAGTTTCTCTCGGGCAGAAATGCCCCGGCCCGATGATCTTGACGCTGCAAGGTCCGCTCGGCGCCGGCAAAACGCAGTTGATCAAGGGCTTGCTCGAAGGGCTCGGCAGCGCGCAACAGGCCACGAGCCCAACGTTCGCCCTGTGCCACTATTATCCGGGCCGAGTTCCACTTTTGCATGTCGACGCCTATCGTCTGAAACACCCCTCTGAGTTGCCGGATTTGGGGCTCGACGAAGCGCTCGAAGATGGATACGCCATCGCGCTCGAATGGCCGGACGGCTTGTCCAAGTACCTTCCCCCGGTCGACCTCGAAATCCGGATTGAACCGGTCGCCGGCCAACCAACGGTAAGGGCAATTGAGATCACAGGGCGTTCGCCGCTGGGTGAAATGGTCATCCAACAGCAGGCTGGCTGAGAGTGGCCAAAACCAGCCACTAAGCTGAGAAACAACGGGAGAGCGGCTTTTAGCTGGTTCGACCGGCCCCCCTGCCCCCCGTCGCATTAGGCCCGCTGACCGGCGCCCCCCCCCAAGGCGGCCAAGCCAATCGAGTTTCAGGGCCCAGTCCACCTGCCTTCCGGCTCCCCATGGAGCATTTGCCGACTTAGCGCGGGGTAATTAGTCTGGAGGGCTGCGATTCCCGCCAGAACTCCTTTGATTTCTTCCCATGAAAACCGCCGCGTTCAACCTGCTGCTGACCCTGCTTGGGGTAGTCGGCGTTTTGTTGTCCGGCACGCGACTGCATCCGGCTAACCAGCCGCTCCCAAAGGTTGATGGCTGTCGAGGCTGTACCCCCCGCTGCGAGACCCGAACCGTCATGGTCCCGGTCTGGGAAACCCAATACCAGCGGATGCTCCGGACCTGTTACGAACCCGAGGTCCGAACTCATACTCAAACCGTGATGCGCACGGTCTGCGAACAGATTCCGGAACAGCAGCAGTACACGGTGCTCGTGCCGCAGCAACGGCAGCGTGAAGTAGTCACCTATCGTAATCAGCAAATTCAGGTTCCGGTTACCCAAGCGTACACCGAGATGGTGGCTCAGGAAAAGAAACGCGAATTTGTTCGCTACCGAACGGAGACCTATCAGGAACCGATCGAAAGAACGTACCCGGTCGTGGTCCCACAACTCAAATACAGGGAATACACGGTTTACCGCACCGAGTACGACGATGTACCGGAAGTCGAGTACTACACGGTCTTTGTCCCGGAAGAACAGATGAAGACGGTTACGTACTACGAACCGGTCCAGGAAAAAGTACAAACCGAACTGCCGATCACTGAGATGATTACCGAGTATCGGGAAAAAAATCTCGTCGTCTACGAAGAGCGAACCGGTACTCGCACGGTCACGATTCCGGAAATCGTTTACGAGGAGGTGCCACAGCAACGGGCAATCTCCAAGACCCGCTTCCAAACCAAAACCACCTCCAGGGACACTGAAGAAACAGTTGTCTTGACGCAACAGAAAAAAAGGCAAGAGACACTGCAATACCAGACAAACGTCAAGGGTTCCAAAACCGAAGACTACACCGTCCTTGTGCCCTACAGCGAAACTCGCTCGCAGACCTACATCGTCAACGTCCCTTACCAAGAGCTGGTTCAGGACACTTACGAAGTCGATGTTCAGGTACCGCGGGACGTGACTCGGCAATACGTCGAAGCTGTGCCGTTTCTGGAGACAGTGCAGTATCAGTACTGCCTGCTGGTTCCCTATCAAGAGCCGTGTACGACTTATCAGACCGTCTCTCGCCAAGTACCGGTGACCTGCTACCGCAGCGTCTGCGTCGATGAGGGCTCTTGGACTGAACGTCAACGAACAGTCGCTTGCAACCCGGTTACTCAATGCACGGCCGAGGGTTGCGGTTCAACCTGCAGCCAACCGGTGACTGTTACCGAACGGGTCTGGTGCCCCAAAGTAGTCACCCGCCAGGTGCCCTACACGGTTTATCAAACTGTCTGCCAGCAGGTTCCGGTCACCAATTATCAGACGAAGTACCGCCCCGAGCCCCAAACCGAATCCTTTCAAATCGTCAAATACAGAAATCAGACCCGCAGTGTCACCGAGACCATTTACGAAACGAAAACGGAAACGCGAACACGGACCTTGGAAGTGACCAAGTATCGGCCTGAAACCCGAGTCCGCAATTTCGAGATATTGCAGTATCGACCGGAAGTCCGCCAACGGAATGTGGACACCGTAAAGTACGAAAACCGGGAGCAGGCTTACGAGGTCCCGTACACAGCGCAGACGGCGCAGACAGCCCGCGTCCAGCAAGAAGCCTATCAAACCACGGAAGTCCCTTATCAGGAAACGCAGAGCTACACGGTACGGGTACCCCGGTTGGTGAATCGGGAGTACCAACAAGAGTACAAATACACCGAGCCACGGGTCGTAACGGAACGCTACGCGGTCAAAGTTCCACAGGTCCGCTATGAAATCGTGGAACAGACGGTCACGCGGATGCAGCCGCGAACGAGGGTAGTCAAGTTCACCGTAAACGTCCCGACCAAGCGCTCGCGAATCGTCAAAAAGCGGGTGGCCAGGCAGGTCCCCGAGATTCGCTCGATGCAGTACACCGAGAACGTGCTGGAACAGCGGTCCCGGACGGTTTACGAAACCAAAACCCGGCAAGTGCCGGAAGTCTTCACCCAGACTTACAACGTGCGGGTTCCGGAAATGCGGAACCGAACGGTGATGCAAACCCAGGTAATCCAGGTCCCTGTCGTCCAGCAGCAAACCTACACGGTACAGGTTCCCGAGATTCGTACCCGCACAGTGACCCGGCTGCAAACCAAACAGGTACCCGAGACGGTTAGCTGCAATTACACCGTGATGGTTCCTCGGCAGGTGGAAGAGTCTATCCCCCGGCGGGTCTGTCGTTGGCAACCGAAAACGGTGACGGTTCCGGTGGAAGATTGCTGTGCGGACTGCCTGCAGCGCTTCCCGGCGGCTCAGGCGGCTCAGCAAGCCTATGGCGAATACTGTGCGGAATGTCTGGGTGAGGGGCTGCAGTGGCTGCGCGGGCGCTGAGTCCCCGCACCGCTCCTGCCCGTTACGGTCACCCGGTGATAGAATCCCGGTTGGCTCAACTGATCGCAGCAACTTCGAGCCGGGCTTTTGAGCCCCCCTCGCCGATGAGTTTTTCCTCGCCAGTGAGTTCCTTTCGCTCAGCGCTTCCCAATGGCGGCTCATGAAACGCGCGATTCCCTCCATCCCTCAACTCTACCGGAATCTCCGCCGCTGGACGGAAATCCTCGCGGTCCTCAGCAAATATGGGCTGGCGGATTGGCTCAGTCGCACCCAGATCGACTTTATCAAGGACCGATTGCGGGCTGCTGATGGCGAAGTGCTGGCCCGACTTTCGACCGGGGCGCGAATTCGGATGGCCCTGACTGAACTGGGGCCGACCTTTATCAAATTCGGCCAGCTGATTAGCACCCGGCCCGATCTGATTGGTCCGGACTTGGCAGAGGAGCTGAGCCAACTGCAAACCCAAACTCCGCACGATGACTTCGAAGAAATTCGAGCGGTCATCGAGCAGGATCAAGGTCGGCCCCTGGAAATGATCTTCGAGTATTTTGAAGAGCAGCCAATGGCTTCGGCCTCGATTGGGCAAGTGCATGCCGCCCGTCTGCTGGACGGTCGTGAAGTCGTCGTCAAGGTGCGGCATCCCGGGATTGAACAGGTGATCGATACCGATCTCGACATCCTTTCGGGATTGGCCCATCTCGCAGAGCGGCTGGAAGACTTTCGGAATTATCAGCCAAGGCAGATTGTGCAAGACATGTCGCGGATGATGCGCCGGGAACTTGACTTCCGCCGCGAACTTCGAAATCTCGTGCAGTTTCGCGCGATGTTCCGCAAGGACCCAAGCGTTTCCATTCCGCAGCCTTACCCCAAATTCAGTACCGAGCGGATGCTCACCATGGAGCGGATTCGGGGCCGCAAATTGAGCGAGTGCGCCGAGAACGGACTTTCCGGCGACGAACTCGACGCTCTCGCCCGCAAGGGGGCCAATCTCTACATGCGGATGATCTTCGATGAAGGCTTTTTTCACGCCGACCCGCATCCCGGAAACATCCTGCTCGTCGCTGATAACCGCTTTGCCCTGCTCGATTTCGGCATGGTCGGCCGGATTAGCGAAAAACTTCGGGAAGAGATCGAGTCGATGCTCGTGTCGATCGTCAACCGCGACGTCGGCCTGCTGGTGGCAATTGTCCGCCGAATTGGTCGCTGTCCCACGAATTTAAATGAAACAGCGCTCAGCAGTGATGTGGCCGAGTTCCTCGGCCAGTATGCCACCCAATCGGCAGCCAGCTTTAACATGGCCGGTGCGCTGAACGATTTCATGGCGATTGTCCGCAGTTACAACATTACGCTGCCGAGCGAAGTCAGCCTACTAATCAAAGTGCTCGTGACATTGGAAGGGACTGGCCAACTGCTCTCGCCGCAGTTCAGTCTGATGGAAATCATGAAGCCGTGGCAGCGGTTGATGATCGTCAAACGACTGTCACCAACCCGCCAATTGCGCAAGGCTCGGCGATTCTATATGCAGGTGGAGCAATTGGTTGATGACTTGCCGCAGCGAGTCAGTAACATTCTCGACCAGGTCCAGTCGGGGCGGTTTGATATCCATTTGGACCACCGTCGCTTGGGGCCCACCGTCAATCGCCTGGTCCTGGGAATGCTGACCAGCGCGCTGTTCATGGGCAGTTCGCTGATGTTGAGCTACAAAGTGCCCCCGCTGTGGTTCGCCGAGCGAGGCCCTTGGGGAATTCACGACCTGTCATTGCTCGGGCTGACTGGTTGTATCGTTTCGATGATGCTGGGATTTCGGCTGGTTTGGGCCATTCGGAAATCAGGCAATCTGGACCAGCCCGACACGCATGAGTAATTGGCTTGGCCCCTGCATTGGCCATTGAATCCGGCGATACCAATTGCCTTTACCATTGGCACCGTCCCGATAGCCCCTCACTGAAACTGGTCGCGGGAACCTCGGGCAAGTCGCGGCTTGGCCGCTGAAAATCCGGTTGGGTTTTCACGTCAGTTCCCAAGACGCCGGAGCCAAACGACTACCCTGCGGGAACAAAGAAAATAAAGTCGCTGAGCCTAGTGGCAAGCCACTTCGGCTTCGGTTAAAAAGTGCGGCGGGCTGGGAGCCCCACACGGTGCCTTTTTCAGGGACTCACCTTGCATTCTCTTGTGATGCATTCTCTTGTGGTGCATTCTCTTGCGGTGACCTCCATGTTTTGCCTCCCTTCTTCGGAATCGGCCGCGCCGACTCCACACTCCCTGTCCGCTGGCTCCAGCACGCCAGAGTCTGATAAGTCTGGAACTGGCGGGCCGTTTCCTGCCACGTGTTCGATGGCTCAAGAGTCGGTTGCAACGCGGTCAACTCTGGCTGCGCTCATGTCTCCGGTTCCAAATATGTCGCCATCAGATGAGGGCTCGGATTCATCCGCACTGGCTTGTCATGCCAGACAGCCAGCGGAGTCCAGCACAGGCCAAGCCGCAGCGGGCCGCGACCCGGATTCAGAGCGGTTTCATTCTTACGGTCGAATCTTGCAAGCCGCTGTCCGGCGGGATTGGTTCTCCGCGGCCGAAGTCCGCGAGGCTGTCGGCCTGGAAAGCCGCCTTGTGCATCAGGTCCTGCGGCTGCTCTCAAACGATGGACTCATCGTTCGCTTGGAAACTGCGCCCGCTGAGTCAAGCGTCTCTCGGCCACGCGATTCCGCAGGTCCGGAAATGCCCCCAGCTCCCCGATGCCAAACTCGAAAGCAGCGCGGGCCGGCCTTCCGTTGGACGGAAAAGCGAGCGCAACTTGCGCCGGCGGAATGGGTGAAAAGCAAAGTTTATTCCAATCGCATTACCCGGGCTCCCGTGGAAGACCGACCACGCGAACGGCTGCTTGCGTTGGGTGCCGTGAATCTGCGGACGGCGGACTTGATTGCGATCCTGATTCGATCAGGCAATGCCCGAGAGTCGGCGTTGCAAGCTGGCGAACGGGTCGCGGCGGCTTACGCAGAACAACTGGAGCAGTTGTCGGATGCCCGTCGCGGCGACCTGCGCGAACTATCGTCTGCGATCGGCGAAACGGCCTATTGCCAAATCATGGCAGGCGTAGAGCTAGGGCGGAGAATCGCGGAAGCCAGGTCCAAAATTACTCCCCGCCCCCGGATCCAAAGCACGGACGAGGCGCGGGATTATTGCAGCACCCATTTTCGCCGCCTGGCGACAGATTCCAAACACGAAGAGTTTCACATCGTCCTGCTGAATACGCGATACGAACCGATTGGCTCCCATCGGGTCAGTTCCGGTACCTTGGACGCCAGTCTGGTACATCCTCGTGAGGTTTTCCGCCCGGCGATCAAAGAAGCGGCCAAAGCCATCCTGTTGGTCCACAACCACCCCAGCGGCGACCCGACTCCGGGCGAACAGGATATTCGAGTCACGCGCCGGCTGAATGATGTCGCCAAACTGATTGGAATTGATGTGCTCGACCACATCGTGGTGGCCGCCCGCGGAGCCTACAGCCTGCGCGATGCCGGACTTGGATTTGACTAGGGCTTTGGGAATTCCGTCGCTCGCTACCAGGCGAAGTGTGTTTCTATCGACCCGGCAGTTGCACCTGTCGGGGCATTCAAAATGGAGGGCGATGGCATTTCCCTTTCATTTTCACGCTTGGCTTGACGATAAGCTGAATTTTGACAGTCACAGGCTGTTTTGCCGGAATAGAGTTGAGACTCTGCTGGCGATAGCCCCCGAGATCCGGGTGGGACGGAGTGAAAACGCCAAAAAATCGGCGAAATCACCCCAAAAACCCCCGTCCCCCTTGTCGATTGCGGCTCCGGGCGTCATGATATCGGGTCTTTGAAATTGGGCGGTCAGTATTTCGTGGAGTTTGGTGAATGTCTCGATACACGGGGCCAAAAGGGCGTGTGAATCGCCGCATCGGCATGTTGATTTACGAAAACGGTGGTGCTTCGCGCGCGATGGAACGTCGCGGCAACCAACCCCCGGGCATGCATACCCGCGCCAAACGTCCTTCCAACTACGGCAAGGCCCTCACCGAGAAGCAAAAGATCAAGCATTATTACGGCTTGGGTGAACGCCAACTTCGCCGTTACTTCGAAAAGGCTGGCAAGATGAAGGGCAACACGGGTGAAAACCTGTTGCTCATCTGCGAAAGCCGCCTCGATAACGTCATTCGACGCGTTGGCCTGACGGCCACTCGTCCTCAAGCCCGACAAGGTGTTGCCCACGGCCACTTCCGGGTCAACGGCGTCAAGGTTGATCGTCCCTCCTACATGCTCCGCCCGGGCGACGTTGTCACCATCCGCCCCCAGCTGAATGTCCTGAACCTGTACCGAACGATCATCGGTCAAGGTGTCGAAGGCCAAGGCATCGAATGGGCCAAGCTGGACACCGAAAACCTGACAATCAATGTGACAGGTGTCCCTGGCGGCAGTGACATCAGCCTGCCGGTCGACGGCAACGTCGTTGTCGAGTTCATGTCACGGTAATTTTGGCCGCGGTAACTGAGGCCGCGGTAATTTGGATTGCGGAAGCTGAAGCCCGGCAAACGTTTGCGATTTGCAGTGGTTCTAAGTGCTGAGGTTCTTGTCTCAGGTCACTCGACTTTGAGACGGGTCCGTTTTGTAACAGGCCTGCCTTTCGCAGAGGAATTTTCGAACATCAAGAATGGTCGGACGTTGGTCTGCAAGGCGAGCTGGCGGATGGGCAGATGGCCGACAGGTTGATCGGTGCAGCACCGGTTTAGAATGCCTGCGATAATGAAAATTTTTGTCCTTACGACATTTTGAATTTGCAAGGCAAGTCGCCGACGACTTGCCTTTTTTTTTAATGAGGGTTGTCGTCCATGCACAGCAAACTTGTCGTGATTGGTGGTGGTCCCGGTGGTTACGCCGCTGCATTTCTCGCCGCAGACGAAGGAATGGAAGTCACTCTGGTAGAAGCCGAGTCCAAACTTGGCGGCACCTGCCTCCTGCGGGGATGCATTCCTTCCAAGGCACTCTTACATGTTGCCAAGGTGATCAGCGAAGCGGAAGAACTGAGCCATGAATGGGGAGTCGATTTCGGCTCGCCCAAAATCGCGCTCGACAAACTGCGTGCTCGCAAAGAAAAAGTGATTTCGACGCTTTCCGCCGGGCTGGCAGGCTTGGCCAAACGGCGCAAAATCAACCTGATCACGGCTCAGGCTAAATTCAAAAACGCCACCACGCTGGAGTTGCACGGAGAAGATCCTTCGATTCCAGCCGAGCGAACGTTGACTTTTGACCACTGCATCATTGCTACGGGCAGCGTCCCGGCCATGCCCGCCTCTTTCAAGATTGGTACTGACCGGGTGCTCGATTCGACCGGTGCCTTGAATCTCATTGACATTCCAGAAACCATGCTCGTCATTGGCGGCGGATACATTGGTTTGGAGATGGGCACCGTTTACGCTCATCTCGGAACAAAGGTCAGCGTTGTCGAGTTGCAGGATGGCTTACTGATGGGAGCCGATCGTGATCTGGTCAAGCCGCTGCACAAACGGCTCGGCAAACTGTTTGCCGATCGGATTTTCCTCAACACCAAGGTCGGCAGCGTTGCCGCAGTCGGAGAACAAGTTCAAGTTTCGTTTGAAGGTCCAGGAAAGTACGGCACCGAGAAATACGATCGCGTGCTGGTGTCCGTTGGCCGTGCACCAAACACCCGACAACTGGGGCTTGAGAACACCCGGTTGCAGGTTGATAAGCGAGGCTTCATCGGCTGCGATCGGCAGCAACGGACCGCTGAGCCCAACATCTACGTCATCGGTGACGCGGCTGGTGAGCCGATGTTGGCGCACAAAGCGACACACGAAGGCCGGACTGCCGTCGAAGTCATCCTCGGCCATGCGGTAGAGTTCGACAAACGGGCGATCCCGGCAGTTGTCTTTACGGATCCGGAAATCGCCTGGGCCGGACTGACTGAAGACCAAGCCCAAAAGGAAGGGCGCGCGGTCGAAGTCTGCGTTTACCCTTGGGCCGCCAGCGGACGAGCGCAGGCGCTGGGCCGGACTGATGGTCTGACCAAGTGGCTAATCGACCCAGCTACAGAACAGGTCCTCGGCTGCGGAATCGTCGGGCCGGGAGCTGGTGAATTGATTGCGGAAGCCGTTCTGGCGATCGAAATGGGTTGTCACATTCGCGACATTACCGAAAGCGTGCATCCGCACCCCACACTTAGCGAGACGCTGATGAACGCGGGCGAAATCTTTTACGGCACGGCGACCGAGATTTACAAGCCGAAGAAAAAGGAACACTAAGCCCCAGCTCAGTCGTTCTCTCGGGATTTTCCTCCGCACGTCGGAAGACCTGTTTTCGTGCAAGGACGCGACCGCCGGGTTCATCACCTAGCCTCGCGCGACTTGACGGAGACCACGAGTCCCGGCTGGTCCCGTCTACTGGCTAGTCCCAGTGCGCCATTTTCTCTTTCCCTCCCGACTTGAAACGATTACTCCAACTTATTTCAGCTTCGGACTGATCGACTTCAAGTCACTCGAACCATTTGCCAAGCCATCATGTCCGACCGCCCCATTGAACTCCGCTCTGCTCGTGAAATCGGTCGCATGAGACTCGCTGGACTCGCGGTTTGGCGTGCACATCAGGCAGCGGCCCGGATGGTGACGCCTGGCGTGACGACAGCCGATTTGAATGCAGCGATTCGCAATGAACTGCAAGTGTGCGGCGCAAAGCCCTTGTTTCTGGGATATCCCGGTCCGACTCCTTTTCCGGCAGAAAGTTGTATTTCAGTCAACGAGGAGTTGGTTCATGGGATTCCGGGCCCGCGGAAGTTAAAGCTGGGCGACGTTGTCAGCATCGATATCGGAGCTGCCGTGGGTGGCTGGTGTGGGGATGCGGCTGTAACGCACCCGGTAGGGACTATTTCGCCAACTGCCCGCAACTTGCTCCGCGCCACTAACCGCGTTCTTGATTTGGCGATCGAACTTCTGAGCCAGAAGAAGTTCTGGAGTGAAGTCGCCAAGGAAATGCAGGAATACATTGAGGGCGAAGGATTCGCGGTAGTGGATTCAATGGTGGGCCATGGAATTGGCCGTCAAATGCACGAGCCTCCACAAGTACCGAACTACTACAGTCGGAAGTGGGCTAACGAAGAGGACTTCGAGCTCCGTCCTGGGCTGGTTTTGGCAATTGAACCCATGGTCAACACGACCACGCGCAAGCTGGGTTGTTTGGCAGACCAATGGACCATG
>Ga0164292_10002628_pt1 | contig 14688 bp, 10 predicted proteins | sample GEODES117metaG_FD_111486 | JGI IMG/M metagenome (GOLD analysis project Ga0164292, IMG submission 111486) | Eutrophic lake water microbial communities from Lake Mendota, Wisconsin, USA - GEODES117 metaG | ecosystem: Environmental > Aquatic > Freshwater > Lake | place: USA: Lake Mendota... | reverse complement strand
CTCAACGGCGTTCGCGCGTGGAACAATCTCAGCGCGAGCGTTGAGCGCGACTTGCGCAACGCCACGGAGCTCGCTGCGAAGGAAATCGACATTCGCAACGAGAAAACGGTGCGGCTTGTCGAGCTGATGGCGTTCTCGCAAGAGAGCGGTCAGTTCGGTCGGCGCGCCGAAACGCTCGCGCTTCTTGAGCGCATCATTCGCGAAAATCCCGATGTCTATGCGGCGTACATTGGCTACGAGCCGAACGCCGACGGTCGTGATGCAGAAGGCGCGGGAGAAGGCATTCCCGCCGAAGCACTCGGCGAGGGCGGTCGCTTTTATCCCTATTTCAAGCGGGATCCGAAAGCTGACGGTGGTATTCGCGTCGAGCCGCTTCAAGAAATCGAGAACGACGAGGGACTGTGGTACCGCTTTCCGAAGTCGCGCTACGAGCGATCGGGTGTGCGTGATGCGGTGATTACGAAGCCGTACGAGTATTTCGGCACCGACATCATCGAAACTGTGGTGCCGATCATCATCGATCGCAAGTTTGTCGGTGTTGCGGGACTTGATGTCGCGCTGACAGAAGTGCAAGAGCGTGTTGGCGCGGTTGCGGATGAGCTCGGTGCGGACATTTTCCTCGAAACGCGCGGACTCTATATCGCCGCGACCACCGATCGCGCTGGCGGCGTGACGCTCAAGACGACCGAAGTCGCACGCTCGCCATTGGCGGCGATTTTCAATGAAGTACCTGCGCAGGGCGTGCGTCTTGAAGAACGTGTCGATCCAGCATCCGGCGAATCCGCGTTCTTTGTCTCAGCGACGGTGCCGACGGGCGATTGGCGGTTGGTCATTCGCAAGCCGTCGAGTGCAGTCCTCGCGCAGCTTTCGTGGCTTTTCGCTGCGAACATGATCACCGCACTCGTGGGTATCACCGTCATCGTGAGCCTTTTGCTTGTGCTCATCGTTGGCATCAGTCGACGCGTTCGCACGGCACAAGATGCGGCAGTGCGCATCGCTTCGGGAGATCTTTCACAGCGTGTGCGTGACGAGGCGGGTGCCGACGAATCTGCGGAACTCGTGCGCGCCATGGGTCGCATGAACGACGATCTTTCGAAGATCGTCGGTAGTGTGCGTGCGGCTGCCACGCGGCTCGCTTCGTCGAGTGTCGAACTCTCAGCGACAAGTCGCCAACAAGAAGCCGCCGCCGCTGCGTTTGGTGGATCCACCGCGCAAATCGCTGCGGCAATTCGCGAAATCTCCGCGACTGGAAGCGAACTGTTGCGGACGGTTGGCTCGGTCGATGCAGGCGCGCGTCGTTCGGCTGAATCTGCGGGCGCTGGCCGCGAGCGACTCGATGTGATGGCATCGACGATGGCACGGCTTGACGCATCGACTGCAGAGATTGGTGATCGATTGCAGGTGATTTCTGAGAAGGCTTCGGCGATCAACGCGGTGGTTGAAACGATCACGAAGGTTGCGGAGCAGACCAACTTGCTCTCGGTGAATGCCTCGATTGAGGCTGAAAAAGCAGGCGATGCAGGTCTCGGATTCCTTGTCGTTGCACGTGAAATTCGACGGCTCGCGGATCAGACCGCGTCGGCAACAACCGATATCGAGCGAATCGTGCAGCAAATGCAAGATGCGGTTGCCGCGGGTGTCACCGAGATGTCGCGCTTCACGCGCGATATGCGTGGTGGCACGTCGGATGTGCAGCGTGTCGCGAATGACCTTGGCGGCATCATCACGGAGATGAACGCGGCAGTCGCAGGGTTTTCCGAAGTCGAATCGGGCATGGCGGCGCAAGCAACTGGTGTCGCGCAGATCGAAGGCGCCGTGCGACAAGTCGCGGATGGTGCGCGACAAACGACTGCAAGCGTGTCGGAGTTCAGCCGCGTTGCGAGCGAACTCTCGCACTCTGTCGCAGTGCTTCAGGACGCTGTGGAGCGCTTCCGACTGGTTGAAGAAGCGCCATCGCCAAACGCGTCCTCGGGGTACGCACAGTCCCTTCCAACCAATCGCGCGTCGTTGCATTCCGCGGAGAAGCCGTGATGTCTGCGCCGATGCCTGTCGTACTCGTGACGGTCGCGGGCAAGCGATTTGCGCTTGATGCCGCAGAAGTCGTCGAAGTGCTGCCGGCGGTGCAGTATCGCCCCGCAGGCACCGGTCCAAAGTGGCTGCTTGGTCTCTTCAATCTGCGCGGTGCACTGCTGCCGCTCGTCGATCTCTCGGTCATTGTTGATGGCGAACCGACGAGTATTCGCATGGGAACACGTATTGTGGTGCTTCGCCTCGAAGGTGATCTCTTCGAAGGTGCGACGCGATCGGTGGGTTTACTTGTGCCGGAGGTCGCAGGCCTCGCGGTGCGCGACTTCCGCGCGCCTGGCGCGCACGAGGGATTTTCGTTTGCGGGGGCGCCACATCTCGGCCCGACGGTCGTTGATGAAGACGGAACACTGCAACTTCTTCGATGTCGACGACTTCTCGAAGGCGATGCTGCGTTGCGCGAACTTCCGGCGTCGAGCGTGGATGGGAGTCTGGGATGAACGCGCGCTCTCCGAGCGATGAAGCGCGTCATCGTGCACGATTTGAGCCTTCGGCCGCTGCGCTCGACGCGCTGTTGCAACGTCTTGTCGCGTCAAGCTCGTTTCCGCCAGCACTTCTTTCTCGCGCACGTCTCGCTTCGCATCTCATGTCTCGCGCTCAGGAACTGCGTCTGCCATCGACCGAAGCGCTTGTTGTTCGCATCGCGGATGACGCAACGGAGTACGCGCGTGTTGAAGGCCTGTTTTCGCCGCCAGAAACGTGGCTTTTTCGCTATCCCGAGAGTTACGCATTCTTGCGCGCGCGCGTTGCGAGCAGCGAAACGGGAGTCTTTCGCGTGCTGATTGGTGGTTGCGGCGGTTGGTGTGAACCGATCTCGGTCGCCTGCGCACTCATGGCGGGCACGGCTGGGTTGGATGGCGCGGCCGAAGCGCGTCGCATTGAAATCGATGCTGTGGATCGCAATCCGCACGTTTTGAATGGTGAGCCGCGCTTCGCGGGGCTCGAGGTCCGCAGTGGCGTGCCAGAGTGGGCCGAGCGCTGGTTCGATCGTGACGACACTGGACTGATTCCGAAGCGTGAAGTCTGCGCCGTCATTCGACCGCGTGTGATCGATGTCGTGGCGATGGTTGAAGAGTGTGTCGCACGTCGTGCACGCTACGACGCGATTCTCTTTCGGAACGTCGCGATCTATCTCGATGATCAAACGCGCGTGCGGATTTTCCGAGGATTCGCAGAGATTCTCGCGGAAGATGGTGTGCTGCTCGTTGGACACTCCGAGACATTCGCTGCCGCGGAAGCGACGGGTTTTGCGCCGTTGTCAGCAGCTGGTGCTTTCGCGTTGTCGGCGAAGACAACGCAAGGAACGGCGACCGAACGTGCAGCGCACGATCCGTCGAACGTGCAGTCACGCATGGCGAAGAGTCCGACGCGTGCTTTGTCACGACCCGCTGATGCAACGGCGCATGAGCGTGCACGCGAGCCCGTGCGCAAGCCTGAGCCCGTGGACGAGGAACTCACTCCGGCGTCGTACATTTCACGCGCACGCGAACTGGAGGCTTCTGGCGATCTTCTCAGCGCGTGGCAAGTCATCGGAAAGGCGCTTTACATCGATCGAAGTCATGAAGAGGCGCTGGTACTTGCTGCGCAACTTGCGGAAAAACGCGGTGATGGCGCCGAGGCAGAGCGGCTCCGCATGCGCGCGTTGCGTGTGCATCTCGCCAACGAATCGATGCGCGATCGACGCGCCTGATAGGCTTCCTTCACGAACGAAGAACAAATCTCGTGTGACGACCGAGACAAGAAATGGCTGACACTCCGGAACAAATTCGCTCCGCTGAACCTGACCTGACGACGGAGCAGCCGCTCGCACAGTCGGATCAGGCGTTGGCGCGCATGCGGCGGCTGCTCGATCGTCCGCTCAGCCAGCGCGATCTCGAGGAAAACACGCGGCTCGTCGCGCAACGCGTGGATGAATCGCGCGGCACGGATCAAGGCGTGTCGAGCATTCTTGTGTTCCGCATCGGCGCGGAACGCCTCGCGCTCGACGCAGAAGCAACGCATCGCGTCGTGCCGATTTCGCCAGTGCGCCGAGTTCCACATCGTTCGAACGAGACGTTTGCGGGTGTCGCCAACATCGGCGGAGAGCTTCTCCTCGTCGCGCGACTCGGCCCGGCACTTGGCTTGAGCGTGCAGGAGAAATCAAGCCATTTCATCGTGATTGGCGGCGTCGGTGCGCGCTGGGCATTTGCAGCGGACGTTGTTGAAGGCGTTCGTCGTGTTCGTCGCGCAGAGCTCGTGGCTCCGCCCGCAACGGTGCGGCACGCGATTGACGGTTGTGCGCAAAGTGTCTACCGCGAACCTCATTCTGAGCATGGGCATGCGCTCCTCACAGTGCTGGAGAGCGCGAAAGTTTGTGCACTCTTCGCGAGGAGCATCGCATGAGCGACCTCGGCGGCTTCAGTTTGCATGAACTCTTCAAAGGCGAAGCCGAGATGCATGCGGCGGCGCTGAGCGAAGGATTGGTGCAGCTCGAGGGTACGAGCGATGCGGCGACGGTCGAGCCGCTCATGCGTGCAGCACACTCGATCAAAGGCGCGGCGCGCGTGATCGGCCTCGATATCGCGGTGCGAATCGCGCACGCGATGGAAGACGTGCTCGTTGCGATGCAGAAAGGGCGCGAGGCGATTCAAGCGTCGCGCATCGATCAACTGCTGAAAGGTACGGATCTTCTCGCGTCACTCGCGCGTGTCGAAGAATCTGAAGTGCCCGCATGGACGACGGCGAACGACGCTGCAGTGACGGGGCTTGTCGAGTCGCTTCGTGTTGCGCCACCGACGAATCATGCGGCGCCTGCGAAAGCCGTCGCAACGCAGCAGGTTCGCGAGGAATCGGCGGCGCCAACGCCCGAGCCTCAAGTGCCTGTGATGGTGGATCAGGAAAAGCGCGTCTCGCAGCCTTCCGACGAGGTGGTCGCCAGCACACTGACATCGCCGCCGCAGGAACACGCGTCCGCGGCCGTGTCGCCGCACGCGACACCAGCAACACCAGCAACGCAAGCAACGCCAGCAACACCAGCAGCACCATCGTCGCGCGCAAGTTCGGTGCGCGTGACTGCGGAGAAGCTCGATCGCTTGCTGCAATTGGCGGGCGAAACCATGCTGGAATCGCGACGACTCGCGGCGATTCGTACTGAAGCTGGCGACCTCAAGCGTGAACTGACGCGGCTTGAAGATGAACTGGATCAACTGCGAAGTGTCGTCCGACGCGCAGGACTTGATCCGTCGCTGCTCGCGCCTGCGCGAGGCATTCTTGACCGCAGCCGAGGTCGCGTTCTCGCGCATCTCTTGACCGTTGAGAACGCCATTCGCCGCGGTGAAGAAACCTCGACGCAGCTCTATCACGAAGTGCTTTCGAGTCGGATGCGGCCTTTCTCGGATGTGACCGCAGCGCTTCCGCGGACCGTGCGCGATGTCGCGCGCGCACTCGGCAAGGATGCAAAGCTTGAGATCATCGGCGAGAACGTTCCGGTCGATCGCGACATTCTCGCGCGGCTTGATGCACCGCTCAATCACATGCTTCGAAACGCGCTCGATCACGGCATCGAGTCGCCAGACGAACGACGCGCACGCGGAAAGTCGCCGCAGGCAACCTTGCGCGTCGAAGCGCGACATCACGCGGGACAACTGCGTGTTCGCGTCTCGGACGACGGACGCGGTATCGATCTCGATGCGCTGCGCGAGCGCATCGTGCGCAAGCAACTTGCATCGAGTGAGATGGCCGCAGGTCTCGATCGACAAGAACTGCTTGAATTCCTCTTCTTGCCTGGATTCTCGACGGCGCAGAAAGTGACGGAGTATTCAGGGCGCGGTGTTGGTCTTGATGTCGTTCAAACAACCGCGCGCGAGATCGGCGGTGTTGCGCGTATTCACACCGAACTCGGCAAAGGAACGGTGTTTGAACTCGATCTTCCGATCACGCTCTCGGTGATTCGCGCGTTGCTCGTCGATGTTTGCGGCGAAACACTGGCATTTCCACTCGCGCGCATTGATCGCGTGGTGCAGCCGGAACGCGCGGCGATCACCACGGTCGCCGGACGCATGCAGTTCATTCTTGAAGACGCCGATGCCGCGCAGAGTTCGACGACGAGTGCTGCAAGTGTGACCACATCGATCGGTATCGTGGAAGCAGCGCGCGTATTGCAACTCGGCGAACCGCGCATCGATGTCGATCGCGCCAGCATCGTGGTGCTCGGCAACGGAGACGAGCGATATGGATTTGCAGTCGACGGGCTCGTCGGCGAAGAAGATCTTGTGGTGCGTGCGTTGGATGAGCGATTGGGCAAGGTCGCACATCTTTCAGCGTCAGCCGTACGTGAGAACGGCGAGCCTGTACTCATTGTCGATACCGAAGACATCATCCAATCGGTGCGCATGGCGCTCAACGAAGGACGTTTGCGCGGTGCGCGTCCGGCGATTGAGAACTCCGCGCGGCGTATGCGTCGCGCACTCGTCGTCGACGATTCAGCAACCGTGCGCGAGGTCGAACGCCAACTTCTGCTGCGCATGGGATTCGCCGTTGAAACCGCGGTCGACGGACTCGACGGTTGGCATCAGTTGCGAGATGGACTGTTCGATCTCGTGATCAGCGACATCGATATGCCGCGCATGAACGGCATCGAGTTCGTCCGCACACTGCGTGCAGACCCGCGTTTCACATCGATTCCTGTCATCGTTGTGAGTTACAAAGATCGCGAAGAAGATCGACGCGCGGGCCTCGAAGCGGGCGCGACGGCGTATCTCACGAAAGGAGCATTCCAAGACAGCACGTTTGCCGACACGGTGCGTGACATTTTGGGAAGCGATCTTTCGGGAGCTGATGTCGGCGTCGATGGAAGCGCGCTCTCGAAGCAAACCCGTGCGAGCAAGGATTCTGGAGCCAGCGCATGAGAGTTGCCATCGTCAACGATCTCGCGGTGGCATGTGAAGCATTGCGTCGCGTTGTGGTGAGCGATCCTGCGCTTTCAATTGCGTGGATTGCGCGCGATGGCGATGAAGCGATTACGAAGGCGGCAGGTGATCGCCCCGATGTGATTCTGATGGATCTCATCATGCCGCGCGTCAACGGCGTGGAAGCAACGCGCGCGATCATGCACGCGTCACCGTGTCCCATTCTCGTGGTCACTGCGACGGTGACGGGAAACGCGAGTTTGGTGTACGAGGCGCTCGGCGTCGGCGCGCTTGATGCGGTGAATACGCCCACCCTCGGCAGTGGTGGATCTGTTGCTGGTGGTGCAGAACTCTTGCGTCGCTTGCATCTTGTGGCGCGCATGGCGCAACTTCGTGGACAGGTGTCGGCCTCGCCAGCGCCAATGCCAACGCCAACGCCAACGCCGATGCCAACGCGAGCGCCGGCCTCCTCGCCATCCTCATCGTTCCGCCCGACGATCGCAGGTTCCGCGACGCCAACGTTTGACACGAAGAAACTGCCTGAAATCTCGCCGCAAAGCGCACGACCGACTCTTGTCGCGATCGGTGCTTCGACCGGCGGACCGCGCGCCGTCGCGGATGTACTGCTCTCACTTCCACGCGATTTGCGCGCGGCCTATCTCGTTGTTCAACATGTTTCGGTGGAGTTCGTCGCAGGATACGCGCAGTGGTTGGCCGCAGAAACGGGTCGCCGCGTCGCACTCGCGCGCACTGGTGATGTGCCTCATGCGGGTGACGTCCTCGTCGCAGGCGAAGACCGTCACTTGACGTTGAATCGTCTCGGAACACTTGAATACCGCGAAGAACCGAAAGAGCACATTCACAAACCGTCGGTCGATGAGCTCTTCATCTCGCTCGCATCGTCCGCGCGGCCTGGCGTCGCCGTGCTTTTGACAGGCATGGGCCGCGATGGCGCAGAAGGCCTTCTCGCGCTTCGTCGCGCAGGCTGGCACACGATTGCGCAAGATGAAAGTTCGAGCGTCGTGTGGGGAATGCCGGGGGCAGCGCACCGGCTCGGCGCGGCGGTCGAGGTCCTTCCGATTCGCGCGATCGGACCTGCCATTGTCGCCGCAATGCGCGGACTTCCTCCGTGATGCGTGAGGTACGCCGACAGAAACTCGATGTCGCAATCATCGAGCAAGGAACACAGCGCTTTTCAACAAGTTGTCAGTGATATCGGGTAATACACAGCGAGCAAACGGCATGCAAACCATCGGAACCATTGATCGCGTGCTTCTCGTCGATGACCAAGCAATTGTCGGCGAAGCTGTTCGACGCATGATTGCGACGCAAGGCGATTGCGAGTATCGCGCGGTCAACGATCCTGCGAAGGCCATCGCGATTGCGGAGGAGTTTCGTCCGACGGTGATTCTGCAAGACATCGAGATGCCCGGCATGAACGGGCTCGATCTCGTGGTGCAGTATCGCGCACACGATGCGACGCGCGAAGTGCCCGTCATCATGCTCACTGGCAAAGAAGATCCTGCGGTGAAAGCCGAAGCATTCTCGCGCGGCGCGAGTGACTATCTCGTGAAGTTGCCGCACCCGGTCGAACTCGTCGCGCGCATTCGACACCACTCGCGCGGCTATCGCATGCAACTCGAACGCAACGCCGCGTTCAGCGCACTTGAAGCGAGCGAAGCGCACATGAAAGCGGAAATCAATCGCGCCGCGACGTATGTGCGTTCGCTGCTTGATCCGCCGATGGAGGGCGCCGTGCATGCGGACTGGCGCTTTGTTCCGTGCGAAGCGCTCGGTGGTGATGTCTTCGGCTTCCACTGGATCGATGAAGATCATCTCGCGATGTACGTCATCGACGTGAGCGGTCACGGCGTTGGACCTGCGTTGATGGGCGTTTCTGCGATGAATCTCATTAAGAGCGGCTCGCTTGAGCGCGCGCAGGTGCTCGATCCAACACGCACATTGCAAGCGCTCAACGCGGCGTTCCCGATGGCGCGCCACGATGGCATGTACTTCACCATTTGGTACGGCATCTACAACCAGCGCACGCGAGAGCTCTCGTGGTCGGGCGGTGGACATCCGCCGTCGTTTCTCCTGCGCGGCGGGACGTTGCGACGCCTCGAATCGACGACATACATGATTGGAATCGTTGAGGATTACGACGCGCCCACCGAACGCATCACGATCGAGCCTGGCGACCGGCTCTACCTTTTCTCGGACGGTGTTTTCGAACTCCACTTGAAAGACGGCGGAATCTGGGGTCTCGATCAGCTTGAGTCGTTCCTCGCGAAAAACCCTGCGGACGGCGTGCTGGACGCGGTCGTGGCCGAAACGCGTCGCGTGGTACTCGATGGAAGGGGTCAGCCCGACCCCGGTGTCGGTACTGCGGTCGCGTGGGACGACGACTTCTCGCTCATCGAGTTCCGCTTCGCCTGAACAGGCTCAACCGCGGGGTACTGAAGAGCCGATCTCACTACCTCCGTCAGAGTCAAGGATCTCAGTCTGGCCTATTGTGTCCGCCCCTCTGGGCAGATGCTTGATTGTCAATGTTCGCGAAAGGTTTTCGTCATGAAGAACGTCCTCGTCATCGGTGCTGGCAAGATTGGTCGAATGGCTGCGCATCTCCTCGCGCATTCGGGCGACTATTGCGTGCATGTGATTGATTCGCACGAGGCATCGTGGCGCAAGGCGATCGACGGCCTTCCGAATGCAACGGGCGCGACTGCGGACTTCTCAAAGCAAGCCGATCTCGACACCGCGATGAAGGGGCAGTGGGGCCTCATTTCGTGCGCGCCGTTCTTCTGCAATCCGCTCATCGCGGAGCGCGCGAAGGCGCACGGCACGCACTACTTGGATCTCACCGAAGACGTCGCAGTCACGAAGCAAGTGATGGCGCTCGCGCAAGGCGCGTCGACGGCGTTCATTCCGCAGTGCGGACTGGCACCGGGATACATCACGATCGCTGCGAATCACCTCGCGAAACCGATGAGCGAGATCCATGAGTTGCGCTGCCGCGTTGGTGCGTTGCCGCGCAATCCGACCAATCAACTCAAGTACAACATGACGTGGTCGACGAACGGCCTCGTCAACGAGTACTGCAATCCGTGCGAAGCGCTCGTCGATGGCAAGATGACGCTGATTCCGCCGCTTGAGAATCTCGAAGAGTTCACGCTCGACGGGATCGAGTATGAGGCGTTTAACACGTCGGGTGGACTTGGTTCGCTCGGTGAATCGCTCGCGGGCCGCGCGCGCAACGTCAACTACAAGACGATTCGCTACCCAGGTCACTGCAAGCTCATCAAGTTCTTGCTGAACGACCTTGGATTCATCGATCACCGTCAGCAGTTGTGCGACGTGTTTGATCGCTCGATTCCTGCGACCGATGACGATGTGATCGTGATTCTCTGCGTTGCGATCGGTATCGAGAACGGCCGCTTGGTTGAGAAGATCGATGCGCGCCGCGTGCCTGCGAAGAAGATGCAAGGCAAGCACTGGACGGGTATTCAGATCACGACGGCTGCAGGCGTCTGCGCTGTCCTTGACATGCTCAAGGATGGTCAAGTGCCGCAGAAGGGCTTCGTGAAGATGGAAGACGTGTCGTACGACGCGTTCATCGCGAACCGGTTTGGTCGTGAGTACGTGGTTTGAGCGCTCGCAACGTGGTTTGAGCGCTCGCGACTGGCGGGCCGCTGAAGCTTTGCTTCAGGTGCCCGCCTTCGCTCGCTCTGGCCGGCTCCCCTCGGAGTGAATCCTCGGGGGCCGAGACAGCGTCGCGTTTGAGCGCTCGCGACTGGCGTCGGGGCGAACCTTCGGTTCGCGTTCGCCGCCTTCGCTCGCATGGGTGTACATCGCCGAAGGCGGAGCGCAGCGAAGCCTGAGCAGTCGACGTAGGCGTCGCTTGTCGTTTCGTGTGGCACTACCCCCCTGCGAAGCAGGAGGTAGTGGCTTGAGACGCAACCAAGCACGACGGTTCAAATCGAAGGCAGGGCGTCGGTGCGAAACGCATGCCTCGCCATCACCAGAGGTGATGCCACACGCCACGTCGAGCTTCGGCCGACATCATCCTCTCGCGCTTCGCTTCGCTCTGCACTCCACTTTGAGCGATGAAAACCCGCTCGCTCTGGCGTGGATCACGCGAAAGGTCGCCACCGCAGTGGCGACCGCAAGAATGACGCCTCTCACATCTTCTTCACGCGCAGATTGCGGAACGCGACGCGATCGCCGTGGCCGCAGAACCCGAGGTGACCAGCCTTACGGGTCAGACCTTCAACCTTACTGCCGCTGATCGTCTTGCCTTCAGGCGCAACCTTGTCGAGATCGATGTCGACGATGACGACGCCGTTCAACTCAACCTTGATCGTGCGACCCTTCATCGTGATCGTCTCGTGATTCCACTCGCCGACCGGCTTGAGTGCAGTTGCGGTCGCGGCGGTGATGCCGTAGATCGAACCGTGGTACTGCCAGTCCTTGAGGCCCTTGTACTTCTCAGCGGTGTTGTCGAGCACTTGTGACTCGAAACCGACGTACGCCGGATCACCCTGCGGCGGGCAGCGAAGCGCGATGCCGTTGTTCGCGCCGGGCGTCAGTTGAAACTCGAAGCGAAACTCGAAGTCGCCGAATTCATCTTTCGTGAAGAGGTTCGTGCCGCCTGGCTGGCAGACGATTGCAGGGGTTCCGCCGACGTCTTCGACCTTGTAACCCTTCGTGTCGCCGATCCAACCTTCAAGGTCCTTGCCGTTGAAGAGGGTGATGAAGCCATCCGACTTCTCCTTGGCCGCGTCGACGGCGACAGTCTTCGGTTCCGCGGCGGGGGGCGGCAATGTTGCGGGAGCGCAGGCAGCGAGGATGGCAACAACGACGGTGGCGGTGGCGATCTGCATGCGCGAAAGTGTACGAACGAAAGAAAAAGATTGGTGATGCCGAACGTGGCATGTGTGCCGATACCATCGCGACTCACTCCAGGAGGCTCTATGCACTTCGCGCCGCTTTTCGGATTTGTTCTCGCGACCACCGCGCCCCTCGCCCCGACGACCACAGAGATCGCTGCCGATGCTCCAACCGAGTCAGCGGTCGCGCAACAAGCACCTGCGCAACGCAAGCCGAGCGGCGGTGGTTCGAAAGCCGACGCGCGCGAGTACGCCGAAGGGCCCGCGGTCCCAAACATCCGACTCGAGCGCATTCTTCCCGAGTTGCCACTCGTGCGTCCGATTCAGACGCTGCAGCGATCCGGCGACGCGAAGAACATCTACATCGTCGAGCAACCGGGCCGCATCCTCATGGCTGACCCCGCGGACGCGACGACGAAGGAAGCGAAAGTCTTCCTCGACATTCGCGAGGCCGTGAATGATCAGGGCAACGAAGAGGGGCTGCTTTCGGTCGCGTTCCATCCGAATTGGCCGGAAAAGCGCGAACTCTATTGCTACTACACCGCTGCGAAGCCGCGTCGATCGATCCTCTCGCGCTTCACGGTCGCGGCCGACGGCATGACCGCCGACCCCGCGAGCGAAGAAGTGTTGCTCACGCAACCGCAGCCCTATCCGAATCACAACGGTGGCACCGCGGTGTTCGGCCCCGATGGCTACCTCTATCTCTCGCTCGGCGACGGTGGCGCGGCGAACGATCCGCATCACTACGCGCAGAACATGGGCACGTTCCTCGGCAAGGTGCTGCGCATCGATGTGAACAAGAAGGGCGACAATGGTGCGCCGTACTCGGTGCCCGCCGACAATCCGTTCGTCGGTAAGGACGGCGTGAAGCCTGAGATTTGGGCTTCTGGAACGCGCAACATTTGGCGCATGTCGTTCGATCGAAAGACCGGCCAACTTTGGGCGGGCGATGTTGGTCAGAACATTTGGGAAGAGATCGATCTCATCGAAAAGGGCGGCAATTACGGCTGGAATGCGCGCGAAGGCTTCCACGAATTCGCCGGTGGAAAAGGCACGCCGCCGTACATCGAGCCGGTGGTTGAGTACCACCACCGCGAGGGCGTGTCCGTGACGGGCGGCGTGGTCTACCGCGGCACGGCGATTCCGAATCTCGACGGCGTCTACGTCTACGCGGATTTCCAATACGGCACGGTGTGGGGAATTCGCATGATCGATGGCAAGCCCACAAAGCCGACGGTCATCACGCGCGCACGCGGCGAACTCATCTCAAGCATCGATGAGATGGCTGATCGCACGATGATTTTCTCGACGTTCAACGGCGGCCAAGAGCGTGGAAATCCTGGCTCGTTGTGGCGCGCGGTTGCGGCGCCGTGAGTTGCGTGCGGGAAGCGTTGCGCACACACGCTTGACATTTCACGCTATCGAGAAATCGCATGTCCCGACCACTTCGCTACCAAACCGCCGGTGAATCGCATGGCCCCGCGCTTGTCGCGATCATCGACGGAATGCCAAGCGACGTCGAGATCGATGCGGCACGTGTCAATGCTGAGCTCGCGCGACGACAGGGTGGATACGGCCGTGGTGCGCGACAGAAGATCGAAACCGATCTCGCCGAGTTTCTCGGTGGATTGCGACAAGGGCGCACGATTGGTTCGCCGATCGCGCTGCGCGTGGTGAATCGTGACAACCGCATCGACGATGCTGTGAAGACGCCACCTGTCACGCGTCCACGGCCTGGTCATGCGGATCTCGCGGGCAGTTTGAAGTATCTGGTGCCCGATTGCCGCGGCACGCTCGAACGCGCGAGTGCACGCGAAACGGCTGCGCGCGTCGCGGCGGGCGCGGTCGCGCGCAGCGTGCTCGATGCGTTTGGGATTCGCGTCTTCGGATTCGTGCGTGGCGCGTGCGACGCGTGGTGCTCGCCCGACGTACGTGCCGAAACGCTTGATGCACTCACCGCCGCGCGCGATGCGAGTGAGGTGTACTGCCCCGATGCAGCGACCGACGCGCGGCTTGTCGAGTTGATTCACCGCGCGAAGACGGAGAAAGACACCGTCGGCGGTTGGTGCGAGGTGCACGTCCTTGGATGCCCGCCAGGCCTTGGTTCCTGCATGAATTGGGACGATCGCCTCGATGCGCGGCTCGCGTTCGCGGTCATGGGAATTCAAGCGTTCAAGGCGGTCGAGATCGGCCTCGGACGCGAGTGCGGCGCGCGATTCGGAAGCGCCGTGCATGACCCGATTCAGTACGACGCGGCGCGTGCGGCGACTTCGAGCCTCGGTTACGAGCGACCCACGAACAACGCGGGCGGTCTCGAGGGCGGAATGACGAACGGCATGCCGATTGTTGTTCGCGGCACGATGAAGCCGATTTCGACGTTGCTGCGTGGCATGCCGAGCGTCGAGTTCGGCTCACACGAGCCGGTGCAGAGCGCCTACGAACGCAGCGACGTGAGCGCGGTGGCGGCGGCGAGCGTGGTCATGGAGAACGTGGTCGCGTTCGAAGTGGCACGAGCGTTCCTCGACAAGTTCGCGGGCGATTCGATGCGCGAGGTCCGTAGCGCGTACGAGGCGTATGTCGCCGCAGCGCGCATGATCTTACAGTCGTGCGATCGGGCCTGAAGTGGGGCCGTCCAACGCACATCTCTCAGTACACGGCGTTGGAGCCATCGCTCGAACCATCGAGTAAGCGCGCGTTGCTTCGTTCGTCGAGCTTCGCACTCCAAAATAATTACATAAATTGCGGAGTTTGATCTTGAGAATAAGCACAACGCGGTTGTGATCCAGCCCAAACGGTTGCCAGGGATCAACGCGATCTCGGCTCATGTCCTG
>Ga0164292_10002627_pt1 | contig 14688 bp, 12 predicted proteins | sample GEODES117metaG_FD_111486 | JGI IMG/M metagenome (GOLD analysis project Ga0164292, IMG submission 111486) | Eutrophic lake water microbial communities from Lake Mendota, Wisconsin, USA - GEODES117 metaG | ecosystem: Environmental > Aquatic > Freshwater > Lake | place: USA: Lake Mendota... | reverse complement strand
GCGGCAGTCGTGGTCGAACACGATTGCTTCCTTGCCCTCGTTGATGAGGCGCTCGTTCAGGTAGTCGAGCATCTCGAGGAACGAGGCCTCGTCGCTGATCTCGTCGACCTTGTAGGTCTCGAAATGGCCTGCATCGCTGGGGCCGTTCTGGCGCCAGACCTTGAGGGTGATGTCCTTCAGATGGTTGCTCACTTGTAGCTCCTCGTTGCGAGGTGGACGGTTTCGTAGTTGAGGTCTTCGACGTTGCGCGTGGCGGTCATCGGATCACCGGACCATTCCCATGCGGCGACGTGACAGAACTTGTCGTCGTCACGCAACGCTTCGCCTTCTTCGGTCTGGTATTCAGCGCGGAAGTGACCGCCGCAGCTCTCTTCACGCTCGAGTGCATCGCGGCACATGAGCATGCCGAGCTGGAAGAAATCGTCGACACGGCCGGCCTTTTCGAGCGTCTGGTTGAGGCTCTCGCCGTTGCCGGTGACGCGCAGGTCCTTCTTGAACTCGTCGTAGAGAGCGGGCAGTTCCGACAGAGCCTTCTCCAAGCCCTGCTGGGTGCGCTCCATGCCGCAGTAGTCCCAGATGATCTTGCCGACTTCACGGTGGAACCAGTCGGGCGACCGCGTGCCACCGATGTTGAGATACCCGTTGAAACGCTCGCGTGCGGCGTTCTCTGCGGCCTTGAACTCGGGGTGGTCGACGCCGGGGATCGGCTTGTTGAGCATCGGCGCCAGGTAGTTGCCGATGGTGTACGGCAACACGAAGTAGCCGTCGGCGAGTCCCTGCATCAGGGCCGACGCACCGAGGCGGTTGGCGCCGTGATCAGAGAAGTTGGCCTCGCCCGCGGCGTAGAGACCGGGGATCGTGGTCATCAACTCGTAGTCGACCCAAAGTCCGCCCATCGTGTAGTGCGATGCGGGGTAGATACGCATCGGCATGTCGTACGGGTTCTCGCCGGCGATGCGTTCGTACATCTCGAAAAGGTTGCCGTAGCGCTCTTCCACCACGTTCTTGCCGAGGCGGTTGATGGCGTCGGCGAAGTCGAGGTACACACCGTTCTTCAACGGCCCGACACCGAGGCCCTTGTCGACGGCGCGCTTGGCGGCACGCGACGAGATGTCACGCGGAGCGAGGTTGCCGTACGACGGGTACAGACGCTCGAGGATGTAGTCACGATCCTCTTCGGGAATCTGGGCGGCCGGACGGGTCTCGTCGGCGTTCTTCGGCACCCACACGCGGCCGTCGTTGCGCAACGACTCGGACATGAGCGTGAGCTTCGACTGGAACTCGTCACTCTGCGGAATGCAGGTGGGGTGGATCTGCGTGTAGCACGGGTTGGCGAAGTACGCACCCTTGCGGTGCGCGCGCCACGCGGCCGTGACGTTGCAGGCCATTGCGTTGGTGGAGAGGAAGAACACGTTGCCGTATCCGCCGGTGGCGAGAACGACAGCATGTGCCGAGTGAGAGGTGATCTCACCGGTCATCAGGTCGCGCACCACGATGCCGGCACAACGGCCGTCGATGTTCACGACGTCGACCAACTCTGTGCGGTTGAAGAGACGCACCCCACCGAGACCGATCTGACGGGCGAGCTGCTGGTAGGCACCGAGCAGCAACTGCTGACCGGTCTGGCCGCGTGCGTAGAAGGTACGGCTGACCTGCGCACCACCGAACGAGCGGTTGTCGAGGAGTCCGCCGTACTCGCGGGCGAAGGGCACGCCCTGGGCGACCATCTGGTCGATGATGTTCACCGACACTTCGGCGAGACGGTGCACGTTCGACTCGCGGGCGCGGAAGTCGCCTCCCTTGATGGTGTCGTAGAACAAGCGGTGCACGCTGTCGCCATCGCCCTGGTAGTTCTTGGCGGCGTTGATGCCACCCTGGGCGGCGATCGAGTGCGCACGACGCGGTGAATCGTGGAAAGTGAAGGCATCGACCTGGTAACCGAGCTCGGCGAGTGTCGCCGCCGCCGAAGCACCGGCGAGACCGGTACCCACCACGATGACCTTGAACTTGCGCTTGTTGTTCGGGTTGACCAACTTGACGTCGGCTTTGTAGTTCTCCCACTTGTCCTCGAGCGGACCTGCCGGGACCTTGCTGTTGAGTTCAACGCTCATGTGTTCGTCCTTTTCTCTTGTCCGTACTCTGACTCAGACGCTGACGATGCCCGCGAGCACCGCGACCGGGAAGGAAACGTTGCCGACCACCACGACTGTGGCGAAGCCCGTGGCGAACGACCGTCGCCACTTGTTGAAGCGCGGGTTGTTCCACCCGAGCGACTGGAAGAGGCTCCACGCTCCGTGGAAGAGGTGGATACCGAGGGCGATGTTGGCGAGGATGTAGAAGATCGCCACCGGCACGCGCTCGAAACTGCGCACCACGTTCGCGTACACGTCTTCGCGAACGAACTCACCATCGGTACCGATGGTGTTGACCGTGCCCCACGTGAGGTCGAGCAGGTGCCACACCACGAAGAGAACGATGGTGACGCCCGTGTAACGCATGGACCGGCTGGCGAAGCTGGCCACCTGGTAGTCGCGCTCGCTCTGGTACTTCACCGGCCGTGCCTTGCGGTTCAACTGCGTCAGCGACCATGCGGCGTGGATGTGCAGCACCACCATGGTGATGAGCCCGGCGCGCAGGATCCACAGGACGGCCCCCTTCGGCGCAAGGGGGTAGAGGAGTTTCTTGAGGAAGGCGGCGTAGCTGTCGAGCGACTCGGCCCCCTGGTACATCTTCAGGTTGCCGATCATGTGGAAGAGCACGAAGCCCATCAGTCCGATGCCGGTGATGGCCATGACGTACTTCTTCCCCACAGCCGTGCTGTAGAGATCGAGAAGGAAGGGGCGGCGCTTCCGCGCCGTGGTGGCGGTCCCGCTGACCGGGCCCCGCTTTTCAAGAACCTGTGCCATCCACATTGCCTTTCTGATGGACTTCGGTGAGTCTGATGTACTTCGATGGAAGACCCAAAGGGTCCATACAAGCGTCGTAACGCTAGCCCCACCCCCTTGATTCGACGAACTTCATCGGCCATTTCGCCCCTGAACTCTCGTATTCCCTACACTTCCTCCAGCCCCGTGACGTTCGTCTCTGAGCCAGCGCGCCCCAGCGCCGGACGGTCGGGGCCGGACAGGCTCATCACACTGAACACCACAAAATCGAGGACGGTCTTTCGACATGGAATCAATCCCGTACCTTGCCGGACTCTCCGCAATCGCGGCGCTGCTCCTGGCGGGCTACTTCTACAAACTGGTGGGGGCTGCTTCCCCCGGCGACGACCGCATGGTCTTCCTCATGACGGAGATCCAGAAGGGGGCCCGGGCATTCCTGAAGAAGGAGTATTCCTGGCTGTCGATCTTCGTCGTGGCCCTGGCCATCGTGCTCGCCATCGTCATTGCTCCGCTGGCTGCAGTGACCTACGTCCTTGGCGCCGTGCTTTCGTCACTCGCCGGATACATCGGCATGACCGTGGCCACCATGGCCAACGCTCGCACCACCGAGGCCGCCAAGTCCGGACCCGCAAAGGCACTCACCGTCGCCTTCCGCGGTGGCGCCGTCATGGGCTTCACCGTGGCCGGGCTTGCACTGCTCGGCCTCGCCGCGACGTACCTGGTGTTCGTCACATGGCTCGAAGTCGACGATGCCTTCGAAGTCGTCACGGCCTTCGGTCTCGGCGCATCGTCGATTGCGCTCTTCTCCCGCGTCGGTGGTGGCATCTACACCAAGGCCGCCGACGTCGGAGCCGACCTCGTCGGCAAGGTCGAAGCCGGGATCCCCGAGGACGACCCGCGCAACCCTGCCACCATCGCCGACAACGTGGGCGACAACGTGGGCGACGTGGCCGGCATGGGAGCCGACCTCTTCGAGTCCTACGCCGGATCGATCATTGCTCCGATCTCGCTCGTCGCGTTCGCCGCAGGTGGAGGTCTGACCGCGGCCGAGGCAGGTCTCGCAGAACACATCGGGTTCCTCATGTACCCGCTGGCCATCGCCTTCATCGGCATGGTGGCCTCGATCATCGGCTCGTTCTTCGTCCGCGGAGGCGACTCCACCGAAGCCCACGCCCTGAGTGCAGCGCTCCACCGCGGCACCAACATCGCCATGGGCCTCACGGTCATCGGCACCGTTGCGGCCTCGTATTGGATTTTCGACGGAGACGACCAAAAGCCTTGGGCCATCTCCGTGGCCGTCATCGGTGGGTTGATCATCGGTTGGGCTCTCGGCAAGGCTGCGGAGTTCTACACCTCCGAGCAGTTCAACTCCGTCAAGCGCATCGCCAAGCAATCGGAAACCGGACCAGCCACCACCGTGCTGAGTGGTATCTCTGTGGGCATGGTCTCCGTGGCCACCTCGGTCATCCTCATCATCATCGGTGTCGGCCTTGCCTATTGGGGTGGCGACCAAGCATTCGGTGACGCCTCCATTCCCGGCGGCATCTACGGCATCGCAGTGGCCGCCATCGGCATGCTCGCCACCACCGGCGTGGTGGTCTCCGTCGACGCCTACGGTCCCATTTCCGACAACGCCGGCGGCATCGCCGAGATGGCACATCTCGACCCAAGTGTGCGCAAGGTGACCGACGCTCTCGACTCGCTCGGCAACACCACTGCGGCCATCGCCAAGGGATTCGCTGTCGGCTCGGCGGCGCTCACTGCGCTCGCACTGTTCAAGAGCTTCGAGTACGCCGTCGAATCCGCGGGAAGCACACTCAGCCTCGACATCGGACAGGTGGAGGTCTTCATCGGACTCTTCATCGGAGCTGGACTCCCCTTCCTCTTTGCTGCTCTCACCATCGACGCCGTCGGCCGTGCCGCATCCAAGATGATCGAGGAAGTGCGTCGCCAGTTCCGCGAGATCCCCGGCCTGCGCGAAGGCAAGGAGGGCGTCGTTCCCGACTCCGCACGTTGCGTCGCCATCTCCACCGAAGCTTCACTGCGCGAGATGATCCTGCCCGGCGCGCTCGCAGTCGTCATTCCGCTGGTCACCGGCTTCGTCAGCGTCGATGCTCTCGGCGGCCTCCTCGCCGGAGCGCTCGTCACCGGCTTCGCGCTCGCGATCTTCATGGCCAACTCGGGCGGTGCCTGGGACAACGCCAAGAAGTACATCGAGGCCACCGGCGGCAAGGGAACCGACCAACACAAGGCCGCCGTCGTGGGCGACACCGTGGGTGACCCGTTCAAGGACACCTCCGGCCCGGCGATGAACATCCTCATCAAGGTGATGACCATCGTCGCCCTGGTGTTCGCCAGCGCCTTCGTCTGATGCGCTACCTCAGTCTCGACTGGATCGAAGAAATCGGCCGCCGCGTGGCGGCCGATTTCTCTTTGCAGGAACTCGGTTCCACGTTGCACATCGGCATCACACAGGTCGTCAGCGACGGACCCGAAGACACCGTGATCTACCACCTGCAGGTGGGTGACGGCGTCGTGTCGTTCGGCCCCGGACCAGCCGACCCCGAAGACGTTCGACTCGAGCAGGAATGGGACACCGCGGTTGCCGTGGCAACGGGCGACATGACCGCCGAAGATGCCTTCATCACGGGAAGCATCCGTCTCGGGGGAAATGCACAGTTGTTGCTGGAATCACAGCAGGTCTTCGCCGCACTCGACCCGGTGTTCAGTGCGGTTGCCGCACAGACCCAGTACGACTGACAACAAGAAACGAGAAACGAAAAAGGGCCGGCCCGATGGGCCGGCCCTTTTCTCTTCCCAAAAAGAGATCAGATCGAACTTCTCAGATCAGCCCGAGCTCACGAACGGCGGCACGCTCTTCTTCGAGTTCGGCAACCGACGCGTCGATCTTGCCGCGGCTGTAGGCGTCGATCTCGAGGCCCTTGACGATCTCGTACTTGCCGTTCTTGCACACGCAGGGGAACGACGAGATGAGACCCTCGGGGACGCCGTAGGAACCGTCGGACGGCACGGCCATCGAGACCCAGTCGCCGTCGGCCGTGCCCTTGACCCACGAACGAACGTGGTCGATCGCCGCGTTGGCTGCCGATGCGGCCGACGACAAACCGCGGGCCTTGATGATGGCGGCACCACGCTTGGCGACGGTGGGGATGAATGTCTCGTCGAGCCACTGCTGATCGTTCACGAGCGCGGCGGCGTTCTTGCCGTCGACTTCGCAGTGGAACAGGTCGGGGTACTGGGTGGTCGAGTGGTTGCCCCAGATGGTCATCTTCTTCACCGCGGTGACAGGCTTGCCGAGCTTCTGAGCCAACTGGGTGACAGCGCGGTTGTGGTCGAGGCGGGTCATGGCGGTGAACTGCTTGGGGTCGATGCCCTTGGCGTTGTTCATCGCAATGAGCGCGTTGGTGTTGGCCGGGTTACCGACCACGAGAACCTTCACGTCCTTCTTCGCGCTGCGCGCGATGGCCTCGCCCTGCGGCTTGAAGATGCCTCCGTTGGCGGAGAGCAGATCGGCACGCTCCATGCCGTCCTTGCGCGGCATCGCGCCGACGAGGAGGGCAACGTCGGCATCACCGAAGGCCACGTCGGCCTGATCGGTGCAGATCACGTCGACGAGCGGGCCGAAGGCGCAGTCGTCGAGTTCCATCTTCACGCCCTCGAGAGCACCGAGAGCCGGGGTGACTTCCAGGAGCTGGAGGATCACGGGGGTCTCGGGGCCGAGCATGGCGCCGGAAGCGATACGGAAAAGGAGGCTGTAGCCGATCTGACCGGCGGCACCGGTCACGGCAACTCGTACTGGGGTTGTCATAGCCGAGAAGCGTAGGTCGGCAGACTCCCTAACTCCCAAGTGAGGTGGAAGTCGTCTCGGGCAATGTCGTGGCGACCGGCACAGCCGGTCGACCCAGCGCTTCGAGGATGGCTTCGGTGTAGCGCTGCTGGCCGATGGGCCGCAGGTGGGTGCCGTCGTCGTAGGTCCACTTCGGGTTCGGGTCGACGAGCAACTTCCAGTCGAGAACCTTCACGTTCGGATAGCGGTCCGGCAGGGCCCGGATGAGGGTGTTGTTCGGCTTTTCCCAGTCCTTGTCGGGAACGGCATTCGTGAGCACGATCACCAACGGCACCTCGGCGAGCGGCGCCATGATGCCGTCGATGGTCTCCTGGCTGGTGCCGCTGTTGGTGCCGAGATGGATGACCACCGCGTTGCCCAGTGCCCCAACCGACTTCACGTAGTTCACGATCGGCAAAGCGGCCTTGAACGGGCGGCTCTTCTGGGCATCGACCGTGATGCCGTACTGCGCCAACTCTTCTGCCGCTCCGAGCATCACCGAGTCACCAATGGCGAGCACATCGATCTTCTGCACCGCGACGGTGGTGGGCGTCACCGCAGTCGACGACGGAGACACGGAATCACTCGGGTTGGGAACCGTGGTTCCCGACAACACGTTGGTGGTGAACCCGTCGGCATCGACGAGGCTCTGCGTGATGTCGTCGAGTTGGAGCTTCGCCGTCGAGAGGTTGACCGCGGCGAAGACGGGGAACGCGACCGCTGCAACGCCGACCGCGACCATGAGGCGACGATGCCTCACGCGCTCGGGAGTGCGTGCGCCACGCCACGAACGCAACCACGGCCCGAGGCGTCCCTGACGGATCGGCGTCTCGATGAAGCGATACGAGAGTTCCGTGACCACCAGCGTGACGGCCATCAATCCCAAGAACTGCATCCAGGTCAGCGGCTTGCCTGCGAGATGACGAGAGAACTGGAAGATCGGCCAGTGGTACAGATACAGCCCGTACGAGCGCTGGCCGATCCAGACGAACGTCCGGTTGCCGAGCACCACGCGGCCGAGCACTGCGGTGGGATGCGTGACGGCGGCGATCACACCAAGGGTGGCGAGCCCGACCAGGAAGAAGCCGCCGCGGTACAGCAGGTCGTAGCCGGCCAGGCCCTCTTCCCCGCCGCTGACCACGGTCTGGAAACGCCACATCATGAGCCCGAGGGCAAGCAGACCGAGCAAACCAACCGTGTCGAGCAGTGCCCCGCGGCTGGCGATACGGGCCCGCGCGATCGACCACGGTCGCCACCACACACCGAGTGCCGCGCCGAGGAACAGCCCTCCGGCGCGGGTGATGGTGGAGAGATACACGAAGTCGACGCGGGCCACGTCACGACCGAGGAACGACATGTACTGACTCGGTGTCTGGGTGGAGTCACCGATGTACCCACCGCGGTAGATGAACGCGCAGAGGAACGCAATGCCGATGCTGGTGAGAAGAAATGCCAGACCGATCACCGGCAGGCGGCGACGTCCGAACTTCAACAACACGAACATGAGCAACGGCCAGAAGAGGTAGAACTGCTCTTCCACCGCGAGCGACCAAAGATGACGCAGCGGCGCGTACGCGAACGCACTGAAGTACGAGTTGCCCGTGAAGATCTGGAACCAGTTGGTGACGTAGGTGAGACCTGCAATCACGTCTCCGCGCAGATTGCCCAACTCCGACGGACGGAAGATCGCCACGTACGAGGTGACGCCCACCATGAGGGTCCACATGGCCGGCAACAGTCGTCGTGCCCGGCGAATCCAGAAATCCCGCAGACTGATCCTGCCGGTGCGCTGCGATTCGGCCACCAGCAGCATCGTGATGAGATAGCCACTGATGACGAAGAAGACCTCGACCCCCAGGAAACCTCCCGAGAGCCACGTGTGGTTGGCGTGGTAGACGATGACAGCCAACACCGAGATCGCCCGCAACCCGTCGAGACCGGGCAGATACGGCACCACCGCCTGAGCCCGAAGACCACCGGTGGAATCTGGGGGGTTCACGGACACGGGGGCAATTATCGCTTGTTCGAAGGGTTCCGAACCGTCAGGCGGCTCAGGTGAGGATCGGCAGATCGAGGCTGGCGTAGATCTCGCGCGTCGCCGTGGATCGATTGAGGGTGTAGAAGTGCAGTCCCGGAGCCCCTGCCGCGAGCAGCTCGCTGCACAGTTCCGTTGCTGCCTCGACGCCGATCCGTCGAACCTCGTCGGGGTCCTCGACGGTTGCCAGTCGATCGGCGAGCCCTTCCGGAAAGGCCGCCCCGGAGAGTTCCGCCATGCGTTGCACTTGGCTGCGATTGGTCACGGGCATGATTCCCGGAATGATCGGCTTGTCGACACCGAGTGCCGCCATCTCCTCGACCAACCGAACGTAGTGACCGGCCTCGAAGAAGAACTGTGTGATGGCAAAGTCGGCGAGGCGCAACTTCTCGGCGAGGTGACGGCGGTCTTCTTCGCGTGATGCGCTGCGCGGATGCACCTCGGGGTGGGCAGCGACACCGATGCTGAACCCACCGCGCTCGCGGAGGTGGTGCACGAGGTCGATGGCATGGTCGTAGTCGGAAGGACGGACGTCGGCCGGGTCGGTTGGCGGGTCGCCACCCAATGCGAGGATGTTCTCGACTCCTGCGGTGGCGTACGTGTCGAGGATCTCATCGATGTCGGCGCGAGTGTGGCCGACGCAGGTGAGATGCGCCATGGGCGAGATCTGCGTTTCGCGTCGCATCCAGGTGACGAGATCACGCGTGCGTTCGCGCGTGCTGCCACCGGCCCCGTAGGTGACCGACACGAAACTCGGCTTCAACACCTCGAGTTCGGCGATGGTGCGACCCAACGACAGCTGCGCAGCATCGGTCTTCGGCGGGAAGAACTCGAACGAGAACGTGCGCCCGGCGGCGAGGAGGTCGTTGATACGGGTCATGGGTGACCCCGAGTTTAGTGCCGGAAGTGACGCACGCCCGTGAAGAACAGCACGATTCCGTGCTCGTTTGCGGCCTGAATGACCTCTTCGTCGCGCACGCTTCCACCGGGCTCCACGACGACACGCACACCGGCGCTCGCCAACATGTCGAGGCCGTCACGGAACGGGAAGAACGCGTCACTGGCTGCCGCTCCACCGATTGCGCGTGCGCCGGCTCGATCGCAGGCGAGCCGTGCCGCATCGAGGCGATTCTGCTGTCCCCCACCGATACCGACGGCACGCATGTCGTTGGCCACCACGATGGCATTCGACGACACCGCAGCACACACCTGCCATGCGAACGCGGCGAGTTCACGCTGCTCTGCGGTCGGTTGTGCGGTGCTCACCACGCGCCACGTCGACGGATCGTCGGCGACGGGGTCGCTGGTCTGCATCAACATTCCGCCGCTGACGCTGCGCAACTCTCGACTCGCGGGACGTGGCTTCTCGGCGCGCACCACGCGGAGGTTCTTCTTCGTCTGCAACGCGGCAAGTGCATCGGCGGAATACGACGGTGCCACCACCACTTCGGTGAACACGTTGTTGATCTGCGTCGCAGTTTCGAGATCGACTTCACGGTTGAGCGCGATGATGCCGCCGAAGGCACTCACCGGATCGCATTCGTGCGCACGAACGTAGGCCGTGGCGATGTCGTCGGCTGCCGCAACTCCACACGGGTTGGCGTGCTTCACCACCACCGCAGCGGGCTGTTCGAACTGGTGCACCAGCTTCCACGCAGCATCCGCATCGAACACGTTGAGATACGACATCTCCTTGCCGCCCAGCTGCTGCGCCGTGCTCCACCATGCGTGCTCGCGCGAGTCGCGGTACAGCACACCTTCTTGATGCGGATTCTCGCCGTAGCGCAGGGTGCTCACACGTTCGAGGTGCACCGAGGTGGTGGCACCGTCGTTCAGCCATTCGGCGATCGCCGAGTCGTAGTTGCGCGTGGCGGTGAATGCCTCTCCCGCCAGACGCCTCCGCGTCGCATCGCTGAGGTTGCCGTTGCGTGAGATCTCGTCGAGGACCGCTGCGTACTGTCCGGTGTTGACGACCACGCCGACGCGGGCGAAGTTCTTCGCAGCCGCGCGGATCATCGCCGGACCCCCGATGTCGATGAGTTCGACGCTGGGCTTCGACTCGAACGGGTAGAGGCTCACGACGACGAGATCGATCGACTCGATGCCGTACGTGGCCATGTCCTCGAGATGATCGGCCTTCGACGTGTCGGCGAGGATCCCACCGTGGATCTTCGGGTGCAGGGTCACCACGCGGTGATCGAGGATCGGCGGCACACCGGTGATGTCGGCAACGTCGGTGACCGAAACTCCGGAAGCGGCCAATGCCGCGGCCGTGCCACCGCTGGAGACGATGCTCCACCCGGATGCGACGAGGCCCCGCGCGAACTCCTCGATTCCCGTCTTGTCGTAGACGCTGAGAAGGGCGCGGGGCACTGTCGTACTTGCTTCGAACCGACGTGCGGTTACTTGAGACCCTTGACGATCTCGGCCATGAGCGAGCCAGCCTCGGTGGGGTTGAGACCCACCTTCACACCGGCGGCGCGCAGGGCGTCCATCTTGCCCTGGGCCGTGCCCTTGCCGCCCGAGACGATGGCGCCGGCGTGGCCCATCTTCTTGCCGGCCGGCGCGGTGACGCCTGCGATGTAGGCGCTCATCGGCTTGGTCACGTTGGCCTTGATGAAGTCGGCGGCCTCTTCCTCGGCCGAACCACCGATCTCGCCGATCATGATGATGGCGTGGGTCTCGGGGTCCTTCTGGAACTCTGCGAGACAGTCGACGAACGACGTACCGGGAACCGGGTCGCCACCGATGCCGACGCACGTGCTCACGCCGATGCCCTGCTGCTTCAGTTCGTAGAGGGCCTGGTAGGTGAGGGTCCCGGAACGCGACACGATGCCGACGTTCGGGCCACCGGCGGTGGGCAGAGCGGCGATCTCACCGGCGGTGATGCCGATGTTGCACTTGCCGGGGCTGATGATGCCGGGGCAGTTCGGGCCGAGCAAGCGCACACCCGGGAAGTCGCGCACGAGCGTGTTGTACGTGCGGGCTTCGTCCTGGGCGGGGATGCCCTCGGTGATGCACACGATGAACTTCACGCCGGCAGTCGCGGCTTCGAGGATGGCTGCAGATGCAGCCTTCGGAGGAACGGCGATGAACGAAGCGTCGGCACCCGTTGCCTTGACGGCATCGGCGACCGAGTCGTACACCGGAATGCCCTCGACGTCCTGGCCACCCTTGCCCGGCGTGACACCGCCGACGACCTTGGTGCCGTAGGCGCGGTTGCGCAGGCCGTGGAACTTGCCCTGGCCTCCGGTGAGACCCTGAACGATGACCTTCGTGTTCTCGTTGACGAAAATTGCCATGACTCTCCTACTTTCCGTTCGCAATCGCAACAGCAGCGCGTGCCGCTTCCAACATGGTGGGCTTGCTCTGCAGCTTCGACTCGGGGATCCCCGCCTTGGCGAGAATCTCGCGACCTTCCTCGGCGTTGGTGCCGTCGAGGCGGATGACGATCGGTGCGCGAAGCTCGACGCGCTTCATCGCCTCGACGATGCCCTTGGCCACTTCCTCGCCGCGGGTGATGCCGCCGAAGATGTTGATGAAGATGCTCTTCACTTCCTTGTCGAAGTTGATGACCTCGAGAGCGGCGGCCATCTGGTCGGCATTGGCGCCGCCTCCGATGTCCAAGAAGTTGGCAGCCGTGCCGCCGACCTGGTTGACCACGTCGAGCGTGCTCATGGCCAGACCCGCGCCATTGGCGATGATGCCGACAGAACCGGACAGGCCGATGTACTGGAGATCCTTCTCGCGGGCCAGCTGTTCGCGCTCGTCGAGTTCCTCGGTCGCGCGGTACTCGTCCCACTCGGGGTGGCGGTACGCGGCGTTGTTGTCGAGCGAGACCTTGGCGTCGAGTGCGTGCACTTCGCCGGTGGGCTTCAGGATCAACGGGTTGATCTCGGCCAGGTCGCAGTCACCCTCGGTGAAGCAGCGGTAGAGCTGCACGAGGATCTTGGCGACGCCGTCCTGGGCCTTGGCAGGGATCTTCGCGTCGACGGCGGCCTTGTGCGCAACTGCCTCGCTCAGACCGTCGACCGGATCGATGTGCAACTTGACGATGGCATCGGGGTTCTTCTCGGCGACTTCCTCGATCTCCACGCCACCCTCGGCGGACAACATGAGAAGGTGCTTTTTCGCGGCACGGTCGAGGGTGAACGATGCGTAGTACTCCTCGGCGATGTCGGAGGCGTGTTCGACCCAGAGACACTTCACGACGTGACCCTTGATGTCCATCCCGAGGATGTTGCCGGCGTGCAGACGGACCTCGTCGGCGTTGTTCGCCAACTTGATGCCACCGGCCTTGCCACGGCCACCGACCTGCACCTGGGCCTTCACGACCACGGGGTACTTCGCCGACTCGGCGACGGCAACGGCTTCGTCGACCGTGTAGGCCGCGCCACCCGCCGAGACGGGGATACCGAACTTGGCAAAGTACTGCTTGCCCTGGTACTCGAAGAGATCCACTCTTGCTCCTTACTTTCTACTTTCGAATGTTTCGTGTCGACGAATGACCGTCAGACAGCGACTCGCTTGTCGAGTTCTTCTTCCAACCACACACAGATCGCCTTCAACGACGATCCGGGACCGAAGACTTCACCGACACCCTGTTCCTTCAGGGTGCGTGCATCGGCGTCGGGAATGACTCCGCCACCGAAAATGAGGATGTCGCCGAGGTCGCGCTTGCGCAGTTCTTCCATCACACGGGGGAAGAGCGTGAGGTGCGCACCAGACAACAACGACAGGCCGACGGCATCGACGTCTTCCTGGAGTGCCGTCTCGGCGATCTGCTCGGGGGTCTGGTGGAGGCCCGTGTAGATGACCTCGAAACCGTGGTCACGGAGTGCACGGGTGATGGTTTTGGCGCCTCGGTCATGGCCATCAAGGCCAGGCTTGGCAACGACAACTCGGTAGGGCCGCTTCACAAGAGAGAAACCCTACGCCGAAGTGCCTTCTGCGCCACAACCGGCCACAATGGGGGCGTGCCTGATCCCCGCCTCCGGTCCCCCTTGGCTCGTGCCGTGGTTCCCGTCGTGGCTGGGATCCTCTTCTTCGGCCTGCTGTTCCTGGCCCTCTGGGGTGCCGCTTCGCTCATTTCCCGCAATCCCGAGCGGATCACCAATCTGGGCGATCGCATCTTCCGGGTGGGCTCGGTCGAGTACGCCTCCGACACGGTGAACGAGTCCGGGCCGGTCCTCTATCCCGATCTCCGCGACCCCGACGGCACTCGCTCGATCGTCCTCGACCATCAAGGCGACGACCCCGCCACCGGCTGGCGGGTCTTCTACGCCTACCCCGCCGACCGCGACGAGTCCTGCATCGCCGAACAGATCGAAGGAACGTCCACCTTCACCGATTGCGAGGGTCGCACGCTCGACGTCGACGAGCTGGCCGCCCCCACCGACGTGCGGCCACTGGTGGAGAACCGCAAGACGCTCTACATCGACCTGCGCGCCGAAGGCTGACGCAACCGTCACACCGTCAGGCGTTGTGGGTGGCCGCCAACAGGCGGTCGACGAACGTCTCCGTGTGTTCGTCCAGCTTGCCGCGGTGCAACGCCAGACCGCCGATGACCTCGGCGCCGCGTCCCTCGAGGATCCGGGTCATCGTGTCGAGTGTCTTGGCCGGGTTGAGCGCAAAGGTGCAGAACGCGGCCACCTTCTTGTCACGCATGGCAGGAAGCTTGGCCAGTGCGCCTGCTCCCCAAGGAGCCTGACCCACCACGAAAAGACCGTGCACCCACGTACCCACCAAGACGATGTCTGCTGCCTGGATGGAACCATGATCGGGCTTGCGCACCGGGGACAGCCCGGTGATGGTCCAGTTCTCCTGCTGCAACAGGCCGCCGATCTTCTCGGCCGCCTTCCAGGTGTTGCCGGTGAGACTTTCGACGAGAAGCGCTGCCTTCATGCGCCCAATCTAGTCCT
>Ga0164292_10002622_pt1 | contig 14701 bp, 12 predicted proteins | sample GEODES117metaG_FD_111486 | JGI IMG/M metagenome (GOLD analysis project Ga0164292, IMG submission 111486) | Eutrophic lake water microbial communities from Lake Mendota, Wisconsin, USA - GEODES117 metaG | ecosystem: Environmental > Aquatic > Freshwater > Lake | place: USA: Lake Mendota... | reverse complement strand
TGTAGAAATGGTTGCTTTACCTGCAATCGACTACCAATTAACTACTTTGATTGATTTTAATAGCCCTGTTTTAGGCACTCAACATGCAGGACTAAAAACAATCAAAGATTTTAAATCGGAAATTGCTCCTTGCAGAACTTTTTGCTTCTTACACGAATTAGAAGCATTGTTAGACAACGATTTGATTAAAGGTGGAGATATCAATAATGCTATTGTAGTTGTAGACAAAGCTGTTACTGATGACGAAATGAGTAGGTTGGCCAAAGTATTTAAGAGAGATAAAATAGAAGTAAAAAGCGAAGGGTATTTAAACAACTTAGAACTCCGTTTTCCAAACGAGCCAGCCAGACATAAATTATTAGATGTAGTTGGAGACCTTGCACTTATTGGTTACCCTATCAAAGCTAGAATTATTGCCAACAGACCTGGCCATAGTTCTAATGTAGAATTTGCCAAAAAAATCAAACAGTACATCAAGAAAAATAAACACGTTAAGGATGTTCCGGTTTATGACCCAACTATGCCACCTGTTTTTACCCTTGAAAAAATAGAAAAAACATTACCGCACAGACACCCATTTTTATTGGTAGATAAAATCATAGAATTAACAGATACATATATAGTAGGCATTAAAAATGTTACTTACAATGAGTGGTTTTTCCCTGGCCATTTTCCAGGAAACCCAGTTATGCCAGGTGTTTTACAAGTAGAAGCATTGGCTCAAACAGGAGGAATTCTTTGTATCAACTCTATGCCCGAAGGACAATACGATACTTATTTCTTAAAAATAGACAACTGCAAATTCAAACAAATGGTTAGGCCAGGTGATACCATGGTATTAAAAATGGAATTTAAAGGGCCAATTAGAAGAGGTATTTGCGAAATGAGAGGAACGGTTTTTGTAGGAGGTAAAGTTGCAACAGAAGGCGATTTTGTTGCACAAGTTGTAAAACGCCCCTAAATTTTTGTAGCACATTAATACAATTTTGAATAAATCAATATGACACATCCTTACACCTATATAGACCCCAATGCAAGAATAGCTCCCAATGTAAAAATTGATCCTTTTACAGTAATTCATGGAGATGTGAAAATTGGTGAAGGTACTTGGATTGGCAGTAATGTTACCATCATGGACGGAACCAGAATAGGCAAAAATTGCAGGGTATTTCCTGGAGCAGTTTTAGGAGCCATTCCACAAGATTTAAAATTTGATGGAGAGAAATCAACTGCAGAGATTGGAGATCATACAACAATAAGAGAATTTGTAACCATTAATAGGGGTACCGAAGATAGAGGTAAAACAGTTATAGGAAAACATTGTATGATAATGGCATATAGTCATATTGCACATGATTGTATTGTTGGAGATCATTGCATTTTAAGCAATAGTGTTCAACTTGCCGGCCATGTTACTATCGGCAATTGGAGTGTTGTTGGAGGTGTTAGTGCAGTTCATCAATTTGTAAATATTGGACAACATTGTTTTGTAGCTGGAGGAAGTTTAGTGAGTAAAGATATACCGCCTTATATCAAAGCAGTTAGGAATCCATTGAGTTATGGTGGAGTTAACAGTGTTGGTTTAAAGAGAAGAGGATTTTCTTTGGAACAAATCAACCATATTCTAGATGTTTACAGAACAATATACAATAAAGGTTTTAATACAACACAAGCGCTTGAATACATTGAAGAAGAATTAAAAGCCACAGACGAAAGAGATGAAATTGTAACTTTTATAAGAGAAAGTGGCAGAGGCATTATTAAGCGTTTTTCAAAAGGCGCCAATGACGATGAATGATATCAGCATTTCATTAAAAAATGCAGGAAAAAAGTTTAATAGAGAATGGATTTTCAAATCTCTTGATTATGAATTTAAGTATGGCAATGCTTATGCAATAACAGGATTTAACGGCAGCGGAAAATCTACCTTATTACAATGTATTGCAGGAAGCATGGCTTTATCAGAAGGAATGATAACCTACCAAAATGAACTTCAAAAAAGTATACCCGCAGAAATCATTTATCAAGAAATTGCCCTTTGTGCACCTTATCTAGAATTGGTGGAAGAAATGACTACCATCGAAATGCTTCAGTTTCATGCAAGTTTCAAACCATTTCTTTCGTCCGTTTCAATACCTGAAATAATTGAAGTTATTGGCTTAGCGCGTGCAACAAATAAACAGATTCGCAATTTTAGTAGTGGCATGAAACAAAGGCTAAGATTGGCTCAAGCCATTTTCTCCGATTGCCCTATTTTATTATTGGATGAGCCCTGTTCTAATCTTGACAAAGAAGGGCAGCAGATGTATGATCAATTAATCAACAAATATTGCTCCGAGAAATTATTGATTATTTGTAGCAATGAAGATGCGGAAATTGAAATTTGTTCAGCGCGTTTGAATATTGTAGATTACAAATAAAAAATGCGCTTTTTTACACTAATATTATTGTTTCTTATTGCTATAAATAGCAATGCTCAAAAAGCAGAACACCTCATTATAATAACCACTGACGGATTCAGATGGCAGGAACTATTCAATGGCATGGATACTTCTTTGGCAAACAACAAACAATACAACGAAAACGACAGTAATAAAATTTATTCGAGATACTTTTCTGCCAACTTAAAAGAAAGACGAAAAAAATTGATGCCATTTTTATGGACTGAAATAGCGCAAAATGGGCAACTTTATGGGAACAGGGATAATGGAAATAAAGTAAACGTTACCAACCCATATAGAATTAGTTATCCAGGGTACAATGAGCTATTTACAGGATATGGAGACACACTAATTAATAGCAATGAATTTGATGCAAACCCCAACATCAATGTCTTGGAATTTTTTCAACAACAAGCTTCACTTAAAAACAAAGTGGCAGCATTCGGCGCTTGGGATCCATTTAATCAAATTCTAAACGAAAAAAGAGCTGGATTTCCGGTAATTGCTGGATATGAAAAAGCAAGTAAGTACAATCCCACAGAGAAACAGATTTTAATAGATGAAATGTTATTGGACAGTTATAAGCCCTGGGGCAATTCAGAATGTTTAGATGTTTTTACCCATTATGCTGCCATGAATTATCTAAAAGAAAAAAAACCAAGTGTACTTTATATCGCCTACGGTGAAACAGATGAATGGGCACATGCGGAAAAGTATAGTTCTTACTTAAATGCAGCAAATCAGGTAGATAAATGGATTGAAGAAATTTGGACCTATATTCAACAAGATCCTTACTATAAAAACAAAACTGCTTTATTGATTACAACAGATCATGGCAGAGGAGATCTTAAAAAAAATCAATGGACCAGCCATGGAAAAACAATCGTTGGGGCTGATGAAATTTGGTTTGCATTAATGGGCGCTGGCATTGACAAAAAAGGTGAAGTAAACAATCGCATGCAATTGTATCAAAATCAATTTGCACAAACAATGGCCAATTTACTGGGCTATACATTTGTAAGCAATCATACCACAGGAGAGGCCATTCAATATAAGCGCTAATATATGATAGGCAGTTAAATGAATCTTCGAGAATATGATAGCAAACTCAGTGAAATAAATCATCTTCTGCTTGCAATCAAAAGATTTAAATCGGTAAATTTTAGATCAAACTTTTGACTGATATAAAAATCGGTTAATGATCCTTTAAATAAATATACTCCTTCTCGAAGATTAAACTTATGCCAAATCATTTCATCCAATCCACCTTCTTCACTCACATCTAAAAGCAAAGGCATCAATACATTACTGATGGCTTGGCTTGCTGTACGAGCAAACCCGCTTGGAATATTAGGAACACAATAATGAATCACGTCGTGTTTAAGAAAAGTTGGTTCTTTATAGTTGGTTAGTTCACTTGTTTCAAAACATCCACCACGATCAATTGCCACATCAATGATGATACTACCTGGGCGCATGGCGGCTACCATTTCTTCGGTAACTACTACTGGAGCTCTTCCTGATTCGTTGCTCAATGCCCCAACAGCAACCTCGCAGGTTTTTAATTGTTTCGCTAAAATTTTAGGCTCTAAAACACTTGTCCAAACACGTTGCCCTAAATTATTTTGCAACTGCTTTAATCGATACACATTATTGTCGAATACTTTTACAGAAGCCCCCAATGCCAATGCATTTCTGGTAGCAAACTCCCCTACAATTCCTGCGCCAATAATTACCACTTTTGTTGGCGGTATTCCGCTTATTCCTCCTAACAAAACGCCCTTTCCTTCATTAAAACTACTTAGGTACTGACCCGCAATTAACATAACAGCACTTCCAGCGATTTCACTCATACTTCGCACAATGGGATAAGTACCACTATCATCTTTAAAATTTTCGAAACTGAGTGCAGTGATTCTTTTCTCCATCATTTTCTCTATGTACTCTTTTTTAAGTGCAGACAAATGAATGGGTGAAATGATGGTTTGATTCAACTGCAATAAAGGCATGTCTTCGGCAACAGGAGGAGCACTCTTAACCAAGATTGGACATTTATGAACAGCATCTCTATCATAAACAATTTGTGCTCCAGCCTCTGCATAATCCTTGTCTTTGTAATGACTTCCTTCTCCTGCTTTATGCTCTACAGTAACATGATTGCCATTGGCTACCAAAACCCCTACAGCATCTGGGGTTAATGCAATTCTATTTTCCTGAAATGCAATTTCTTTAGGAATACCAATATCTAACTTAGCACCCGGAATTTTGATATCCAACACTTCTTCGAGTGTTTCATACAAAAGAGAAGGACTAATGCTTGGTTTATTTAATGCCATGGTGATTGTTAAAGCTTGAAGTTAACGAATTTGATTCAGACAAATGAGCAATTACGCTGCTGCATTAGGATCGAAAGAAAAAATCCTTCGAGTATGTTCGCCCAAGACCTCCATTTTTAAATGGAAAGTGTTATCGGGCAATAAGCTAGGGGCATTTTCGGGCCATTCAACCAAACAGGTATCACCACTTAATAAGATTTCCTCAATTCCAGCATCTATGGCTTCGGCTACATTTTTTATTCTATACCAATCCATGTGCTGTATAGTGCCACTGTGTTCGCTTTGATATTCGTTGATAAGGGCAAATGTTGGACTGCTAACTGCCGACTTTACACCCAATATTTCACACAATGCATGAATGAATGTGGTTTTGCCAGAACCCATGGGTGCATAAAATGCCCAAACCGGAAATTTTTTACCTTCCTTCCAAATGGCATTGGCTACCGATTCAATTTGACCTAATTCGAAAATTGCATCCATGAGGCAAAGATAATCCTAAGGCAGTTAATATAATCCCTATCTCGAAAATGAAAGGGGCTTACCATTTCGTAAATTTGCTCAGCAAGAATAGCATACTATGGAAAAAGTGAATTGGAAAGTAAGTGGCATGAGTTGCACCAACTGTGCCCTAACCATCGATAAATATTTGCAAGAAGAAGGAATGCAAGATGTGCGGGTTAATTTTTTAGGGGGTGATGTGAGTTTTCAATTACCTGATGGCATCAAAAAAAATAAAATTCAAAAGGGAATAGATGGTTTAGGCTATCAAGTTAAAAATGGCAATGCAACCAATACAAAAAAACCTTTCTTTACTTCTCATTTACAGCGATTTGTTTTTTGTGCCATTTTCACTTTCCCATTAATGTTACACATGGTACCGGGTGTACATATTCATATTTTAATGAACCCATATCTTCAAATAGCATTAACCCTTCCAGTGTTTATTGTTGGGATGGACTTTTTTGGAAGAAGCGCTTTACGTAGTTTAACAAAAGGTGTTCCCAATATGAATGTGCTGATCGCACTTGGAGCAATTGCTTCATTGGTATATAGTTTATATGGCACATTTACCAACCAGGCCGCGGATTATCTTTTTTACGAAACCACAGCTACCATTATCACATTGGTATTTTTAGGATACTGGCTAGAAGACAAATCGGTAGAAACCACACAAACTGCACTGAAAAAATTGGTTACTGCGCAGCAATCAATGGCCAATATGATTGCGTACGACGATCAACATCAAGAACATATCTTTCCTGTAGAAAGCAGTACTTTAAAAGTTGGGGATCTGATTTTAATTAAAAGTGGCGAGGCTGTTCCTATGGACTGCAAAATACTGTCTGGAGAAATCAGCGTTGATGAATCAATTCTAACCGGAGAATTTATTCCAGTTGATAAAAAAATCAAGGACGGTTTAATTGGAGGAAGTATTGTGGTAAATGGATCGGTTAAAGCCTATGTAACGGCAGTTGGAGAAGACAGCGTTTTAGGCAATATTTTACAGATGGTTAAAAATGCCCAAACAGAAAAACCACCAGTACAACAATTGGCCGATAAAATAAGTGCTGTTTTTGTTCCTGTAGTAATTGGCATCGCATTGCTAACCATTTTGCTGAATTATACCATTGCAGATCAAACATTTACCCAAAGCCTTATGCGATCAATTGCCGTATTGGTAATTGCCTGCCCCTGTGCCATGGGTTTAGCAACTCCAGCAGCCATTGCTGTAGGATTAGGTAGGGCTGCCAGAAATGGTGTATTTTTTAAGAATACAAAAAGTTTAGAACTGTTCAAAGATATCAAGCAAGTTGTTTTTGATAAAACGGGCACTTTAACAACAGGCAAATTTGTGATTCAAAAAACTGAATTGACTTTAAAAGGAAAGGAATTAGGACTAGAAGAGATAAAAAGAATTACTTATTCTTTAGAAAAATATTCTAATCACCCTTTGGCAAAAACAATTTCAAAAGATTGGAAAACAAGCAATGAAATTCGATTCAATAAAATAGAAGAATTGAAGGGCACTGGAATGAAAGCTACCGACAAAGAAGGCAATGCATACATGGCAGGATCATTTCAAACGGTTATGCATTTAACCGATGATCATTCACACAATATCTATATCACTAAGAACAATGAATTATTGGCATGGGTAGATTTAACCGACGAGATAAGGCCAGAATCTTTCGCCATCATGCAATATTTGAAAAAAAGAAATATTCAAACTATTTTATTAAGTGGCGATAAAAAAGAAGCCTGTGAAATCATAGCAAAAAAATTACAAATCAATCAAGTGTTTTCGGAGCAAAGCCCTTTGCAAAAACTAGAGCGCATTGAAGCACTTACTGCATTGCAACCTACTGCAATGGTTGGAGATGGCATTAATGATGCTCCAGCACTAGCAAAATCAACAGTGGGAATATCTTTAAGCGATGCTTCACAAATTGCAGTACAAAGTGCAGAAGTGATTTTAATGAACAATGGCATTAAAAATCTACCATTGGCTTTGGGTTTAGGAAAACACACCTATTTAACCATACAACAAAATCTTTTCTGGGCATTACTCTACAACGTAGCAGCCATTCCAATAGCTGCATTGGGCTTTCTAAGTCCTGGCTTTAGTGCTTTAGTAATGGGATTAAGTGATGTTGTATTGGCCATCAATTCTGTTAGGCTTAATTTTAAGAAAGTAGCTTAATTTAATTGAACCAAGCAAAAACCATATTAGAACAGTATTGGAAGCATGCAGCGTTTCGGCCATTGCAGGAAGAAATTATTCAATCAGTAATAGCAGGCAATGATACATTGGCTTTATTACCTACTGGAGGCGGTAAATCTATTTGTTTTCAGATTCCTGGTTTAATGAGGGAGGGATTGTGCTTGGTAATTAGCCCACTCATTGCCTTAATGAGAGATCAAGTTGATAACTTAAACAACAAAGGCATTACTGCAGCAGCTTTACACAGTGGCTTGAGCTTTTATGAAGTAAAAAACACTTTAAGAGATGCTGCAGATGGAGCATTCAAATTTTTGTATTGTTCTCCTGAAAGACTCGAAAGCAAACTATTCATCGATTTTATACCAGTGCTACCCATCAGTTTGCTGGTAATTGATGAGGCACATTGTATTTCTCAATGGGGATATGACTTTAGACCCCCCTATTTAAGAATTGCATCAACCAGAAAACAACTAGGCAATATTCCCTTAATTGCGCTTACAGCATCTGCCACCCCAAGGGTACAAAAAGACATTATTCAACAATTGGGATTAAAAGAAACGGCTGTATTTCGTCAATCATTTGAAAGACCCAAATTATCGTACAGCAGTTTTTTAGTAGAAAGCAAAATCAATAAAATATTAGACATATTACAAAATGTACAAGGAAGTAGCATTGTTTATTGCAATAACAGAAAACAAACCAAGAAAATAGCTGAAGCATTAATCATTCAAGGTATTTCGGCAGATTTTTATCATGCAGGATTGGGGCAGCCAATAAGAGAAATGAAACAACAAGCATGGCTGCAAAACAAAATTCGCACGATGGTTTGCACCAATGCTTTTGGAATGGGCATAGACAAAGCAGATGTTAGAGTAGTGATTCACCATGATATTACAGAATGTTTAGAAAATTATTATCAAGAAGCAGGTAGAGCGGGCAGAGATGGGAAAAGAGCTTATGCAGTTTTATTGCATCAGAAAAAAGATACAATAGAATTAATGACCAATACCCAAAAAAAGTTCCCTACTATCAAAGTAATCAAACAGGTTTATCAAGCTATTGCAGATTATTTACAAATACCTGTGGGAAGTGGGGAAGGGATTTATTATGATTTCGATTTAACTGAATTTACCAAAAGATTTAAATTAGACTTGCTATTAACCATCAATGTATTAAAAGTATTGGAGCAAGAAGGTCATATACAATTTTCGGAAAATATTTTCTTGCCTACTCAGATATCATTCATCATTAACAAAACTGATTTGGATTTATTTGAAAAACAATATCCAAAATTAGCGCTTGTAATCAAAGCTTTGTTAAGAACCTATGAGGGCATTTTCGACAATCGCGTTTCTATTTATGAACAACAGTTGGCCAAAACATGCAATTGCAAAATAGAAGAGATCAACCATGCATTAAAACAGTTAAGTACACATGGCATCATAGAATATTTACCCAAAAAAGATAGCCCGCAAATTCAATATTTACTCAATAGAGCGCCAGCAGCTTATCTGGAAATCAATCAAGATGCTTATCTTAAAAGAAAGCAATTGTATGAAGAAAGAATAAGAACCATTATTGAATATGCCCACAAGTATGAGGGTTGTAGAAGTAAATACATTGCCAACTATTTTGGAGATCCTACCAATAAAAACTGTGGTATTTGCGACAATTGTTTACAAGCAAAAAAGAAACAATTGTCTGGAGCAGATTTTGCACTAATCGAAACAAGCCTTAGAGAAAATGCTTCATTACCACTTGTAGTAAATGAATTGCTCGCAACATTTAAACAATTTAATAAAGAACAAATATGGTCGGCATTGGAATTACTTCAATCCGAAGAAAAAATTCATATTTCGGAATCCAACCAAATTAAATGGATAGGATAATTGCTTATCGCTTTTACTAGTTGACCTTCCTCCCAAACCCAATGCTCCTAATAAACTGCTGGTAATAAAAACAGCCCCTGTTGGGTATTTTCGATTTACCTTTGATGGGTGAAAAAATGGAATATACTGGCTATTTTAGTTGGGCTGATAACGATCTTGTCTATGACTGCCCCCGCACCCATCACTACTAAACAAGCTTTAGGACAGCAATTATTCAACGAGAAGATTTTATCCAAAGATTCAACAGTTAGTTGCGCAAGTTGTCATATTCCAAGTCTTGGTTTTGCGGATAGCGTTGCGCTGAGTATTGGAATCCATGGAATGGCTTCCTCCAGAAACACCCCTTCGGTTTTAAACATGAAAAATCGTCCCTACTTTTTTTGGGATGGTAGAGCAAAGTCTTTAGAGGAACAATCTTTAATGCCTATTGCCAATAAAGAAGAAATGGGCTTACCCATAGATGAAGCCGTAAAAAGATTGAATCAAAACAAAACTTATACAAACTTATTTCTGAAAATTTTTGGGACACTCCCAAGCGAAAGAACATTATCATTGGCTATTGCAGCATATGAAAAAACATTGGAAACCGATGAGAGTAAATTCGACCTGTCTTTTGGAGATTCCATTCAATTATCTGAATCAGAAGAAAGAGGCCGCCAATTATTTGTTGGAGAAAAAGCCAAGTGCTTCGATTGCCATATGGGTCCCGACTTCACCAATGACGATTTTAAAAATATTGGCTTATACGATGGGGCATCATTATCAGACAAGGGACGATTTAATATCTCTAAAAAAACCGAAGATTTGGGTAAATTCAAAACGCCAAGCCTTAGAAATATTGCCATAACTGCTCCTTACATGCACAATGGCATGTTTAAAACTTTGGAGGAAGTAGTTGAATTTTACAATAATACCCGCGATTTTGTAAAGAACCCGATTAATATTGATAGCAGCTTAGCTAAACCGTTGGGGCTGTCTCACCAAGAAAAAGCCGACTTGGTAAACTTTATGAAAACACTTACAGACAAGCAATACGCTAAAACCCGATTTTGAAGATTTTAACAAAAAATTGGAAGGGCAAATCGTTAACTTGCAAGAACAATAATTCTATATTCATATAAATAAAAGCAATATGGACGATAAAAAGCAGTTCAAAATTTTACTTTGCGAAGACGATGCAAATTTAGGAATGGTATTAAAAAATTACCTAGAACTAAATGATTATGAAATTACTTTAGAAAGAGATGGCCGACTTGGCTTGGCAGCTTTCCAACGCGAAAAATTTGATATCTGCTTGTTGGATGTAATGATGCCGAATATGGATGGATTTACATTGGCAGAAGAAATTCGCGATATAGATCCTGATATTCCATTGTTTTTCTTAAGCGCAAAAACAATGAAAGAAGATATTATTCAAGGATATAAATTAGGAGCAGACGATTATATTACCAAGCCATTTGATAGTGAAGTATTGTTGATGAAAATCAAAGCAATCCTAAAAAGAAATGAAGAAGAAAATAGAATCAGCGACAATATTGAGTTTAATTTAGGTACTTACCATTTCAATCCTAAATTAAGAGAACTTAAAAACGCAGATTCAGTACAAACCCTTTCTCCGAAAGAAAATGATTTATTAAAAATGTTGGCAGAACATAAAAATGATTTACTTCCTCGTGAAAGAGCCTTGAAAAAAATCTGGGGCAGTGATACTTATTTCAATGGAAGAAGCATGGATGTTTACATTGCCAAATTACGTAAATATTTAAGAGAAGATACCACAATAGAAATTGTAAATATTCATGGAAATGGATTTAGATTGGTTGCGCCATAAGCCGCAGATCCAAACCATTTAAGCGAATGCTAACTAAATAGCTCACCCGCTTCCCCCCTTTTCATAGTAACCCCAAGATGGTTGTAAGCTTTCAACGTAGCTTCTCTCCCTCTTGGGGTTCTTTGTAAAAATCCTTCTTGAATCAAAAATGGCTCATATACTTCTTCAATAGTACCCGGCTCTTCTCCTACTGCAGTTGCAATGGTAGTAATGCCAACTGGGCCTCCTTTAAATTTATTAATGATGGTAGACAAAATACGATTGTCCATTTCATCTAAACCATGTGCATCTACATTTAATGCTTTTAACGCATGTTGGGTAATGCCCAAATCGATATTGCCATCATTCAATACTTGAGCAAAATCGCGAACTCTACGCAACAAGCCATTGGCAATTCTTGGTGTTCCTCTGCTTCTTCCGGCAATTTCTTTTGCAGCATCTTTGGTGATACCCGTATTTAGGATTGTAGCACTTCTTTCAATTATTTTTTGAAGTACTGTTGAATTATAATATTCTAGCCTTGATTTAATACCGAAACGAGACAATAATGGAGCAGTTAATAACCCACTTCTAGTGGTAGCACCTACCAATGTGAATGGATTTAAATTGATTTGAATGCTTCTGGCATTGGGACCAGTATCAATCATGATATCAATTTTAAAATCCTCCATTGCTGCATATAAATATTCTTCAACCACTGTACTTAGTCGATGAATCTCATCGATAAACAACACATCATTCGGCTGAAGATTGGTAAGCAATCCTGCTAAATCGCCTGGCTTTTCTATAACCGGACCAGATGTTTCTTTGATATTCACACCCAGCTCATTGGCTACTATTCTGCTTAATGTAGTTTTACCTAAACCAGGAGGCCCATGAAACAATACATGATCCAACGCCTCACCTCTTAATTTGGCTGCTTTAATAAATATGACCAAATTCTCAATCAATTGAGGTTGCCCAGCAAAATCATCTATTTGACTTGGCCTTATGGCATTCTCAAATTCTTTATCTGCTGGGGTGAGCTGATTTAATTCATTACCGAGGTTATCGTTTGGCATATAGCATCGAAAATACAAAAAATGCAGACCTATCTTTGAATAAATTATAGAAATGAATCAAAGAACTGCATTATTAATAGGAGCAACGGGGTTAACAGGGGGATTATTACTCGATTTACTGCTAGCGGCTGACGAGTATTCAAAAGTGTTTATATACGTTAGAAAGTCCATTCAAAAACAACACCCTAAATTGGTTGAACAAATAATCAATTATGACACCATAGACACTGCAGTAGAAGCCGATGATGTTTATTGTTGTTTGGGCACCACCATCAAAATAGCCAAAACAAAAGAAGCATTTGAAAAAGTAGACCTTCACTATCCATTAAAAATTGGAGCACTACAAAAAAGAGCAGGAAGTAAACAATTTTTAGTAGTGAGTGCAATGGGTGCAAATGCGAAATCAGCTATTTTTTATAGCAGAACCAAGGGTTTAATGGAAGAAGGGTTAACTAAAATCGGTTTTGAATCTTTGTATATTTTCAGACCTTCATTTATTGTAGGAGATAGAAAAGTGGAACGTATTGGAGAAAAAATAGGGATTGTTTTTTTCAAGGTACTTTCTCCATTAATGATTGGCGGATTGCGAAATTATCAGCCGGTGAGAGCTGCTGATATTGCGGTAAATATGCTAAAGTATGCTTTAAAAAATGAAAAAGGAAAACAGGTAATTCTACATAATCAATGGTAATATTACACGTTATTGAATACTCAATCCACTTTTTCTATTGCTAATTGCGCTTCAAATTTGTTATGAACAATCAGTATAAGAAGTCCAAAAACAACGGCAGAAAGAATGAGCACATTATTTAATAACCCACTTACAGAAAAGGATAGTCTAATTAAAATAGTAGAAATGATGAATCCTGAATTTCGAATTACTTTATGAAAATCGTCGGTGTGAAAAAAAGAGAATAACAACAGGATAACATCTACAATAATCAAAATGGTAAAAAATTGTTCGAAGAAGATGTTATTAATATTGTTGAAAGAAATAGTAGCGTTTGGGTTTGTATATACATTACTTAATAACCAATTGATAAACGAATAAATAGCAACTAAAACAAGCAGTGGAACTAAAAATGTAGCCAATATTTTTTTTAGTTTAATGAATCTGCCAATGCTATTAATTTGATCTTGTGTTTTAGAAGCAGTCCTAAATCTTTTTTTACTATGAATATAAAATTGGTAAATAAGAAAAAAGAGAAATATAGAAGTGATGATATCGTAGGTGAATTGTAAATCATATTTTATTTTAAACCAATCATCCGATAGAGACAATGAGGAGAGATCTTTAAATAAACGTCTAATAATTATAAGTGCAATGATTTCATATTGCTTACTAATATAGATACTGATAGATTTTGGGAGATAATGTATTAAGAGGTAAACTTCATAAATAAGTATGAATGAAAAAGGTGTGTAAATAGCTGCAATTGGATTTTTAAGTAAATCGGCATCTTTATTGAATGGAACAATGCCCAATTCAACTAAATATATCAATGCTAAATGAATAATAAAGCTTGCAATAGCTATTATTAAAATAATACGCTCACTTCTTTCTTTGGTTTTTTCTGAAAGGAGCTTTTTATAAAGAATCTCGAAATTGCTATTGAATGCCACTGAATGAATGTGTTTAGATGTGTAACATTGAATTCCAGAAATAGTTTAGCATTCATCAAGTATGGCTGAAAACCTGGCTTTAACAATCTACTTTACCCACCCACTTAAACCCCAACAAAATAGACGGATCTGGGCAATTACTTAAATAATGGGGCCTTTTTTCAATGGAACAGACACCCGGATAATCTCCTTTCTTTCCTTCCAGGTCAAAAATGATTTGAAAATGCAAATGTGGAGGCCAATGCCCATTTTCTGAGGGTGAGCCAAAATGTGCTAATAAATCTCCTCCTGCAAAGAATTGACCTTCCTTTAAATCTGATATATCAGACAAACTTAAATGTCCATACAAAGTATAAAAAAGCAAATCCGCTATCTGGTGTTGAAGAATAATGGTTGCCCCATAATCGCCAAAATGATCATTAAAAGCAAAACTATGTACTACTCCATCCAACGGACAGTAAATTTCGGAATGAACTTCACCCCAAATGTCAACTCCCAAATGGATACGTCGAGGCTCCTCTTCTTGCTTAGCATCAAAAACCCGACTGCGTGCATAAACGGTTCGATGTTCATCATACCCGCCGATCCCATATTTTACTCCATCTGCTGCTAATGTATTTTTTACATAATCACTAAATAATGAAGTATCTTCTAAAATGGCAGCTGTTAATTCGACGTTAGTTGATGTAAAATTCATCAACTTTAATCGATCTACAGCCTTATCAAAACTTACTATAGGAAAAATGGTATGTTCCGAAATTATTCTGCTCCATTGATCCATATCTATTGTTTTCATAC
>Ga0164292_10002621_pt1 | contig 14703 bp, 16 predicted proteins | sample GEODES117metaG_FD_111486 | JGI IMG/M metagenome (GOLD analysis project Ga0164292, IMG submission 111486) | Eutrophic lake water microbial communities from Lake Mendota, Wisconsin, USA - GEODES117 metaG | ecosystem: Environmental > Aquatic > Freshwater > Lake | place: USA: Lake Mendota... | reverse complement strand
TGCGGCAAAAGCGTGACCGCCCTGTCGATCATGGGCCTGGTGGCCAGCCCGCCGGCCCGCGTCTCGGGCGCGATCCGATTCGAAGGACGCGACCTGCTCGGCCTGGCCCCGCGGGCGCTGGCCGATCTGCGCGGCGACCGGCTGGCGATGATCTTCCAGGAGCCGATGACCTCGCTCAACCCGGCCTTCACCGTGGGCGCACAGCTCGCCGAGGTGCTGGTGCGCCATCGCGGTCTGTCGATGCCGCAGGCGCGAGCCGCCGCGATCGAGATGCTGCGGCGCGTGCGCATTCCGGCGCCCGAGCAGCGCATCGACGACTATCCGCACCGGATGTCGGGCGGCATGCGCCAGCGGGTGATGATCGCGATGGCGCTGCTGTGCCAGCCTGCGCTGCTGATCGCCGACGAGCCGACCACCGCGCTCGATGTCACCATCCAGGCGCAGGTGCTGGCCCTGATGCGCACCCTGCGCACCGAGACCTCGGCGGCAATCGTTCTGATCACCCATGACCTCGGGGTAGTGGCCGAGATGGCTGACCGCGTGGTCGTGATGTATGCCGGGCAGGTGGTCGAAGAGGCGCCGGTCGAGGCGCTCTTTGCCATGCCGCAGCATCCCTATACCGTCGGACTGATGGGCGCGATTCCGTCGCTTGGCGCCCCACGCGCCCGGCTGGCCGCCATCGAAGGCATGGTGCCGCCCGCAACCGCCATGCCCGAAGGCTGCCGCTTTGCCAGCCGCTGCCCGTTTGCCGATGCGCAATGCCGCGAACAGGCGCCGCCGCTTCGTACCCTCATCGAGGGCCATGCCTCGCGTTGCTGGAAAGCGCCGCTCGAGACCCTGGCTGCGAGCCTTCCGCCGCTCGAACCGGCCTTGCAGCCATGAGCGCCATGCTGCGGGTACGCGATCTGGTGAAGCACTTCCCGGTGCGACAGGGTCTTTTCGGTCGGTCGACCAGCACGGTGCGGGCAGTCGACGGCGTCTCGTTCGAACTCGCCCCCGGCAGAACCTTTGCCATCGTCGGCGAATCGGGCTGCGGCAAATCCACCGTGGCGCGGCTGCTGCTGCGACTGATCGAGCCAACTGCCGGTCAGCTCGAGCTCGACGGCCATGATCTGATCGCCGCCGACGCATCGGCCATGCGCCGGCTTCGCGGCCTGATCCAGCTGATCTTCCAGGACCCCTATGGCTCGCTCAATCCGCGCCTGACTGCCGGCGACATGCTTGCCGAGCCGCTGATGCTGCACGAGACCGTGCCGGCGGCAGGGCGCACGGCGCGGGTCGCCGAGCTGCTCGGCATGGTCGGGCTGCCCCCCGAGGCGGCACGCCGCTATCCGCATGAATTCTCGGGCGGGCAGCGCCAGCGCCTGGCGATTGCCCGCGCGCTCGCCGCCGGACCGCGGGTGATCGTCTGCGATGAGCCGGTCTCGGCGCTCGATGTGTCGATTCAGGCGCAGATCCTCAATCTGCTTGCCGACCTGCAACGCCAGCTCGCACTCAGCTATGTCTTCATCTCGCACGACCTTGCAGTGGTGCGCCAGATCGCGACAGACGTGGGCGTGATGTATCTCGGGCGCTTCGTCGAGACCGGACCTGCCTCGATCGTGCTGGGTGCGCCACGCCATCCCTACACCCAGGCGTTGCTGTCGGCGGTGCCGGTGCCCGATCCGACCCGCCGCGCCGGTGAGCCGGCGATCGGTGGCGATGTGCCCAGCCCGCTTTCGCCGCCCGCCGGCTGCCACTGCCATACCCGCTGTCCGCATGCCGACGAGCGCTGTCGCACCGAGTCGCCGCCACTTGAGACCGCCGGCGATGGCACAGCGGTTGCCTGCTGGCACTGGCGCCGGATCGGCCCTGCACCAATCTCGATCGCCAGACCGGCGGCACCAGGCAACGCCGCGCTGGCCCGTCTCCAGGCGGCCTTTGTGCGCTGAGGATCCCTTTCTCAAGTACCGCTTTCCGACGATCCCCTTGAACCTTGCCCTCATGACGAGAACGACTCCATGCCACTCAAATCCAGGCTTCTGAAAACCTCCCTTCTCGCACTGGCGCTGACTTGCGCCGGCATCGCGCCGGCCAGCGCGCAAAGTACCTTGCGCATCGGCCTGGCCGAGGATCCCGATCTGCTTGATCCGACCATGGCCCGAACCTATGTCGGTCGGATCGTGTTTGCCTCGATCTGCGACAAGCTCTTCGACATCGATGAGAAGCTCAATTTCGTGCCGCAACTCGCGCTGTCGCACCAGACCTCGGCCGATGGCAAGACGGTGACGATCAAGCTGCGCCCGAACGTCAAGTTCCATGATGGCGAACCCTTCGATGCCGAGGCAGCCAAATTCAGCCTCGAGCGCCACCTGACCCTGCCCGGGTCGTTCCGGCGGGCCGAGATCTCCCCGATCGACAAGGTCGAGGTGGTCGACCCTCTCACTGTCCGCATCCTCCTCAAAGCACCGTTTTCGCCGCTGATGGCCCAGCTCACCGACCGCGCCGGCATGATGGTGTCGCCCAAGGCAGCGCGCGCGCTTGGCGACAAGTTCGGTACCGCGCCGGTCTGTGCCGGCCCCTACAAATTTGTCGAGCGGGTCGCCCAGGACCGCATCGTGGTCGAGCGTTTCCCCGACTACTGGGACAAATCCCGGGTCAATATCGACCGCATCGTCTATCGGCCGATCCAGGACTCGACCGTGCGACTGGCCAACCTGAAATCGGGCCAGCTCGATCTGCTCGAGCGGCTGCTTGCCACCGACATCGGCGAGGTGAAGAAGGATTCCAGGCTGCGCCTGGCGACCGGCTTCGAGCTCGGTTATCAGGGCGTGACCATGAATGTGGCCAACGGCGAGAAGGCCAATAATCCCCTGGGCAAGAGTGCCAAGGTTCGACAGGCATTCGAGTTGTCGATCGACCGCGAGGCCCTCGACAGCGTGGTTTTCAATGGCGTGCAGAACCCGGACAACCAGTGGGTGACCGCGACCAACCCCTATTACCAGTCCAAGTTCCCGATGCCCAAGCGCGATGTCGCGAAGGCTCGCGCGCTGATCAAGGAGGCCGGCGTGGCCACGCCGATCGTTCTCGACTTCATGGTGCCGAACAATCCCGAGACCAAGGCGGTTGCCGAGGTGATGCAGTCGATGGCGGCCGAGGCCGGCTTCGAGCTGAAGCTGCGGGTCACCGAGTTCGCCACCTCGCTCGACGAGGCCGAGAAGGGCAACTTCCAGCTCTATCTGCTCGCCTGGAGCGGACGGACCGACCCCGACGGCAACATTTTTTCGTTTGCCTCATGCAAGGGACCGCTCAACTACGGCAGGTATTGCGACCCGGCGCTCGACGCCCTGCTCGAGAAGGCCCGCACGGTCACCGCGCAGGCCGAGCGCAAGGCGATCTATGAGCAGGTCGCGGCCAAGTGGCTGACCGAGGGCTCGGTGCTCTATCTCTATCACCGCGCGCTGCTCTTTGCGCACAGCCCGCGCCTGGAGGGGTTCAAGGTCCTGCCCGACGGGTTGATCCGCGTGACCGACCTCAGGCTCAAGCCCTGATCTGTCCCTGCCTGACCTCACCTGAACTGACCTGACCTCACACCCGCGCCCTGACCGATGCTGCATTTCCTGCCCCGCCGCCTGCTGCAGCTGCTGCCGACCCTCTTTCTGGTGTCGGTGCTGATCTTCTCGCTGCAGCAGCTGCTGCCGGGCGATCCGGCGCTGGTCATGGCGGGCGAGGAAAAGGATCCGGAGGTGATCGAACAGATCCGCCGGCAATACCACCTCGATGAACCGCTGCCGATGCAGTACGGCCGCTGGATCGCCGGCGTGCTGCAAGGCGATCTCGGCGAGTCGATGCGCATCAAGCAGCCGGTGGCTCAGCTGGTGGTCGAAAAGCTCCCGGTGACCCTTCAACTTGCCACCATGGCCATGCTGATCGCGCTGCTCATCGGCATTCCTGCGGGCATCCTGTCGGCGGTCAAAAAGGGCAGCGCCTGGGATGTCGGCGCCAATGTCTTCGCCCTGTGGGGCTTGTCCACGCCCAACTTCTGGCTGGGCATCATGCTGATCTTCCTGTTCTCGGTGAAGCTCGGCTGGCTGCCGGCCTCGGGCTATGTCAGCCCGCGCGAAGATCTGATGCAGTCGCTGGCCACCACGATCATGCCGGCCTTCGTACTCGGCAACGCGATCGCGGCAGTGCTGATGCGACACACCCGCTCGGCGATGCTGCAGGCGATGAACGCCGACTATGTCCGCACCGCGCGGGCCAAGGGGCTTTACGAACCCGCGGTGGTATTGCGCCATGCCCTGCGCAATGCGCTCACGCCGGTGATCACGCTGGGCGCGCTCGAATTCGGCACCCTGCTGTCGGGGGCGGTGCTGACCGAGCAGGTCTTCTCGATTCCGGGCTTCGGCAAGCTGATCGTCGATGCGGTCTTCAACCGCGATTACGCCGTGGTGCAGGGCGTGGTGCTGGTGACCGCCACGGTCTACATCCTGCTCAATCTGCTGGCCGATGTGCTCTACGTCATGGTCAACCCGAGGCTGCGCACATGAGCGTGGCGGCCGCCGACGCGGCGTCTGGCGGCAACCGCCGCATCGACAGCCCCGGCCGGCTGGCGTTTCGTGCGTTGCTGAGCCGCCCGACCGCGGTGTTCGGTGGTGTGGTGCTGATCGGCGTGATCGGGCTTGCACTGTTCGCGCCCTGGATTGCGCCCTATGACCCACTGGCCACCAGCTGGTCGCTGGTGCGCAAGGCGCCGAGCGCAGCCCACTGGTTCGGCACCGACGAGGTCGGCCGCGACCTGCTGTCGCGCATCATCTGGGGCGCCCGGGCGTCGCTGTCGGCCGGTGTGATCGCGGTGGCGATTGCGGTCGGTGTTGGTGTGCCCACCGGCATGGTCGCCGGCTATGTCGGCGGCTGGACCGATTCCCTCATCAGCCGCCTCACCGATGCGATGCTGGCCATTCCCTTTCTGATCCTGGCGATCGCGCTGGCTGCTTTTCTGGGCCCGAGCCTTGGCAACGCGATGATCGCGATCGGTGTCACCGCCACCCCGATCTTCGTGCGTCTGGCGCGCGGCCAGGTCCTTGCGGCTCGTGCAGAAGATTATGTCGAGGCCGCCCGCGCCGTGGGCAATCCGCCGATCCGCATCCTGCTGCGGCACATCCTTCCCAATATCCTGCCGCCGGTGATGGTGCAGGCCACCCTCGCGGTGGCTGCCGCGATCATCGCCGAGGCGAGCCTGTCGTTTCTGGGCCTGGGTCAGCAGCCGCCCGCGCCGAGCTGGGGGTCGATGCTCAACACCGCACAGCGCTTTCTGACGCAGGCGCCCTGGATGGCGATTTTTCCGGGCCTGGCGATCTTCCTGACGGTGCTCGCCTTCAACCTCTTCGGCGATGGCCTGCGGGACGCCATGGACCCGCGCCGCTGACGACCCGGTCCCGTCAGACCCTGTTCCGTCAGACCCGGCCCTGTCAGACCCGGCCGGTCACGATGGCCGGGCTTCAGCCGCCCAGCACATTCACCGGAATCCGCAGATAGCTCACGCCGTTGGTGTCGGCCGGTGGCAGGTGGCCTGCCCGCACATTCACCTGGATCGACGGCACCAGCAGCATCGGCACGTCGAGCGTGACATCGCGGGCGGTGCGCATTGCCACGAAGGCTTCCTCGTCGATGCCGTCGCGCACGTGGATGTTGCCGGCCCGCTGATCGCGCACCGTCGTGGTCCAGGCAGGCTCGCGGCCGGTCGGCGGATAGTCGTGACAGACGAACACCGCTGTGTCGGCCGGGAAATCGAGCAGGCGCCGGATCGACTGATAAAGCGCCCGCGCATCACCGCCCGGGAAGTCGGCACGCGCCGTGCCGACATCGGGCATGAACAGGGTGTCGCCGACATAAAGCCCGCCGTCGATCAGAAACGCCATGTCTGCCGGCGTATGGCCCGGCACCCAGAGCGCGGTCGCTTCGGTCTCGCCGATCCGGAAGGTCTCGTTGTCGGCAAAGAGGTGGTCGAACTGATGACCGTCGGGCACGAAATCATGCTCGAAATGAAAGAGCTTGCCGAAGGTGTCCTGCACCGTGCGGATGTGCGCACCGATCGCGACCTTCCCGCCGGCCTTGCCTTTGAGGTACTGGGCCGCCGACAGGTGATCGGCATGGGCATGGGTCTCGAGGATCCAGTCGAGGTGCAGATCATGGTCTCGCAGATAGGCGAGCACCCGATCGGCTGAGCCGGTGCTGGTGCGCCCCGAGCGAAAGGCGTAGTCGAGAACCGGGTCGATGACCGCAGCCCGGTGGCTGGCATGGTCCCAGACCACATACGACACGGTGGAGGTGCCCGGATCGAAGAAGGCCTGGCTGGTCGTCTTGCCGCGTGCGCCCGGCATGGCAGAGGCGCTGCTCTGGCCTGACGGGGTCGATGCGCTGGATGCAGTCGTCATGGTGGTCTCCCTCGAGGTGAAATCAGTATATTGATTTATAGTTTATTTGCAAGTATAGTGATCTCTTCTGTTCCGATTCATGCCATCCGATCACATGCCTTCCGAAACACTCGCCACTGCCCGCGATCCGATGCCCGACGCCATGGCGCCTCCGTCCGCCATGGTGCCATCTGCCGGGGCGATTGACGCGCAGCGTCTGCGGCAGGCAGCCAGCCGGGCGGTGGCCGCGCTCAAGCTGCTCGGCAACGAGGACCGCCTTTTGCTTCTGTGTCAGCTGTCGCAGTCGGAGTGCTGTGTGGGCGACCTTGAATCGCTGCTCGGCATCCGCCAGCCCACGCTCTCGCAGCAACTTGCGGTCCTGCGTGCCGAAGGTGTTGTGCAGACCCGCCGCAACGGAAAGAAGATTTTCTATCGCATCGCCGACCCGGCCATTCTGGAGGTCCTGGCGGTGCTCTACCGGCTTTACTGCCCTGAGGACGAGACGCCATGACCATCGACTGGAATGCCTTCACCCCGGTTGCCGCAACCACCGGCGGCCTGCTGATCGGCCTGGCTGCTGCAATTTTCGTGCTGTTCAATGGCCGCATCGCCGGCATCAGCGGCATCCTCGGCGGCCTGCTTCGGCCGGTCGCCGGCGACATCGGCTGGCGCGTCGCTTTCGTCGGCGGCCTGATTGCCGCCCCGCTCGTCTGGCGCCTCTTTGCGACCGTGCCGACCCCGCACATCGACGCCGGTACTGGCGCGCTGGTGCTCGCAGGCCTGCTGGTCGGTGTGGGCACGCGCTATGGCGGCGGCTGCACCAGCGGACACGGCGTGTGCGGCATCTCGCGTCTGTCGCCGCGCTCGCTGGCTGCAACCGCCACATTCATGGCGGCCGGGTTTGTCACGGTTTATGTCCTTCGTCACTGGCTGGCGGCCTGATTCCGGCCTGGTCCGGTCGACAGACGTCGTCATTCAAGGAGTTCCTTCATGCAGAGTCTGATTTCCCTCATTACCGGGCTGATCTTCGGCATCGGCCTGATCGTCTCCGGCATGGCCGATCCCGCCAAGGTGCTCGGCTTTCTCGACCTGACCGGCCTCTGGGACCCGTCCCTTGCCCTGGTCATGGCCGGCGCCATTGGCGTCGGCGCGCTGGCCTTTGCGCTCGCCGGGCGCCGCACCACGTCCTTCATCGGCCTGGACATGAAGCTGCCCAACTCGCGACAGCTCGACCGGCGATTGATGGGCGGCAGCGTGCTGTTCGGTATTGGCTGGGGTATCGCCGGCTTTTGTCCCGGCCCTGGCCTGGTCGCGCTCGGCATGGGTGAGTCCAAGGCGCTGATCTTCGTGCTCGCCATGAACGCTGGCATGGGACTCTTCGAACTGATCGAGCGCCGGCGGCAGGCCAGCCTTCTGCAGTCCGCGCAGTCCGCTCAGTCCACCGTTTCGGCGCGATGACGACGGTCGGCGTCTGGCTGGCCGTCCTCACGACGGTCATCGCGCTGGTCGCTTACGAACTGTCGCTTGCGCTGGCGCAGCGCCGCGATCCGCTGGGCCTTGCGCGCAGTGCCCATGCCACGATGCGCGAGGAGTGGTTCATCGCGGTCTCGCATCAACCCGGCTCCGAGATTTTGGCGGTCCAGACCCTGCGCAACTCGATGATGTCGGCCACCATGATTGCCTCGACCGCAGCGCTCGCCCTGATGGGCACGGCGGCCCTGAGCGTGCCCTCGCTGCATATCGGCCTGCACGGCGCAAACACCGACCCCCTTGCGATCGAGCCGCGAACCGTCCTCGACCTCATGCTGATGATCATGCTCTTCGCATCGCTGCTGTCGTCGGCCATAGCCGTGCGTTACTACAACCACGCCGGCTATATCGGCGCGATGCCGGTGGGCAGCGAGGCGCGCGCCCGCTGGCTCGCGGTCGGTATCCAATATGTTCGCGAGGCTGGCATTCTTTACAGCTGGGGCCTGCGCCATCTGATCCTGGTGGCGCCGATCATCGCCGCAATTGCCTATCCGCTCGCCGGCCCGGTCATGGCGATCATTCTGATCGGCTTCATGCGCCACTTCGACCGGGTCGGTGCACCGGTTCCATTGAACGAATAAGGCTTCAGCCAGCCGCAAGCATGCTGCGACGCGACAAATTCCGCATGTTTGCGCATGATCCCTTTTGACCGGTCCAGTCTGATCGCCTATACTTCGCCGTCTTTGCCGGCCGGCCGTCCGACTGCACGCTCAAAATGTTCATCGCAGTCGGTCTGCAAGTCGCCACAGTCGCGGTTCTCGGTCTCCTGACCGGAGTCGTTTTCGACTGGAACAGCGCCGAAAGTCTGGTGCTTGGCGGCGCGGCAGCAATTATCCCGAACGGCCTGTTCGCGTTGCGACTGGCAGCCAATCGGGGACGAACCGCCGAGTCGTATCCGGTTGTGTTCTTCCTTGGCGAGTTCGCGAAGATCGGCCTGACGGTCGCGCTGATTGCGCTGATCGTCCGATCGTTCGAATCGCTGAACTGGCTGGCGATGCTGATCGGGCTGATCGCTGCATTGCAGGTCCCGCTGTTTGCGCTCCTCTGGGCTCGCGAACCGAAGAAATAAAGCAGCAAGAGCATTTCGACGAACTGAAACACCTCATCGACTGATTCAGCGACAGACTTAGCAGACCATGGCCGACGCCGCGCACGCCCCCACCGCTTCCGAGTACATCGTCCATCACCTGACGCATTTCAATACCTCGGGCCATCCCCAGGAAAAGGTGATCGACTTTTCGCTCGTGAACCTCGACACGGTGTTCTGGGCGGTCTTGATGGGCCTGATCAGCTGCATTCTCATGTACCGCGCCGCCAGATCGGTCACCTCGGGCGTGCCCGGCCGCTTCGTCGGCGCGATCGAATCGGTCGTCGAATTTGTCCACGAGCAGGCGCGATCCATCGTCAAGGGCGATATCACCTATATCGCCCCGCTGGCGCTGGTGTCCTTCGTCTGGATCTTCTTCATGAACGCGATGGACTTCATCCCCCTCGATCTGATTCCCAAGATCTGGGAGCAGATCTATGGCGCAGCCGGTGGCGATCCTCACCATGCCTACATGCGGGTCGTGCCCACCGCCGATCTGAACGCCACGTTGGCGATGTCGCTGGTGGTGCTTGGCGCGTCGATCTATTACGGCATCAAGGTCAAGGGTTCGGGCGGGTTCTTTCACGAACTGGTCTCGGCGCCCTTCGGCTCCGGCGTCCTCCTGGCCCCGGTCAACCTGCTGATGCAACTGATTGAATATCTCGCCAAGACCATTTCGCTCGGCATGCGGCTGTTCGGCAACATGTTCGCCGGCGAGTTGATCTTCATGCTGATCGCCCTGCTCGGCGCGTCGGCCACCTGGTGGGGTTCGGGCCTTCACATCCTCACCGGTCTGGGCTGGGCCATCTTTCACATCCTGATCGTGGCGTTGCAAGCTTTCATCTTCATGATGCTCACGCTGGTCTACATCGGGCAGGCTCACGAACACCACTGACATCGCGCGCGGCCTGCGTTCAAGCGCCGGCCAGACGCAAATCATGTTTCCTTTCACGCTTCAACTTTTTCATATCAACCTCAACCGCTGGACCTCGGTTCAACCTTAAGGAGTCGTCATGACCAACGTAGCTTTCGTCGCGATCGCCGCCGGCCTGATCATCGGGCTGGGTGCTCTGGGTGCCTGTATCGGCATCGGCATGATGGGCGGCAAATACATCGAGGGCGCAGCACGCCAGCCCGAACTCATGGACAAGCTGCAGACCAAGATGTTCCTGCTGGCCGGTCTGATCGACGCCGCCTTCCTGATCGGTGTCGGTATCGCCATGATGTTTGCCTTCGCCAACCCCTTCAAGTGATCCGGGTCAAGCGCATCGCCATGCCCGTCACCGGACTGTCGTACAAGGTCCCCTTCGGAGGAAACCGTTCGTGAACATCAACGCGACGCTTTTCGTCCAGATCGCCGTTTTCCTGGCGCTCTGGTGGTTTACGGCCAAGTACGTGTGGCCGCCGATCGTCAAGGCACTCGACGAACGAAGCAAGAAGATCGCCGATGGTCTGGCTGCAGCCGATAAGGCCAAGTCCGAACTCGCCGCCGCTGAAAAGCGCGTCGAGGCCGAGATCAAACAGGCTCGCGCCAGTGCCGCCGAAGTTCGCGCTTCCGGCGAAAAGCAGGCTGCGCATCTGGTTGAAGAGGCGCGTGCCGAAGCAGCCCGCATCGTCACTGAAGCCCGCAAGGCTGCCGAGGGCGAAGCCGCTCTGGCTGCTCAGCGCGCCAAGGATCAGCTCCGCGAACAGGTCGCGCTGCTGGCAGTCTCGGGTGCCGAACGCATCCTTCGCCGTGAGATCGATACCTCGGCTCACGCGCAGCTGCTGGCCGGCCTCAAAGCCGAGCTTCGCTAGGACGACGCGCTGCCATGGCCGAATCGCTCACCATCGCCCGTCCTTACGCCGAAGCCGCATTCAAGCTGGCACAGGGTCCTCAAGCGCTGGCGCATTGGTCCGATGCGCTGTCGCGGCTGGCCGCAGTCGTTGCCAGTCCGGCGGCTCATGGTCTGCTGGGCAACCCGCGCATCAAGCATGAGCAGGTTGCGCAGCTGGTTTCCGAGGTCGCCGGCGATTTGTCGACCGATCAGCTCGGTTTCCTGCGCTTGCTGGCAGAAAATGAACGGCTGACGGTCCTGCCTGAAATCGTCGGTCACTTCGAACGGCTCAAGAACGATGCCGACGGCGTACTCGATGCCCGCATCGACTCCGCCTATCCGCTGACCGAGCAGCAGTCGGCTGAGGTGGTGGCGACGCTCGAAGGCAAATACGGCCGCAAGGTCAAGGCAACTGTCTCAGTCGACCCCGAACTCATCGGCGGCATCTCGATTCGCATTGGTGATGAGGTGCTCGACACCTCGGTGCGCGGCAAGCTCGCGCAGCTCGCCGATGCGCTGATGAAGTAAGCGCTGAACAAAACTCCACGAGAGAAACGAATGCAGCTCAATCCGGCCGAAATCAGCGAACTGCTGAAGACCAAGATCCAGAACCTCGACGTTGCAGCCGACGCGCGCAACCAGGGGTCTGTCGTGTCCGTCACCGACGGCATCTGCCGCATCCACGGTCTGTCCGATGTGATGCAGGGCGAGATGATCGAATTCCCCGGCAACGTGTTCGGCCTGGCGCTCAATCTCGAGCGCGACTCGGTCGGCGCGGTGGTGCTCGGTGAATACGAGCAGATCTCCGAGGGCGACGTCGTCAAGGCAACCGGCAAGATTCTGTCGGTGCCGGTCGGCCCCGAGCTGATCGGCCGTGTGGTCAATTCGCTCGGTCAGCCGATCGATGGCAAGGGCCCGATCAACGCCAAGATGACCGACATCATCGAGAAGGTCGCGCCTGGCGTGATCGCCCGTAAATCGGTGTCCCAGCCGGTCCAGACCGGTCTGAAGGCCATCGACTCGATGGTCCCGATCGGCCGTGGCCAACGCGAGCTGATCATCGGCGACCGCCAGACCGGCAAGACCGCGGTCGCAGTCGACACCATCATCAACCAGAAGGGCAAGGGCGTCTTCTGCGTCTATGTCGCGATCGGCCAGAAAGCCTCCACCGTGGCCAACGTCGTGCGCAAGCTCGAGGAAACCGGCGCGATGGCCTACACCATCGTCGTGGCCTCGACCGCGTCCGAATCGGCGGCCATGCAGTTCATCGCCGCCTACTCGGGCTGCACGATGGGCGAATACTTCCGTGATCGCGGCGAAGACGCCCTCATCATCTATGACGACCTGACCAAGCAGGCGGTTGCCTACCGTCAGGTCTCGCTGCTGCTGCGCCGCCCGCCGGGTCGCGAAGCTTATCCAGGCGACGTCTTCTACCTCCACTCGCGTCTGCTCGAGCGGGCTGCCCGCGTCAACGAGGAATACGTCGAGAAGTTCACCAATGGTGAAATCAAAGGCAAGACTGGCTCGCTGACCGCGCTGCCGATCATTGAGACCCAGGCAGGCGACGTGTCGGCCTTCGTGCCCACCAACGTCATCTCGATTACCGACGGTCAGATCTTCCTTGAGACCGACCTCTTCAACGCCGGTATCCGTCCCGCCATTAACGCCGGTATCTCGGTGTCGCGAGTCGGTGGCGCTGCACAGACCAAGGTCATCAAGAAGCTGTCGGGCGGTATCCGGACCGACCTCGCGCAATATCGTGAGCTCGCTGCGTTTGCGCAGTTCGCCTCCGACCTCGACGACGCAACGCGTCGTCAGCTCGAGCGCGGCCGCCGCACCGTCGAAATCCTGAAGCAGCCTCAGTATCAGCCGCTGCAGGTCTGGCAGCTCGCGGTGTCCCTCTTTGCGGTTACCCGCGGCTACCTCGATGAGCTGCCGGTCGACAAAGTGCTGCCCTTCGAGACCGCGCTGCACGACCACATGAAGACCCAGCACGCTGCATGGGTCGACCGTGTCGAGGCCTCCAAGGACTTGTCGAAAGAAGACGAAGACGCGCTCAAAGGCGTGGTCGAGTCATTCCTCAAGACCGGCGCATTCTGACCGCCCTCCCGCGCAAGCGACCACCGCAGACGAAGGCATAGGCCGCCATGGCTGGCTCCAGAGAAATCCGCAACAAGATCAAGAGCGTGCAAAACACGCGCAAGATCACCAAGGCGATGGAAATGGTCGCCGCGTCCAAAATGCGCAAGGCGCAGGAGCGGATGCGACGGTCGCGCCCCTACGGCGACAAGGTACGCAATATCGCTGCCCACCTGGCCAACGCCAATCCCGAATACCGGCATCCGTTTCTGGTCCGCCGCGAAACCGTCAAGGCGGCCGGCCTGGTGCTGGTCACCACCGACAAGGGACTGTGCGGCGGCCTGAACACCAACATCCTTCGTCTGACCGTTCAGCGTCTGCGCGAGCTCGAGAAATCGGGCGCCAAGGTGCAGGTCACTGCCATCGGCAACAAGGGTCTGGGCTTCATGCAGCGAATCGGCGCCAAGGTGGTGTCGCAGGCGGTTCATCTCGGCGATGCGCCGCATCTCGACAAGCTCATCGGCCCGATCAAGCTCCAGCTCGATGCCTATGCTGCCGGCGAAATCGATGCGGTCTACATTGCCTTTACCCGCTTCATCAACACGATGAAGCAGGAATCGGTGATCGAGCAGCTGTTGCCCCTCGATGCCAAGCATCTCGAAGAAACCAGCCGCGACTATTCATGGGACTACATCTACGAGCCTGATGCTCAGGCCGTTCTTGATGACCTCCTGCTGCGTTATGTCGAAGCGCTGGTCTATCAGGCGGTGGCCGAGAACATGGCCTCCGAGCAGTCGGCACGCATGGTGGCCATGAAGTCGGCCTCCGACAATGCCAAGAAAGTCATCGGCGAACTGCAGCTGTCCTATAACAAGGCGCGGCAGGCGGCAATTACCAAAGAACTCAGCGAGATCGTCAGTGGAGCGGCCGCCGTCTAGGCGGGCGCGACACCGACGATCCAAATCCGAACCCAATTTAAGCGAATCAACGAGGTCCCGACATGCAGCAAGGCCATATCGTTCAGTGCATCGGCGCGGTGGTTGACATCCAGTTCCCGCGCGACTCGATGCCCCGAGTCTATGACGCGCTGGTGCTCGAAGACGCCGGCACCAGTCTGGCCGAGGTCGGCCTGACCTTCGAGGTGCAGCAGCAGCTCGGCGACGGCGTCGTGCGCACCATCGCACTTGGTTCGTCCGACGGCCTGCGTCGCGGCATGCCAGTGACCAATACCGGCAAAGGCATCGAAGTGCCTGTGGGTGAAGCCACCCTCGGGCGCATCATGGACGTGCTGGGTCGTCCGATTGACGAAGCCGGTCCGATCAAGACCGACGAGCGCCGCGCAATCCACCAGTCCGCGCCCAAGTTTGCAGACCTCTCGCCTTCGGTCGAGCTTCTGCCAACCGGCATCAAGGTGATCGACCTGGTCTGCCCGTTTGCCAAGGGCGGCAAGATCGGCCTGTTCGGCGGCGCCGGTGTCGGCAAGACCGTGAACATGATGGAGCTGATCAACAACATCGCGAAGCAGTACTCGGGCTACTCGGTGTTTGCCGGCGTGGGCGAGCGCACACGCGAGGGCAACGACTTCTATCACGAGATGGACGAGTCCAACGTTCTTGACAAGGTCGCGATGGTGTTCGGCCAGATGAACGAGCCCCCGGGCAACCGTCTGCGCGTGGCACTCACCGGTCTGACCATGGCCGAGCGCTTCCGCGACGAAGGCAAAGACATTCTCTTCTTCGTCGACAACATCTACCGCTACACGCTCGCCGGTACCGAGGTCTCCGCGCTGCTCGGC
>Ga0164292_10002620_pt1 | contig 14705 bp, 8 predicted proteins | sample GEODES117metaG_FD_111486 | JGI IMG/M metagenome (GOLD analysis project Ga0164292, IMG submission 111486) | Eutrophic lake water microbial communities from Lake Mendota, Wisconsin, USA - GEODES117 metaG | ecosystem: Environmental > Aquatic > Freshwater > Lake | place: USA: Lake Mendota, Wisconsin... | reverse complement strand
GGTGCGAACCGTGAGCGTGCCACCTTCCGGCATCGCATCGATGGCGTTCTGCACGAGGTTCAGGAGCGCCTCGCGAATCTCACCGGGAATCCCGCGCGTGATCGCGCCCTCGGCGAGCATGCGCACGATGCTCACCTCGCGGCTTTCGCTCGAGCGTTGCAGACGCATGGGCTCCGTGAGGTCGACTATCTCGTCGGCGAGTACCGACAGATCGACCTCGACGTCGCCCCCCGGATGCACCGGTTCCTGCCGGATGAAGCGTCCCACGCGACTGGCCGTAGCGGCGCCGATTTCGGCCGCCTTTTCGATGCGGGCCGCATAGTCGCGCACCGCATCGGGCGATTCAGCATGGTGCCGCAGCAGATACGCCGCGGCCATGATGGGGTTGAGCGCATTGTTCACGTCGTGCATCACCCCGGCCGCGAGCTGCCCCACCGCGGACAGACGACGTTCGCGCACCTGCTCCTCCTGGAGCGCCACGAGTGCCCGCGAGCGCTCCTCCACCAGCCGTTCGAGGTCCTGCTCATCCTGTGAAACCTGAGCCCTGAGCGCCCGCTGTTCGCCCTCACGTTCGCGCAGCGTGCGCTGGAGGGACTCGCGATCAGTCACATCGCGGTCGAGCAACAGGGCCCCGACGATCTTGCCTTCGCGGCTGTGCATGGGCGTGGCGTACGCCTCGATGACCCGGCGGCCGCCGTGTCGCCGGACCTCGAGCAGCTGCTGGCGCACCGTCTGGCCAGAGAGCGCGCGCATCCCCGGGGTATCGAGAAACGACAGCGGCCGATTGTTGGCGACGTCATGCGGGGCATCGAGCTCCCACAGCATGCGCACCGTGGCCGGCTGGCGGTCACCATGTTCGCGGAGGGCGTTCTCGTTCACCCGCTGGAGGCGCCCGGTGACGTCGGCCACCCGCACCGACGACGGGGAGAGGTCGAAGATGGCTTGCCGTTCACGTTCGGCGCGCACCGCGGTGGCGCGCTCCTGTTCGCGCACCGTTACATCAACGGCAGAAACGAGCAGCATGTCCAGATCGAACACCGTCACGCGCGCGTCGACGATGCGTCCCTCGCGTCCATAGGGGAGCATCAGCGTATCGGGCTGTTGCCCGGCGATGGCGAAGCGCAACGCCTCGAGGAGCAACGGACCGAACGGATGGAGCATCACGTTCCAATGTTGCGCCGCGAGCGGGGCCACCGGATCGACGACGAACATGGAGCGGGCGCTCGCGTTCACGGCCACCGCGAACCCGTCGTTTCGAAAAAGAGCGGCCGCCGAAGGCAACGCCTCGAGCAGGGCGGTGAGCCGTGCTCGCTCTCGCGGAGCAAGCTCCGGAACGGGTTCTGCTGGTGCGGTCGGTTGGGTCATCACATTCCCGGAGGCGCGATCCGACGTCCGCGGCGCCATCGCCACTGACCCCTTGCGGATCGCGCAGCCCGCGCGGGCGGCAGATGCTACCCTGCAGCCCCAGCGTCAATTGTAGCGTCCCTCATCCCCACCGGCAAACCGGACACCGCGAGAGCGGTTCCTTCTGTAGCTTTCTGCCATGTCTCAGTTCAAGAGTACTCTCGTGCGGGTGCTGCTCATCCAAGCGGTGACGCTGGCCCTGCTGTGGCTCCTGCAGTCGCGCTACACCGCCTGAGGCCAGCGCCCATGCATTGGATCAACTGGGTGGTGGTGGTCGTGTATCTGGTCGTGGTCGTGGGTGACAGCCTACGCCGCACACGCGGCACCAAGAACCTCGAGGGGTTCTTCCTCGCGGGCCGTCGACTACCGTGGTGGGCCGTGGGGCTGAGCGTGATGGCCACGCAGCTGTCGGCCATCACGCTCATTGGCACCACCGGACAGGGGTCCATCAGCGGCCTCCGTTTCGTACAGTTCTACTTCGGCCTCCCCATCGCGATGGTGCTGCTGGGGGTCACCCTCGTGCCGTTCCTGCACGGCGCCAAGGTATACACCGCCTACGAGTATCTCGAGCGGCGCTTCGATGCGAAGACCCGATCGCTCACGAGCCTGCTCTTTCTGCTGTCACGCGGTATGTCCGCGGGCACCATCATCGCCGCGCCGAGCGTGGTGCTGAGCGCCGTGTTCGGATGGGACCTCGTGTACTGCGTATTGCTGATGGGCATCCCCACGGTGCTCTATACGGCCATCGGTGGGGTGGAAGCGGTGGCGTGGGCCGACGTAAAACAAATGGCGGTGGTGCTCGGCTCGCTGGTGGCGATCATCGTGCTGCTGACCATCAAGCTCCCTGTGCCGGTTGACGAAGCGTTCCGTATTGCCGGCAGCACGGGGCGCATGCGGGTGTTCGATTTCTCGTTTTCGCTCACGGAGACGTACACGTTCTGGTCGGGGATCATCGGCGGCACGTTCCTCATGCTGAGCTACTTCGGCACCGACCAGAGCCAGGTGCAGCGGTATCTCGCCGCGCGCACGGTCGAGGAGGCGCGCACCTCGCTGCTCATGAGCGCGTACTGGAAGATCCCGCTGCAAGCGATGATCCTCATCATCGGCGTGCTGGTGTTCCTGTTCTTCACGTTCAATCGCGCGCCGATGCTGTACAACCCGCGTCACGATCGGGCGCTGCGCGAGAAGGCCCCCGCGCAATACGCCGAGCTCGAGTCGCGCTATACGGCCGCACTCTCGGCCCGTGAGCAGGCCGCCCGCGAAGCAGCTCAGGTGAAAGGCTCCGCCCCGCTGCAGGCCTTTGCCGAGCAGAACGCCCGCGTGGACAGCGTGCGCACCGAAGCCCTCGCCGCGGTCACCACGGCGACGGGCGAGAACTCGCGCGACGTGAACTTCATCGTGCCGCGGCTCGTGCTGGAGCACATGCCGCTGGGCTTCGCGGGGCTGTTCCTGGCCGCGGTGATCGGTGCGGCGATGTCGGCGATTGCCGCCGAACTCAACTCGCTGGCCACGGCCTCCACGGTGGACTTCTACCGCCGCTGGTACAAGCCGGACGGCACCGACGCCGAGCTCCTGAAGGCCGGCCGTGTGGCCACGGTCCTATGGGGCGTGTTCGCGTGCGGGGTGGCCGTGAAGGCCGCGACGCTCGGCTCGCTCATCGAAGTGGTGAACCGCTTCGGCTCGTTCTTCTACGGCTCCATCCTCGGCGTGTTCCTGCTGGCGATGATCAAGCGTTCGAACGCCCTTGGCGCCTTCGTCGGATTGATCGCCGGCATGAGCGCGGTAGCCGCGGTGTCATTCGGGGCGCCGCAAGTGAGCTTCCTGTGGCACAACGTGATCGGGGCGGTAGTGGTGCTGGTGGTGGGGATGGCGCTCTCGTTTGGCGGGAAGAGGGAGAGGGCGGCGGCGTAGGGGCGTCGTACTACGCTGGGCGTTGTACTACGCGCGATCGACGACGCGTTGGCGACTACGCGTTGGCACCTACGCGCTGGAACGGACGCGTTGGCAATGACGCGGGGGGCGCGGGCGACGACGCTGGCAACAACGCACCAACGCAGGCACCTACGCATGAACAACGCGGGCACCAACGCGGGCACCAACGCGGGGCGACCGAGGCGAAGCCAGGTCGCCCCACGTTTTTGCCCGCGTCGTCGCCTGCGCTCCCTGCGTTCGTGCCAACGCGTTTTTTCCAACGCGTCAGTTCCAACGCGTAGGCGCCAACGCGTCGTCGATCGCGCGTAGTCCCGCGTAGGGGACGCCGAAAAGACGCCGGAAGAACGCGGGAGCGACGCCCCTACATCTTCGGCTGCACCACTGTCTGCCCCGCCACGAGGTTGGCGAGGAGGCGGGCCGCTCCCGGCACCCCCGCCGGCAGCTGCCGGAAGAGCGCCAGCGTCACGTATACGTACCGCCCCTTGCCCACGGGCGCCGTGAGCAGCGCCCCGTCATTCGCCGGCTCGTCGGGATCGTTCATGCGCAGCAACGACGTGTATCGCTTGTCGATCACGCTCGGCATGTACGTGGCGCGTTCCTGCGCCCAGTCGGCCCAGTCGGCGGCACCGATGCGGTTGGGGCTCGTGAGCAGCGGATTGGTCGGCTGCAGCACGGTCACCGGCGCTTCCTCCAGCGTCACGCGCGCCGCACGCGGCGCCCACTGCAGCGGATAGGGCGTCACGCCAGGGAACGCGTTCATGTTCTGCGCGCCGTACTGCACCACGAGGGTGCCGCCGCGATTTGCGTAGTCGAGCAGGCGCGCGTTGTTCTTCACCAGCGTTTCGCTGGTCTCGTACGCGCGCGGCCCCACCACGATGCTGGTGAACCGCGACAGGTCGGTGCTGCCCAGCATCGCGGGCTCCAGCTTCTCCACGGCGATGTCGAGCTGCTCGAGCGCCTTGATGCCGGCGTCACCCACGCCCTCGATGTATCCCACACGGGCGCGCGGCGGCAGCTTCACGTTCACCGCGGACAGATACATGCCGGACGCACCGTACAGCCGCATGGGCGTGATGTGATCGTACGTCACCAGATACGGGCCGCTGGTGCTCATCGTGCCCTCGTGCAGCGCCATCGCCCCCAACTCGTGGCGCCCTTCCTTCAGCATGCCCCGCACGCGGAACATCACGATGGTGCTGCCCTGCGCGCCAAGCGTGCGCTCGCGTTCCACCGAATCGGCCTTGAGGCCGTCGGGGAGCAGGATCTTCACCGCCACCGTGGCGTCGTGCGGGTAGGCACTCGTGATGCGCACCGGGATCATGCGCTCCACCGGCACCCCGGCGCGGATGTACTCCAGGCTGCTGCCGAGATTCACTGAAATGCCAGGCACCGCACTCACGGGAATCTGCAGATCGCCCTTCACCGGATCGGCAAACCGGTATACCACCGGCGTCGTGATCGTCACCGCTTCGCCGGCGATCTGCACGAACGCCTGCACCACCGTGGACAGCTTCTCCTGCTGGGCGAATTCGTCGCGTGAATCGACCGGCTGCTGGAACCAGTCCTGCTGCTTGCGCCCCTTGGCACGCCACCAGGGCGAGTTGCTCGCAAACGCTACCGCCCAGCGCTGCAACACCTGCGCACTGTCCGGCGCGATGGTCACGTCGCCCGTCTCGGTGCCGCGCAAACCGATCCCCGCCACCCCGGCATTACGCAGGAAGATCGGGGTACGGCCGCGGTTGAACACGGTGATGGTGAGCGGCAGCGTGTCGTTTACCTCCACCTTCACCGGCTCGCGCACCGGGAAGGTGCCGCGCGGCGCCGTGGCTTCGACCACCACGCCCGCCGCCAACACCAGCGCCTGCTCCGTACGTGCAACCGTGGTGGCGAGTGCGTCCCACAGGGCCGGATCCGCCTCGTCCTTCGCACGGCGCGCGTTGGGGCTGCTGCCACCGGTCAAACCGTCGTTCACGTACACGAAGGGGCCGCTGCCGAGGGCGTTGCGCACGCGACGGAACTGCGCAAGCACGCGGGCCAGCGGCGTCACAATCCCCGACGGGTCCTGCGCACGATACTCCGCGCGCACCTGCGCGACACCCTGCAGCGCCGAATCGAGGACCGGCTGCGCCGCGGCCGGCATGGCCGCGCGCATCGTGGTCCACGTGGTGTCGATGCCGTCGAACAGCGACCGCTCCGCGCGGGCATCGGCCGGCCCGGTGCGCGTGGCTTCACGCGCGAGATAACCCCACACCACACCCTTGCGCTGCAGCATCCCGAAGCCCTGGCTTTTGTGCTGCGAACGGCTCTCGGCCGAGATCTCGTAGTAACTGCGCCCCAGCAGCGCGTCGTACTCGCCGGTATTCACGCGCAGCGTGGCGCTGTCGGGCACCTGACGCGCACTCCGGTAGAACTTCTGCGGCGTCCACGGCACACCGAAGTGGCGCACCGGAAACCGCACGGTATCCGCCGCCAGCTCGTACGCCTCACGCGCCAGCAGGCCGCTCACCTGGTGATGCCCGTGCCCGTCGCGGGGCGTACCGCTGAAGAACCCGATCATCACGTGAGGGCGGAACGCGCGCACCACGCGGACCACGTCACCAAGAATGCTGTCTTTCGGCCAGTGCTTGTACGTCTCCTCGGCGTTCTTGCTGAAGCCGAAGTCGAAGGCGCGCGTGAAATACTGCCGGCCGCCGTCCACACGGCGCGCCGCGAGCAGTTCCTGCGTGCGAATCGCGCCCAGCGCTTCGCCCAATTCATTGCCGATGAGATTTTGCCCGCCGTCGCCGCGCGTGAGCGACAGGTACGCGGTCTCCACATGGCGACCGCGAGCGAGCCACGCGATGATGGGCGTGTCCTCGTCGTCGGGGTGCGCCGCCACCGTGAGCACGCGCGCGGTGGTACCGATGCCCGCGAGCGTAGAGCCCAGTGCCGCAGCGCCACGCTCGGGGGCGACCTGCGCGGCCATCGGCATGGCACGAACGACGAGCGCCGCGGCGATGGCCGCGGCGCTGATCGCTCGCTTCGAAGGGGAAGCGAAAGCAGACATGGGTCTCAGTGGGTGGCCGTCATGACAGGGCGCCCTTCCAGCACCTCGCCGGTATCCATCACCATCGCCACGATGCGCGCCTGCTCGGCCTGATGCGCATCGGCGAAGCCTTCGGCGGGGCTCGCCCGCTCGGGGCGCCCCACGTAGCGCACGCCCACCGCCGCGCCGGCACTCGCGCGGAGCCGCGGCTGCACATACGTCCACGCGCCCTGATTCTTCGGCTCTTCCTGCGCCCACACCACCTGCTCCACGGCGGGATACGTATCCATCACGCGCTGGATCTCCTCATGCGGCCACGGATACAGCTCTTCCACGCGTACCAGCGCCACCTGCGGATTGCGCGACGGGGCGAGTGCCATGTCGTAGTACAGCTTGCCCGTGCAGAACACGATGCGGCGCACCTCGTCGCGGTGCTGCGACGCGATGGGATCGTCGATCACGCTCTGGAAGCGACCGTGCACGAGGTCATCGAGCTTCGACGCCGCCTGCGGCAGGCGCAGCAGCGACTTGGGCTGCATGCAGATGAGCGGACGACGCTGCGCGCGCAGCGCCTGACGACGCAGCAGGTGGAAGTACTGCGCCGGCGTGCTGCAGTAGGCCACCGTCATGTTCCCCTCAGCGCACAACTGCAGGAAACGCTCGAGACGTGCGCTCGAGTGCTCCGGCCCCTGCCCTTCATAGCCGTGCGGCAGCAGCATCACGAGCCCGCTGTCCTGCCCCCACTTGGCGCGGTCGGCCACGATGAACTGGTCGATGATGGGCTGCGCCACGTTCACGAAGTCACCGAACTGCGCTTCCCACAGCGTGAGCGTATCGGTCGCGATGACACTGTAGCCGTATTCGAAGGCCAGCACCGCGGTTTCGGAGAGCGCCGAGTTGTACACCTCGAACGTCCCCTTCGCCCCCGGCAGATTGGCCAGCGGCGCATACTTGCGCCCGGTATTCACATCGTTGAGTACGGAGTGCCGATGCGAGAACGTGCCGCGTTCGGCGTCCTGCCCCGTGATGCGCACGGACATGCCATCGATGAGCAGCGAACCGAAGGCCAATGCCTCGGCGTGGCCCCACTCGATGCCACCCTGCTCGCCCATGGTCTCCCGACGGCGCTCGAGCTGCTTGGCGAGACGCGGGTTCGCTGCGAAGTCGGCGGGCCACTGCAGCAGCGACTCGTTCACGAAGTGCAAGCGCTCCGGCGGCAGACCCGTCTGCACCTGACGCGGCGCGGCAGCGGCCGTGTCGACCGGCCAGGGCGCGTGCTTCTCGCTACCCAGCAGCGACTGCTTGAAGCGCGCATGGATGTCAGCGTAGCGCTGCGCCACGTCCTTCTCCACCTGTGCCGCTTCGTCGGCTGTCATCACGCCTTCACTCACCAGACGACTCGCCCACACCTGCGGCACCGTGGGGTGCTTGCGGATCGCGGCCGTGCGGGTGGGCTGGGTGTACATCGGCTCATCACCCTCGTTGTGGCCGTGACGACGATAGCCCACGAGGTCGATGAGGACGTCCTTCTTGAACGTCGCACGGTACGCACACGCGAGCCGCATGGCGATCACGCACGCTTCCGCATCGTCGGCGTTCACATGGAAAATCGGAATCTCGAACCCCTTCGCGAGATCCGACGAGTAGTACGTGGAGCGCGCATCCGACGGATCGGTGGTGAATCCCACCTGGTTGTTCACGATGATGTGAATCGTGCCACCGGTGCGGTACGCGTTGAGGTGCGAGATGTTCAGCGTCTCGGCCACGATGCCTTCGCCCGGGAACGCCGCATCGCCGTGAATGGCCACCGGCACCACCGCGTGCTCGTTGCGGTGCCCCGGCTGGCCGGGCTCGCGCTGCAACGCGCGCACCACACCTTCGATCACGGGGTTCACCACTTCGAGGTGCGACGGGTTGGGCATGAGGCGCAACTTCACCTCGCGTCCCTCCACCGTGCGCGCGCCGTTGTACCCCATGTGGTACTTCACGTCGCCGGTGGCGTTCTCGTCGGCGGCATCATGATGGCCTTCGAACTCGGCGAACAGCGCCTCGTACGGCTTGCCCATCACGTTGGTGAGTACGTTCAGGCGACCGCGGTGCGCCATGCCGATCACCACTTCGTTGGCGCCTTCGCGCCCGAGGGCATCGATCATCGCGTCGAGCATGGGGACGAGCGTATCCGTGCCTTCCACGGAGAAGCGCTTGTACCCCTGGTACGCGCGTCCGAGGAAGCGCTCGAGCCCGTCCACCTCGTTGAGGCGCGTGAGCACCTGCTTCTTTTCGTCGGCCGAGAGCGGACGCGTGATGACACCATCGCGGAACGCCTTCCGGAACCAGTCGCGCTCTTCGTACACCTCGAGGTGCCAGACTTCGTAGCCGATGCGCCCGGAGTACACGCTGCGTTTGCGCGCGATGACGTCCTTGGCGGTGGCGTAGCGATCGTCGCCCAGCGCAGCGCCCGGAATGGCTTCGAGGTCGGCGTCGGTGAGGCCGTGGAATTCGGGGCGCAGTTCGTCGGCACCGGGCGGCGGCGTGCCGAGCGGGTCGAGCTGCACCGCGTAATGGCCAAACATGCGAATGGCCTGCTGCAGTGAGGCGGCCGCGGCCACTTTGGCGAGCAACGCGGTGTCCGCGGGACCGGAAGCGGCGGGAACCGTCGCGCTCGAGCCGGAGGTGCCGAACAGCGACTCGGCAATGCGGAAATACTGACGCCACGTCTCGTCGACGCTGGCCGGATCGCGACGGTACCGCTCGAACTGCTCGGCGAAGATGCCGTCGTTGAAAACGCTCGTAATGGCTGACATAACCACGAAATCTAGTAGGACACCGAGGCCAAATCTGTGGCGGTCTCCTCCAAAACCACGAAAGCCGGTTACCGCCGAGTTACGACGACTGCGGGAGCACGAGCGTGAAGATCGAGCCCTCCCCTGGACGGGAGACAAGCTCGATGCGCCCCCCGAGCAGCGTGGCGAGGCGGCGGGCGATGTAGAGGCCGAGGCCCGTGCCGCGGGCTCGGCGCAGCGCCGAATCCTCGAGCTGGGAGAAGGGGCGGAAGAGACGCTGCATGTCGGTGGCCGCAATGCCCACCCCGGTATCCCGGACCGCGAAGCGCACGGTGGGCGAGCCGTCGGGGCCGGGAGATCCGCGCGATACCCGCACCGTCACGCCGCCGACCTCGGTGAACTTGATGGCGTTCTGGCAGAGGTTGAGGAGGATCTGCCGTACCCGCGCCTCGTCGGTGGTGAGCACCGGCAGTCCCGGCTCGAGATCGAGCATGAACTCGATCCCCTTCTCGCGGGCAAGCGGTTCGAGGAAGGGGTGCAGCGAGTCCAGGAACTCGTCGAGCCGAACAGGTGCCGTGCGGGCGGTCAGGCGGTCGGCTTCGAGGGAGGCATACGTGAGGATGTCCTCGATGAGGCTGCCGAGATGCCGCCCCACCGTGCGCAGGCGCACGAGGACGTCCCGCTGCTCGTCGGTCAGCGGCCCCAGGATCTCGTCTTCCAGGAGTTCGCCGTAGCCCTCGAGCGCCGTGAGAGGGGTGCGAAGCTCGTGCGAGAGGGTGGCCAGTAAGCTGGTCTTCGCGGCGTCGGCGCTGCGGGCCTCCTCGAGCAGCTGGGCCTTCCAGAGGGCCAGGGCCGCCAGGTCGGCCATGACGCCCAGCCGTTCCTCGTCGACGTCGTCGAACAGCGGATGACCGGCCTCCCGCGTGATGGCGAGCACGCCGTACAGCTGCTGGTTGGCGAGCAGGGGGAGCAGCAGGATGGGGCCGATGCCCAGCGTGTGAAGCAGCTGGGCAAAGAACGGCGAGCTTTCCAGTGGGTTGGCAATGGAGAGCGTGCGCTGCTCACGGGCGACCCGTCCGGTGAAGGTCCCTTCGAGGGGAAAGGTGAGATCGAGCAGGGTGGCCGCCCGTCCAGCAACGGCAACATATACGCCATTATCACCGCTTAATTGCGCCACAGCAGCGCCATTTGCACGTCCTCGGACCATACTGCGCTGGCAAAGCCGTTCGAGCACCTTCTGCGAGTCCGTCTCGCCCGCCAGCACCCGGGCCACCTGTCGCAGGGTCCCCAGCTCCTCCGTCTTGCGGTAATCGGAGTAGAGCAGGTCCTGATTACTGGCCGGGAAGTCGGCCGGATCGATGGCCGGGTGCGAGCCGGTGGTGCGCGATGGCGGCTGGGGCGCGTGCATACGGGAACAGTGCACCGCCCCGCGCGCCTTGGGGAGCCATGGCGAACACACGCAAGAAGACCGGCAAGCAGCCGGGGGCCGTGAACGGGCACCCCGACAAGACGTGCGCGCGCTGCGGCCGCCCGTTCAGCTGGCGCAAGAAATGGGAGCGCGACTGGGAGAGCGTGCGCTATTGCAGCGACAAATGCCGCATGGGGAAGTCGGCGGGCTGACCGAACCGGCCGCCGCCGCACCGGCTACGAGCGCGGCCCCCACTCCTTCCCGAGGGTCGTCATCAGCTCCGTCATCAGCGCGATGCCATCCCACAGGTTGCCGATGCGCAGGTTCTCGTTGGGTGCGTGCTGACTGTTGTCGGCGTTCACGGTGGGCACGGTGATCACCGTGGCGCCCAGCTGCTCCACGAAATGAAAGAGCGGCAATGAACCACCAAGAATGGGCAGCGTGAATGGCTCGCGGCCGTAGCTCCGGGCCATCACCCGCTTCACAGCCTGTACGCTGGCCGTGCTACTCGGGACGCGAACAGCCGTGTAGCCGCTGTCGTAGGTGACGTACGCCAGGCGCCCGCGATCGGCGCTCTTCGTGGCGGCGTTGGGGTCACGCACGATGGTGTAGCCCTGCTGCGCGAGATGCGCCTCCAGCAGGCGACGGATACGCGCCGGCTGCTGATCGGGGACGAGACGGAAGTCGATGCTGACGCTGGCGCTCGTTGGCACCGCGTTGCTGGCCCCGCTGCCCACGTTGCCGGCGCGGATGCCGCGGAGGTTGAGCGCGGGCTGCATGATGCGCTCGCCGAGGGCGGCGTTGTCCGCCTCGGTGCGCGAGAGCCCGAGCGAGGTGCGCACGCTGTCGTCGGTGGTGCTGAGCGCGCGCGCGAGTGACGTGTCCTCGTCGCTGACGGCCGGCACATCGGTGTAGAAGCCGGGGATGAGCACGCGGCCATCACGATCGCGCAGGCTCGCCACGAAGTGCGCCGCCGATACGGCAGGGTTGGGTGCCCAGTTGCCGTAGTGGCCACTGTGCAGGGCGCGGTTCGCTCCATAGAAGGTCACCTCGGCCCCCATCACCCCGCGCACGCCCAGCACGATTTGTGGCGCCCCACTCACGTGCACGAGACCGTCGAAGAACAGCCACGCGTCCGCCGCGAGCTTGTCCTTGTTGGTACGCAAAATCTCGGCGAGGTGATTGGAGCCGGCCTCCTCCTCACCCTCGAGGAAGAACTTCACGTTCACGCTCCGCTGCTTGCCGAGTGCCTTCATGGCATCGAGCGCGGCAAGCATGGCCACGATGGGGCCCTTGTCGTCGCTGGCCGAGCGCGCGCGGATGCGCACCTCGGGATCGACCGTATCCCCCGGCGCCGGCAGCGGCACATCGTCGGTGGGCGCGCTGTTGCGATAGCGGTTCAGCTTGGGGGTGAACGGATCGTGATCCCATCCGCCACCGGCCACGGGCTGTCCATCGAAATGCGCGTAGAACACCACCGTGCGCGTGGCGCCGGGCGCCTTGAGCTCGCCGAGCAGCGCCGGGCTGCCGCCACTCGCGGCACGCAGCGGTACGAGCGGGACGCCGCGCTTCGCGAACGCCTGGGTGAGGAACGCGACGTTCTTCGCGATGTCCGCCGGATTGCTCGCCACATTGGGAATGGCGAACAGCGCAAACGCTTCGTCGAGGATTTCGCGTTCGTGCTGCTTGCGCCACGCATCCACCTGCTGGCGGAGGGGCTGGGCAGTGGCGATGGCGGGCGCCGCGAGGGTCGCGAGGGTCAGAGCAGTGAAGAGTCTACGCATGCCTCTCACGCTACCGGGGCTCTCGCTTGTCGGCTAGTGCGGTGGTACTGCTTTCGCGGAGGCGCGGAGGGGGCGGAGGCCGTCCCCCTCACATCTCACATCTCAAAACTCGTACGCCGCCGTGAGGAACACCGCGCGAGCCGGCAGGATGAAGTAGCGCACCCGCCCGCTGCCGCTCACGGCACCGCTCCCGAACTTGCGCGTGTCGCCAAGGTTCTGGCCGCGCAGCGTGAAGCTGGTGCGGCCGAGCGAGAGGCGCGCCGTGGCGTCCACCGTGTAGTAGTCGGGAAGTACACGGTCAGGGCTGCTGGTATTGTCGAGGAAAGCGCGGCTCTGATAGCGGCCCTCCACACTGACCCAGAGGCGCTGCACCGGCGTGACCTCCACGCGGTGCGCGCTGGTAAAGCGCGGCGTGAGCAGCGGCTCCACGTTGCGCCGCACCACCGGCGTGCCACGTGAGCTGTCCGTGAACTGCTTGATGCGGTTGGTGCTCCAGTTGGCGTTACCCGCGAGCACCACGCGCTCGATGCCGCGATACGTCCAATCGAGTTCGAGGCCGCGGCGATAGCTGCTCCCCACGTTGCGACGCAGGATCGACCCGCTGGCCGTGGGGGCCCCAATGCGCGCGATGTCGTTGCGGAAATCCATGCTGTACACGTTGGCCGAGAGGTCGAACGTGCGCTTGGTGATGTTCACCCCCGCTTCGAAGTCGCGCAGCTGCTCGGGCTTCACCCGCGTGAAATCCCCATAGGCCGCCACGTTGTCGGCGTTGAGATCATCGTCGCCGGCAAAGAGATCATTGCGCGCGGGCTCACGACTGGTGGCGCCATAGCTGGTGAACGCCGATACGCCCTTGCCCAGCGCGTACGTCACACCAGCTTTGGGATTGAAGAACGCCCAGTCGATGCTGCGTTCGCTGATGTTGGCGTTGGCCGACGGTTCGTAGCGGAACCGTGTCCAGCGCCCCTGCACATCGCCGAACCATGTAGCCTTGCCCTTCGCGTACGACGCCTTCACGAAGCCGCTGGCATCCTGCTTGTGCCCCGTGTTGTCGTACAGTTCGGTGCTGGGCTGGAAGTAGCCGCGGTGTGCGCGCTGATAGGTGTTGGCGTTGACGCCGGTGTTGATGGCCAGCGCACCCTTCTCCACGTTGTACACGCTCGTCACCCCGTACCACGTGTGCGCGAGGTTGAAGCGGTACCGGTCGGGCAGCTCGAAGTAGTCGTAATTGCCGCTGGCCGAGTTGCGGTACAGGGTGGTGTTGAGCGACCCGCCGTTGGCGAGGGAACGTGACCACGCAAGCGACACCATCTGCTGACCGAACTTGTCACGCTCATTGGGGGCCAGCGGGTTGAAGCGCCAGTTCTGCTGCAACTGCGCGAGCGTGGCGCCCGTGTAGCTGAGCGTATCGTACAGCTGCCCCACGAGCGCCGTGAGCTTCACGACGTCCCGTTTCCCGAACCATCCGGCGCCCAGGAACCCGGTGCGCCCCGCCACGCCACTGTGATCACGGTAGCCGTTGGTGCGCAGCGCACTCACGCGACCATACGCCGCGAACCCGTTCTGCAATCCACTGTTGAAGCCGGCCGTCACGCGCTGCGCGCCGAAGCTGCCGACCTGCACCTGCACGTCACCGCCGGCGTCGGGGCGCGCGACGGGCATGGTCTCGAAGTTGATGGACCCGGCATAGCTGGCCGTCCCCGCCGTACTCGTCCCCACACCGCGCTGCACCTGCACGCTCTGCACGTTCGACATGAGATCCGCGAAGTTCGCGAAGTAGAGGACCTGATCCTCCATGTCGTTGAGCGGCACCCCATCGATGGTGATGTTGATACGCGTCTGGTCGAGGCCACGCAGGCGCAGATAGCTGTACCCCCACTGCGTCCCCGTTTCCGTATGCGCGATGAGGCTCGGCGCCGCGTTCATCAGCAGCATCGGTACGTCCTGGCCGAACTGCCGCTGCGTGATCACGGCCCGCTCGATCGTCTTCTGCGCGATGGGCGCATTGCTGCCGGCGCGAATGGCCTGCACGGTGACGCCTTCGATCCTGCGGGCGGCCGAATCGGCTTTCGCCGAGTCGGATTTGGCCGAACCCGGCCTGGCCTGTGCCTGAACAGAAGTACCAGCAAACAGCAGGACACCGAGGGGGGCGACGGCCGAACCCACAGTGTGCGCGAACGTGCGCGACACGCGGGTCTCCGGTCGCCCGGCACGCCAGAGGCGTGCGAGGATGCGACGAGACACGTTGGACTCCCTACGCCGGTATCAACCGGATCAGGTTCGACGGGTGTTATCTCAGCCGAACGCGCACTGGCGGCGCCGGCACCCCGGTCATGTGGGGTCAAGGCTAATTAGCTTTGACCATCATG
>Ga0164292_10002618_pt1 | contig 14709 bp, 16 predicted proteins | sample GEODES117metaG_FD_111486 | JGI IMG/M metagenome (GOLD analysis project Ga0164292, IMG submission 111486) | Eutrophic lake water microbial communities from Lake Mendota, Wisconsin, USA - GEODES117 metaG | ecosystem: Environmental > Aquatic > Freshwater > Lake | place: USA: Lake Mendota... | reverse complement strand
TTTAATTACATCGCAAATGTTGATGCAAAAGAATATTCAATTGAGACAGATCCAAATGTGATTAAGGAGAATCTCCTTAAGCAAGTTTGTGGGAGTGTCCTTTGGACTCACAGTATTCAGACTCTTACAGACGATACTATTATTATTGAATGCGGCCCAGGGAAAGTTCTCGCCGGTCTAATTAAAAAGATTAACCCTAATTTAAAAGTCATCTCATTAGACTCTGAGACAGGCTTTTCTGAAGTTGAGGCACTATGATTGCAACTTATTCTGATCTTAAAGACAAAATCATTTTAGTGACAGGAGCTGCCCGAGGAATTGGTAAATCAATTGCCTTGGCCCTTTCTGCTCAAGGAGCTCACGTCGTTTTTAACTACCGTGGAGATGAATCGAAAGCAATGTCTCTAAAGGAAGAGCTAGAAAAAGTTGGTGGTAAGGCAACTGGACTCAAGTTCGACGTTACAGATTATGAATCAATGACTAAAGCGATTGATGAATTTACGAAGTCTGTTGGACCAATTTCTGGACTAGTGAATAATGCTGGTGTTTCTAAAGACACTCTTCTTCTTCGTTTAAAGCCAGACGAAATATCGTCCATTATTGATACGAATCTTAAAGGTGCGATGATGGTCACTCAGGCACTTTCAAGAAATTTTTTAAAAGCTGAAAATGTTTCAATTGTTCACATGAGTTCTATCGTGGGTCTCATGGGAAATCCTTCTCAGGCGGCTTATGCAGCCTCAAAAGCGGGACTCATTGGTTTTTCAAAATCTGTAGCAAAAGAACTTGCTTCAAGAAATCTTAGAAGTAACGTCATTTGCCCAGGGTTTATTCAAACTGATATGACAGATGCCCTTAATGAAAAGGCGAAAGAAGAATATTCAAAGTCTATCCCACTTGGGCGCTTTGGAACCTCAGAGGAAGTGGCAAATCTCACCTGTTTTTTACTGAGTCGCGCGTCAAGTTATTTAACTGGCGAGGTGATTAAAATTGACGGCGGATTATACATCTAATAAATTACCCGAATCTCACTTTTTGGAGGATATTTTAATGGAATTACAAGACAAGGTAATCAAGCTCGTTTCAGAAGCAACTAAGATGGACGCAGCTAATATTAGCCTTAACACTAGCTTCGTTGACGACCTAAATCTTGATTCACTAGATATGGTTGAACTTATGATGAAGATGGAAGACGAATTTGGCGTAGAGATTCCTGAGGACGAAACTGAGAATCTTAAGTCAATTGGCGACATCGTTGCTTACTTAAAATCAAAATCTCACTAAATTGACCTTTTGAAGGCCACCTTTCGGTGGCCTTCTCTTTTCTGGACATAAAATATGAAATTAAATCGAGTAGCAGTCACCGGTATGGGTGCCATGTGTGGGCTTGGAAATTCTCTAGATGAAGTCTGGGCAAATGCTCTATTAGGCAAATCAGGAGTCTCCACAATTGAACGTCAAAACACAGAAGGATGGCCCGTTACTTTTGGTGGTGAAATTAAAAACTTTAAATTAAACCCTGAACTTATGGATCTAAAGGATCAAGATCGTTTTGATCTTTTTAATCAGTATGCCCTTCATTGTACAGATGAAGCGCTAAGGAATTCTAAACTCCTTGAGGCCAACTACGCTCCTGAAAAAATTGGAATTATTTTTGGGACGGGTCTTGGTGGTTTTCCTCACATTGAGTCCAATCACAAAATCTTTTTGGAAAAAGGAGCGAGAAGAGTTTCTCCATTTTTCATTCCGTCTGTTATTCCAAATATGCCTGAAGGTTTAGTCTCAATAAAATGGGGCTTTAAAGGTATTAATTTTGCGATTGCATCGGCCTGTGCCTCAAGTGCGCATGCGATAGGAATCGCAGCGACAGAAATCATGCTGGGTCGTCAGGACGCTATGCTGACTGGTGGAACTGAAGGAGTGATGACTGGCTATACCATCGCTGGCTTTGCATCTATGAAAGCTCTTTCAAAAAGAAATGATGAACCCCATCGTGCCTCACGTCCCTATGATATAGATCGAGATGGTTTTGTTATGGGTGAAGGTGCAGGTATCCTCGTTTTAGAAAATTATGAAAAAGCCAAATCTCGAGGAGCTAAAATATTTGCAGAGATCGTTGGTTTCGGTGCTAGCTCTGATGCTAATCATATCACAGCTCCCCATCCAGAAGGATTGGGTGCACTTGTTTGTATGCAACAAACACTTGAGATGGCCGGCATAAAAAAAGAAGAAGTGGGCTACATTAATGCACATGGAACATCAACACCACTCGGTGATGCAGCTGAAACAGGTGCCATCAAAAAAGTTTTTGGAGATCATGCATATAAGCTGGCCGTGAGTTCAACGAAATCGATGACAGGCCACTTACTTGGTGCGGCCGGTGGATTAGAATCTATTTTCTGTATCAAGGCACTAGAAACAGGAATGCTCCCCCCAACTATTAACTTAGAGAATCAGGATCCGAGTTGTGATCTTTATTATGTTCCAAATAAAGCTGAAAAAAGGGATATTAAGTACGCGCTTAATAACTCATTTGGATTTGGTGGGACAAATTCTTCGACACTCTTTAAAAAACCAGAATAAAAAAAGGCTCCATTCGGAGCCTTTTTATAAAAATCCAACACCTAAGACCAGTGCATTCATCAAGATAAAACCATTAAACAAAAGTTGATAGCTACTTTCAGACGTAAAATGAAATACTTTTTTACCTAAAAAATGACGAACAAGAAGAGCAATAACAACCCCAACGAGATGATTGGGTTTAAGATGCATGCCTTGAAAACATATAAGATATGAAAATTGAATTGATGCCATCATGGCATAATCTAAACTCACAGAAGCCAAAATTTTCTTTTTATCTTGGTATAAGCTTGAGGCCAAGGGGGCCAAGATTGAACCACCCATATTTGATAGACCATGAACGAGCCCCATGAGAAATAAAAAGATAGGAATATTTTTTTGAATCAAATATTGAAGCTGATTTCTAAAAGTTGAAAAGGATCTGACAATAAAAGTAAAAAGAAGCATCCCTACGACAAATAACCTGATTTCAAATTTAAGATCAAACTTAGTCGCTAGAAAAATTCCCAAAAGAAGAACTGGAATACAAAAAATCAAAAATCTTTTTCGATAATTTTGATTAAGTTTTACCCCACGAAAATCTCTTATTTGAGTCAGGCTTATACTAATAGAAGCAGGCAGAAGATACATTAAGACTTCAGAATACTCATAACCCAAAAAAAGTAACAAAGGTGTTCCAAATAGAAGTAGACCCACTCCAAAAAGTGATTGTACGACGGATAAAATGAGTATTAAAAAAAAGACTTCCATAACTCACCGCATCATACATAGGTAACCAATTGTATTCAATAAGTTAGGTAGTTCTTACAAATATGGAAAAGTCCTTGAAATCAGTAGGCACATACCCTTTTTTTTACATAAAATAGCCTTAATAAGGAGCACCTCTATGTTTAATTTCCTCGAATCCGCTGATCCTGAAGTCGCCGGCTTTATAAAAAAAGAACAAAATCGCCAAGAACTTGGTCTCGAGCTTATTGCTTCAGAAAACTACTGCTCCCAAGCTGTCATGGAGGCCCAAGGATCATGCTTAACGAATAAATACGCTGAAGGCTACCCCAAGAAGCGCTATTACAACGGTTGCGAATTTGTGGATGAAATTGAAACACTAGCTATTGATCGCTTAAAGAAAATTTTTAATGCTTCATACGCCAACGTTCAGCCTCACTCTGGGTCTGGAGCTAATATGGCGGTTTATTTAGCAGTGATGAATCATGGTGATAGTTTTCTTGGAATGGATCTTTCTCAAGGTGGACACTTAACCCATGGTTCTCCAGTGAATTTTTCCGGAAAATTGTTTAAGGCACTCCATTACGGTTTGGACTCAAAAACAGAGATGATTGATTACAATCAGGTTGAAGACCTCGCAAAAAAAGAAAAGCCTCGTATGATTATTGCGGGAGCATCGGCCTATCCAAGAATTATTGATTTTGAAAAGTTTAGCAGTATTGCAAAATCAGTAGGTGCTATTTTTATGGTAGACATGGCCCATATTGCTGGCCTCATCGCAGCTGGATTACACCCTACACCAATGGGTTATGCTGATGTTGTAACGTCAACAACTCATAAAACATTAAGAGGTCCTCGTGGAGGAATTATTCTTTCCAACAACGAAGAACTTGGAAAGAAATTCAATTCACTCATTTTCCCTGGAATCCAAGGCGGCCCTTTAGAGCATGTGATCGCGGCGAAAGCTGTCGCTTTTAAAGAAGCCCTTACTCCTGAATTTATTTCTTACCAAAAGCAAGTCATCAAAAACTCACAAACTCTTGCGAAAACGCTCATGGACCAAGGAATTGAACTTGTTTCCGGAGGCACAGATAACCACCTTATCTTAGTCAAAACAGATTCAGTTAATATGTCTGGGAAAGAGGCCGGAGAAATTCTTGAGAAGGTAGATATCACTTGTAACAAGAATATGGTTCCGAACGATAAACGATCTCCATTTGTCACATCAGGAATTAGACTTGGAACACCTGCAGTAACAACGAGGGGCTTTAAGGAGAATGAAACGAAGATCATGGCAGATTTAATTGTTAAAGCTTTGAGAAATTCTAGCAATGAAAAGATTCTTCAAGACGTTAAGCAAAGTGTCCACGAACTGTGTCTCAAATTTCCCGTTTATAAATAAGGAATACATATGAAATATTTTTTTCTTCTTCTTGTTTTGGCCTCATGTACAACTAAAAAAATTGAAACGACTCCTACTGCAGAAAGTGCTGGAGAAAGTGAAGCCAAACCTGTTAGCCCATATACTGTTCAGCCCTGTTACTGCATGAAAATTTTCAAACCAGTTTGCGCTGGTGGACAAAATTTTGGTAATTCTTGCGAGGCGGAATGCCAGGGACACAAGACCTGGACCGAGGGAAGATGCGGTAAAAGCACTAAAAAATAAGGGGTTATATTATTTCAGCTATTTAGCTTCTCTTCTTGTTTGAAGGATGGTAAGTAGCCAGGTAATAACCACTAGATGTAGTTTAGGGTCGCATTATGAAATGTCCTTACTGTTCTGCTCCAGACACCAAAGTTTTAGATTCAAGAAACCTTGAAGAAGGTTGCGTAATTAGACGTCGAAGAAAATGCGAATCTTGCCAAAAACGATTCACAACTTTTGAGACAATTGAACTCTCCATGCCCATGGTAATAAAACGTGATGGCAGGAGAGAGCCATATAAACAGGAAAAAATTCTTAAAGGTATAGAGAAAGCTGTTGAGAAGAGACCAATCTCAGCGGTGCAAATTGAAAGAGTGATAAACAATATAGAAAAAGCTATTTTGGATATTTCAGATAAAGAAATTCAATCTAAAGAAATTGGTAATCTCGTTATGATGTACCTTAGACATTTGGATCCGGTCGCCTATATTCGTTTTGCTGCTGTTTATAGAAAATTTCAAGACGTTGAAGAATTTGTTAACGAATTAAAGCATGATGAATTCAATCAATTCAAAATCAACCCTAATATAAAGGATGATAACCGTGAGTACTAAGAGAGAGGCCAGAGAATTTTGCCTGCAATTTTTATATCACTTTCAATTGCCATCATTTCAAAATGATAAAAAACAAATTGATCAAGAAGAAATTTTTGAAAGAGTTCAAGAGTTTAAGCAAACCCTAGATATTGATTTGAAACCTGATGCTCAAGTTTTCGTTGCGACCATGGTTAAGGGAATTCTGAAACATCACTTTGAGCTTGAAGAAATTCTTGTCAAGTATCTCAAGAACTGGAAGCTTTCCAGAATATCTAAAATTGAACACACGATTTTCATCATGGCGATCTATGAGCTTAAGTATCAACCTGAAACGCCTGGAAAGGTCGTTATTAATGAGGCCATTGAACTTGGGAAAAAATATTCAACGAAAGAATCCTCATCTTTTATCAATGGGATTTTAGATAATGTTTTCAAACAAGAACTGAATCGAAATGAGTAATCTGATTAATCATATTACACCGTTAACAAGAGGAATCATTTGGTTCATATCTGAGGAATCTCCAGCTAATCAGTATTATGCTGACATTGATTATCTGCTGGATGGATTACTCACCTCTAATTTCGCCTCTGCAAAAAATCTAACGAGTCGTCTTGTCATTGGTGAAAACTTTGGTCGTTCTTTATATGTGATGATTATTAAAGAAGTTAAGCACCAAGAAATTGATAGTTTTATCTCCCTAATAAAAAAAGATTTAGGCCCGGAGAATGATATCGCAGTGATTGATGAGACAAATACCCTTGAGAAGCTTAAAAAAGAACTCAAAGATATTCATACTCATCTCAAAGTACTTTAATTACAAAGAAATCACTCTCGCCTGTTTGAAATCATGATCGACCATTATTTTTTCGGTAATATTCCCGTCTCTATCAACTGTATAAAATTTCCCGAATTGATCGATGAAGTAGTTTGTTCCCAACTTAAGAATACTAGAAACTCTCAAATTGAGAGGTAAATCCGGAAGTTTTAGTTCTCCTCCCTCTGTCACGGTATAGAAAAAATTAGATGAATCAATAAAGTAATTTCCACCCTTTTTTGTAATGAGACCAACATTGACGTTTTCTTGCTGAAAAATGTCTCCAGAGCTAGAAATCGTGAAGACAATTCCCCTTTGGTTCATAAAATAATTTCCACCAAAAGAGACGATCTCTTTTTTCTTAAATGGACCGCGATCGTATTTTTGAGTCTTCCCATTCTGAGAAACGGAAAACAAATCAAAAAGTCCCTCATCTTCATTTAATTGAGTTGTAAAAAAAGACCCACCAAAATTTTTAGCATTCTTGAATTCTTGGGCTTCAATAACCTTTAACTTTCCCTGTGAATCGATCGTAAATAAGATTCCGTCGGAGGAAATAAAATAATTTATCCCTTTGCCTAAAATATTTTGAGGTATAGATTCATACTTCCTATAAAGATGGCCATTCTCATCAATCGTAACAAGAATATTATCTTCTTCTACAAAGTACTGTCCCCCCTTTAAAGATACCCTTTGTGGATAAGCGTAATGACCAAAATCATACGCAAAACCTAATCGGTCCGTTGTGAGGATGATTCCATTTTCCATGATAAGAAATGATTGAGAGAAGGCCTCTGGCCCCAAGATGATTGATATAAGAATCAAAAATAATTTCATTTTCATAGTCCCCTTTTCTCCCTAGGAGGTTGGGGACTATACAAAAGGATTATTTTTTCATCTACTAAAGATTTATTAAGATTGGTCCTTAAAAAGATAGAACTTTTACGTTTCTTAAGTCATGCTGACTCTTCCGTTCTAACACCATTCCATTTTTATCGACAGTAAAGAGATTACCATTCTTGTCTAGCATGTAGTGGGAACCTACTTTTTGAATTTCAGACACGACTAAATTTTTAGGTAGTGATGGGATAAGTAAAATTCCCTCATCAGTAACCGTGAATAATATCCCATTGGTATCTATAAAAAAATTCCCGCCTGTTTTAGAGATGGCAGACACTTTTATGTCAGACTTAGAGAAAAGGAAGCCGCTTTTCGAAACAGTATATGTTCTACCATCCTTCGTTTGGAAAAAATTTCCACCGGCCAGATTAATCTCAGAAGGATTTAGTCCATCAAGAGTCATTTTAAAATAGTTTCCCTTCTCGTTAATTGTATAAATATCCATCTGAGGTTTTCTTTTTTCTGGTTTAACTAGAAAAAAGTTTCCACCAAAAGTTACTGCTTTTTTAAAGACACTCGTGTCTTCATCATATTTAAAGTAGAAACCATCTCTATCAATCGTAATGAGCTCTTCACTAGAATTAATAAAATAATTCATCCCTTTTCCATTGATCCCAGTTACTTCTAGATCTTTTTCGTAGACAAGCCCTTTGCTATCAACCGTAATAAGCTTTTCTTCTTCTACAAAAAATTGCCCACCATTTTGTTTAATTTTATAGGGAAGATAAAAATGACCAAAGTCATATAGATATCCATTCGAATCAATCGTTAAAGTTACTCCATTATTTAAAACGAGATAGGATTGACCGTGACTAGTTAAAGAACTGAGTACCAATCCTAATATCAAGAACAATTTCATAGAGACCCCATTAGTAAAAAATTGGGCGCATGATACCCTGATTACGAATAAGAAAACCATGTGGTCTAAAAAAATTATAGGGAATTAAGTGCTTGAAAGGACGAGGCCCCGGATGGGGCCTCTATTCTTTAATATTGAAGAAGGTCTTTAGCAGCGACAAGAATTTTATTCATGTCTGGGAGTGTTGCTCTTTCGAGAATTCGGTTAAAGCCCACAGGCGTAAAGGTAGATCCGACTCGTCTCACAGGAGCATCAAGATATTCAAAAGCTTTCTCATTGATAACACCAACAAGTTCTCCTCCAAACCCCGCGAAAACCTTATCCTCATGAACAACAAGTGCACGGTGAGTTTTCTTAACTGTTGCAACAATAGCATCGTAATCAAGTGGATTCAGTGAACGAAGATCTAAGACTTCAACTTCGTAACCTTCTTTGGAAAGAACCTCAGCAGCTTCAAGAGAAAAATGGACCGTATTTCCATAAGTAATAATTGATAGGTGCTCCCCTTCACGGCGAACACGTGCCTTACCAAAAGGGACTTCAAAATCTTCTGGAACTGGAGTCATCGCGTATTTAGCGTTATAAAGGGACTTCGGCTCAAGGTAGACAGTTGTACCACGGGATCTCATTGAAGTTCTTAATAGACCAGCAGCATCGTCAGCGAACGCCGGCACAACAACTCTTATCCCTGGAAGAGTACAGAGAGTACCCTCAATATTTTGCGAGTGATAAAGACCACCACCGATGTATCCACCGGAGGCAATACGAACAGTGATATTTGGAGAAAAAGCACCATTACTTCGCCAGTAATCGTGAGACGTTTCTACCATTTGTTCCATTGCTGGCCAGAAGTAATCAGCAAACTCAGCACCTTCAACCACAACTCGAATCTTTTCATCAAAGCGAGACATGCCGTTGGCCGTTCCAAGAATAAAGTCCTCAGCAATAGGACCATTGAAAACGCGACTTTTCCCAAACTCCTGCTGCATCCCTTTAGTGACGTTAAAGATACCGCCCTTTTCTTTGTTAGCAACATCTTGACCCCAAATATAGGTATCAGGATTATGACGAAATTCAGCTTTAAGAGTTCCATTAATGGCATCAATAAACTTCTTTGGTTCAGAAGTTTCATTGTGAGTACCATCAGTATATTTAGATGGGATATAAGGCTCTGGAACAACGAAATCAAAAATAGATTCAGGTGTTGGATTTGGAGCTTTGACTGCTTTGGTATGAGCATCAAGAAGAATGGCCTTAGCTTCCTCCTCAATTTTTTGAATTTCTTTTTCAGTGAAGATTTTTGCTTTCAAGAGTTCATTTTTAAATCGCGGAAGAGGGTCTTGAGCTTTTGCATCGGCGCGCTCTTTTTCATCACGGTACCACTCATGATTATCAGAGTTAGAGTGATTTCCAATCCGGACACATTCAGCATGAACAATAACTGGCTCATGCTTTTTAAGAGCATGCTCGCGAGCTGTGATCATGGCATTCATCGAATCAAAAACATCTTTACCGTCACACTTAATAATTTTTAGGTTTTTAAAACCGGAAAAGTTGTCCGCCACATGCTCGTTAGCTGTCTGATCAGCTTTAGGAACAGAAATCCCGTAGCCGTTATCTTGGAAAACAAAAACGCATGGGAGAAGTTCTTTATCAGCTCCAGTGATCGCCTCATAACAGTAACCTTCTGATACAGAAGATTCACCTTGAGAAGAAAAGGCGACACCTTTATGGTTGTATGTCTTCATGGCCCGAGCGACACCAACAGCGTGAAGGATATGGTTACCAGTACAAGAAGAAACGTTATGAATATTCCACTCTGGTTTCGCAAAGTGATTTGACATATGTCGCCCACCTGAAGCGAGGTCAGTGGCCTTTGAGATACCGTTCAAAATGAGTTCTTCTGCTGTTAAACCAGCAGAAAGAGCAGTCAACATGTCACGGTAATATGGGAAAAGATGATCAGTTTTCTTATCAAAGACTTGGCCGATGGCCAACTGAATAGCATCGTGTCCAGCATAGGGAGCATGATAAGACCATCCAAGGGCCTGCTTCAAATAATTTGGCGCACGCTCATCTACCATTCTTCCGAGGATCATAAGGTGTAACCAACTCCCAAGGGTTTTCTTGTCAGTTTTCTTGATGTCATGATGTTTCACGGTCTTTATTGTCATAGTAGCTCCCACGTAAACGTGAACTAATTTAATAAATTTTGAGGTGTGAACGGTATCACAAGTGGTTTGAATCAGGCAATCAAAGGAGATTCAAATTACGCTAAACAAGACACGATCAATAGCCTAAAAACGCAACGCCCCATTCCCTAAATTCGATTTCGCGCTTAATTTTTGTGATAGGCCTGAATTCTGAAGGATCTTGAGTTGGAAAAGGAATATCCACTACCTTAGAGGCATCCAATTCATCTTTATGGGGAACGAGAACATAAAGGGCCCTCACAAAACTGTGCTGATCAACATCAATTTCTACAGGGATAGCAGGTTCGAGTTGAGTATTATATTGTGGGTAAATACAATAGTAAGAGTAATCAGGAATTTTCACTCTCCAGTGCTCCTCAAAATCCTGAATCGAGAGGGCGGAGAATTTCATTTCTTTCAGATCTTTCAGCATCCAATCGATGGCCTCATTTCTCGTTGTACAAACGCCTTTTTCAAATTGCATTTTCTCTTTAGGGAGTCTGATGTCATAAAAAAGGTAGTCATAGACAATATCATCAACTTCAAATTTATCACTCCCTATTAGCTTCCCACTCCAAACTTGAGATTTTGGAAGCAAGGGAGTTGTCGCTAAAAAGCTCAGTTTTTCCGTTGAAGAAAATTTAAAATTAAATTTTTTATTCTTATAAATAGAATCGACATAGACATTTGGTTTCGCTGCAAAAATTTGTCCATTACCTGGATAATGATGTTGCTGAATCCCTGGATAATTCCAAGGACCTGGGTAATGCATATTTGGATAATACATATTTCCCTGATAGGCCCACCATGGTTGGTAGTTAGGCTGATACAATTGATAGGGAAAATAAGAAAATGGGTTTTGGGGCATTGGTGCAATTGGCCCAAAACAACCTTGAGGCATCATAGGTTCAGAGTTAAAGCGGGGGACACATTGATTGCCGATAGTCTGAGTCCAAACCCGCATCATCCCCATTGGACAATCCATCATTGAACTTGCCCATGACTGAAAACTAAAAAGGATAAAAAATAATAAAAATTTTTTCATTTTTTCTCCAATTTAACGGCAAGATAAGGATCCGATCCTTTAACACTTAGTCTCTTAAAAAACTCACACCCCGCTTCATCAGATGCACGGACTTGGTACTCACCAGGCTTTACATTGAATTGAAAAGTTCCACCAATTGGAACCAAGGTATGCATCAATAGAAGCCGTTCTTTGTAGTTATCCTTATCATAGGATAGCCAAACCATGGCTTTTTTAGAGCAATCTTTATGAGACTCAACTTTGCCCGATATAAATCTTTCCGTTTGAGCGGATAAAACAGCACCAGAAATCAACAATGATATAAGAAGAAACTTCATAGCTATCTCTATCGGATAAAACGGCGATGAATTTAATCTCAAGGACATAACCGACTATAAGCGTCGGCAAACTAATAAGAGCTTTCTCTTGATTAACTTCAAGTCTTCGTCATAAACTGCCGAAAAATCATTATCTTAATTACATATTTGGAGCAGACATGGCCAAGACAGTAGCCGATGGATTTTTTAATGATCCACGTTTAGTAGAAGCAAAAAAACTTATCACCGAAGCCCTTGGAGAGCACTCTTCAAAAATAACCGGTGTTAAACCGGGTAATCCCGAACTCAAAGAATCCTATGATGCCCTTTTAAAGAAAATGGCGGATTATCGCGGCGGAGCTCTATTCTACAACTACCTTGGATCTGGAATCGGAAATGGACCTTTCGTAGAATTAGCGGACGGATCTGTGAAATATGACTTCATCACGGGTATTGGTGTTCACTACATGGGCCACTCTCACCCTGGAGTTATTAACGCTCAAATTAATGGTGCCATATCCAATACTGTTATGAATGGACACCTTCAACAAAACACAGACACAGCAGCTCTTCTAGAACTTATTTCAAAAGAAGCTTGTAAATATGGTTCTGCTGTAAAAAACGTTTTCTTGTCGACCTCAGGGGCGATGGCCAATGAGAATGCCTTTAAAATTATTTTCCAAAAACGTTTTCCAGCAAATCGGTTTTTTGCATTTGAGAAATGTTTCGCAGGAAGAACACTTGGTATGGCGTGGGTAACAGATAAAGCAGCTTATCGCCAAGGTTTACCAAAAACTCTTGATGTGGATTACATCCCTTTCTATTGTGAATCTGATCACCAAGGATCAATTGATCTAGCAGTGAATGCGATGAAAAAATACATCACTCGTTTTCCTGGTCAGCACGCAGGATTTGTGATGGAAGTGATTCAAGGTGAGAACGGCTCTTGGGTTGGTAATACAGAATACTTCGAGGCCCTTATTAAGGTTTGTAAGGATAACAATATTTCAGTCTTTATTGATGAAGTCCAAAGCTTCGCTAGAACCAGTGAACTTTTTGCTTTTCAATATTTTAAACTCGATAAACACGCAGATGTCGTTGCTGTTGGAAAAAACTCTCAAGTGTGTGCCACACTCTTTACCGATGATCACAAGCCAAAGCCTGGACTTATGTCACAGACATTTACGGGTTCTGCTGCTCAAATCGCAGCTTCGTATTATGTGATTAACTCAATTGTAACTGGTGGCTATCTTGGCGAGAATGGGAAAATCCAAAAGCTCCACGCAAAATTTAAATCAAATCTTGAAAAGATATCGAAAAAACATCCTGAAAAACTTAAAGGCCCATATGGTATAGGCGCGATGGTGGCGATGTCTGTATTTAACGGTGATGAAGCTAAATCAAAGGCCTTCACGATTAAACTTTTTGAAAATGGGGTCCTCTCTTTCATGGCCGGTGGTCACCCAACGACCCGTGTGCGTTTTTTAATGCCAGTCATGGTGACAGAAGAAAAACACATTGATGAGGTTTGTGAGATTATTGATAAAACCCTAAGTGAGATGAACTAGAAATGTTTATTATCCGCCCTATAGAACAAAAGGATCTGGAAGGATTGATGGAGCTTCTCGAGAAATCGGGACATGGCCTCACGTCTCTTCCTAAGGATCCTGAAGTTCTTAAAAAGCGGATAAGAATGTCTGAACGCAGTTTTCTTCACCGAGAAGATGGGCCGGGTGGTGAGGATTATCTTTTTGTCATGGAAGAGTTATTCACAGGAAAGATTGTTGGGGTATGTGCCATTATTTCTAAAATTGGTGGATTTCAACCCTATTATTTTTATCGTTTAGAAAAGACTCACCATGAATCTAAAACAATCCATGTAAAAAATGATGTTACCTCTCTTCATTTCCATTTTATTCATAATGGCCCAGCTGAAATTTGCTCTCTTTACCTTCATCCTGATTTTAGAAATTCTCAAAATGGAAGATTTCTTTCTCTATCAAGATTTCTTTTCATGGCGGAAAATAGAAAGTTTTTTGAGGATCAAGTTATTGCAGAAATGAGGGGAATGGTGAATGACTCTGGACACTCCCCTTTTTGGGATGCTGTTGGAAAGAATTTCTTCAAAATCGATTTCCCTACAGCTGACTATCTCTATGTAAAAAATAAGCGTTTTATCGAAGAGATGATGCCTAAATACCCAATCATAACAAATCTTCTTCCAGAGGATGCACAGTTCGTTGTAGGCAAGGTTCATCCAAATACAGAGCCCGCCAAAAAGATTCTTGAGCAGGAAGGATTTAAATTTTCAGGACTGGTTGGAATCTTTGAACCTGGTCCGGTTTTAATTGCAGACGTTGATAACATTCGCGCGATTAAAGAGAGTGTGGTTGGAGAGATTAAGGAGATTTCAGATAAAAATCTAAAATCCGAAGTTTATATCATTTCAAGAACGTCCGGAAATTTTCGTTCAGCACTTGGTAGCATCGTAAAACTTAAAACCGGTGGATATAAAATTGATGGTGTAACAGCTGCGGCCCTCAAGCTTCGACTTGGTGATAAAATTAGATTTGTTTCTTTTAGACCAAAAGCTCCTGCCAAGAAAAAAGCATCAAAGAAAAAATAACCTCGCCACACTTAGATATGACGAGGATTAAAAAGTTACTGGCCGCGGCTGGTACTTTCAAAAATCTTATCAGCTGAAGCCGCAACAAATCCCTGATAGAGCTCACCATTTTTCATCGGATAGCGTTTTGCGAACTCATAATAGCACGCAGGGATGGAAAGTTTTCCGTCAGAAAATTCTACTTCAATGGTATTGGCAAGAGTTGAGGACTGCTCAAGACAAACTTCTTTAGAGCCTTTAATTTCGCCACCACTTGAATTTAATTTATAGCCCTTATCTTTTAAGTAAGTATTAAGAAAAGTAATATCGCTGAATTTTTTAAGAACATTTATAAAGACAGTGAAGTGATTGGGTCTATATCCAAAGGCGGAAACCCAAGCAGCGTAGTCACTCTCTTTTAAAAGATCATTGTACGTTTTAGTTGATACG
>Ga0164292_10002617_pt1 | contig 14709 bp, 14 predicted proteins | sample GEODES117metaG_FD_111486 | JGI IMG/M metagenome (GOLD analysis project Ga0164292, IMG submission 111486) | Eutrophic lake water microbial communities from Lake Mendota, Wisconsin, USA - GEODES117 metaG | ecosystem: Environmental > Aquatic > Freshwater > Lake | place: USA: Lake Mendota... | reverse complement strand
TTTTTGCCAATCATGCCACCCATGCAAAAAGCAAGTTGCAGATGGTGTTCCGATTAGATGACTGCTATTTAGATTCGGACAGTGCTACCAAAAAAATATTACGGCTATTTATCAAACATAATATTGCCGTCAATGTAGGAATGATTCCTTGCAATCCTCAACTTTTCCTTCAAGCCCAGCATCCCGACAGCCTGTATTTTCATCCACAAATTGAAATTATTATGCATGGATACAGGCATAAAAAAATAACAGAAGGTGAATTTAAAAATATACCCTATTGGTTAATGCGTCAAAAGGTCAGGGCCGGAACAGATACCCTCAATGAATATGGAATTTATCCGCTGTGTTTTGCGCCACCCTGGAATGCTTATGATAAAAGAACCTTGGAGCTACTAAGAGAAAATGGGTTATACATGATTTCTGCCAATGAGTTTGGCGATAGAAGCAATTCGGATATGTTGTACCTGCCCGCCACCTGTTATTCTGTGCAGGATGCGATTGATCAAATTAATGGCAAACATTACTTTGGAGGGGTGCTGGTTTTGTTAATTCATCCTTACCAGATCAATACACAAAGTGATTTATTGCTATTAGAGAAATTACTGTTACTCATTAAAAATAAAAACATAGAGACACTCAGGTTTACGGAGTTTGTCAAACGAAAACAAAATATATCGGCTGAAAGAATGAAGCTGCATCATCAGCCACTGATATATGGGTTAAGGAAGCTACAAATAATGGGCTTTAATCAGCGGATTTATTATGATTATTTAGTAGTATATATTATTAATTTAATTGAATGGATGATATTAATTATCATTTTGGTTTTATTTCATATTAAATTTTGCGTAACCAAGTCATACTATACTACCTATATAGTTGGAATAGTATTACTTCTTGGAGTTATGATTATAATGCCAAAGCGAGAGGACAGTTATCGCTGGGCGCTACTATATAAAACAAGCATTATTGCATTGTTTATATGGGTAAACAACTTATTGCAATTGCGCAAAAAATCTATACCAAAGCAGGCCAGGTAGCAGGGTCTGCCTCATGCATCATGGCATATATTTTCATAAAGATTTCATCGGCGCCGGGTTTGCTGAAATAGTCACCGTCGGTGCCGTAGGCAGGTCTGTGTGGTTGTGCCGTGATGGTGAGCGGTGCGCTATCCAGGTATTGATAACCATGCTGATTTTCCAGTACCTGTTGCAAAATAAATGCCGATGCACCGCCGGGTACGTCTTCATCCAATACCACCAGGCGATTGGTTTCCTTTAAGCTTTCCACGATCAGGTGGTTCACATCAAAAGGCAGCAGGGTTTGCACGTCAATAATTTCCAGGCGAATGCCATGTTCAGCCAGCATTTCTGCGGCTTCCATGGCAACGCGGCAGCAACTTCCGTATGTTACCAGGGTTGCGTGTTCGCCATAGCGAAGGGTATCCGGACGTCCCAAGGGCACGGTAAACTCATCCATATTCAAGGGGAGTTTTTCCTTAATGCGGTATCCGTTCAGGCATTCCACCACCAGGGCAGGTTCATCGCTTTTCAGCAGGGTGTTGTACATACCGGCGGCCTGGGTCATGTTGCGGGGCACACACACGTGCATGCCACGCACCGCATGGATGATGGTTCCCATGGGGCTGCCGCTGTGCCAGATGCCTTCAAGTCTGTGTCCGCGGGTGCGGATAATCACCGGAGCTTTTTGTCCGCCCTTGCTTCGGTACTGAAGGGTGGCAATATCATCGCTCATCACCTCCAGCGCATAGAGCAGGTAATCGAGGTATTGAATTTCGGCGATGGGTCGCAGGCCCCGCATGGAAGCTCCGAGGCCTTCACCTACAATGCTCCATTCTCGTATGCCCTTGTCGGTTACACGCAGCTCTCCGTATTTTTCCTGCAGGCCGCTAAAGCCCTGATTTACATCTCCGATTTTGCCCACGTCTTCACCGAAGGCGAAAACCCTGGGGTCTCTTTGCATGGCCGCATCAAAGCAGGTGCGAACCACCATGTATCCGTCTACGGTTTCCTCGCCAAATACCGGCAGAACCTCGGGCACTGACAGCGCATTGCCGGGGCTTTGGCTGTGCAAATGACTGCTGTATCGGTTGTGGTTTAAATCGGTAAACTCTCGGTAATAGGTAAGCAGGGATTGTTTTTGGGATGCATCGAGTGATGCAGTAAGGCGCAGTGCTTTGTGCAGCGCATTGCCAATATCCTTACGCAGGGGGTCTGATTTGCTCTGCAAACCGGCGCTGAGTTCTGCAAATTCTGCGGTAGCTACTCCCTGAGCTGCCAGGGTATTGATGATGTCGCAAAAACCGGCAACCTCTGATTTGATGCTTCCCAGAAATGAGGTCCAGGCCGCTTTCTGGGCTTCGCGTACGCTTTGGGTGGCTTCCGCCTCAATGGCGTCGGCTTCCTCGCCGGTGGCCAAATCATTGGCAATGAGCCATTCGCGCATTTTTATGATGCAGTCATATTCCTGTTCCCACTCCAGGCGTTCTTTGCTTTTGTAGCGCTCGTGGCTACCACTGGTGCTATGGCCCTGGGGCTGGGTAACCTCGGTAACGTGCACCAGCACGGGGGTATGTTTTTGACGGCAAACGTCGGCGGCCTGTTTATACACTTTGCAGAGCTCGGCGTAATCCCATCCTTTTACCGTAAATATTTCCATGCCCTGTCCAAACTTATCGGTCTGAAAACCGCTCAGTAGGCGTGATATGTTTTCTTTGGCTGTCTGGTATTTTGCAGGTACAGAGATGCCGTATCCATCGTCCCACACGCTCATGAGCAGCGGCACCTGCATGACACAGGCGGCGTTCATGGTTTCCCAGAAAATGCCTTCGCTGGTACTGGCGTTACCAATGGTGCCAAAGGCGATTTCATTGCCTTTCAGGGAAAAGTCGGTGAAGCCGTGCAGGGCGGTGTTTTCGCGGTATAGTTTGCTGGCCAGTGCCAGACCGAGCAGGCGTGGCATTTGTCCGGCGGTGGGAGAGATATCGGCGCTGCAGTTGGGGCGGTCGGTTTGGGGCAGCCAGTTGCCTTGATCATCGAGCAGGCGTGTGGCGAAGTGTCCGTTCATGCTGCGACCTCCGCTGGCGGGTTCGCGGTCAGTGTCTGGGTCGGCGTAGAGCTGGGCAAAAAACTGCTGCACGGTGCTCATGCCACGGGCAAACATAAAGGTTTGGTCGCGGTAGTAACCGCTTCGCCAGTCGCCGTTTTGAAACACTTTGGCCATGGCAATCTGGGCTATTTCTTTTCCATCGCCGAAAATGCCAAATTTGGCTTTTCCGGTCAGTACTTCCTTGCGGCCCAGGAGGCTTGCCTGACGGCTTTCACAGGCCATACGGTAATCGTGGAGTACCTGTTTACGAAAGTCTTCCCTTGTGAGGGCTGCGGGGGCATTGGCAGCATCTTCCATTTGTGGTGCAAAAATACGGCTTTTTCTTATAAGGGGTTACTTTCTGCGGCGCAGCCACCAGGCCAGGCCTATTCCCATGATGGCTCCGGCGAGTATGGGCAGCCAGTAATTGGGTTGTTTGGGCTGGGATTGCAGTACAACAAAAACGGTGCTTAGGATTGGCATGGTGCAAAGGTAGGGAGTTCTATTTCAGGTATATCAGCAGGTTTACTGCGTTATCGGCGTTGTATATGCCGCACCTACGGCGCTGAGGGGTGGTTATTAGACGGTGTTATTAAGATATCGTCCCTACGGGGCTTGATGTGCCCTGCTTGTTCGTTGGAAATACGAACCTGAAGCCCGACGGACAGCCATGGGTGTTAGCTCCGGAGGAGCGGCATTTTTATAGAAAATGCCATTAGGTATGAACGAAGCGCCGTAGGTGCGACATAACGAGTCAGTGCCCATTACAGCAGATTGTTTATGCCGCACCTACGGCGCTGAGGGGTGGTTATTTGACGGTGTTATTAAGATATCGCCCCTACGGGGCTATGCGGCCTGCTTCAGGGAAATACAGACATTACACCCATCGATTGCCGTAAGCATTAGCTCCGAAGGAGCGGCATTTTTATAGAAAATGCCATAATGGATACACGGAACTCCGAAGGAGTGAAATAATGGATTAATAATAATAGATTTACCCTACGGTTGGCGTCATCCCCGCCTGTCCAAAACAGTGATTGGCGGAGACGCCAACCACAACGCGACGGTGTAGGTCGCAAAAGGGTTTGCTTAGCTCCGAAGGAGCGGCATTTTTGTAGAAAATGCCATAATCGATACGCGGAACTCCGAAGGAGTGAAATAACGGATTAATAATAGATTTACCCTACGGTTGGCGTCATCCCCGACTGTCTAAAACAGCGATTGGCGGTGACGCCAAACATTCGGCGACCCACAGGTAAAGAATTTGTTTGCAATAATTATATTTTACACGTATATTCGAATAAAAAACACGTGTTATGACCACCAAGCTGACTTTAACTGTTGAAAAAGCCGTTATAGAAAGGGCGAAAGTCTATGCAAAAAGAACGGGCAGAAGTCTTTCAGATCTTATAGAAAAATACCTTGAAAGCATTACTGCTGAAGCAGAAGATGAACGGAGTATTTCTCCCAAACTAAAAAAAATAGTGGGTGCAGTGAAGCTTCCTGAGAATTTTGACGAGGAGAAAGCATTGAGGGACTATCTGGAAAAGAAATATCTATGAAAAAAGTTTTTGTAGATACCAATATCCTTGTGGACCTGATCGCAGACCGTAAACCTTTCAGCAAGTTTGCCGTACAGATATTTTCCAGGGCTGAAAAAAGAAAAATTAAACTGTACACATCATCCCATTCCATAGCTACCACACATTATTTGTTGAAGAAGTACATTGATGAAAAGGATCTGCGTGATGTATTGTTGAATGTGATGGATTATCTGCAGGTAGTGGCGATAGACCATGATGTAATCAAAAAGGGTCTAAGATCCGGTCATAAAGATTTTGAAGATGCTGTTCAAATTATATCCGCCGGCTCTGTAGAAAACTTGGATTGCATAGTAACGCGCAATATCAAAGATTTTAAGGGCGCTGATATTCCTGTGCTTAGCCCTGATGAACTCGTAAGTCGTTTTAAATCGCAGGGTTAAATAACCCGCGCTGTGCATTGTTTGGGGGTTATCGCACCTTACGTCTGGAATCTTCTCCAAACTCAACGCGAGGTATACACCGCCCCTACGGGGCTTGATGTTCCCTGCTTGTAGGAAACAAAAACCTGATGCCAACTACACGGCGAACATGCCAAAATTACCTTCACAATTCCCAGCCTTCCCTCAACTTTTGGGGTTAACTTTGCCATGCATGGCCCGCTTCAAACTTCACGCTCCATTTCAGCCCACCGGCGATCAGCCGGAAGCCATACGGCAGCTGGTGGCGGGCGTAAATGAGGGCGTGCCCGCTCAGACCCTGCTTGGGGTGACCGGTTCGGGAAAAACCTTTACCATCGCCAATGTGATAGAACAAACCCAGCGTCCGGTGCTGGTGCTGAGCCACAACAAAACCCTGGTGGCCCAGCTGTACGGGGAATTCAGCCAGTTTTTCCCGGAAAATGCCGTGGAATATTTCGTGAGCTACTACGATTACTACCAGCCCGAGGCCTATATCCCCACCAGCAACACCTACATCGAAAAAGACCTTAACATCAATGACGAAATTGAAAAACTGCGTCTGAAAACCGTCAGCAGTCTGCTATCAGGGCGCCGCGATGTTATTGTGGTGGCCAGTGTGAGCTGCATCTATGGTGCGGGCAATCCCTCGGATTACGAAAAAACCATCATTAGGCTAAGCAAAGGACAATCTATCACGCGCAATACCGTTCTGTTTCGGTTGGTGGAAAGCTTGTATAGCCGAACCGCTGCGGAGTTTAAACGTGGAACCTTCCGCGTGAAAGGCGATACGGTGGATGTGCACCTTGCCTACAACGATTTTGCCTACCGCATCTCGTTTTTCGGTAATGAAATTGAAGAATTATACAGCTTTGATCCGCAGACCGGGCAAAAAATAGAATCCCTGGATGACATTGCCATTTACCCCGCACAAATCTATGTTTCACCCCGAGACCGCCTGCAGAGCATCATTTATCAGATTCAGGATGATTTGGTGCTGCAGCTGGAGTTTTTTAAGCAGCAGCAACGTTTTCTGGAGGCCAAGCGGCTGGAAGAGCGCGTGAACTTCGATCTGGAAATGATACGCGAACTGGGCTATTGCAGCGGCATTGAAAATTACAGCCGCTATTTTGACCGCAGACAGCCCGGTGACCGCCCCTTTTGCCTGCTGGACTATTTTCCCAAAGACTTTCTGCTGGTGGTAGATGAGAGCCATGTCACCCTGCCCCAGCTACGTGCCATGTATGCCGGCGACCGTGCACGCAAAATCAACCTGGTGGATTATGGTTTCCGCCTGCCTGCCGCCATGGACAACCGTCCCCTGCAGTTTGAGGAATTTCAGCGCATCATCAACCAAACTGTGTATGTGAGTGCAACACCCTCCGATTTTGAAATCCGTGAGAGCGAAGGGGTGGTGGTAGAACAGCTGATTCGCCCCACAGGCCTGCTGGACCCGGAAATTGAAATTCGCCCATGTGGCAACCAGGTGGATGATCTGATGGAGGAGATTGATGAGCGCATTAAAATGGGCGACCGCGTGCTGGTAACCACCCTCACCAAGCGCATGGCGGAGGAACTCACCAAATACCTGCAGCGGCTGGGCATCAAAGTGTCATATATACACAGTGAAGTGAAAACGCTGGATAGAGTTGAGATTTTGCGCAATCTGCGTCTGGGACTGATTGATGTGCTGGTGGGCGTGAATTTGCTACGTGAAGGTCTGGATTTGCCCGAGGTAAGTCTGGTGGCCATTCTGGATGCCGACAAAGAGGGTTTTTTGCGCAGTGAAACATCGCTGGTGCAAACCATAGGGCGTGCGGCCCGAAATGACAGAGGCAAGGTAATTATGTATGCCGATGTGATGACGAAGAGCATGCAGAAAACCATTGATGAAACCAACCGAAGGCGGGCCAAACAGACGGAGTACAATGCGGTCCATGGCATAGTGCCGACAACAGTGCGCAAAAGCCGAGAGGAGATTTTAAAACAGACATCGGTGGCGGATGCGAAAAAGGGCGATGTATTGCCCACCTACGAGCCGCAGGAGAACCTGGGACTGGCAGCGGATCCCGTGGTGCAGTATATGGATAAAAACTCACTGGATAAAGCCATTGCACGTACCGAGAAAGATATGCTGCGCGCCGCCAAAGAAATGGAATACATGGAAGCCGCCCGTCTCAGGGATGAACTGGAGGTGTTAAAGCAAAAGTTAAAAGAGCTGGAATGAGGGAAGGTATGGTTGGCGGGGACGCCAACCACACGGCAAAGGGATGTTCTATGCCGCACCTACGGCGCTGAAGGGGTGTTGTTAGTCGGTGTTATTAATATATCGCCCCTACGGGGCTTATGCGGCCTGCTTTAGGAAAGTGCAGACCTTATACCTATATCGGATTGCTATGGGTATCAGCTCCGTAGGAGCGGCATTTTAGTAGAAAATGCCATGAACGAGGATACCAAGCGCCGTAGGTGCGACATAACGAGGCAAGCCCCCAGCAAATAGCGAGGCAAGCCCCCAGCAGTGATTGGCGGGGACGGCAACCACACGGCGGGATTGCCATGCGGGTATTAGCTCCGTAGGAGCGGCAATGCCATTAGTTAGGTACCAAGCGCCGTAGGTGCGACATAACAGTCAGTTCCACAGCGTGCCGTACAGACCCAGAATAATGCCCATCCACAGAGAAATCATAAACAGTATGAGGCCACCAAACATGGCCAATATGCGTTTCCATGGGGTTTTTAAGCCCAGGATGTCGGGTAGCAGTAGGGCAATACCGCCAATGCCTGAAACCACCGGTGTTACAATCAGTGGGCGCAGCATCCAAAAGCGCCCCCATTCCGGGTTGGGCTGGTCAACCCCTGAAATAAAAAGGGCTATGAACCCCAGCCCAACGATGAAGCCCATGAGGGCATTGAGCAACATGGAGCGGTTTTTGGGTTTGTGCAGGCGAAATGGGTAGGGCATGGGGTAAAGGTAGTATGAATGTAGATAAAGTTGAATGCGTTTGGTCATTAGATGCACATTTATTGGGGGTATTGCAATTAAAAACTGTATATGTATATCAAAATTAAAGCTATATTTGTACTAAATAAATGGATATATTATACGGAGTATGATTATAAATTCGATTGCATTTGTCTTTTTTCTATGCCTCTTTGGTGGGCCGAGTAAATTGAATAGTGAAGTTTCTTTCAAGAATGCACATTTCAAAACCTATCAAAAAAACTTTTATGGAACTATAGGAAATCTTGGTGTAAAGATGACATTGTATATAAATGAAAAATCTAATGGAAACGCAAGTTACACTGGGTATTATTCCTATAATCATATTGGTAAAAAAATAACCATAGCTGGTAATTGGTATATTTGGACTGGCAAGAGGACCTACATTGAGTTGACAGAAAAGGTTGGTGGAAATGTCACCGGTTACTTCAGTCTCTTGCCTGGTAACTTAGGAAATTATACTACACTTGCTGGTACTTGGTTTAGCACATCAGGAAAACAATTAAAAGTTAACCTAAGAAGTGTAAAAAAATAACATCCTTTTTTTAAAACACTATCAAAATTAATATATAAAATATGGGAACATCAGAGTTATTATTAGTATTAGTCGTAATAATACTATTTTTATTCTTTATTTTCAAATCTGGGCAATGGTTTGGTTCATCAAGACAAAAGAATAACAGGAATGATGAATAATTATAAAATATAAATGACTAAATATTACATTCAAAAAGGAAACCTAAGAAAAGGTCCATATGATATTCATGAACTGATGAGTCAAGATGTGTTTTCGGATACCCTAATTTGGTTTGATGGTCTGGAAGACTGGAAGTCGGCTTCTGAAATTACTGAATTAAAACCTATAATCAAAGAAAATAATAAAACGCCTTCATCAGTCAACAATATTGGAAAGTACAAATGGTTTATTGTTGGCGGTGTTATCGCAATTGTTGTTTTTTCCATTTTATTTTTTAATAATAGAAATGAATTATATTCAACTATTAGTACAGAAATGGAAAAGGAAATTGCACAATCCTCAGCGGGCAATGCCAATCCGGCAAATGATGAGGTTTTACGCAGACAAAAACAAACGGAAGAAATAGAAAACAACAAAAGATACATACGTAATAACTGGTTTGATTATTTTAATATTTCAAGGAGTGGCTACACGGCAGAAGGATTAGGTGGCATCTCTGGTCTGAGCGTTTATTTTGAGAATAAAACCGGATACATGCTAGAAAATGTCTATGCTGAGATTGACATTTATACAGCCAATGGTTATGTTTATAAAACAGAAGTGATTTCCTTTAGCAATGTAACAGCATATACCCAGCATACTTTTAATGTACCTTACTCAAACCGCGGTACAACAGTTAGCGAACCCAGAATTACATATATAAAATCTGCACAACTCAACTTCTGCTTCCAACCTGAAGTAAACGCTTCCGGAGATGCAGGAGATCCATTCCGTTGCCAATAATGAAAAGCCATACCCTACTATCTATTTTAATTCTTGGAAACCTTTTTATTTCCTGTAAAAAGGAAAAAGAAACCATTAAACCCGCATCAGACATCAATGCGGCTGTAGATCAGGTTCCCGTGCCCAATAATATCCCCACCAACGGCATAAAATACAGAGATACGGCCCTTGAAGATGTTTTGTTAAACGGTGTTACCAGCAAATGCACCACCTATACGGCAGAACGCGTGCAACGCCTGAGTTCATTTGATTACTTCTATGCCGATGATAAAGCCGATATATGGCCGGGAAATATTGTTCAGAGCAGTTACTTAAGAAATTCAGGTCGCCTGGTTTCATTGGGAAATTTCCCACGTGATAACATGAATTACACCATTCAGGGTACCATGGGCTCAACCGGTTTTTCGTTGGGAAGTCCATCCAATGCAGCTTATCAAAGCGAATTTGATAATAAATCCAAGTACTTTTGGTTTATGCCACCAGCATACACTTATCAAAAAGTACAAACCACCTATTCAGAAAATCAGGCGTTTGTGGATTTGGGCCTGGACTTTAGATTCTTAACAGGAGGATTAAGCAGCCGTTTTCAAATTAACAATAGCACAGGTAAAACAACCATGTTTATGCTGGTTAGAAATGTATATTTTACCGTAAGTGCTGAGTATCCCTCAAATCCCTCGGGGTTTTTCGGCGCCAATGTGAATGTTTCTGACCTAAAAAGGGTACTTACTGCAGACAATGCACCTGCTTATATCGCAAGCGTATCCTATGGCAGGGTTGCTTTGATAAAAGTAGAATCAGCCTACAGCCAGCGGGAAACCAAAACATGTATTGAGCTTGTATTGAACGGTCTTTCAGGATCTTTGACTACCGGGCAGAAACAGCTGGTTTCCAGTTTACAACTGACCATTGAGGCCGCGCCCGGCCCCGAGACAGCACTGAAAACACTGGACGATGTAAACAAATACATCAACGACGGATATCAGTTTAACCACAGAACCGGCTGTGTTCCTGTGGGATATGAAGCACGTTATTTGAAAGACAACTCCCCTTTAATAACCCATACCGCATTGAGCTATAAAATTATAGAATGCCTATGAAAAAGCTAATTTCATCCGCGTTTATGGTTCTTTTAGCTACTGGGCTTACCCTGTTAAACTCATGCCGAAAAGAACCCGAACCCGTAATCTATAATGATTATGTAGTACCCTACGAAATTGTGGAAGAAACCTTTAGGCTTGGAGCGCGCAGCACAGCTACTTTTTCAAACAAATCCATCATTACCAGAACCATAAAATTGCCGCCCAGAACGGTTTACTGGGCTTATTGGATGGGGGCTGGGCCTGAACCGGTAGATGCACTGGCAAATGTGGTTCTTCCGGCTGCCGCATCGAAACTCACAAAAGACCCTTTTGTTGCCTATGCCTGGGGGTTATTGTCTGCCTTAAACCTGACCGAAACCGGCAAACTGAATGCTGATTTATTTTTTATAAGAGCTGATCAAACTCTAAACTTCAGCTTTACCAATTCTAATTTTCAGTCTTTTATCGCAAAACCACAAACAAAGAACATCCATGATAAATACATTGACATTTTAGATACGCCCATGGACCAGGAAAGAACCATCACCATGGGGCTGCGAAACCAGAATTACACCAGTGGAGTGGACGTGAAAATGAAGGTATGGGCTTTTGTGGTGAAGCCACTGTAGTTTTATTTTAACTGTTATTTATTAAGTAATTTTAAGTAATAATTTCATTATACCAACTAAAAAGCTTTCAGTAACAATTTTAGACAATTTTAATCTATAATATTTCAAAATATAAATATATTTGCTAATAATCAACATACAATGAAACAAATAAAAAAAATTAGTTTAATTATCGGCCTTTTGATTACTTCCATTGCTAAAGCCGACTCACCATTAACATCTACAAACTTTTCAACTGCGTATAGTTCAGAACAAATTGTTATGGCGGCTGCCAGGGCGCGTGGAAAGCTAACAAAACAGATAATGGAGTATCTTATTGATGAAACAAAACCCATTGGTGTTAAAGTTGCCGCAATAAATCAATTGGGATGGGATATTAATGGTAAAAATAATGCCCAAGTTTTTATTAATTTTATTCAGGAAAAAAGGGATGCTTCTGATACAATATCAATTTCATACATTGACCAAGCTGAGTATAATACAGATTCTATCTCAGGTTTTAATATTGAACGGCTTAATGCAGATGAATTACTGTGTTATTCTTATTTAATGGCATTAGATAATTATTTTGTTGTCGATGAAGCTGTAGAATTAGCGGAAAAAGCTGTTCAATTGAAACCTGATAGCTACACGTTTTGCATAATAACAGCCTTAATTCAGGCTCAACACATTTCTCATACAGGTGCTAATGAGTGCGAAATTAGTAAAATATGCAAGTCAATAAAAAACGATCCCACACTGGAAAAAGATCTCAATGAACAGGCAATAAAGATTATTTATGAATACATGGATCTTTATACTTGTAACTAAATTTGTGGAACGTCAGCATAAAGTGGAAAAATTATCAGTCCGCTATATTGTAGATAATCTAGATTTTATACAACTAATAAATTACTTTAAAGGGTATAAAAAACCTTGTTGAAAAAAGGGCGGAATATTCAGCCCTTTTTAATTCTATTACAATATTAGAGCTTGTTGCTTTTATAGTATACAAGATGTAGTTTGTTTTTAAACTATTTATAAATACCATCCTATATCATTCGAGTAAATTTACACTTAATAATTTAATTTTGTCAATCTAATAGATATTGGTTTTATTTGTATAACCATTGATTGGCAATGCGATTATGAAAAAACCAAATCCTATATTTGTCTTGTCTGCATTGCTCTGCATTGTTACAGGGATTTACGCTCAGCCATTGAAACCTGCGCTAAATAGCGGCCTGGCTGCTCCATCAGATTTTATTAAATCCGAAGAACTTTCCGCCGAAATGGGAGGCGTGATAATCCCGCAAACAGCAGATCTACTTTGGACCCCCATTCTCACTACCAAGTGCATTAAACAATACAAACACAATGACACTTTGCTGGAACAGATAAAAAATAGCAAGAATTTGATGAAGCAGCGTAATGCGATGCCCGCTGCAACAGAGGAAAAGGTACAGCGAAGGGTTGCGCCACCTGTTATGGGTTCGAATTTTGAGGGTAATCGGAACAATGGTTATACACCCATGGACAACTCCATTGCTATTTCCAATTCAGGATACATCGTCAGCGTTTCCAATACCCTCATTCAGTTTTACAATACAAACGGACAATTGCTGTACACACGTTCTATCGCTACCTTCTTCAACGATGCAAACATCTCCTCGGTTTGTGACCCTGTAGTATTGTATGATGCCGGTGAGAACAAATTTGTGTTTTTCGCACAAGAGTGCTCAGGGTCTTCCGCCAATTCGCATTTGCTTATTTGCTTCTCAACAACCGATAACCCCAATGACGCCTGGTATCGGTATAAAATTACCGGTAATCCGTTAAACAATAGCACATGGTTTGATTACCCCAAAATGGCGGTGTCCACCAATGAACTGTATATATCCGGCAATGCATTCACCAACAATGGCACATTTGACAGGGCACTTCTTTACCAAATCAACAAAAAAGCGGGTTTTTCCGGGCAGAGTCTTAATTATCAATACTGGCAAAGTCTGAAAAATGCCCCATTTACACTCTTGCCTGTATCTGGTGGTCAGGGTAATTACGGCCCCGGTTGCTATCTGGTATCTACCAGTCCGGCAGGTGCTTCTACCATCAATCTGTATGACCTTACCGACGATATGTCGGCTACAGATGAAACCATCAATCATTACAGCATCAGTACCAAGGCCTATTCGCCGGCCGGTGACGGCAGTCAGAAGGGCAGCACACGCAAGATTGATAATGGCGACTGCAGGGCATTGTCGGGTTTTTACCTGGATGGCACCATTCATTTTGTCTTTCATTCCGATTATCAGGATGGATATAATGGAATCAACTATAATCGGCTAATCGTAAAAGACCTGACCAATACCTCGTCTACATTTGGACTTATAGAATATGAATATGGTTACCCGGCCGTAGCATCCAGCGGCACCACATCCACCGATAAGTCTGTTTTGATTGGATTTTTAAGAACTGGCGCCGGTATTTACCCGGAAATAAGAGCTGTAAATTGTGATCACAACATGCAATGGAGCCCGTCAATTGTAATCAAATCAGGTGAGGATTTTAGCGACTATTCCGCTCCGGCAAGCAAACCTGAACGGTGGGGCGATTATACCGGAATTGCCAGGAGATACAACAGCACAGGTCCGACTTTGTGGATGAACGGTATGTATGGTTCAGACATGAATGTATGGGAAACCTGGATTGCTTCCATAGGGCAAAATCCTGCTTCCATCCACCAATCCAATAGTAACATCAAAAAACCCGCTACAACCCCTAATCCCATCATTAGGGAATTTCTTGTTAGTTTTCATAATCCTATAACTGCAGATATCAACATCAATATTTATGACAGCAAAGGTTCACTGGTAGCGAATTTGTTTAATGGCATCTGCCATGCAGGGGAAAATGCTTTCAGCTTTAATAAAACTCCCCTGAAACCCGGTGTTTATCAGTTAATAATAGCGTCTAATGTAAATGTTTTAAAGAATGAAAAAATTATTATTGCTGAGTAATTTGTTGCTTACAGTTAGTTTGTTTTTTGGCTGTCAATCTGCAAAAAAAAATACAACTGCAAAGTCGAATACGGTTCAAAAAGACGGAATTAAAAGTGGAGTTTTGACCCAAGATACCATATTATCCAAGAAAACGAATGCTAGGCAAAAAGACAGTGCTAAATATGCCGGGGATACCCTCAAGGTAAACCGCATAGAGCATGGCACTGCAAATCGTCAGCAGCTGGATAGCATTAAAAATCGCAAAACCAAAGGGAAATAAATTCAATTAAATAGATAACATGTATTTATAAAAAAGGGCGGGAATTACCCCGCCCTTTCTCTTTACCCGGCTTTCCTTCTATCATTTTGCATGTCCATCTCCTGCCGTCCGGGCACCCGGAAACCCAGGGGAACACCTGATGCCTTTAC
>Ga0164292_10002615_pt1 | contig 14723 bp, 29 predicted proteins | sample GEODES117metaG_FD_111486 | JGI IMG/M metagenome (GOLD analysis project Ga0164292, IMG submission 111486) | Eutrophic lake water microbial communities from Lake Mendota, Wisconsin, USA - GEODES117 metaG | ecosystem: Environmental > Aquatic > Freshwater > Lake | place: USA: Lake Mendota... | reverse complement strand
AACAGGATTTATTCGTATGATTAACAATGTAAAAAAAAATAAAAAAAAATGATTATCATATTAATTAATTTATTATTTTTGTAAATAATTTCAATACAGTTGCTATGACAGTTAAGAGTAATATTAAAATCGTAGGTGGGAACAACATTTATGATGAGATAAGAAAGATGTACGATAAAAACAAAAGTATATCTGCTGAACAAGTTCTTCAAGAATCAAAAGACCCAAATCATCCTTTACATAAATATTTCGAGTGGGATGATGAAATTGCAGGTAATAAGTATCGTCTTATCCAAGCAAGAAACTTAATTAAAAGTATCATCTTAGAAATAACTAATGCTGATAATAAAAAATTCAATGTTAGAGGTTTTTTAAGCGTTAGTGAAGGAGAAGATTCTGCTTTATTAATTCACGGAAATCAATTAACAGACAATTACTTTGTTTCAATAGACGATATTGAAAACAGTCAAAAACTAATTGAATATCAAAAATTAAAAGCAAAATCTGAATTAAAAGCATTTAAGATTAAGTATTCTGTATTGGAAGATTGGTTAGGGAAAATATTTTTTGAAATTGATAATTTATAATTTATTTAAAAAGGGGCAGTTGCGTGTCCTAAGTCGGAGGGTTAAATGTTCCACTCTGAAATACTCACAAATATAACGGGATGAACGATTCCTTGAACAAATGCGTTGTGATTGGTCTTAATTTGTAGGGTAGTGGCAACTTCAGATGATGGCTGATAATAATGAATAAAAGCTGTGATTGGTCTTAATTTGTAGGGTAGTCGCAACAATAAGCCCATGAATGACACACATATAATTGCTGTGATTCGTTTTAGTTTGTAGGGTAGTCGCAACATTAGTCATCTTTTTCTTAAGTCTATAAACTGATTTGATTGGTCTTTATTTGTAGGGTAGTCGCAACCGAACATAAAATTATTAAAACAATTGAACTAGCTGTGATTATTATTATTGTTTTTAAAAATGAAAAAATGTATAATGTAAATTAATTTGTGTAGAATGAATACAGTAACGATAACAAGAAAAATTCAACTCCTTATTGATAGCGAGTGTAAAGAACAATTTATTGAAGAATTAAAAAAATGGAAGAAGTACCAAAGAATTGTTAGACGAGCATCTAACTTGGTAAGTTCTCATGCTTTTATGCAGGATAATATCAAAGATTTTTTTTATCTTATAGATGATGTAAAATTAAAACTTGAAAACCACGAAAAGGATAGCGAAGGTATTTTAAAAACATCAAAGATGAATAGTACCTATCAGATGTTAAGTAGTAAATATAAAGGTGAAATTCCGATGTCCATTATGACTTGTCTTAATAGTGTTATAACCAAAAGTTATAATGCAGATAAGATGAAAATTATGACAGGTCAAACATCATTGCGTTCATACAAAAAAAGTGTTCCTATTCCTTTCCAAAGTGGTGGTATAATAAATGTTAAGCAAAACGAAGATAAAAACTTTCATTTTACGCTTTTTGATACGCCTTTTAGAACTTTTTTTGGTAGAGATAGGTCAAACAACAAATCTATCTTTTCAAAAGCAATTTACGGCTTAGATGATTACAAATTATGTGATAGTTGTATTCTTATTGATGAGGAAGAAGAATTTGATGTTGAAGTCGGTAATGGCACTAAAAAAGTTGTAAAAAAGAATAGCAATACCAATTCTAAACAATCAGATGCTAAAACTAATTACAAAAAGAAAACTAAAATTTATTTGCTTGCTACGATTAAAATTCCTAAAACAAAAAAAGTAGTAAATCCCGAAAAAGAAATTCATTGTGTTCTTGACCCCGAATTTCCAATCATAATCAATGATGGTAAATACGAAAACAAAATAGGTACTTACAATGATTACATTGTTGGCAGAATCTATATTCAGAAAAAAATAAAGGAGATTCAATCTGCACTTAAATATCAAGGTGGTGGAAAAGGTAGGAAAAGTAAATTGCAGGCATTAGAGCGTTTCAAGAAAAAAGAAATAGATTTCGTGAAAACTAAAATGCACCTTTATTCAAGGTTACTGATTAATCATTGTGTGAATAATGGAATTGGTAAGATTTATCTTGATAATATCCAACAAGCAAAACAAGAAGAAGATTTATCATTGATTCGTAATTGGTCTTATTTTGGGTTAAATCAAATGATTGCTTATAAAGCAACAATGAATAATATTGAAGTTGTTACCAAGAAAACACTAGAAGAAATTGAAAAAGAAAAAGAAATTAAATTGTTAGCAAAAGAATTGGCTTAATTTTATTATAGGGGCAGTTGCGTGTCCTAAGTCGGAGGGTTAAATGTTCCACTCTGAAATACTCACAAATATAACAGGAATAACGATTCCTTGAACTAACGCTATAATTGGTCTTGATTTATAAGGTAGTCGCAACAAAAACGTCAATAAAAGACTGCTTGAAAACGCTGTGATTGGTCTTAATTTGTAGGGTAGTCGCAACGATTAATAAACTCTCCATTTTCTATAATAGGCTGTGATTGGTCTTAATTTGTAGGGTAGTCGCAACCAAAGCTACACCATGAAGTTCGTTGACTATGCTGTGATTGGTGTTTATTTGTATGGTAATCTTAATTGGAAATCATTTTTACATTTGTTGTTATTTGATGTTGTTGGTCTTAGTTTTTTTTTAATTGAAATAAAATGTAAAAAGTTGATTTAAAAATATAAAAAGGGGCAGTTGCGTGTCCTAAGTCGGAGGGTTAAATGTTCCACTCTGAAATACTCACAAATACAATAGAAATAACGATTCCTTGAATGAACGCTGTGATTGGTCTTAGTTTGAAAGGTAGTCGCAACCTCTAGCATATACATTTATAGGACTGATAAGCTGTGATTAGTATTATTTTCTAGGGTAGTCGCAACGACAGATAACTGATAGCATTATTTACATTTGATGTGATTGGTCTTAGTTTGTAGGGTAGTCGCAACAGGACAGAATATTGGTTTCTAGTCAGGAGGGATGTGATTGGTCTTTATTTGTAGGGTAGTCGCAACACATATTATATTTATTTTTTCATATTTTTAATGTGATTGGTGTTAGTTTGTAAGTTAGTCGAAACCTTTCTAAATCATTTCACAAAGTTTGGATAAAAAAAAAGATTTGAATATATTAAATAAAAAAATCCCCAACAAATTAATGAAGGGGGTTTTCCTTTCTAGCTAGGATTAAAACAAACTTTTTAGAAAATTATTTCTTGGGAATAAACTTTAAAACATATTCAGTTAAATCGGCATACGCTTGTTTATCTTCCGCACTCCAATCTGATTCATTTTTGTTTAATGCAGTCTTTATTTTTTTGTTGCTTTCTTTATCAATTTTTGATATATATAATTCTACAAATATTTTTGTTTGTTCGGAATTATAAGGAATATTTATTTCACCTACTAATTTAGCTATTTCAAGAGCATCTGATTCAGCAGGAAAATTCTTTTTAAATTCATTTGCTTTTTTGTTTCGATTATACCAATACAATCCACCTGCAATCAAAGCAACTATAACAAAAACGGGTAATAGTATTTTCTTATTCATATCATTTTTTTATTGAACAAACTTACTAAAAAATAATTAATTAATCCATAAACAATTCTTCATCTTGAATTATTTCATTCAATTTACTATTGACATTTTGTAATTCAGCCAATATATCATCAGGAGTTGAATCATATTCGTATTTAATTCTATCACGGAGGTATCTTTTCAATTCGGAAACTACACTTTTCCACTTAGCACCATCTAATGCTGTTCTAGCTTCTACTGATTCTTCGATAGAATCAAACTTTAAAATTACTTCGGGCATATCTATTTTATTAAATTTCAACAAAAGTAAAAATATTTTCCCATAAACTGATTATCGTATTAAATAATTAATTATTTTTGTAAATAATTAGTTGTTTAGGGGTGGTGGTACATTTAATTATTAATAATATCAAATAAAAACTATATTATGGAAGATTACACTTGGTCAACAACAAAAAGTCATGCTAACAATGAAGCAACAATGAATGATTTTATTCTGAATCATGTTCCTGATAATTTCGAGGTCTTTTTTGTAGATGGTACTTATGCAGAAATGATAAACAAATTAAATAATAGTATTTGGGGTATTCACGCAGGTGGAAATGGAGATTCATTTAATCACAGAGTACGATTTGAATTTATAAGATAATTATACATGGAAAATTCAAACACAGAGCAAAGAATTGAGCAAAATGTTAAACATACAAAAAAGTACGCTGAACATTGCTATCCCCGTACCAAACAGTTATTTTATCTTCTCTACAATAAAGAAAAGAAAGATTTTTTCAGTTCATGTATTAATTCTAGCATATTCTCTACCGAATTGCTTTTAGAAGCGAAGATTTTTAAGAACAAAGAATCTGCTGTAAAATACAAACAGGAAAATAAATTAAAAGACTTTTGTTTGATTAAAATTATTCCTCAATATTTTTACGAGTAAATATTATATTTGTTAATCATAATAAATAATAAAAAAATGGAATTTCAAGAACAAATAAAGAATGTGGAATTGTTGATAAGTACAATGCCAAGAGTTTATCTAAAATGGACTAACACAGAAGAAGGTCGTGATAAGCAAGATTGCTATGAAAGATTTGTTTTTGGTGAAGAAATAATTTACAAAAACATTTTAGGGAAAAGTAATACCGTTCAACAAGGACAGCCATTTTTCAATACACTTGAAAATATTTACAAAATAGCATTAGCTAACTCAAATAAATAAAACTATGAAGAAATTTTTTAATTTACTATTTGGTTCTCCACAAGAAGTGGTAAAAATTGAATTTGATGATATTGCAGGGATATTTGATTTCCCTAAAAATATTAGAATACCAAATGTAGGTGAATATGTTTGGTTTAATAGATGGAAGCAAGGAACGGTATTATCTATCAGTAACCGAATGGAAAGAAACTTGTACATTACAACCATCAGAGTTGGCGATGCTACAAAAAAATCAAGATTTAATAAAAAATAGAAACTAATAATATGATTACTGTAAAAAAATATTACAAACTCCGTTTAATGAGTGGATTTCAAGATACGAGAAGTAATCAAGAAGATTTTGCTATAACTCCATATTTATTTGGTGTGTTTAATAAACACAAGTTGTCTAAATCGAGTGTTTATGGTTTTGGTTTCTGTTGGGGGTTTTATGCAATTTATTTTAGTTTAGGATTCAATATCCCAAAAGGTTTCCCTTTATTTATGATTCTTAAAAAATAACAAAAATATGAAACCACTTACAATAGAATATGCAATAGAAAATAAATTAAGTCCGCTAGATTGTGTGAAATACTTTAATCCTGATTGGACAGATGAACAATGTGAATTTCATATATGGGAGAACACCTGTTTTCCATTTTCAAATGAATTAATGATTGAATCATTAAATGAACAATTTTTAAACAATGGTACTAATGAATAAAACAAGATTACAAAACGCTAGAAAAAAAATAGGTATGGATGAAAATAGTAAAAAATTAATTCAGTTAAGAACAAAACTTGAATTTTACAAGAAGTTGGAACAAAAAATGAATCAAGTATTTCAAGCGGAATTGGAACTTGAAGATTGGTCAGATGAAGTGTATCTTAAAATTTCAAGATTGGAAGTAGAACTTGAAGATTTGAAGATGGAAATGGATTTACCTGATGAAAAATGGTACGAAGATGAAATTGATTAATTTCAATAAAAACACTAAAAGCATCTTACGAGGTGCTTTTTTTTATTCCAAAAAACCTAGAAAACACTAGGGAATTATTAAATCTTAATATTTTTTTTTTTCAACAAAACGATTATCGTATATAATAATATGTTATCTTTGTTGATAATTACATTAATGTTGATTGAATTTAAATTTTGAATTTATGAGTGGAAAACTAGATTATGAATATGCAGAAGAATATTTAGAATCAATACTAAATGATATTAAAAAGCATATAAAAGAAAAATATCCAAACGCAACTAACATTGAAGATGGAACAAATGGTATAATTGTGGGGGTTTGGTTTTACAAAGATGAAAACGCAAAAACACGAACTTTTTCACCACTAAAAATCACTTTATGAAAAATCAATTTGAAGAAAGAGAATTTGCAAGCGAAAGTGATTCAATGACTACGTTTATAGGTCATAATGGATTCTTTTGTATCATGTTAAATGGAGATTGTATTCATTCTTGCAAGACATTAACTTGGCACAACAAGAAATTAAATCAATTGAGCAGGAAATTTAGCCTAAAAGAAATTTAGAAATGGAAAGGCAGTAAATATTTTAGTAAAAAGTTAAAAAAATAAATTATGTTCGTTATAACAGATTGCCCAAAATGTAATATTGATTTTATGTATCACGCATCAGAAAGAAACCTTGTGAGGATAAAAACTATTGTTGATGAAGTTGGTAATAATGAAGTCGTAGAAATAGTAATATGTCAAGATTGTGATGAAGATGAAAAAAAACAAGTATGAAAGGAAAATTGATTAAAGAAGCGGATTTTTATGTGTTAAAAATTGATGATAAAATTATAGGTTTATCTGATGAATTTTTAAACAATTTCTTAAATTACCCACATAAATTATCAATCAAAAACTGCTTAGAGATTAAACATGGGTTTGATTTGGAAGATTTAGCTGAAAATAAATGGAATAATTTATCTAAAGACCTGCACTTTAACCTTACTGAAAAAGCACTTTGGTGTGTTGGTTTTCAACATGGTTCAGTTGAATTTCTTGATGATAAAAAGTTTAGCTTAGAAGATATGAAAAAAGCATTTGAAAAAGGTGCTTTAAAACTTGGAAATAATCGTTACTTTGATGAACTCATTGAATCATTAAACAAAAATGAATGGAACGTGGAAATATTGATGGAAAAAATGAATCTTGATGAAATCAGAGAACAAGGAAAAGGTTTTTTGAACGCTAGTACTGAAAAGCCGAAATTGGATTTATATGGTTGTTTAATTCTAAAAAAAGAAGCATGAAAGAGAAAAATTTTTTATCAGGAATTTTAGTTGGTGTCTTTTTAGGTTTTTTAATGGGTTATTTTGTTTGTGGTTTTGCAAACGAATTAAGAACAATTACTATTGAAAAATCTAATTCAGAATTTAATGTTGAAAAGCCAATAGATTGGTCGAAGCACCCAAACAAACATAAGAGAAATTATTTAGAAAATATATACTTAAATTCATCTAAAAATTAGAGTTATGAAAAATACAATTTTAACAATCTTACTATTTATTTCATTAAATTCAGTAGGGCAGACTATCTTAAAAGATAGAAAACAAGAATTAAGAATCGAAAGAGTGATTCAAAATTCAGAAGAAACATATAAAGTTTATTTCCATGCAAGTTATTTAGTAGTTGGTAGTAAAGCAATGATGAACCTATTCTTAGAAGAACTATTAAGTATAATCAGTACTCAAAAAACAACTAATACCTACGTTGGGAATACATCTGTGAAGTATGAAGCATTTGACGATGAAATACAGGTTTCAGCTAAGACTTCTCAATTCAGATTGACAAGAAAACAAATTATTAAACTTAAATCAAAATTATTATGATTGTTCCAACGGCAGAAGAATTTTTAAAAAAATATCTTGGTGATACATACAAGGGAAACGCACCAATAGAACATTACATGATTGAATTTGCTAAACTTCATTTGAAAGCACAAGAAGAAGCTATTTTAAATAAAGCAAAAACAATTGAGATTTGTTATGGTAACACAGGTTCAGAATATTGTGATATAATCGTAGATAAAAAATCTATAATAAACGCATATCCAATAGAAAACATTAATTAATATGGTAATAGGATTTAAAGAGCAATTTGTTGAGCCAATTTTGGATGGCAAAAAGATTCATACGATTCGTGAAGATGCTACTAACCGTTGGGTTAAAGGTAGGGTTATGCACATGGCAACAGGTGTAAGAACAAAAAAATACAATCAATTTAACGAAGAAATTTGTAACGGTACACAAAAGTTTGAAATAAAATGGAGTAAAAACAACAAGGGTCTTGTGAGTGAAAATCGTGGTGTACAAGTTTTTATTGATGGTGTGAATGTTACTAACCATACTTTCGGGGTTTTTGATGAAATGCTTGTTGAAGTTTTAGCAAGGAACGATGGATTTGCTACCGTAAAGGATTTTTTTGAATGGTTCTCCGAAGATTACACGGGAAAGATTATTCATTGGACTGAATTAAGATATTAAACTATGAGGAAGATGAAAAAAGAAGGAAAAGAATTTATTTTTTTTACAATATTCGGTTTAGTAGTAGGCGGTTTATTCGTTTTCATCATTTGGTGTTTAGCACAATTAATTACATTATTGATAAACTGATTTTTTTGATAAAAAAAAATAATTTTGCTATGCAGATACAATGCACAGTACCCCCATATCTTTGTCTTGTCAATATGCCGAAGGGGTTACGGCTCGCTAATCCCACTAAATCTATTCGTAATGGAAGATTTTCGTTTAAATAAGGTTTGTACTACCTCAAAAGGTTCAAGATATGTTGGTACATACAAACATATCAATAAGCAATCCGTTTGGGAAGATTGCATTGAAAACTATGTTGAATGGGAAGATATTGAATACGAAGGTATTCGTTTGATGCCCGAAGGTTACTCTAACAAAGATGTAGTTGTTTCTGAAAACAGATTGTTTTTAGATGGCTACGAAGTTTCTGACTATCCTACTTGGGTTGAAAGATTTGGTTCATTGTCTAATGAAATACCACGCTATTATGTTATACGAAAGTATGAGGAAGATAGAAAGTATAGTTCATTTGAAGGTGGATTCGATTTACTCAACGATGGTCGTGCTTGGGAAGGTCTTACGAGGACTGAATACGATAGTGTTTCAGATGCCTTAAAATTCATTCGTGAAAAGTTAGGTGATGATTTCTACATTGCTTTGGAAGAACCTATGCGTTTGTAGGTTTCTTTTTTTTATAATTTTCAATCCCTTGCATATTCTGTGAGGGATTTTTTTTGTAATTTTGTTATCATATTAAATAATTTGTTATTTTTGTAAATAATTTATATGCTATGACAGAAGAACAATTACAGAGAATAATTTCAAACCATGAATTAATCAATGGTTTTACTGATTGTTGGATTCGCATGAATCGAATAAAAACAAACCGAATCATGTACGATGTGTTCACGCCAAGATACCTTAAACTGTGGCACAAATTGTTGGGAAAAAAGCCTTATATGAATTTCAATTACAAACCTAAATTTTAGAAAGATGAATGAAATTACTTTGAAAGATGTTACATTAACGAAAACAGATACTTGTTTGACTTTTGTACTAAAAAGATTAGGTCTGCAAAAGGACTTGTGTTCCTACATAACATTTCACGAACATTTTCATCAATACCCGTATGTACGACAAAAAGATAAATTACAGGTAGGCGATTTATTGATGTGGGATAAAGACATTACATGGGAATGGATGGCGATTACCATTAAGAATAGTACAATAACGTGGGAAAACGTACCAAAAGGGTTTCATTTTGCTATTTATGAAGGTAACGGAATGTTTACCGATTGTACACGATTGGTTATACCACCTCACCCTACATTGAGAATGAGAGATATTGCATCATTGCAAAAAACACCTGATTGGGTTTTACGATTAAATAAATAGATAAAATAATTAGATAGTTTAACGAATAATTTATAACAATGGAAAATATTTTTGGAGATGGATTTTTAATTTTTGGGATTATTTTATTTTATTTCTCAATTATGATTTTATGGTCAAAGAGTTTAAGTAAAAGGATTTCTAAAATAACTAGAGAAAATAAGAACGATGAAGAAAATGCAGTAGTAGTAGTCTTTTTGCAATTACAGGTAATTTTATTTCTTATTCTTGGTGGATTTTTATTTATGAAGCATAGAAATGAATGAATGTGAATTATAGTAAATCAATAAAAATAAATAATCATGTAAAAATATAATAATATGGAAATTGAAAAAGAAGCAGATTTATTCGCAAAAAAAAGACAAGACTTAAATCCTACTTATGCGAGTGGACTATATTATGGTTTTATTGAATGTGGTAAATCAAATTGGTATCAATCAGAAATAATAAAGGCACAGATTAAGGAAAATGAATCCGTTGCTGAAATGTTAACCATTCATGGAACAGAAGCGAGTTTGTTTAGGGTAAAAATGAGAATCGAACAATTACAAAAACAATTAAAATAATTGGAAGATGCAGGAAATTTTAACAGGTAAATTGTTTCATACTAAAAAATTTGGTTGGCAGGTTCGATATGAATTTGGTCAAGGTCAATCTAAATGTTTACATATACACCGAGATTTAATTGAGGATATTAATAAAAATGGTATTGAAGGAAAACAAGTGAAGTTTAAAGTTCTTGCAACAATAGCAAAAAGGTCATTGAATGGTTCAATCAGTTCTGCTTACATCATCAATGACCAAGAAAAATAAATTTAAACTATTGCAGTTTTTTTAGCTTCACTTTTGTTAGAATACGCATCACATTTTGGTTTACTACTTTTGCAAGAAGTGAGAACAATAATTGTAGCTATGGCAAATAATATTTTATACATATTTCAAATATAGTATTTTTTTTATTTGAATAAATAATTTTAAACCAAAAGTATGATTTTTAGCGAAGATAGCACCGAGCAAGGGAAAAGATGTGAGATTACCGTGAAAAGTGTAATTATTGAATGTGTTGTTGTTTGTGTTTTTGAAAGAACGAGTAAACAAAAAGTAGTTACACGAAAATACAGATTAGAGAGTAAAGACAAAACTGTTTATGATAACATTCTTCCAAGTGAAATCACATTCAAAAAATAACAAAAAATCCCCAACATATTAATGATGAGGATTTTGTTTATTATTATAATTTAGCTTGCAACCCATTCTATTAATAAAAATGTATCAGATGCTTTATTTCCAACTGAATCTGTTACAGTTACCTTAGATAATCCAACAAAACCTTCTATTCCTCCTCCTCCATAAGAACCAAATCTAGGTGTTACAGTTGTTAAAATACTAAACGTAACCGAATTTGTATTAGTGGGTGATGTATATTGAAAATAATTACCACTTGGAGGAGGTGTACCAATTGCAATGTCAGCCATTTCCCATGTATATAGATATGGTGCAACACCGCCTTCAACTACCGCATTTAATACTCCAACACTATAATTAATATCTACATAAAGTTGATTTGCAACAACCAAAGGATTTGCAGGAGTTCCATCACCTGTAATTGTTGTTCCATCAACTGAAATGTTTACGATAGGATTTAATGGGTCTGTGTTGTCAGTATCTAAACCTGTTACAGATGCAACTCCCGAAGTACCACCACCACCTGTTGCATTTTGTGTAAAAGACCAATTGGTTTCACCAATTAAGGTCAAAATACCACCTACACCATTTGTATTTAAGACAATATTTGTTGCCCCATTGATATTATCCGTTTCAAAACCTGTAAGAGTGATGTTATTTACAGAAGCATTATTTGAAACATCAACAAAGCGAATACCCATGAATTGTTGAATAGTTGTATATACTCCAAGAATAGTATCAATCTTAGGTAATACAAGTTCTACCGCACCTGCTGATGTATCAACTTGAACGATGAAATCAGTAGGTGCTAAAAAGGTTTTTCCTGCTCCAACTGTTCTAAATGAATTTGTGTTTTGATTTGACATTTTTTTATTATTTATTTTTTAAATCACAATCTTACTGCACCAATAGAACAAGATGTTTGGTCATAGTACAAATATGTTGTTCCTGTAACACCACCTGTACCTACTGTTATACTAGCACTTGCGGTGGCATAATTTACAAAAGATGGTAAAGTAAGATTACCTATTCCAAAAGCAGTACTTAGAGCATTTCCTACATCTAAAGTACCATTATAACCTGCCCCTCTACCAATAAAAGTTACATTACAACCTGTATTTTTTCTTGCAGAATTTATTCCAAAAGCAATTACATAACATCCCGAATTTGTATTTGCGGAATTACAACCCATAGCATTAACATAACTACCTGTATTTTGATATGCGGAACGAATACCAATGCTAGTTACACTTAAACCTGTATTTTGATACGCAGAACAACTTCCAATAGTAGTCAAACAATCTCCTGTATTTTGATACGAAGAACGAATACCGATGGCAGTTACTTGACTTCCTACGTTACAAAATGCAGAACGATAACCTGATGCAGTTACGTTAGAACCTGTATTATAATATGCAGAACGAGTACCAATAGCAGTTACTTGACTTCCTATATTGCAATAAGCAGAATATACGCCAATTGCATCTACACTACTTCCTGTATTTCTAAAAGCAGAACGATTACCAATAGAGTTTACATTTGAACCTGTATTAATAAATGCAGAACGATAACCTGATGCACTCACACAACTACCTGTATTTTGATAAGCAGAACGAGTACCAATAGCACTCACAAAACTTCCTGTATTTTGATATGCAGTACGATTACCAATAGCACTCACAAAATTACCTGTATTACAATATGCAGAAAAAGTACCAATAGCATTTACACTACACCCTGTATTACAATAAGCACTATTTTGACCAAGAGAATTTACATTATTTCCTGTATTACAATATGCAGAACAAGAACCAAAAGCAACAACTTGACTTCCTGCATTTCTAAAAGCAGAACAATCACCAAAAGAATTTACATAATTTGCTGTATTATATTTCGCAGAACGAGTACCAATAGCATTTACATAACTTCCTGTGTTTGAATGAGCAGATTGATAACCTGATGCGGTTACAAAAGAACCTGTATTGCAATACGCAGAACGAGTTCCAAAAGCATTTACTTGGCTTCCCGTGTTTTTATAAGCAGAACGAGTACCAATAGCATTTACTCTATTACCTGTATTACAATATGCAGATTGAGTACCAATAGCATTTATACAGCACCCTATATTTGTACACGCAGAAGCAACACCAATAGCATTTACAAAAGAACCTGTATTGCTTTTTGCGGAATTTGTACCAATAGCATTTACACAACAACCCGTATTAGAACAAGCAGAAGAAACACCAAAAGCATTTACAACATTTCCTGTATTATATCTTGCGGAATTAGTGCCAAAAGCATTTAAACAACTTCCTGTATTACAAAAAGCAGAATAAAAACCAAAAGCATTTACACAATTCCCTGTATTTTTATACGCAGAGTTAGTGCCAATTGAATTTACATTACAACCTGTGTTTTTATATGCAGAACAAGTACCTGTTGAATTTACAGCATCACCTGTATTACAAAAAGAAGAAAATTGACCAATAGTATTTACAAAACAGCCTGTATTGTTATATGCGGAACAAGTTCCTGTTGCAATAACTCTAGTTCCCGTATTTCCTGCACCTGCACAAGTTCCTTGAAAATTATTACCATTTGATAAATCATGGTTGAAATCCAAAACTTGCTGTAAACTAGGGATTACACAACCGCAACCACCACCGTTAAAATTTTGCTGATATGACCAATCAGTTTCACCAATCAAAGTTAAAATACCGCCTACATTATTTGTATTCAAGACAATATTTGTTACTCCATTTATAGTATCTGTTTCAAAACCTGTAAGAGTAATATTATTTACCGAAGCATTGTCTGAAATATCAACAAAACGAATACCCATATACTGATAAATCGTAGTGTAGGTAGCCAAAATAGTAGCAATTTTAGGCAACACAAGTTCAACCGCACCTGCTGATGTATCAACTTGAACAATAAAATCAGTAGGTGCTAAAAAGGTTTTTCCTGCACCGACTGACCTAAACGAATTACTATTTTGATTTGACATTTTTTTTATCTTAATAATTATAATCTTACCGCACCAATAGAATTAGTAGTTTGGTCATAATAAAAATATGTACTTCCTGCTACCGCACCATTAGCTAATGTAATAGCCGTACTTGCTGTTGCAAAATTTAGATATGTAGGTAATTCAAGATTTGAAACTATAAAAGATTGATTTAAAGAATTTGCTGTACCTAAAACTGAATCATAACCTGCACTTGAACCAATTGCTACTACACAGGAAGCTGTATTAGAATGAGCAGAAAAAGTTCCAATAGCAGTTACACTACACCCTGCATTGCATAAAGCAGAACTAAGACCAAAAGCATTTACATCAGAGCCTACATTGTTTGATGCAGAATTATAACCCGATGCAGTTATATTATTTCCTGTATTACATAATGCAGATTGAGTACCAAAAGCAGTTATATTATTTCCTGTATTACATAACGAAGAACAAACACCAAAAGCATTTACATTATTTGATGTATTACAATATGCAGATTTAGTGCCAATAGCATTTATAAAACACCCTGTATTAAGTTTTGCAGAACCACATCCTAATGCGGTTACAAAACTTCCTGTATTACAATATGCAGAACTACTACCAATAGCATCTACATAATTTCCTGAATTTGTAAACGCAGAAAAAAGACCAATAGCATTTACACAACCTCCTGTGTTTTGTCTAGCTGATTCTCCACCAATAGCATTTACATAACTTCCTGTGTTATATATTGCTGAACCCGTACCAATAGCAACTAATTCACTCCCTGTATTCCCTAATGCCGAAGTTTGACCAATAGAATATACCTGATTTCCTGTGTT
>Ga0164292_10002612_pt1 | contig 14727 bp, 13 predicted proteins | sample GEODES117metaG_FD_111486 | JGI IMG/M metagenome (GOLD analysis project Ga0164292, IMG submission 111486) | Eutrophic lake water microbial communities from Lake Mendota, Wisconsin, USA - GEODES117 metaG | ecosystem: Environmental > Aquatic > Freshwater > Lake | place: USA: Lake Mendota... | reverse complement strand
AGGTGCAACGCGGTGGAATGTTGGAACTCTCGGGAAAAGACAGCAAATTCTTACTTCAAAATGAGGAGTTGTTGATCGAAGGGTTTTTGGCAGGAGTCAAGTCGAAAGAGCTGACCTATTTATGGTCTGATTTTGTAGCGCGACCCTTGGATGGAACGCAAGCCGATGGTCGGGTAGTGACATTGCAAAGGGAAGGTGGGGGTAAGTCTCGCCTGGATGCTGAAGCGCTACGAACAGAATTTTGCATCGACTGGTATTGGGTGTATAGTTTCAATGGGGTGGTCGTGTTTGAGGTATTTAGCCATACTACTTGCGGGTCAGCGAGCTGTGATTCCGCAAGAAGTGCTGATGCCCACGATGCCTGCTTGGATGATGGAGTTGGGGCAGGAGGGGATGGGAAAGAAGTTCAGATTATCAAAGACCCTAGTTTTAAAGAGACAGCTGCAGACTGCATTTATGAAAAATTACTATCAATAAATGGCTTCAAAGATCTCGCCTCAAAGTTTGAAGGCCTTGGAACAGAATTTGACGTACTATTAAAAATAGGGACCACAAAAAGTGTTACAGCAAATGGTCAAACATGGTATAAAGGGCCTAATCAGCCAATAGAGATTACTTTTAATGTAGATAGAATGAATAGATCGGCCTTAGAAGTAGCAAGAACTATTGTTCATGAAATGATCCATGCGGAAATGTATAGAGCCCTCAATACTCAAGGACTGGAAGACAGTGATTTATCATTTAAAGAGACTTTCGAAGAATATACCCGTCAATTTTTTGGAGACGAGGATATTCATCATAGTTATATGGCAGATTATTGGGTTGATAAAATGGCAAACATGCTTGAGTTAATTCATCCTCAGTTGGGATATTTGGGGCTTAATGATTTTTTGAGTCCTTGGGCATATCCAACAGGTATTCCGAAAGATTTTTATAAAGCCTTGGCGTGGGAAGGACTTAAGGATGAAGATGTGAGAGCTTGGAACAATAAAACAGCCGAACAAAAAGATCAAATAGAGTTTCACATAGAGAAAGCTAAATATGGCACGAAAAGTTGTAATTAACCGAATACTGATATTGATTGTCATTTGTTTCGGGGTTGAATTAGAAGGCATTTGTCAAATAAAAGTAGTGTCAACTAATTATGAAGAGGGCAATAGTATTGGTTATTATAGGCGAAGTAATCCTCAAGATACAGTACTTGTTATTTTTAATAGTGAACATAGAGATGTTGAAAAAAGTCTAAGGAGATGGGCATTTAAGGATGAAGAACTCAAGGATGAAATTTTCAAAAAGAAATATCCTTTATTGAAAGATTCATGTATTGAATTAAAATTCATTCATCATCCAGGCCCTCCAATGTATAATGAGATTTATAGTATTGATAAGGCTAAACTTCGTTTAGATACACTTACCCTATTAGAAGAAAGCGAAATTCCATTTATTTTTTGGTTTGAAAATGACCCCTTTTTATTTGAAAAAACATTGATTCTAGTGAGTAGTGATGATTGGTCTAGTAAGGAAAAAAATATCAAAGGAATTGGTGTGCAAATTTACACCACAGGATCTTGTAAGGATTTAATAGAGAAAAATTAGTAGCTATATATTTATAACTAGTTTGGACGAGATCCAACAGGTATTCCGATAGATTTTATAAAGCATTGGTTTGGAGAGGATTATCCAAAACGGAAGTGTTTATGAAATTGTCAGATGAAGATCGAGAAAGAATCACCAACAGAATTGGGGCAGAACTATACAATGGAAATTATTATGGAACAGTTCCTGAAGGAGAAAAAGCCTGTGATTAAGCTACTAAATTTTTCAATTCTAATGATGTCTTCCATCTTCTTTTTCAGCTGTGCTACACGAGAAGAGCAGGAGATCAATGAGTTGATGAATGCCGTCTTCGAATGGGAACTCAGCCGAGGCGAAGAAGTCATCGTGTTTGCAGAAGCGGAGGAGAATTGGCAAATCCCTTGGCTTGATGCTTGCACGGCCGAAGGTTTGCTGAGTTTGGAAAGTGACTTTCGTCCAAAAGTCTCTTTCAAGGATGTATTCACAGAAGCAGATGCAGAAAAGATTTGCAGGGAAGGGAAGCAAGCTTTCCAATTCCAACAGGACATGTTTCCGGCGGGAGTGAAAGTCTCTTCTGAAAAGGGGCGGTACGACAGTTTGTCAAAAGCTTTTTATACTGCTATAGGTGCGCAGGAAAGAATCGAACTTGATATGAAATTGAAGAAATATATGAGCTATAAGACCATTTCCAAACCTGTGTTTTTACAAGATTACCGATATGCGTTCTTATACATGGCCGAAGAAGGTTCTCATCTTTCTGTGTTCAAAAAGGAAAATGGTAAATGGGTTCATTACTTTACCAGTACCATGATCCTGGTTTAAAAGGATAAGATGAGTAAAAAGTTGAAGCTGGCTGTGAGTATATTATTGGATTTAGCTTGTACTTTCAAACAGTAGCCAGACTTGCTACCTCAACGTTTTTCCTAGCTTCCATTTCAGGTAAGTAAATGCATAAAAAACCTCCCAAATGGCTTTGGGAGGTGTAATGTGGGTGGACTGTGGTCTGTAGACCGTTGACAAAAAATTACTTCTTCATTCCAATAAAGTCTACCATAAAGTAGCTTATCATATGTTCACCAATTACGAACCTAGCTGCGGAACTTAAATCCTGACTAGTACACACCTGTCCTTTAACAAATGCGACTCAATTTTCGGGGATCTCCTTGTTGAATAGTTCGTGTAATTTTTGTTGTAAAAGGTACTTGTCAGGCAATTGTGTTTTATACTCTAAAATCATTGTCGGAGATAAACTCCTGCTTAAGGCATATTCTACAACTTCACTGTCTTTGTCCTTGCATAGTAAAACACCGATGCTAGGATTTTCATTTGGCTTTTTAACGTTTCTGTCTAATGCTTCCAAATAAAAGTTAAGCTGTCCTAAGTGGTCAGGTTTAAACTTATCTGCTTTAAGCTCGAAAGCCAACAAACATTGAAGTCCCCGATGGTAAAAAAGCAGGTCAATGTAAAAATCGCTGTCGCCTACTTGCAGTTTATATTCTTCTCCTATGAACAAGAAATCTTTTCCAAGTTCCAGAATGAAATTTTTCATTTGGCTCACAAGTCCACGCTGCAAGTCGCTTTCACTATGAGGATCAGGTAAGTTCAAAAATTCAAACACATAACTGTCTTTGAAGGCATTAGAAATGTCTTTATTACTTTCTCTCACCGCTGGTGAGAGTTTTGAATTGCCAATGATGGTTCGTTCAAATAAGCTGGCTGCTATTTGTCGGTCTAGTTCTCTTTTGCTGTAGTGTTCTAGTTTTGCATAGGTGATGTAAAACTCCATTTCTTCCATGGTTTTACACCTTGAAAAAATCAGCAGATTGTTGGTCCAACTAATTTCTCTCACCAGTGGTGCGAGTTTTGGATAGTCTCTATACGTCTCATAAAATTGCTTCATCCGCCAACAATTTTTGTCAGAGAATCCCTTAATTTCTGGCTCGTTCGTCTGGATGAATTTGGCTAATTCCGTTACCACGGATTCGCCCCATTCGGATTGTTCAATTTTCTTACTGATGTATTCTCCAATGCTCCAATAGAGATTTATAAGTTCCGTGTTTACAGCCCTTAAAGCGTTGGCTCTAGCTTGTTTTATAAGCTGAATTATGTCTGCAAAATGATTGTCTAGAGGGTTTTCCAAAGCCAAAAAAATTAAAGCGTTTCAGTATTATTTTCCTTTGAGAGGTATTTCCTGTTAAAAAATTGTCGCCATTTAGCCGCGGCGAATCAAAGCCAAGCTGAATACTTTTGGTTCCTAAAAAAAATGTAAAAAGCGTTTCAACTCTTTACGGACGGCTAACTCAAATGTTTCTTTTTTTTAACAATACCTTCAATTCTGATTTAGTGGTTAGACTTCTGATAAGCGCTCATAGTCGAAAGTAGTTTTGATTTACTGTCACCCATATTTTTCCAAGGTAAGAGGTGCCGTGCGAGTAAAGCCACAAAAAAACCTCCCAAATGGCTTTGGGAGGTTTAATGTAGACCGTTGACAGAAAATTACTTCTTCATTCCCATGTAATCCACCACAAAGTAGCTCATCACACGTACGCCCAATACAAATCCACTCTCGTCCAAGTAGAAATCAGGGGTGTGGTGAGAAGGAGTTTTGGTCGGATCAGCTCCTTTTTTCATACCGCCCAAGCCGATAAAAAGACCTGGCTTCTCCCGCTGGTAGAAGCTGAAGTCTTCTGCTCCCGTTACCGGAGGATTGACATGCACATTGCCCTTGCCGGCAGCGGCTTCTAGCGTGGAAACCATCTTGGCTGTTAAGGCAGGGTCATTGACCGTAGAAGGATAAAGCTTGGTAATGTTTACTTCTGCTCGCGCACCCGCGCTTTCCGCGATGTTGGTTGCGATCTCGGTGATGCGTCGGTGTACCAGCTCCTGCTGCTGATCTCCAAAGGTGCGGATCGTGCCGATCATCTCTACTTTTTCAGGAATGATGTTATGGCGAATGCCTCCATGAATGGCACCTACGGTCACTACCGCAGGATTTTGGGTTACGTTGACGCTACGGGAAAGTATGGTTTGTAGGCCTGTGACGATCTGCGAAGCGGTAACTATGGGATCTACCCCAAACCAAGGGGATGCGCCGTGGGCCTGCGTGCCGTGCACGATGATTTCCAAGTTGTCCACTGCTGCCTGCGCTGGGCCGGAGCGGTAGCCAATTTTACCTACTTCAGTTTGTGCAGAAATGTGAAGGCCAAAGATGGCATCCACATCTTTCATCACGCCTTCGGCCACCATTTGCTTGGCACCCCAAGAAGTGACTCCAGGGATGTAAATTCCTTCCTCAGCGGGCTGAAAAATAAATTTTACGGAGCCTTCTAGCTGTGCTTTCATGCCAGCAAGTACTTCAGCTACACCCATCAAGATGGCCACGTGGGTATCGTGCCCGCAGGCATGCATCACGCCGGTTTGCTGTCCGTTGTAGGTCGCAGTGACCTTGGATTTGAAAGGCAAGTCTACCCGCTCAGTTACAGGAAGTGCATCCATGTCGGCACGCAGGGCGACCATCGGTCCAGGCTTACCCCCACGTAAAATACCAACTACCCCAGTGGTGGCTACGCCTTCTTGCACTTCAATGCCCAAGGCACGCAAGTGGTCCGCTACCTTTTTAGCGGTACGCGTTTCCTCGTTGCCTAGCTCAGGGTGCTGGTGGATGTCACGTCTCCAGTCGATGACTTTGCTTTCAATGGCTGCAGCCTGCTGGTCAATGCTGGGGCGAAGTTTGCTTTGGGCAATTGCGGTACTGCTCAGCAGTAGAAGGGGAAGGAGTATTTTTTTCATAGAATGTGTTGAGAAGGTATTCGTCTAGATGATGCTCAAATTAAATTCAGGAGCTGTAAATTCCATGAATTTTTGGATAAAGCCTAGAATTGGAGAACTTTTTGGTTGGAATTGGCTTTAATACGTAAACATTAACTCGATATGGAATTGAATCAGAAGCTGGCGGTGGTCACTGGCGTAAGCAAGGGTCTGGGCCTTGAGGTGGTCAAATTGCTACTCGAAAAAGGCGCCGTCGTGGCGGGATGGGGAAGAAACCAACCTTCTTTCACACACCCCAATTTTCATTTTTTCTCCTGTGATGTGGCAGTAGAGGCGCAAGTCGAACAAGCCTACCAGGCCACCGTTGCCCGCCTTGGTGCGGACATCCGTATTCTGATCAACAATGCCGGATTTGGAGTTGCTGGACCACTAGAAACCATGAGTTCGGCAGACTGGAAATCCATGTTTGATACCAACGTCCACGGAATATTTTACGTAACAAAGCGCATCATTCCTGCAATGAAACTAGCCGAAGAAGGACACATCATCAATGTAGCCTCCATCGCTGGACTCAATGGGGTAAACAATTTTGCGGGCTACGTGGGCACCAAACATGCCGTTCGTGGCATCTCCCATTCCTTGTACATGGAGCTTCGCGACTTTGGAATTAAGGTTTCAACCATCTATCCGGGATCCATTCAGACGAATTTCTTTGATGCCATTCCGGGGATGGATGCACACGAAAACATGATGCAGCCTGCCGATGTGGCCCTGACGATTGTACAAACCCTTGAAACCCATCCCAACTATTTTGTGGTCGATGTAGAGTGTCGTCCACTCCGCCCAAAAGGAAAAAAATAGAGTACAGCATACCTAAAAAATCAGCCTTGTCGTTCTAAGGGCAATCTGTATTTTTGTAAGTACTCGATGTATTGAATCGCCCCAACGCATGTCTCTTCAGGTTTCTCAGCTCAGCAAACGATATGGTGCTCAAAAAGCACTGGACGACGTGAGCTTTTCAGCAAGTCCTGGGCGAATTTTGGGATTTTTGGGTCCCAATGGTGCAGGGAAGTCCACGACTATGAAAATCATCACGGGCTACCTGGCTGCCGATTCGGGAACAGTATCGGTCATGGGAGAAAATGCCTTGGCCAATCCCAAAAAGTTGGCTGCTCATATTGGCTACCTTCCTGAAAACAACCCCCTTTACTTGGACTCCTATGTCCGTGAATTTTTGGAATTTTCGGGCGGTATCTATGGCATGAAATCTGCCGATATTCGCCGACGCACAGACGAGATGATTCGCAAAACAGGCCTTCAAAGCGAGCAACACAAGAAAATTGGACAGCTTTCTAAGGGCTATCGTCAGCGGGTGGGCATTGCGCGCGCACTTTTGCACGATCCTGCCCTGGTTATCTTGGATGAGCCTACCACAGGTTTGGACCCCAATCAGCTGGTAGATATTCGCAACTTGATCCTGGAAGTAGCCGAGAATAAGACCCTTATTTTTTCCACCCACATCATGCAAGAGGTGGAGGCAGTATGCCAAGATGTGGTCATCATCAACCAAGGTAAAATCCGATCCGCAGGCTCGCTTGCGGACTTGAAGTCTGTCTCTACCCAAGTGACCTTGATCCTGGAAACGGAAGAGCTGCTTGACTTATCCTGGTTTGAAGGAATCGGAGTACCTAGCTTTGGACCTAAGGGAACTCAGGAATTGGTGCTACTGACCAAGGATGCAGGGGAAGCACGAAAGTCGGTCTTGCAGGTGGTAAGCCAGCGACAACTTAGTCTGATTCGTCTTGATCAAGGCGCAAAAAATCTAGAAACCCTTTTCAGAGAAATCACCCAAGGCCAATGAAAAGTTTGTTTCTTAAGGAAATCACAGCCTTTTTTGGCAGCCTGACCGGCTACCTGGTGCTGGTCTTGTTTTTAGTTGCCATCGGCTTGCTGGTTTGGGTATTTCCCGAAAGTTCGGTGCTGGACTATGGCTATGCAGACTTGGAATCTTTATTTCTCTACACCCCCTATGTATTTACTTTTTTGATTCCAGCAATCTCCATGCGCAGCCTGGCTGAGGAGCGGAGGGCGGGTACCTGGGAATTGCTGCAGACGTCCCCACTTAGTTTGACTCAAATTGTACTGGCCAAGTACTTGGCATTGCTCGTACTGGTTTTCATGGCGATCCTTCCCACCTTGGGCTATGCCTATTCCATTTCCCTGTTGGGTAATCCTGAGGGCAACTTGGATTGGGCTGGTTTTTTTGGAAGTTGGCTGGGGCTACTGATGATTGGTGCCACGTTTGCCGCAGTAGGCTTGTTTGCAAGTTCCTTGACCTCCCAACAGGTGGTGGCCTTTGTCCTTGGGGTCTTTCTTTGCTTCGTTTTGTATTTTGGATTGACTGCTTTGGCAGGGATGGTTTCGGGGGATTGGGCCTATTGGATAGAGGAACTCAGCTTGAGTTACCATTACAACAGTTTGAGCAGAGGCGTAATTGACAGTAGGGATATCTTTTTTCTGCTGGGGATGATTTGGGTATTTCTGGGTGCAACGGTTTTGATTTTGAAGAAGAAATGAACCAATTGAGCTCATACCGGCTATTTCCACTTGCGGCACTTTTCTTGGGAGTCTTGGTCTTGGTAGGCCTTGCACAAACGATCCGTTTTCGAATTGACCTGACCGAAGAAAAGCGGTATTCGCTACATCCTTCTACCCTAAAGTTGTTGGAAGGGATAGACAGACCTTTGCATGTGGATATTTTATTGACTGGTGAGGACCTTCCAGGAGGGATGCGAAGACTTCAAAAATCCATCGAAGAGACGGTACGTACCTTCAATGCGTATTCGGCAGAGCCCATCACAGTGTCCTATTTTGACCCGCTGGAAGTGACCGACTCCTTGAAGGAGGACTTTATTTATACGCTAGCCGACTATGGCATTCGTCCTACGAACCTTTTTGTTAATCAGGCCACAGGACAGCAGGAGCAGCTTATTTTTCCAGGGATTTTGGTATCAGATGACACCTACGAAACAGGCGCTCTAATCTTGAAAGGGGAGCGGGGAATGTCTGCCGAGCAAACCTTGAATGCCTCTATTGAAAACCTAGAGTTTGAACTAGCACAGGCCATCCAAAAGCTATTGTACCCCCAAAAAAGTGCCTTGGCGATGATCATAGGGCATGGGGAGCTGGCTGAGGACGATGGTTTTGGGATGGTCGAGGCACTCACTGGACGCTACGAGGTGTTTAAAGTTCCCTTGGAGCAGGCCAAAAAAGTAGAGGACCTGAGTTCATTTGCCGCAATTTTTAGTTTGGGTGCAGACACGACCTATTCCGAGCGGGAGCTATTCCTCTTGGATCAATACGTTATGGGAGGCGGCAATTTGATTGTGGCTGCAGAAGGGGCAAGCTTGGATTTAGGGCAATTGGCGGGAGAAGGCACCTTGGCCATGCCTCTAGAAAATAGCTTGGATCGCCTCTTGTATCGCTATGGCATTCGTGTCAACAAGGACTTGATTCAAGATCTCAATTTTGGGGTAATTCCGGTTATGGGTGGAAATTTTGGCAATCAGGAGCAGCTTGTGCCGTTGCCTTGGCCTTATCATTTTCAAGCAGGGCGCATGTATCCCCATCCCATCACCAAGGGACTGGATCAGGTGAGCTTCCGCTATGCCAGCAGCCTTGACACGGTGAAGGCTGATGGAGTGAGAAAGACCCCTTTGCTCTTCAGTTCGGAGCGTTCTCGGATCATGTCTTTACCTCATCTGATAAGCCTAGGTGCATTTCAAGAGCCACCTCTAGAATCTGAATTTGGGTTGCAGTACCTGCCGCTTGCCTACTTGCTGGAAGGTGAGTTTACCTCTCTGTTCAAAAATCGATTTGTTCCTCAGGAATTTGCTGGGACCCCACTAAAAAACAGTGGAAATGGAAAAGTAATCGTGCTTGGGGATGCTTCCCTGTTTCAAAGCCAACTCAATCCCTCCAATCAGGAACCGCTGCCACTCGGGGAGGATCCGCTGGCGCAGACTACCTATGCCAACAAGCAGTTTTTGGAAAATCTGGTGCAGTACTTGACTGACCCAGAGGGGATCATTGCCACTCGAACGAAGGTCCTGCAGATACGCCCTTTAGATAAGGTAAAAGTGGCTGAAGAAAAATCGATGTGGCAGCTGATTAATGTAGGAGCTCCTGTGCTTTTCCTGGTGCTGATGGGTGGAGTAATTGGCTTGCTACGCGTGAAACGTTTTTCCCGAAGGGCATAAACAGAAAATCTGTAAGGTATTTTTAACTTTTTTATTACAATTGAGAAGAGGTTCCTCTGAATTAGCATTTTATTTCTAAATTTACCTCACTAGAAAAAAACTATACCACCCCTACGATATGAAATTTATTGTTTCTTCCTCCGCCTTGCTCAAGCAGCTTTCTGCCATCAACGGTGTAGTGACCACCAACCCGGTGGTGCCTATTCTGGAAAACTTTCTGTTTGAAATCAAGGGAGCTGTATTGACCATCACTGCTTCGGATCTGCAGACTTCCATGATGACCCAGCTCCAAGTGGAAGCGAAGGAAGACGGAAATATTGCAGTGCCTGCGCGTATTTTGATTGAGACCTTGAAGAACTTGCCAGAGCAGCCGGTGACCTTCAGCATCGATCACGATACTTATGCTGTCGAGATTAGCTCTGACAATGGTCGCTACCGACTTGCTGGGGAAAACGCTACCGACTTCCCAAAAATCCCAACAGTAAACAATGCCACTACAGTAGACATGTCTACTGAAGTGCTTTCTTCTGCTATTTCGAATACGATTTTTGCTACCTCTTCGGACGAACTTCGTCCTGCCATGACAGGGGTATACATCAACTTGAGTCCAACTAACACCACCTTTGTAGCTACAGATGGACACCGTCTAGTGCGTTACAGAAGAGTAGATGTCGCTTCCAGCAACGGAGCGAGCTTGATTATCCCAAGAAAAGCCTTGAACCTCCTGAAGTCTACCTTGCCATCTGAGAATGTGCCTGTATCGGTAGAGTTCAACCAGTCCAATGCCTATTTTAAGTTCAATAACATCAAGATGATCTGCCGTCTGATTGACGAGCGATTCCCAGATTACGAAAACGTGATTCCAACCGAAAATCCAAACCGGATGAACATCGACCGAATGGAGTTTTTGGGTTCCTTGCGTCGTATAGCGATCTACGCCAACAAGACCACGCACCAGGTACGCTTGAAGTTGACCGGTAGCGAGCTGATGATCTCTGCAGAAGATTTGGACTTCTCCAACGAAGCCAACGAGCGTTTGTCTTGCGACCACGAGGGTGAGGATATCGAAATCGGATTCAACGCCAAGTTTTTGGTAGAAATGTTAAACAACCTTTCTTGCAAGGAAGTAAGTTTGAAGTTCTCCGCACCAAACCGTGCAGGCTTGATCTTGCCAGCTACCCAAGATGCCAACGAGGATATCTTGATGCTCGTGATGCCGGTGATGCTCAACAACTACGTATAAAAAACCACCAATCCTACGAAAAAGCCCGTCCCGCAATTCTGCGGGACGGGCTTTTTTGTCCAGGGGTTGTTCTGATCCAGGGGTTGAAACCCCTGGGTAAGTTGCTGTTGCCCCGATGGGGCGTGGATTGATTAACTTATTCTCAATTCCCCAAAGGTCCACCTTCCTTTTTGGCATCTCGCAACATTTTGAGGTAGAGCCCTTCTACCCGCTCACGCGCCCAGGGGGTTTTGCGGAGAAACTTCAGGCTGGAGGCAATGCTAGGATCGTGGGTGAAGCAGCGGATGGTGATGCGTTCGCCGAGGTCTTCCCAACCGTAAAAAGAGACCAGTTGGGCGATCATGTCGGCGAGGGTGACTCCGTGCAGGGGATTGTTGGCTTGGGTTTCCATAAAGTCTTGGTTAGGAACCCTTGGGTTGAATCAAATCCCAGAGATTTCCATAGAGGTCCGAAAATACGGAAACAATTCCATAGGATTCTTCTGCCGGTTCCCGGATAAAGACGACGCCTCGGGCGCGGTAGTTTTCGTAATCTCTCCAAAAGTCGTCGGTATAAAGAAACAAGAAGACTCGGCCTCCTGCCTGATGGCCCACCTGACTCAGCTGCGTTTCGTTTGCAGCCTTGGCGAGCAGCAACTGGCAGGCAGAGCCCTTTGGAGCTACCCGAACCCAGCGTTTGGTGTCCGTCAGTGGGGTATCTTCCAACAGTTCGAATCCCAGCGTCTGCGTGTAGTACTGAATGGCTTCGTCGTAGTCTTTCACCAAAAGGGAAAGCTGTCCAAGTTGTTGGTTCATGGAGTAGTTTTTGTCGATTACCTTACGTTGGTTTTTAGGCTTTTTGCAAACCCTCGAGAATCTGTCGAATGGCCACGATGCTTTCCCATTCCCGATCCTTATCTCCATGTTCAATGCCTACATGCCCGCTGTATCCATGGGATAAGACGATCTTCATCATGCGTGCATAATCCAAGTCTGATTCCTGGCCTGCATCGTCCCACACGCGGGGCTTGAGGCTCACTCCAGTGGCTAAGGGCATCAATTCATCCACCCCTCGGTAGGAGTCGTAGGAAACGGCTTTGCCCTCTAGAGTGCTGATGCGGAAGTTACCAAAGTCAGGGAGCGTACCAGCCAGGGGATGGTTTGCATTGCGGATGGTATCTGCCAGCCATTTGCCATTGGAAGAGAAACCTCCATGGTTTTCGATCACGATATGGATACCTGAGGGCTCAGCAAAAGTTGCGAGTTGGTAGATGCTGTCACTGACCAGTTTGGAGGCCTCGGCTGCATCTTCTGGTCGTGTAGACCAGGAAATATCGGAGTAGCCGTTGACACGCACGGTGTGGCAGCCTAGGAACTTGGCCGCATCAATCCACTTTTTGTGATTTTCGACTGCCTTTCCGCGATCAGCGGCTGATCGAGCTCCGAGCATGCCTTCGCGATCGACCATGATCAATACTTGGGTAATGCCCTCGTTGTTGCATCGGGTATTCATTTCCTTCAAGTAGGTAAAGTCCTGCGCCTTATCCATAAAGAATTGGTTCACATATTCGACCGCATGGATGCCATGTTTTTTGGCTTCCAATGCAAAATCGAGGTGATCCAGTTTCTTGGAAAAAAGGAGCCGATTGACTGACCACTCCGCCAAGGAGATCTTAAATGGGAGATCTGCTGACTGCCGAGCAAAGCTTAGGGAGGGGAGTCCAAATCCTAGGGCTGCGGCGGCGAGGCCTGTGGTTTTGAGGAAATTTCTTCTGCTATTCATGGGTATTTTGGGTTTGAAAATGAATTAAGGATCGGTTGGAATCAAATCTCCCAACCTGCCCGATAGGTTCGCGTAAGCAAGTCCTGGGCTTTGGGATCGTTGGTAATTTGTATTTTTTGGGCATCAAAGTCAATTTTTTTGCCTGTTCTCAATGCAATGGCTCCCAGATTGATCGTATCGGTGATGCATTGCGCACGGGTAAAACTGCCTGGAGTTTGGGTTCCTGCCAGCATGGACTCCACCCATAGGTCGGTCTTCCGATCTACCCCTTGGGAATTGATGCGTTCTGCTTCGCGGCCTTGCATCGCGGATCCTTCTGGGAGTAGCACTGGATTTTCTCCTCGAAAGCCTCCCAAAATTTTTCCTTTGCTACCCACTAACAGCAGTCCTTCGTCAGGAATGTCTTTTCCTTCCGACTCGAGTTCTTCACAGGCAAAGGGCTTCATGCCCCCGTCGTACCAAAAGAGATCAAAGGCTGGGAGAGTCGCTTGCTCGGGAAACTTCCACTTGATCGTACAGCTTGCCGGAAAGGCCACCTCATTTTTGACCCACTGGTAGACCTGGTTGATTTCCTCCCGGGTGGTCGTGCCATAGGCCCTGACGGAAACCGGGCTGCGGTCAATGCCCAAGGTTTCAAATAATGGAAACAAGCTGTAATGCCCCATGTCGGCGATGGAACCGCCGCCAAACTCGTACCAGCCACGGAACACGTTGTGGGTGTACTGCTTGTGGTAGGGCATATCTGGAACGGGTCCCAGCCAGAGTTGCCAGTTAAATCCTTCAGGAATGGGCTGGGCTGCAGTAGGTCGACTGGTCCACTGCTGCCACACGGGGCGGTAGGACCAGTTGTGAATTTCTTGCAAGTCTCCAATCAAGCCTGCATCCATCCAGGCCTTCATCTGTCGGTATTCCGGCCGATCTGACCAGGCCAAGAGGTGCGTGATGGCTCCTGATTCGCTTGCTTTTTGGATGACTTTTCTTCCCTCTAGAAGCCTGTTGGCAATGGGCTTGTGGGTGACCACATTGATTTTTTTGGACATTGCTGCAAGGGCAATTGGGGCGTGGGTATGGTCGGGAGTCATGATCTTGACCACATCGATGCCTTTTTCCTGGTCTAGCAGTTCCCGGTAATCCTCGTAGCTCGCGCAACCCTTGTATCTCCCGGAGGGTTTATTTTTGGCGTAGTACTTTTCTACATATTCTTGGCCAATGTCACGGCCTCCCGGGATTCCGGGCTTGCCTTCCCACCAGGAATTGTCGCCGATGGTTTCTCGAATTGTATTTCTGATTCCATAGGGGGACCAGTCGATGTAGTCGCTGGAAGATTTATTTACATCGCAGACAGCGACCAAACGGATTTTAGGATTTTTGAGTAGATCACCCATCTCTCGAAGTCCCTGTGTGCCGCAGCCAATGTTGGCCACAGTAAGTTGATCGGATGGAGGCACATGTCCTGTTCCTGCGATTACGGAAGAGGGAACAATGGAGATGGTGGCTGCAATGCTGGCCGCTGAGGTAATAAATTCTCGGCGATTGAGTTTATCCCTGTGAGACATACCTGTTTCTTAAAAGTTTACAGGTTAAATTAAACAAATCCAGGTAAATAAAAGGTGCAGGCAGGCAATTTTACACCAAAGGGTCAATTCTCCACAGGTCTCCTTGATTCTAGAATCCTCTTTTATGGATTAGTGTAGTATATAATCGGCTGAAATGGGGATAAAAATTCAAAAAAAAGGAGGATGATTACTCCTCCTTTTCTTGATTTCTGTTCCCTCCCAAAGGGAGAAATAGATTGAATGAGATAGTGGATACTTTTCTATCTACATTTTTAAAGATTGAATTTAGGCCCCATTCATACCTAGTACCTAAACCAAATTTCTTTCCAAATTGGTGTCTAAAATCAAAGTATAAGGAGGAATAATTGTTTGTTTCAGCACTGATATCCTTGGTGCTTGTTTTGGTTTCAAGTTCTGAGTTAAACAAAAAATTTTCCACAACCCCCAAACCTATGTTCATCTCCTTTCCAATGTCAAACATGGGACCAAAGTAGAAGGCTACATTTCCTGTGGTAAACTCTCCACTTAAGCCCGGCATAATTGCTTGATTTCCAAAATTACGGGT
>Ga0164292_10002608_pt1 | contig 14735 bp, 13 predicted proteins | sample GEODES117metaG_FD_111486 | JGI IMG/M metagenome (GOLD analysis project Ga0164292, IMG submission 111486) | Eutrophic lake water microbial communities from Lake Mendota, Wisconsin, USA - GEODES117 metaG | ecosystem: Environmental > Aquatic > Freshwater > Lake | place: USA: Lake Mendota... | reverse complement strand
GCGCGGTAGCCCTCAGGCCTTGGCCGCCCATCCGGTCACCCGCCTCACCAGCGGGTGGCCGATTTTCTTTTGCGGGGTGATGGCGAAGAACTGCTCCTCCACGCCCTCGCAGTCACCCACACGCTTCACCCCGTAGCGCTGGATCAAGTCCTCCTCGACCAGCGTGGCCGCCGGGAACAGGCCCATGCCGGCGGCGCCGAAGGTTTTGAGCAAGGCGCTGTCCTCGAACTCCCCGGCCACCCGGGGTCGCAGGCCCTGACGCTCGAACCAATGGTCCAGCCGGGCGCGCAGCGCGCCGTGACCGGTGGGCAGTAGCAGGGGCAACTCGCCGTTCGCAAGCGCCGCGCGCAAGGCCTCGGCGCGGCGCTCGCGACCCTGAGCGCCGCGACCGGCGGGGAGCCGGTCTGCCAGGGCGGGTGCCGCATACCAAGCGATGGGTGAGGTGCCCAAGGGGTGCCCGTAGAGCCGCAGGCTCGGGTTGGGCGGGGGCGGCCGATCGGAGATCACCAGGTCCAGCTTGTGCAGGGCCAACTCACCCAGGATGTCCTCGAACTCGCCGTCGTGGCACAGGAGCCGCAGGCCCGGCTCGTCCAGGATGGGCGCCAGCAGGCGATACACGGCGAGCTTGGTCAGTCCGTCCGGAATGCCCACGGCCAGCCGCACCCCGGCCGAGTCGGCCGCGGCTCGCACCGTGTCCGGCAGCGACTCCCCCAGGGCGAAGATCTGCTCCGCCTGATGCATGGCAGCTACGCCGGCCTCGGTCAACGCCACCCCGCGGCCGGCTGGTTTGAGCAGGGCGCAGCCAAGCGACTGCTCGAGCTCGCGCACCTGGGTGCTGATGGTCTGGACGGCCATGCCCAACTGCTCGGCCGCCCGCGACATGCCGCCTGCCTTGGCGACGACCCAGAAGTAGTAAAGGTGCCGATAGCTAAAGGTGAGAGCCATGCCCGATATTGGCGAAGTTTCTGAATTTCAGGAAGAACCTTCACCAAAACACTGATTTTTTAGATGGATTTGCTCCCTTAAGGTGCGTCCATCTCCTGGCGCCTTGCGCGCTGTTGCTCAAAAAGAAAACGGCATGGAAACCATTGCTCCCCTTTGGCTGTGGGCCACCTTCGTGGCTATCGTCCTCGTATCCCTGTTCGTTGACTTTGTCGTCCTCAAAAAGCAGGGCGCCCACGAGATCGGAGCCCGCGAGGCCCTGAATTGGTCGATCGTCTGGATCGCCCTGAGCCTGGTCTTCAATGCACTGTTCTGGTGGGCGGTCCGGGACACGACGGGCTCCACCCAGGTGGCCAACGAGAAATCGCTGGAGTTCCTCACTGGCTACCTGATCGAAAAGTCGCTGGCCGTCGACAACATCTTTGTCTTCCTGATGATCTTCACCTACTTCGCGGTGCCGCCAGCGTTCCAGAAGCGGGTGCTGATGATCGGTATCGTCGGCGCGATCGTGCTGCGCACGGTGATGATCCTCGTGGGGGGGTGGCTGCTGGCCAACTTCCACTGGGTGCTCTATGTCTTTGGCGCATTCCTCATCCTCACTGGCCTGAAGATGTGGTGGGCCGCAGGCAAGGAAAGCGACCTGGAGGGCAATCCCGCGCTGCGTTTGCTGCGCAAGGTGATGCCGGTGAGTTCCGGCTTTGACGGCGAGAAGTTCTTCACCATGGAAAACGGCCGCCGCATCGCGACACCGCTGTTCATGGTGATCTGCCTGGTCGCTTTGACTGACGTGATCTTCGCGGTCGACTCAATTCCGGCGATCTTCGCGATCACCTCCGACCCGTTCATCGTCTTGACCAGCAACGTCTTTGCCATCCTGGGCCTGCGGGCGATGTACTTCCTGCTGGCGGCAGTGGCAGGCAAGTTTCACCTGCTCAATTACGGCCTCGCGGTGATCCTGGTTTTCATCGGTACCAAGATGTGCCTGGTCGACGTGTTCAAGATTCCGGCGGTGGTGTCGCTGGTCGCGGTGGTGGCCATCCTCGCCGTGACCATGATCTTGAGTGTGCGTACAGCCGGAGGGGGCCACTCGCCGAAATCCTCCTCATAACAAGAGTGGCCGCGCTCTGAGGCGCGGCCACCCTCCCTTTTTTCTCGGGGACTGCCCTTTGCCCGGCCTAGCGCCGGGCTTTTTTTTGCTTGCTTGCAGTTCGCACCGACAGCATGGCCCTGGGGTCAGTGGTGCCGGGCCATACCCGCCATGGTCCCGCTCATGGGCGCGGAGAACACCGACTGCCACGCTTGGAACAGCGGGCCGGCGGCGTTGGCGGCCTGTGCAGCGGATTGCTGCTGCAGTTCGGCCGGCCGCATGAATTCACTTTGCGCCTTGAGCGAGGCCAGCATGAGTTCTTGGGAGTATTGCGCCCACTCGCTCAGGCTCGACAGCACCACGGTCGACTGAATGGCCACCAGCTCTATAGGGCTGGTGGCGCTGCGCAAGCGATCTGCCGTCCGCTCCTGCAAGAGGGCCGCACGTTGAATCATGTGTTGCTGCGTCTGCTGAAAGCTATCCATTGCCCGCAGCAACGCCCCGGTGGTGGAGGCGGTGTTGGCCAATTGCTGGCGGGTGAGGTCAGCCATGCCGCTGCTGCCTGCCGCCAGGTCGGTTTCGTGCGGTTCGGTGTGCGCTGCGCTGTGCGACCCGCTGTGGGATGAGTTGTGAGATGCGGTGCCCTTGCTTGCCATGAGATTTCTCCTGTGATGTGCCCCTGCTGGGCCTTGGCTCCGAAAATGATCCGGCTGCGCACAGGAACCTGGCCGTCAGTGGATTGGCGAGATGCTTGTAGGCAAATCGGCCGAGCCGTGATTGGTCAGGGGTCTCAATTCAAGCGGCCTGTCGTTGACAAGCTCGCTGCGCTCGGGGGCTTACAGCCCCGCTGCCGCGCGCAGCGCGGCAGCCTTGTGGTGGTCACGTCACGCCGCTGCGCGGCATGAGTGCCCCCCAAAGCCCAAGTTGGCGCTATGCGCCAGCGTGCCTCAGTTGAGGCCCGCCGCTGCACGCAGCGCTTGTGCTTTATCCGTCCTCTCCCAAGTGAACTCGGGTTCGTTGCGGCCGAAGTGGCCGTAGGCGGCGGTCTTTTGGTAGATCGGGCGCAGCAGGTCGAGCATCTGGATGATGCCCTTCGGGCGCAGGTCAAAAATCTCGTTGACCAAGGCGGCGATCTTCTCGTCGGGGATGACGCCGGTGCCTTCGGTGTAGACCGTCACGTTCATCGGCTTGGCCACGCCGATTGCATAGGCCACCTGCACCTGGCACTGCTTGGCCAAGCCCGCGGCGACCACGTTCTTGGCCACGTAGCGGGCGGCGTAGGCGGCCGAGCGGTCGACCTTGGAGGGGTCCTTGCCGGAGAAGGCACCGCCGCCGTGCGGGCAGGCGCCGCCATAGGTGTCGACGATGATCTTGCGGCCGGTGAGGCCGCAGTCACCCTGTGGGCCGCCAATGACGAAGCGGCCGGTCGGGTTGATCAGGTAACGGGTGTCCTTGAGCCACTCCTTGGGCAGCACCGGCTTGATGATTTCCTCAATGATGGCTTCGACGAATGAGTCCTTCATCTTGTTGCCGTCGCTCTGCTCGGGGCTGTGCTGAGTAGACAGCACCACGGTGTCGATGCTGTGCGGCTTGCCGTCCACATAGCGCATGGTCACCTGGCTCTTGGCGTCAGGGCGCAGGAAGGGCATGGAGCCGTCCTTGCGCTTTTGCGCCTGACGCTCGACCAGCCGGTGCGCGTAGTGGATCGGCGCGGGCATGAGCTCGGGCGTCTCGTTGCAGGCGTAGCCGAACATCAGGCCCTGGTCGCCGGCGCCGGTGTTGAGGTGGTCGTCGGAGGCATGGTTCACGCCCTGGGCGATGTCGTTGGACTGCTTGTCGTAGCAGACCATGACCGCGCAGCCTTTGTAATCAATGCCGTACTCGGTGTTGTCGTAACCGATGCGCTTGATGGTGTCGCGCGCAACCTGGATGTAGTCGACATGCGCGTTGGTGGTGATTTCACCGGCGAGCACCACGAGACCGGTGTTGGTCAGTGTCTCGGCGGCCACGCGCGAGCGCGGGTCCTGGGCGAAGATCGCGTCGAGAATGGCGTCCGAGATCTGGTCGGCCACCTTGTCGGGGTGACCCTCGGACACGGATTCGGATGTGAAGAGATAGTCGTTCGCCATTTGAGATACTCCGTGTTGGTTGAAGGGCGCGTTGCCTTCGCTGGAGCTTCGGCGAACGCTTTAGCAGTGGTTGTTTAACGTCGCCCTGCAAGTAGTTCATAACTCGGCGACGGGCTGATTCTAGCGTCCGTGCCCAGGCTTGTGTCCATCGCCCTTTTGTTCATTGCGCCTGCCGATCGCCCTTTTTTCTTTTTTACCCGAACCCTGCTTTCATGACGGCCCTGTTCCGCCTGCTGTCCCTGATGCCGCTGCGCCTCCTGCATGCGCTGGGCGCTTTGGTGGGCTGGGTCGTTTGGGCGATGTCGCCCGTGTGGCGCCGGCGCTTCGCGCAGCACGCTGCCCAGGCCGGCTACTCGGCCCGGGAGGTGCGTCCTGCGGTGGCGCACACCGGCCGGATGGTGGCCGAGTTGCCCCGGCTCTGGTTCGGCGCCACCCCGCCAATTGACTGGGACAACAAGGCCAGTCTGGACGCTGCTTTCGCCAGCGGTCGCGGGGTGATGGTGCTGGTCCCTCACATGGGCTGCTTCGAGGCGGTGGCAGTGGCAATTGCCGGCGGCCTCGGCCCGGACGCCCCGCCCTTCACGGTGCTGTTCCGGCCGGCGCGCAAAGCCTGGTTGGCGCCCTTGGTGGCCGCCTCCCGCAGTCGCCCCGGCCTGCTAGCGGTGCCGACCAACCTCACCGGCGTGCGTCAGATGGTCAAGGCCTTGCGCGCCGGCCAGGCCGTGGGTCTGCTGCCTGACCAGGTGCCGCCCGAGGGACAGGGCCTGTGGGCGCCCTACTTTGGCAAGCCGGCCTACACCATGACGCTGGCCGCCCGGATGGTGCTGCAGACCGGCGCCGAGGTCCGCCTGCTCTGGGGCGAGCGCCTGCCCGCCGGCCGGGGTTACCGGCTCCATGTGCGCGAGCTGCAGTCGCCGCTGGCCAGCGACCTGGAGACGGCGGTGGCGCAGATCAACCAGGGGATGGAGCAACTGGTGCGTGAGTGCCCGCAGCAATACCTGTGGAGCTACAACCGCTACAAGCAGCCGCGTCGGGAGCCGGGCGCATGACGGTTGCGCGCCCGCTGCGCCGGGCCGGGTCGCTGGCAGGTGGCTATGTGCTGCTGGCCTTTCTCTGGTGCTTTCACTGGCTGCCGCTGTCCTGGCAGGCCGCGTTTGGCCAGGGCCTGGGCGGGCTGCTGTGGCGGCTTGCGGTATCGCGCCGGCGCATCACGCTGCGCAACCTCGCCCTGTGCTTTCCTGAGTTGACCCAAGAGGCGCGCGAGCGCCTGGGCCGCGAGGTCTTCGGCTGGTACTGCCGCAGTGTGCTCGAGCGCGGGCTGCTCTGGTTTGCGCCGGTGGCCCGCCTGCGTCGCCTGATCCGCGTCGAGGGCGACCCGGGCTTTGCCGACCGCCACCCGGGTCCGGTGATGTGGCTGGTGCCGCACTTCATGGGCCTGGACGTGGCCGGGGTGGCGACGCAGCTGAACATCCGCCGTGGCCTGGCTTCTATCTACCAGGCGCAGACCCAGCCGGTCATCGATGCCGCCATGCGCCGGGCCCGGCTGCGGCACGGCAACACAGAGCTGTTCTCGCGCGCTGACGGGGCGCTGCCCCTGGTGCGTTCGGTGCGCCGAGGCTTCGGTTTTTTCAACCTGCCCGACATGGACTTCGGCCCCCGGGATGCCGAGTTCGTGCCGTTTTTCGGCGTGCAAGCTGCCACCCTGGTGGCGCCTTCGCGGCTGGCGCGCAGCCTGGGGATGGCTGTGCAGCCGGTGCGAGTCCGCTTGCTGCCTGGCGGTCAGGGCTATGTGGTGCGTTACTTGCCGCCGCTGGAGGACTTTCCCACCGACGACCCGGTGGCGGACGCCCGGCGAATCAACGCTTGGATCGAGGCGCAGGTGCGGGAATGCCCTGCCCAGTATTTCTGGGTGCACAAGCGCTTCAAGACCCGGCCACCGGGCGAGCCCGGCCTGTACTGAGGGTGAGGGCGAGCGGACCGGACCGCCCCGCCGTCGTTCAGGCGGCCAGGAAGGCCGCCAGCTCCGAGATCACCCGCTGGGGCTGTTCGTGCACCAGCCAATGGCTGGCCTCGGGCAGGCGGTGCAGGGTCATGCGCGGCACCCAGCGCTCCAGGCCATCGAGCAGGCTGGGGAGCAGCGCCTCGTCCTGCATGCCCCACAGCACCAGGGTGGGCACTTCCACGGTGAGCATTGCGTCGGGCAGGGTTACAGCCGCCGCAGCCGGGTCCTCCGGCCGGGGCGGCCGCAGCGGCGAGGCTGCGTAGTAGCGGCAGCCAGCCGCCAGGCCCGGGCCACCCCGCCAAAGTGCGCGGTACTGGTCGCGGGTGGCTGCGTCCATCCAGGGAACGAAGCGGCCCTCGGCATCCTGAAACCAACGCCACAAGCGAGCGTGGTCGTCGGCGCCCATCATCTCGGCGGCGTCGGGCCGCAGCAAGAAGTTCATGTAGGCGCTGGCTGCTTGCTGCGCCGGGTTATGGACCAGCTCACGGGCGAAGGTGCCGGGGTGGGGCGAGTTGAAGATCGCTAGCCGCCGCAGGTGGCGGGGTTGGTCAGCGGACTGTCGGTTGGCCAGTCCCCAGGCCGTGGCCCCGCCCCAGTCGTGGGCCACCAGGGCCTCGGCCGGTTGGCCCCGGCCTTCGATCTCGATCAGCGCCGCGATGTCGGCAATCAGGTGCTTGGCCCGGTAGGCCTCCACTTCTGCGGGCGCGCTGGAGCCTGCATAGCCGCGCAGGTTCGGCGCCACGCAGCGGTAGCCGCCGTGCTCGGGCCGGGAAAAGTGCGCAAGCAGCGGGTCCCAGACGAAGGCACCCTCGGGAAAGCCGTGCAAAAAAACCAGTAGCGGCCTGCCAGGCTCGCCTGTCGCCCGGCAGTCCAGGGTGATGCCGTGGGGGAGGGTGAGCGGGAAGGTCTCGATCATGGTGTGTGGGGCAGCCGGTCGGGATCGGGGTCGATATCGATAGTGGGTGGGGGCGCAGGTGCACGTGCTTGCCCTGAGCCCGCGTCGTCGATGCCCTCGGTCGGCTTTTCCGAGACATCGCTCGGGTGCGTCCACTGCCACAGCAGATGCGCCACCTCGCCGACGCCCTGCTTCTTCAAGGCGGAAAAGAGCTTGACCTCCCCGCCGCCCGCCTGCAAGCGGGTAATCGAGAGCGCCTTGTTGGCCTCCTGGCGATTGAGCTTGTCGGCCTTGGTCAGAAGTACCAAGAATTTCAGGCCCTGCTCCACCCGCGGACGGATGACGTCGAGCAGGATCTCGTCGAGCTCGGTTAGGCCATGACGGGGGTCGCACAACAGGACCACTCCACGCAGGTGCGGCCGGGTCACCAGGTAATTGGCCATCACCTGCTGCCAGCGGATCTTGTCCTGCTTGGGCACTGCCGCATAGCCGTAGCCGGGCAGGTCGGCCAGCACCGCATCGTTCACGCCCTGCTTGCCCAGGGTGAAAAGGTTGATGCTTTGGGTGCGCCCTGGCGTCTTGGATGCGAAGGCCAGGCGCTTTTGCTGGGTGAGGGTGTTGATGCAGGTCGACTTGCCGGCGTTGGACCGGCCGACAAAGGCGATTTCGGGATGGGCGTGGTCTGGCAGGAACTCCAGCCGCGGCGCGGTGGTCAGAAAGCGGGCGGTGTGCATCCAGCCTAAGGCCTGCGCAGGGGTCACGGCCCCAGGGAGGGCCGGAGCGGTGGCAGGTGAAGGGGGCGTCGGGCCCGGGGCAGCGGTCATTGGCAGTGGGGCCTGGTGGCTTAGGGGTGTCGGGAATCGGGCCGGCGCGATCAGGGCATCCGGGGCTTGGGTTTGTTCGGGGTCTCCAGGGCCTTTTTTGCTTTTCAGCTTTTGGGGCTTTTACCGCCCTGAGGCATACGCGACCCGGATGGCCATGGCGTATCGAGGGCCGGACGGTATCCGCTAGGGCGCAGGCCCGAGGAGGGCATTGTAGAATCCTTGGGTTCTGCGCCCATCTCAAGATTCGACCATGAAGTTGCACGCTTCCCTGCTCGTGGCTGCCCTGCTGGCGGCGCCCGCGATGCCCTCCCTGGCCAACACGCCTGCCCCCGCCAAGGCCGCTGCCGCCAAGCCCGACCTGGCCGCCGGAGAAGCGCGCTATACCGCGATGTGCGCTGCCTGCCATGGCGCCGACGGCAATTCCGGCTCGCCGGCCTATCCCAAGCTGGCGGGCCAGCACCCCGAATACCTGGCCAAGCAGTTGCAGGAATACAAGTCCGGCAAGCGTGCTAATGCGGTGATGCAGGGCATGGCCGCTGGCCTGTCCGACGCCGACATGAAAAACATTGCCGCCTGGGCGGCCAGCCAGAAGCCGAAGTCTGGCTTTGCCAAGGACAAGGAACTGGTCTCCCTCGGTGAGCGCATCTGGCGCGGCGGCATTGCCGACCGCAACATCGCGGCTTGCGCTGGCTGCCACTCGCCCAATGGCGCCGGGATCCCTGCCCAGTACCCGCGCATTGCCGGCCAGCACGCCGACTACACCATCGCCCAATTGACCGGGTTCCGTGACGGTGTTCGCAAGAATAACGTTCAAATGACCCAGGTCGCGGCCAAGCTCAATGACCGTGAGATCCGCGCAGTCTCCGACTACGCAGCCGGTCTGCGCTGAAGGCGCCGGCTTGACCTGAGGCGGGGCGTTCCGCCGGGCTTTAACATCCGACAGGCGGAGCGCTTTTCTAGCGTCCGTCTGTTTTCTTTTTGCCCCTGCTGCCGACCCGGTGGGCGCCGCCCCCGCATACTCCTGATGTCATGACGATGATCTCCGACAGCCCCTCCGCCGATGCGGGCCGCCAGGCCCTTCGCCCGGTATTGGAGCTGCTGTCGTCGATGCGCTTTGCGATCTCGCTGCTCTCCGTCATCTGCATCGCCTCGGTCATTGGCACTGTTCTCAAGCAGCACGAGCCGGCGACCAATTACATCAACCAGTTCGGTCCCTTCTGGGCCGCGTTGTTCACCTCGCTGGGCCTCAACGCCGTTTACAGCGCCTGGTGGTTTCTCCTGATTCTGGCCTTCCTGGTGCTCAGTACCTCGCTGTGCATTGCCCGTAACGCGCCCAAGATCCTGGCCGACCTGCGCTCGGCCAAGGAGAGCATCCGCGAGCAGGCGCTTCAGGCCTTTCCGCATCGGGCTCAGGGCGATGTGTCGGGTGACTCTGAGGCTGCCGCCCGGCGCATCGGCGGAGCGCTGGCCCAGGCTGGCTGGAAGGTCAAGCTTCAGCGGCGCGAGAGCGTGCAAGGCGCGGGCTGGATGGTCGCCGCCCGTGCCGGTGCCGCCAACAAGCTGGGTTATCTGGCGGCGCACAGCGCCATCGTGCTGGTCTGCATCGGCGGGCTGCTCGATGGCGACCTGATCGTGCGTGCCCAGATGCTGTGGGGCGGCAAACAGCCCTACACCGGCGGCGGCATGATCGCCGAGGTGCCGGCCCAGCACCGGCTCCCGCTCACCAACCCGACCTTCCGCGGTAATGTCATGGTTGCCGAGGGCATGCAGTCGGCCACTGCCATCCTCAACCAAAGTGACGGCATCCTCCTGCAGGAGCTGCCTTTCGCGATCGAGCTGAAGAAGTTCATCGTGGAGTACTACTCCACCGGCATGCCCAAGCTGTTTGCCAGCGACATCGTCATTCATGACAAGGCGACGGGTGAGGCGGTACCAGCGCGCGTGGAGGTGAACCACCCGGCCCGCTGGCGCGGCATCGAGATCTACCAGTCCAGCTTCGACGACGGCGGCTCCAAGGTGACGCTGCAGGCGCTGCCCCTGGCTGCCGGCGGCAAGCGCTTCGAGGTCGAGGGCCTGATCGGCGGCACCACGCCGCTTTCCCGCGGCCAGGCGGCTGATGCCGACCAGATGACACTGGAGTACACCGCGCTGCGGGTGATCAACGTCGAAAACATGAGTCAGGCAGGCGCTGGCGCTGAGGTCAGCGGCGCCGACCCGCGCAAGGTCGACCTGGGTCAGGCGATTGAGTCGCGCCTGGGGGCGGGCCACAAGACCACCACCCCCAAGACGCTGAAAAACGTTGGCCCCAGCATCACCTACAAGCTGCGCGACGCAGCTGGCCAAGCGCGCGAGTTTCACAACTACATGTTGCCGGTTGCCCTCGGCGCGGAGGGGGAGCCGCCGGTATTTCTGCTGGGCGTGCGCGAGAACGTCGCCGACACCTTCCGCTACCTGCGCCTGCCGGCGGACGCCAACGACTCCCTCGACGGCTTCCTCCGCCTGAACGCCGCGCTGCGTGACCCGGCGCTGCGCGCCGAGGCGGTGCGCCGGTACACCGTGCAAGCCACCGACGCGGCCCGTCCCGACCTGGCCCGCCAACTCGAGTCCTCGGCGGCTCGTGCGATCAATCTCTTCGCCGGCGCAGAAGCTGTGGACGGCAAGCAGGTGGCCGGGCTGCAAGCCCTGTCCGATTTCATGGAGGCCAACGTCCCCGAGGCCGAGCGCACCCGCGCCGGCGAGGTCGTGATCCGTATCCTGAATGGCACCCTGTACCAGTTGGCTCAGCTCGCGCAGCAGCGTGCCGGCCAGCCCCCACTTCCCGCCGACGCCCGTACCCAGTCCTTCCTTAGCCAGGCAGTCCTGGGGCTGAGTGATCTGGCGCTTTATCCCGCGCCCCTGGTCTTCCAGCTCAAGGACTTCCAGCAGGTGCAGGCCAGCGTCTTCCAGGTGGCCCGTGCCCCCGGCCGCAACATTGTCTATTTGGGCTGCGCATTGCTGATCCTCGGCATTTTCGCCATGCTCTACGTCCGTGAGCGCCGCCTCTGGGTCTGGCTCGCGCCGGCCCCGCAGGGCGCTGCCACCACCGCCGCAACCCTGGCCCTTTCGTCCAACCGCAAGACCCTGGATGGCGACCGAGAATTCGAACGCCTGCGCGACCTCATCCTCGAGCTGAAGAAATGAACCCTGCCACGACCACCACCACGCTGACCCTCAATCCCAGCTTCCTCGCCCGGCGCAATGCGCTCGACTGGGTGTTCGCACTGCTGGTGCTGGTGGGCGGCGCGTTCGCCTTCACCCGCTACCAGGCGTCCATGGACGTCTACGAGAAAGCCATCCTGCTCGGGACGTTGCCCTGCGCCATCTGGCTGGGCTGGTTCTGGCGGCCCCTGTCGGTGCTGTCGATCGGCGTGGCGGTGCTTTCCTTGTGGGCGATCACCAGCTACCAGGGCGACCTGGCCCGGGCCGACACCGTCTTCTGGCTCAAGTACTTCCTCTCCAGCCAGTCCGCCATTCTCTGGATGAGCATGCTCTTTTTCATGAGCACGGCGTTCTACTGGGGCGGCATGCTGGTGCGTGGTGCCGCCGGCTCCTTCGAGCGCCTGGGTTCAGGCCTGGCCTGGGCCGCGGTGGTGATGGCTCTGGTGGGAACCATGGTCCGCTGGTACGAGAGCCACCAGCTCGGCCCCGACATTGGACACATCCCGGTCAGCAACCTCTACGAGGTTTTCGTGCTGTTTTGCTGGATGACGGCCCTGTTCTATTTGTACTTCGAGCGCCAGTACGACACCCGGGCCCTGGGCGCGTTCGTGATGCTGGTGGTGAGCGCTGCGGTTGGCTTCCTGCTTTGGTACACCCTGGTGCGCGAGGCGCACGAGATCCAACCCTTGGTTCCCGCTCTCAAGAGCTGGTGGATGAAGCTGCATGTGCCCGCCAACTTCGTCGGCTACGGCACCTTCGCCCTCGCGGCCATGGTGGCCTTTGCCTATTTGATCAAGGTCCAGGCGAGCGAAACCCGCTGGTGGAAGCTGGCGCCGCTGGGCCTGCTGGGCATCGTGCTGTGCTTCGAGCCCTTGGTATTCCGCCAGTCGCCCTCCTCGGCCGCGGGCGGGGAGGGCGCCGCCGGCTCGAGCGCCTACTGGGTGGTTTACTTCGGAATTTCCGCCCTGATCGTGACGGGCATCCTGGCGCTGCGCCGGCGCATTGCCGAGCGCCTGCCTGCGCTGGAGGTGCTCGACGACGTGATGTACAAGGCCATCGCGGTGGGCTTTGCCTTCTTCACCATTGCCACCGTTCTGGGTGCGCTGTGGGCCGCCGAGGCTTGGGGAGGCTACTGGAGTTGGGACCCCAAGGAAACCTGGGCGCTCATCGTCTGGCTCAATTACGCCGCCTGGTTGCATATGCGTCTGATGAAGGGGCTGCGCGGAGCGGTCTCGGCCTGGTGGGCGTTGGTCGGCTTGGCAATTACCACCTTTGCATTCCTGGGAGTGAACATGTTCCTCTCTGGCCTGCATAGCTACGGCAACCTCTAAGCGTTGGCGGCCTCAGGAGCCGCTCACCCAAACTTTCACAGGGCGCCGCTTTTCGCGTCGGCCGTCTGTCTCTGTTGAACCTCCGGACCCCTGGCAGTCCTGCGAGGTCCGATCGGCCTTGACCGCGCAGGCTCGGCGGGCATCCGTTCCGTGGTATCAATCGGTATGCGCTGGCCACTCGGCGGCGCCCCCCGGAATGGAGCGATACAAGCCATGTTGATTAAGACCCAGCGCGACGGATTCGTGCATGAGCGGCCCAGCGAGATCACCCCCCGCGCGATCTATCAGGAGCGGCGCGACCTGATGCGCTGGATGGCTAGCGGCGCTGCTGGCGTGGGCCTGGCCGCCTGGGCGGGGCGCGAGGCTCTCGCCCAGTCCGCCACTGCCAGGCCGGGCAAGCTGGCTCCGCTCCCCGGTCGGCGCTCCGCGGTTGCCGGAGCCGCCATCGTGGAAAAGGTGACCGATTACCGGGACGCCAGCACCTACAACAACTTCTACGAATTCGGCACCGACAAGACCGACCCGGCCCGCAACGCCCACACCTTGCAGACGCAACCCTGGACGGTTGAGATCGACGGTCTGGTGCGCAAACCCGGCCGCTATGCCATCGAAGACCTGATCAAACTCAGCGCCCAGGAAGAACGGATCTACCGGCTTCGCTGCGTGGAGGGCTGGTCCATGGTGATTCCTTGGGTCGGCTACTCCTTGTCCAAGCTGATCGACAAGGTTGAGCCCCTGGGCAGCGCGAAGTACGTGGAGTTCACCACCCTGGTGGACCGCAAGACCATGCCCTATGTGAACTCCAGCGTGCTGGACTGGCCCTATGTCGAGGGGCTGCGCATGGACGAGGCCCGTCACCCGCTCACCCTGCTGGGCTTTGGCATGTACGGCGAGGTCATGCCCAACCAGAACGGCGCGCCGGTGCGACTGGTCGTGCCCTGGAAGTACGGTTTCAAGAGCGCCAAGTCGATCGTGCGCATCAGCTTCACGGAGCAAGAGCCCGGCACTGCCTGGAACAAGGCGGCCAAGAACGAGTACGGCTTCTATTCCAATGTGAACCCTCAGGTGGACCACCCACGTTGGAGCCAGGCCACCGAGCGGCGAATTGGCGAAGATGGCCTTTTTGCCAAGCGCCGCAAGACCCTGATGTTCAACGGCTATGAGCCCCAGGTCGGCCAGCTTTACGCGGGCATGGACCTGCGCAAGTTCTACTGAGAGACCGGCCGTGTCCGCCCCTGCACCATCCTCCGCATCGCCGGCGGCCGTGCGCCCATCGCCAACTGCCTACCCCCGAGGCGGTGGCACCCCGCACCAGCCCCCGAGGCTCCCCTCGCCGGGGCCGACATTGCGGACCCGAATCAACCGCTGGCTGATCGCTCGCTGGGTCCAACCCCTGCTCATCGTCCTGTGCCTGCTGCCCCTGGCGTGGCTACTTTTCGCCGCCTTCACCGACCAACTGGGCGCCAACCCGGCCGAGGCCCTGATCCGCGCCAGCGGTGATTGGGCGTTGCGTTTTCTCTGCCTGACCCTGGCGATCACGCCTTTGCGCGTCGGTCTGCAACTGCCCACGCTGGGGCGTCTGCGGCGCACCCTGGGCCTGTTCGTGGCCTTCTACGCGCTGAACCACCTGCTGGCCTATTCCTGGTTCGACATGGGTTTTGAGTTGGACGACATCGCCAGTGACATCGCCAAGCGCCCCTTCATCCTGGTCGGCATGGTGGCCTTTGGCCTGCTGCTGCCCTTGGCGGCCACGTCGTTAAACCGGGCAGTGAAGGCGCTGGGAGCGGTGCGCTGGCGCATCCTGCACAAGGCGGTATTCGGCATTGCGGTGCTGGCCCTGCTGCACTTTTACTGGATGCGTTCGGCCAAGAACGATGTGGCCGAGGTGGTGGTCTATGCCCTGGTGCTGGGCTTTTTGGTGGGCTGGCGGGTTCGCCATGCCTGGCAGGACCAGCGAGAAGGCGTGATCCACTGAGTTGGCAACGCTGACCCGGTGGCGGGTTGGGCAAGCGCCTCCAGACCCTGCGTACGGTGGTACGCAAGTCAGTCGGCCTTCTCAGCCCACCAGCCGCTCGCCCCGCATCTGGTCTTCCACCGTCTCGCGTTCCCGAATGAGGTGCGCCTGCTCGCCGTCGACCAGCACCTCGGCCGGGCGGCCACGGGTGTTGTAGTTGCTGGCCATGCTCATGCAGTAGGCGCCAGCTGAGAGAACCGCCATCAGGTCGCCGGGCTGCACCGACAGGGCGCGGTCGCGGCCGAGCCAATCTCCGCTCTCGCAGACCGGACCGACCACGTCATAGACGGTGGTGTCCGCACCCTCGCGCTCG
>Ga0164292_10002607_pt1 | contig 14736 bp, 14 predicted proteins | sample GEODES117metaG_FD_111486 | JGI IMG/M metagenome (GOLD analysis project Ga0164292, IMG submission 111486) | Eutrophic lake water microbial communities from Lake Mendota, Wisconsin, USA - GEODES117 metaG | ecosystem: Environmental > Aquatic > Freshwater > Lake | place: USA: Lake Mendota... | reverse complement strand
CAGGTCCGCGTTGGCGAACCGGCGGTGGCCGAGACCTTCCAGCTCTTCACCGACATGTACCGCGTGGACAAGTCGATCCCCGATACCGTGCTGACCGCGCAATCCTGGGACGAGGTGTTCGCCCCCTTTCTTCAGAGCCGGGCGGGAATGCTGATTTCGGGCGATTGGACGATCGGCACGATCAAGCGGGTCTCCCCTAACCTGAACTACTCGATCGTTCCCCTGCCGGCAGGCAAGCGCGCGGCCACGGTCATCGGGGGCTTCAACCTGGCTGTCAACGCCAAGACCAAGAGCCCGGCCGCAGCCGACCTGGTGCTGTTTCTGACCGGCCCGCGCAGCGTCGAGGCGATGCGCAAGGCTGACCGACTGTCGGCGCACATGACAGCCACCACGGCCGAAGCGATTGCCAAGTTGCCCGAGACGCAGCGCCCCTTCATGTCACAGGCAGCGGCTGGACGGGCACGACCCAGTATCGCCATCTGGGCCGAGGTGCACTCTTCGATCCTTTCGCCCGCATGGGACGCCTCGGTGCGCGGCCTCGTGACCCCGCAAGCAGCCGTGCAGAAGGCGGCGAGCGAGATCGCGGCAAAAATGAAATGATCCAGTCACAGGTCCATCGATCGGTAGTGAGCGGTGGACCTGTCTGGATGTACTGAGTCGCAATGAGTTCGCCACTTTCCCCAGAACGCAAAGGCCGCATGCCCTGGTCCGCCGTCTTCGAGACAGGCCGGGGCGAGCGCCTCTACCCCTATCTGATGGTGCTGCCAGCCTTCATTCTGGTCATGGCGGTGGTGGTTTACCCGGTCATCAGCGGCATCGTCTCTGGCTTCCAGGACCTGACGCTGCGCACCCTGAGCCGTGGCCAGGTCACCTTCATCGGCACGCGCAACTTTGAGCGCGTGTGGGCAGACCCGGTGTTCTGGACTGCCCTGCGAAACACTGCCTGGTGGGTGGGGGCGAACGTCGTTGCGCAGATGCTCCTGGGCCTGATGCTCGCGCTAATGCTGAACCGACCTGTGCGCGCACGCTCCTGGCTGCGGGCCGGCATCCTGCTGCCCTGGGTCGTTCCCAGCGTGGTGGCTGTTCTCACGTGGCGTTGGATGTACGACCCAACGGTGGGCATCGTCAATGAGTTGCTGGTCCGGGTCGGCGTGCTCAAGGATTACTTCCCTTTCCTCGGAGACGTCGGAACCTCGTTGTGGGCTGTCACGGTGGAGAGCATCTGGAAGGGCACGCCCTTCGTGATGCTGCTGCTGCTTGCCGCGTTGCAGATGATCCCTCGCTCGGTCATGGAGGCGGCCGCGATGGACGGCGCCCATGGTTGGCGCCTGCTCTTCTTCGTCGTTCTGCCGCAGATCCGCTTGGCCTTCGCCATCGCGCTGATTCTGACATTGATCCTCACGGTGAACAATTTCAACGCCATCTGGTTGATGACAGCCGGCGGCCCTCTGAATTCCTCAGAGACTCTTTTCACGCTCGCCTACCGCTACGGTTTCGAGCGGATGAACCTGGGCATGGCCTCGGCGCTGGCCACGCTGCTGTTCGTCTTCCTGGTCGCGGTGACGACGGTGTATCTGTACCTGATCCGCATGCGCGAGGAGGCCTGAGCCCATGCAAGAAGAAATTGTCGGGGTCAGAAGGTGGAACCGGGTGCTGCTGCACATCGGGCTGTGGTGCGCCTTTGTCTGGGCGATCTTCCCGTTCTATTGGATGGTGGTGACTTCGCTGCGCCCGGAATCCGAACTGTTCGCTCGTCCGCCCGCCCTGTTTCCCAGGGAATTGACGCTGCAGCACTACACCGAACTGCTGCTGGGCGGGCAGTTCTGGCGCTATGCACTCAACAGCCTGTTTTTGACCCTGGTCGTCACTGGCCTGAGCGTGCTGACGTCGCTGACTGCAGGCTACGCACTGGCCCGTTACCGGTTCCGGGGCTCGACGGTACTGCCAGCGCTGATGCTGTACGGCCAGATGTTTCCTGCCGTTCTGCTGCTGATCCCCTTCTTCATCCAGTTCAGGGCGCTTGGATGGAACGACAGCCTGTGGGCCTTGGTCATCGTCTACCTCAGCTACATGCTGCCGCTGTGTGTCTGGCTGATGCGGGGCTTCTTCGCGCAGGTTCCGTTTTCCCTCGAGGACGCGGCGCGGATGGATGGCTGTACCCGCTGGCAGGCTTTCTGGATCGTGATCGTGCCGATGGCGCGCCCCGGCATCATTGCAGTTGCGACCTGGTCGATGATCCACGCTTGGAATGAATTTCTATTCGCTGCGACCTTGATCACGAGCGCCGAGAAGCGCACGCTCCCTTTGGGGCTGAATGGTCTGATTGGCCAGTTCACGACGGATTGGGGCGTGTTGATGGCCGGCGGGGTTCTGACCGCGCTGCCCATCGTGGTGGTGTTCTTCGCGCTGCAAAGGCATCTGGTCTCCGGCCTCGGAGCAGGTGGTGTCAAGGGCTGAGGCGCTTGACAGGGCGTCTGGTCTGACCCAAATGCGGTTGATGGCAGGCCGGCGCTTGCCCCAATGAACTGAAGGAATTGCCTGTGAGTCGAATCGTCGAAGTTACCGCCCGCGCCTTGTCCTGTCCCACACCCGGAGGCATTACCTTTGCCGTGGGACGTTCGGCCAAGCGGGACATGGTCCTGGTCAAGATCGTCACCGACGAGGGGACTGTGGGTTGGGGCGAGGCGCATCACGCGCAAGCACCCAGCACGATTGCGGCCTTTGTCAACGACGCGCTGGGCCCGTCACTGATCGGGCAGGATCCCCACGCGATCGAGGTGCTGTGGGATCGGGTCTACAAGCGCTTCATATCCACCCATGGGCCGGGCGCGGCGGCAGTCATCGGCCTGTCTGGGGTAGATCTGGCGCTGTGGGACATCAAGGGCAAGGAACTCGGTCAGCCGGTCTGGCGCCTGCTCGGTGGGCAAAAGCGGCGGATACCCGCCTATGCCGGCGGGATCAGCCTGGGCTTCCAGCCCGTCGATGAACTGGCGAGGGAAATCGAAGCCCTGATGGAGCAGGGCTACCGCATGGTCAAGCTGCGGGTCGGTGACTCGATCGAGCGCGACCTGATGCGGGTGGATGGCATCCGTCGACGCTTCGGGCCAGAGCTCGCCCTGGCGGCCGATGCCGGCACCCGCTTTCACAGCCGGGATCTGGCCGGCATCGTCGAAATCTGCGAGGCGGGTCGCCTGACCTGGCTCGAAGAGCCGTTCCCACCAGACAACCTGCCGGGCTACCGCCGGCTGCAGGAAGTGATGGCCATCCCCTTGGCGGCGGGCGAGAACCATTTCACCCGCCACGAGTTGCGCACCCTGATCTCCGAGTCAATCGTCCAGTATGTGCAGGCCGACTGCTGCAAGGCCGGCGGAATCAGCGAGTTGATGAAGATCGGGGCGCTCGCCAGTACCTGGCACCTTGCCGTGGCCCCGCACACCTCGGCCTCGGTGCTCAGCACCGCCGCTTCGCTGGCTGTCCTGAGCGCGTTGCCCAATGGCACCTGGTACGAAGCCGATGTGTCACGGGTCAACGCCTTCCGCGATGAGCTCGGCGTCGGAGCGCCCCAGGTAGTTGACGGGTACATCGAGGCTTCTGACCGCCCGGGCTTGGGGGTGGAGATAGACGAATCGGTGATCGATCGGTATCCCGTGATCCTCGGGGCCTCTTACCAGTAAACCTGCTCCCTCAAGGCGCTCCACGCGAACCCGGGAGACCCTCCGTGCGCGTATTGGTTTTGTACTGTCACCCACTGGGCAATAGCTTCAATGCGGCCCTCCATCGCGCAGCCTTGCAGGCCTTGGCCGATGCCGGGCACGAGGTCGACGACTGTGACCTCTATGCGGAGGGTTTCGATCCGGTGCTCAGCCCCCAAGAGCGAAGCGACTACCATGACTTGGCTCTCAACCGTCGCAGCGTGGAACCACATGTCCAAAGGCTGCTAAGGGCCGAGGCACTGGTGCTGATCTTCCCCGTTTGGAGCTTCGGGCTCCCGGCCATGCTCAAGGGCTACATCGACCGCGTCTTTGTGCCAGGCGTGTCGTTTCACCTGGTCGAGGGTGGGCCGACCCGGCCGGGACTGACTCATCTTCGGCATATCGTCGGCGTGGCCACCTACGGATCGCCCCATTGGAAAACCTGGCTGATGTCCGATCCACCTCGCGCCATGGTCTCGCGTTTTCTGAAGCGTCTGACCGGCAAACGTGCCCGAGTGGACTACCTCGCGTGCTACGACATGAACATCAACAGCCAGCGGGATCGCGAACGCTTTCTTGAGCGCGTATCGCGACAGCTGCGCGGACTGGGGCGCGGTGGGCACTGAAGGAGGCGAGCGGGCGGCAGTGCATCCAGGTCTGCCACCCGCGCCGACCGCTGATTCCTGGACATTCGACCATGCACGACAAACGGTGCCGGTTGCAGCATGTCGGGGTCCACTTTGATGGCATCAAGGTGTTCCGAGCCTTCGGTGCGGACCAAAACCTTCCGTCCCTGCACGACGGCAACACGCACGCTGGTGGCACTTACCCCCACAAAAGCCAGACCCATCGCCACACCACTGCCATGACACCGACTCCTCCGCTGTACTTCCCGACAACATCCCGCTTTGTCCTCGCCAACGCCAGCGTGCCCGCCGGCATGGTTCAGGGACTTCCACCTGACGCTCGGCTCGACGAAGAGGGCTCGGCACGAATTGACCTCGTGATTGATGAAGGCCGAATCGCCGCGATTTACAGCGCTCACACCGCTCCGCAAGGCGTCCCTCAACTCGATCTGGACGGCCGACAAGTCTGGCCCTGCTTTGTCGATATGCACACCCACTTGGACAAAGGCCACGTGATTCCGCGCATACGGCCCGACGGCACCATCCAGGGCGGCGCCGCCCAGACCGTTCAAGACTTCCCACGCTGGAACGCCCAAGAAATGGCCTTGCGCATGGAGTTCGCCATCCAATGCGCCCATGTGCACGGCGTAAGCGCCATTCGCACCCACCTCGACAGTGGCACCCTCGCCCAGTCCAAGCTGAGTTTCGGCGTGTTTGATCAAAAACGTTCTGAATGGAGCGGCCGGGTGGATCTGCAGGCAGTCGCCATCACCGGCATCAATGTGTATCTTTCCCAGCAGGGCAAGGAGTTGGCCGACCTCGCCGCCAAGTACGGCGGCCTTCTGGGCGGTGCGACCGATACTTTGTCGCGCGAAGTCAACGGAACGCACAAGGAACTAGATCGGGCCCTGGATCGTATGTTCGAACTGGCCGGCGAGCGCGGCTTGGACGTCGATTTGCATGTCGACCAAACCGAAGACCTCTCGGCCTTCACTATTCCCAACATCGCCCGCTCAAAACTCAAAACCGGCTTTAAAGGCAGGGTGGTTTGCGGCCATTGCGTCAATCTTTCCCTCCAACCCCCTGAAGTGATCGATTCCACTTTGGCATTGGCGCGCGAAGCCGATCTGGCCTTCGTCTCGATGCCAACACCGATGATGTATCTCATGGATCGGAAACAAGACCGGACGCCTCGCTGGCGCGGCGTGACTGCCGCCAAGGAAATGCTAGCGGCAGGCGTGCCGCTGGCGGTCGGTGGCGACAATTGCCGCGATGCTTGGTTCCCCTATGGCGATCACGACATGCTCGATACACTCAAGCAAGGGATCCGGGTTTTCCAATCCGATGAACCCCTGACCGGTGCGCTTGAAATGTCCAACCGCGTGCCCGCTGAACTCATTGGCCGACCCGACCTCGGCAAGGTCGCTACGGGACTGCCCGCCCACTTAGTGATTTTCTCCGCCCGCACCGTGAATGTCGTTTTCTGCCGCGATCAGGCCGACCGGATCGTCATGAAGAACGGCCGCCAAGTGACGGACAAACTCCCGCTCCATCATGAATTGGCCCAGGCGCTTGGTATCAGAGAAGCCAAGTAACCTGAGCACACTCTATCGATATCCATATTTGGATCCCGATAACTTTATTGAAATCGTTTTAGTGTGCATGCGTGGCATCAACACCTAACCCGGAGGGTACTTCTATGGCACTCGTCTCAATGCGCGAACTGCTGGATCACGCGGCTGCCAACGGCTACGGAATTCCGGCCTTCAACATCAACAACCTGGAACAGGTGCAGGCTGTCATGCAGGCCGCCCATGAGGTGGGTGCGCCAGTCATCCTGCAGGCCAGTGCCCCGGCCCGCAACTACGCGGGTGATGCCTTCATCAAGCATCTGGTCCTGGCTGCTTTGGAGAGCTACCCGCATATCCCGCTGGCCATGCATCAGGACCACGGGCAGAACCCCGACGTGTGCCAGGGCGCGATCAACCTCGGTTTCAGTTCGGTCATGATGGACGGCTCGCTGATGGGGGACGGCAAGACGATTGCCAGCTATGACTACAACGTGGAGATCACCCGCAAGGTGGTCGACATGGCGCATGCCACCGGTGTCACCGTCGAAGGCGAACTGGGCTGCCTGGGCTCGCTCGAGACCATGCGCGGCGACAAGGAGGACGGCCACGGCACCGACGCCACGATGACCATGGACCAACTGCTGACCGACCCCGATCAGGCGGCCGACTTCGTGCGCCGTACCCAGCTCGACGCGCTGGCGATTGCCATCGGCACCAGCCACGGTGCCTACAAGTTCACCCGCAAGCCCACCGGCGACATCCTGGCCATCGACCGCATCAAGGAGATCAGCCGCCGCCTGCCCAACACGCATCTGGTAATGCACGGCTCGTCCTCCGTGCCGCAGGACCTGCTGGCCACCATCCGCCAGTACGGCGGCAACATGAAGGAAACCTATGGCGTGCCGGTCGAGGAGATCCAGAAGGCGATCCAGTTCGGCGTGCGCAAGATCAACATCGACACCGACCTCCGCCTGGCGATGACCGGCGCGGTGCGCAAGTTCCTAGCCGAGAACCCCGAGAAGTTCGACGCGCGTGAGTGGCTCAAGCCCGCGCGCGAGGCGGCCTACAAGATCTGCCGGCAGCGCTACGTTGAGTTCGGTTGCGAAGGCCAGGCCGGCAAGATCAAGGGGGAGAAGCTACAGGTGGTGGCGCAGAAATACGCGCGGGGCGAACTCGCGCAGGTCGTCCAGTAGGAACCCCTCCGCCAGGCTGCCGGCGGCCAGTTGCCGCTGCACATGCGAGGCAATCGCGGCCTGCCCCACTGCTTGCGCCATGCCCATGGCAGCGATCGGATTTTCAAAGGCCATAGGGCGCCCCAAGAAAAGGCCTGCTAGGCCTCCCAACCGAGCCCGCAGAGGGCTGTCGTACGCGAGATGCTGGCGGATAGAACGGAGTGGTAGAGATGAATCACGCCAGGCGGCCTACTGCCTGCTGCAGACATGTGAGCAAACGCAAGGCCGCGGGCGGCAGAGGGCGAGCCTTGAGCCAGGTCACCCCGATGGGTCGGCGCGGGTCGGGCAGGTCCAGCGGCAAGATGGCCAATTGGCCGCTGCGCGCCAGCGGCCGGGCCACCAAGCGCGAGAGCAGGCCCACCGCGTCGGTCTTTTGCAGGTAGCCGGCGATCACGCTGTTAGACAGGGTCTCCACCGCGTCCAGAGGCAGCGCCATACCGTGCTGTCGCAGTGCCACCTCGAGCGGCTCGCGCGCCAAGGAGCCCGCGGGCGGCAGCACCCAGGGGTAGTCTTGCAACTGCTGCCATTGCAGCTTGCGCCGACGCGCCAGCGGATGCCCCTCGCGCACCACCAGCTGGTTGAGCCCGTCGTAGAGAACCTCCTCGCTCACGTCGTCTGCGGCGCGGGTCATCAGGCGCCCCACCAGCAGGTCCAACTCGCCGCCGCGCAGCAGCGGCAGCAGGCGCTCCATCGGGCCCTCGTTGACCATCACCTGGCTGGTGGGCCAATCGCCCTTGTAGGCGGCCAGCGCGTCGGGCAGCAAGGCGGTGGTCACCGCGGGCAGAGCGCCGACACGGATCTTGGCCGCAGCGCCGGTTTGCAGGGCATGCAATTCCTCGCGGGCCTGATCGAGGCCTGCCAACAGCCCATTGGCATGGCGCACCAGGCACTCGCCATAGGCATTCGGGGTGACACCGCGGGCGTGCCGTTCAAATAGGGCCAGACCCAGGCCTTTTTCCAGCTCGCCCAAAGAGAGTGAGACCGCCGGCTGCGAGAGGTTCAGGCTGGCGGCGGCGCGGCCGATATGGCGATGCCGGTCGAGCGCCACCAGAAGCTGCAGGTGGCGCGGCTTCAAGTTGGCGCGGATGAACCAATCGGGCTGGAGCATCAATCAGGCCGCTTCATAAGGATGTCAAATGATAAAGCCGAAAAATCTCTCTTTTTCTTTTTGAAGATCCTGCGCACAATGCTTCCTGTTTGCAAAAAAACTGAGCGTTGCCCCGAGCAACGCCTTCCCAACCCTGGAGACTCAGAACATGGCCCTTCCCTGGCCGGTGGTGGATACACACTGCCACGTGATCGCCCCCGACACCGCGCGCTACCCACTGCAGCCCATGGGCGGCAAGCAGTCCGACTGGTCACGCGAGCGCCCGGTGGACGCCGCCGGCATGATCGCGGCCATGGCCGAAGCCGGCGTGGCCCAGGCGGTGCTGGTGCAGGCCTCGACCTGCTACGGGCACGACAGCAGCTACACGCGCGATTGCGTGCAGGCCCAGCCGGGGCGCTTCATCGGCGTCTACTCCATCGACCTGCTTGCGCCAGACGCGGTGCAGCAAGCTGCGCAGTGGCAGTCCCAAGGTATGGCCGGGATGCGGTTTTTTGTGGCAGGCCATTCGATGGCCCATCACGATCTGCGCCTGGACGACCCACGCGCTGAGGCGGTGTGGCGTTACGCCAGCGACCAAGGCATCCCCGTGTGCGTGCAGATACGCGCCGGCGGCCTGCCCCAGCTCGAAGCGGTCCTGACGCGCTTTCCCCAGGTCACTGTCTTGCTCGACCACCTCGCGCGCCCCACCCTGGAAGACGGGCCGCCCTACGCCCAAGCCGACTCGCTGTGGGCGCTGGCGCGCTTTCCCCGCCTCAATTTCAAATTGACCACCCACAATTTCCTGGAGTCGGCCCAGGGACGCAGCACGCCGCAGGTCTTCTGCGAGGCAGCGGTGCGTCGCTTCGGCGCTCAGCGCCTGGCCTGGGGCTCCAACTTCCCGGCATCTGCCGGCGGGCTGAGCCATCAGCTCAAGCTCGCGCTCGATGGCACGGCCACTCTGTCCGACGAGGACCGCGCGTGGATTTTCTCGGGGACGGCCCGTCGTCTCTACCCCTCGCTGGGCCTGGGCCCTCAGTGACGGGCGTAGCCATGCCCTCCGAGCCACCGGTTCTCAAGACCCTGCTGGGCGACTATGCGAACACGCGCGCCCTGCGCGCGGGTCGCCTGCCGAACGAGCTGTTCAGCCTGGACTACGACCCGGTCAAGACCCCCAACCGAGCCTTCAAGCGGGTGGTGCGCGAGTTGTCCTTCGATGTCGCCGAGCTGGCCTTGGTGACCTACTTGCAAGCGCGCGCCTATGGCAAGCCCTTGGTGCTGATGCCTGCGGTGATCGGCGCTGGGCGCCACCAGCACCACTGCCTGGTATGCCATGTCGATCGCCCCCTCACAGCCAGCCAGTTGCAAGGGCGGCGCGTGGGCATCCGCGCCTACGCGCAGACCACCGTGACCTGGGTGCGCGGCATCGTCTCGGACGACTATGGGGTCAACCTGGACGGCGTGCACTGGGTGACGGCCGAGGACGGCCACCTGGCTGAATTTCCCGATCCAGCGGGCGTGGTGCGCGATGATTCCGGCCGCAACGCCTTTGAATCCTTGGTCGCGGGAGACCTGGATGCAGCCATCATCGGCACCGACCTGCCCGACGACCCCCGGCTGGTTCCCATCCTGCCGCAGCCCCATCAGGCGGCCCAGACCTGGGCCCAGCGCCACGGGTTGATCCCTATCAACCACATGGTGGTGGTGAGAGAGGATCTGTGTCGCAAGCGGCCTGACATCGTGCGGGCTGTCTACCAGACCCTGCTGGCGAGCAAGGCAGAGGCCGATGCCCAGCGCCCTTCGGACCAGCCGGATCTCACCCCCTTCGGTGTCGAGCCCAATCGGCAAGCCCTGGAGGTGCTGATTCGCTATGCACATGAACAGCGGCTGATCCCGCGCCGCTTTTCGGTCGACGAGATTTTTGAGGACTTCCACCAGATCACGGGCCTATGAGGGCCCAACCGATCCCACCCACTAGGAGACAACGATGAAACGCAGAGACCTGCTGGCCGCCTCGGGCGGCTTGGCCCTGGGGCTTCCCCTGGGCGCCCTGGCCCAGAGCGGCGGCGCAACCGGCCGCATCGTGGTGCCCTTCGCCGCAGGCGGCGCCCGCGAGGCCCCAGCCCGGGCCATCCAGCAGGAACTGGGCACCGAGACCGGGCAGACCTGGATCATCGAAGCCAAGCCCGGTGCAGGCGGCGCCATCGGCACGGTGTCGGTGGCCAAGGCTGAACCGGATGGCCGCACCCTGCTGATGGCAGCCTCTAGCCATTTCGTTACTGCGGCCATGGGCGCGACGCCCAACTACGACCCGATCAAGGACTTCCAGGTCGTGGCCAACCTGGGCGACCAGAACCACTTGCTCCTGGTGAGCGCCGAGGTGCCGGCCCGCACGGTGGCCGAGTTCATCCAGCTGGCCAAGTCGAAGCCGGGTCAGCTCAATTACGGCTCGGCCGGCGTGGGCAGCTCCACCCACCTGGCCATGGCCTACTTCGTGAAGGCCGCGGGCATCGACGTGATGCATGTGCCCTACAAGGGCACGGCCGAAGCCGTGACCGATGTGGGCGCGAACCGGGCGCAGGCGGTGATCGTGCCCACCGCGGGATCTGCAGCCTTCCGCAACGACCCGCGCTATCGCATGCTGGGGATCACTGGCCGCAAGCGCAACCCGCTGCTGCCCAACGTGCCGACGATCGCCGAGTCGGGGTTGCCCGGGTTTGAGTTCGAGTCCTGGTACGGGCTGATCGGTCCGGCGGGCATGCCCCGCGCCACGGTCGAACGCCTGAACGCTGCCGTCAACAAGGTGGCCGCAACCAAGGTGGTGCAGGACCGGCTCCTGGCCCTGGGGCTAGAGCCGAGCCCGATGTCGGTCGACGCCTTCAACTCCGCATTCCTCAAGGACCGCGACCTGATGTACCGCATCGTGAACGACGTCGGGCTGGCCAAGAAGGGCTGATGCCGCAGGGGCGACGCCCCGGTTTGCGCGACAGTTAATCTGTCGCGCAAACTCCCAGCGAACCGCTTGCACGACACTTTTATTGTCGCAATACCCCGCCACTCGCGACACAAAGAGACGACCCATGCCTCGCGTCACGCCCCTGCGTCGCGCCCTGCTCCGGGCCAGCCTCGGTGTCTGCGCTTCATTCCTGGCGGCTAGCGCCTATTCGCAGCCTGCGCAGCCTCTGCAAGCTTCTGACGAACCCGACGCCGAGCTGCTAGGCCGCGCAGCGGGGTACCCGGTGGCGCCAAGCCCAGCGCGCATCGCGACGCCGGCCTACCAGGTGGGCTCTTGGTCTGCACTGGACAAGGTGCCCGGTATCCGCAGTGCCTCGGTCGCACGGCCCGCCCAGACCCAGGCGCTGCCGCGCGCCTCGGCGTCTGCACCGATCCGCTACCGGGTTGACGGCCAGCAACTGACCCTCGACGATTACCTTCGCCGCCAGCGGGTCACCGGCCTGCTGGTGCTGAAAAACGGCGAGATCGTGGCGGAGCATTACCGGTATGGGCGCAATGACAAGCACCGCTTCCGCTCGGCCTCCATGGCCAAGAGCATCACTGCGCTCCTGATCGGCGTGGCCCATGGCAAGGGCCAGATCACCTCGCTGGACGATCTAGCCGAGCGCTACGCGCGCGATCTGGCCGGCAGCCCCTACGGCGCCACCTCCATCCGCCACCTGCTGCGAATGTCGTCTGGGCTCACGTTCACCGAGCGCTACGACGGCAAGGACGATGTGGCCCGGCTGGGCCAGGCGGTCAACACCGGCAAGCCCACCGTGCCCGAGGTACTGCGCTCGATCACCGCGCGCCACGCCCCGCCGGGCGAAAAATTCGTTTACGCCAGCGCTGAAACCGAAGTGCTGGGCCGGGTGCTCACCGCGGCCACCGGGCGCAACATGGCCGACCTCACCCGCGAGTGGCTCTGGGAGCCCCTGGGCGCCGAACAAGACGCTTTCTGGTGCACCGACCCGGCGGGGCAGGAGGGCGCTTACCACTGCTTCAACGCCACGCTGCGTGACTGGGGCCGCCTCGGCCTGCTGATGGCGCAAGACGGCCAGGTCGGCGAGCGCCAGGTGGTTCCACGCGACTATGTGCTGGAGGCCACCGACCCGGCACGCCAGCCACCAGCCTTGCAACCGTTACGAGCCACGCCCTACCTCGGCTATGGCTACCAGTTCTGGTTGCTGCCGCTGAAGGAGCGCACCTTCGTCATGCAAGGGGTCTACGGTCAGGCGGTCTATGTGCAACCTTCATCGGGCATCGTGATGGTGCAGACCGCGGTCTGGCCCAACGCCAACGGACAGCAGGACCCGCGGCCCCGCGTCGAGCGCAATGCACTTTGGATGGGGGTGCTGGAGTCGCTGGGGGGCAGTACGGCGCGACGCTGAGGGACCTACTTGGGGTCGCTCAGTGCGTTGGACACCCGCAGGGAGGGAATGTCCACGATCTCGATCTGCAGTCGAAGGGCCTGCAGGGTGGGCCTGTCACGCCCAGCGCGGCCTGGCGCGCGCTCAGGCCGCGTGGGGTCCGTGAATGCGCTCGTAAGCGGGCTCGTGGCGGGCGAATTGCGCCAACCAAGTCGCCAAGCGCGGGTGGCTCTCACGCCAGGTCACCTGCGTGCGCCGGTCCAGGAATTCGAGCGAGCAGGCCAAGCCGATCGACACCACGTCCGACACGCGCGGATCGGGCGGCGCAGCCTCGAAAGCCGTGAGGCAACGCAAGATCTTGCCGCGCTGGTAGTCGAGCCAAGGCTCGGACACGTGGGCAGCCTCGTGCCACTTCGCCTCGTAGACCACGAGGGCCGCTGCATCGGTGATGGCATCGGCCATGCGCGAGCGCGTTTGCAGAGCAAAGCGCTCCTCCCCCGACACGGGCAGCAGCCGCTCGGTGCCGGCGACGAACTGCAAAAACTCGATGATGACGCTGCTATCAAACAGCGAGGAGCCGTCGGCGCGCACCAGGCAGGGCATCTTGCCGATCGGGTTTTGCTGCCGCAGGGTGTCTTGCGGGTCGGCGACATCGGTCGGCTCCACCGTGACCCTATCCCCCAGACCCACGACCTCGGCGGCCATGCGCACCTTGCGCCCGACGGGAGAGGTCAAGGTGGTGCGGAGAATGAAGCGTTCAGGCGCGGACATCGCGGGATCCTTCCTTGTGGGGCGTGGCCGCTTGCGGTGGCCACAAAGTTCAGGGCTTGTGGTGACTCAGCGCGTTGGACACCAGCTTGGAGGTGATGTCCACGATCTGGATCATGCGGTCGTAGGGCATGCGCGTCGGACCGATCACGCCCAGCGTGCCCACCACCTGGCCGTCGACCTCGTAGGGCGCGCTCACTACCGAGAGCTCCTCGAAGGGCACGACCTGGCTCTCGCCACCGATGAAAATGCGCACGCCCTCGGCCTGGCTGGACACGTCGAGCAGGCGCATCAGCTGGGTCTTCTGCTCGAAGAGGTCAAAAGCCCGACGCAGCTGGCCCATGTCGCTGGAGAAGTCGCTCACCGCCAGCAGGTTGCGCTCGCCGGAAATCACCACCTCGTCCTGCGCCTGGGTAAGGGCCTCGGAGCTGGCTTCGACCGCGGTCTGCATCAGGTTGGCGATTTCGCCGCGCAGGCTGTCGACCTCGCCCCGAAGCCGCTCGCGCACCTGCTCGATTTCGAGGCCGGCGTAGTTGGCATTGAGGTAGTTGGAGGCCTCGATGAGCTGCTGTTGGCTGTACTCGTGCTCAGTGAAGACGACCCGGTTTTGCACATCACCAGCCGGCGAGACGATGATGACCAGGTAGCGCCGCTCCGACAGCCGCAAAAACTCAATATGGCGGAACACCGAGCTGCGGCGCGGCGCCATGACCACGCCAACGAAGTGCGACAGGTTGGACAACAGCTGGGCGGCGTTGGCAATGACCCGCTGCGGCTGGTCGGCCGCCAGGCTGGGCGCGGTGAGATGCTCACGCTGGGCGGTGAGCATGGTGTCGACAAAAAGGCGGTAGCCACGGGCGGTGGGGATGCGACCGGCCGAGGTGTGGGGGCTGGCAATCAGGCCCAGCGCCTCCAGGTCCGACATGACATTGCGGATGGTGGCGGGCGAGAGCTCCAGGCCAGAGGCGCGGGAAAGCGTTCGTGAGCCCACGGGTTGCCCGTCGGCGATATATCGCTCGACCAGAGCTTTAAGCAGCAACTTGGCGCGTTCGTCGAGCATCATGTACAGCCTGAACCGATTCTAGTAATGTATTTAATGATGTAATTTGCCCATGATGTCACGGTATCGCCACGTCGCGTTGATCGGCAAATATCCCACCGCCGGGAACGGCAGCGGGACACCTCGCGCTGCCCTGGAGGATATTTCCCAGTTCCTGCTGGCGCAAGGCTGCGACGTCACATTCGACAAAGACACCGCCGCCCACAGCGGCATCCAGGGCCATTCCGTGCTGGACATTGCCGGCATCGGTGCTGAATGCGACCTGTGCGTGGTGGTCGGGGGCGACGGCACCATGCTGGGCGTAGGCCGGCAGCTGGCGCGGCACGACGTCCCCCTGGT
>Ga0164292_10002604_pt1 | contig 14744 bp, 12 predicted proteins | sample GEODES117metaG_FD_111486 | JGI IMG/M metagenome (GOLD analysis project Ga0164292, IMG submission 111486) | Eutrophic lake water microbial communities from Lake Mendota, Wisconsin, USA - GEODES117 metaG | ecosystem: Environmental > Aquatic > Freshwater > Lake | place: USA: Lake Mendota... | reverse complement strand
TTATGAATTTAAATTTTCAATAAATAGTTTAACATTATAAAACATTTTTTTAAACATTAATCCTATAATATTTGTCATATAGTTAGGTATATCATCTGTCATTGTTATTTGAAAATCTATAGAAAATTTAATATTCATAAACTTCTCATCATAGTCATTAGTTAAAGTAATAATAGTTTTTCCACAGTTAAATGTTAATGGTTCATAATTTCTACTATCTAACTTTAATAACTTTAAATAATCGGGTATTAAATCTTTATGTTCATATATTAAATCTTTGTTGTAATAAGTAATAGTGTTATTTAAATTATTCAAATATTTTGTAGATCTAAATAAAATATATTTTTGCTTAACACCGACTTCTTTTGCTATTTGTTTCAATATTATACATATATCTGTTTCTTCATTATTTAATGTAGTTGATGTATTTAAAATATGAATTTTATCAATTAAGTCTACATTGACTTTTTCAAGTAAATTATATAATTGTGGGGTCAAAAGTAAATCTATATTTACTTTACTAGTGTCCAAATTATTTAACTCAAACTGTAAATTAAATACACTAGCATTTGTTGAAGGCATTCTTATTTCGTTCAATAATATATTTCCTTTATTACATAACATTTTAGGTTGATACTGATTTTCTTCACAATTTATCATTATAAATTAATTATAACATTATATTTAAATATAATTTTAAATTATTTAAATATAAAATTATTTAAATATAAAATTATTTAAATATAAAATTATATTTATTATTCTTTAAATTTAAATAATAAATATATATTATAAAAGTATGGTATTAATGTACACTATTGCTGTAATAAAAGACAGGACGACCGTTTATAAGAAGGTGCCATACGATTGCTTATCGTATAAACAAAAATTACATAACGGCATTCTTAAATATAATATTAAAAGACCCCTTTTAACTATTATAGAGAAATTGAAAAATGGTGACTTAGAAAACTATGACTTAGAAAAGGAATAAAAAGTAATTTTTACACTTTTAATTGAGAGACTAAATCAGAAAGCGATTTATTTTTTGTTATTAACACATCTTGATTTGTTCTTTTCATCCTAATTTTATGTATAAACCATTTATCTGGATTATTCATTTTTGGGTCAATTTGTAAATTTATACTAATCACTTGTGACCTACAATGATTGCTACAACATAAATAATCAAATCCAAAATATAAAGTACAAGTTTCAGATATTTGTTTATTACAAAAATCACAAATAAACACCATATGTTGGTGCCTTAGTTTTAAATATATTTATAAAATTATTTTAAATATATTTAATATTTTTTACGATTTTTTTACAATATAGGCTTTTAAATATCTAAACTCACAATATTTTTGTCGCTTTTTTGCTTGCGTTTAGATTTAGTAGGAATTTTACCGCTCATTAAATCTTTTAAGTCTTCAACGCTAATTGTGCTTGCCTCATTATTTTTAGTTTCATTTACATCTATTTGTTTGGTCTTTAGTCCGCTCAATAAAGACGCAATATTTTGGTTTGATTGTGGCACCATTGAAGGCCCTTTCATTTCGGGGCGTTTTATACGCTCTTCATCATATGGATTGCCTTCATTATTGCCCAACATAGAACCCCGTGCTGCGTTAATATCAGGGCGATTTACAATGTTCGGCATTCGTTGGCTACGGTCTGGTAATTTTGTTTCAACAGGAGGTGGAGGAGGTCCTGAATTTACATTTGGAGGCATAGAAGCACCAAATCCTATATTAGAAGCATTTCCATTATTAAATAGTCCGTTCATAAATCCGCCAAATCCAGGCTTGCTTTGTCCCATAGTATTAACAGCCGCTTGAGTAAATTGTCTCATTAATTCGGGGTTTTGGCGCATAATATCATCCATACCAGGCATTGATGATTTGAATAATGTATTTGACATATGAACCATCATAGCTGAGCCGCCTAACTGAAATAATAATTTTAATTCGGGAGACATTTTCGCTTTTGACTTATATTTTTCGTGTAATTCAGCAAAGATTTCATCATAATCATCTATATTTTCATTTATTTGCTCACCCCAACCTTCTAATTTAATATCAAAAGGATCAAACTTAGTATTTAAAAATTCTAATCCAGTAATACAAGCCATCATCATTTTTCCTTGAAATTTAATAGCGTTCGATTTTTCTTTTTCAGCAATAATTGTTTCATATTCTCCAATCATTTCATTTAAATCGGAGTCCATATTGTAACGCTTACTTAATGACACGCCCTTCTTTTCCAAGTCATCGAGCTTTCGTAAATATTTGAATTTTTCTTTTAATTCCTCTTCTTTTGTTAATTCGGGTTTTTGTTGTGTTTTTTCTAAATTAACAGGAATATTATTAAATTTGCCAAAACCGTCCCATGTTTTATTTTCATTCATATTTGCTGTAGATTTACCAAGATTTATGTTGTCACCATCATCGTTTTTTGTAACAGGTTTAACATTAGCACCATCGCTTTTAGAACTGCCAAATAGGTCACCAAAAATAGATTTTTTTTGAGAACTTCCAGAGTCTTGCTTATATTTAATTTCTTTATTTGTACTAACATTTTCACTACTAACATTTTCAGTACTAACATTTATTTTATTAGTATTATTTTGTATGCTTAGTGATTTAAAATCAGTATTTTCAGATAGCTCATTTAATTCATTTTCTAAATTAGTAATATCTTCAATATCAATAGAAGATGAAAATTTTTTATCACCTTTATTTTTTTCATTCATTAATAATTCTATACCACTTCCAAAATTAGCTGATTTTTTTGTTGAACTTATTTCTTCAATGCGGTCTTCATCTGGTTCGCTAATTTTAAATTCAGGTAATACAATATCTTCAATATTTAAAAAATCGGGCTCAATTTCAACAATATTCATGTAATCTATTATGTTTTAAATAGAAGATTAATTTTTAAATACTCCGCATTATATAATATATATTGTAATAAATAGATTTTATAATTTATTATAAAAAATTATAAAATCATTTTTAGTTATTATAGTTATTTTAGTTATTTTAGTTATATTGTAATACTATCTTGTTTATTATCCAAATAATAAATACCTTGTAGCAAGCAATCAGCTAAGTCATCTTTTTTTGAATGTTTGACAAAATAATTAAGATCATTTAGCATATTTTTTTGTTCCAATAATTGCTTAGTATATAATATACTAAGCTTCTTTCTCTCGTTATATGAAATTTTTTTCTCTTTTTCTGATGACTTTTCTTTATTTAAAAAAGCCTTTAATTTATTTGTGGCAGAAATAAATACTATATTGTGATTATTACAATCAATAAAATATTGAGAGATCATACCTTGTATAGACTTCATTCTATTTGCTATAGGACTTATTTGATTTTCAATAATAATTTGGTCAATACTAGCAAGATCATAACTATTAAATAGCTCATTAAGTTCGTTTTTCAAACTTATTCCCAAATCAATAAGATTTACATTATTAGCATTTACATTTTCAATAGCCTCAAAACAAGTGGTCTTCAAATAATCTTCCAAACTACTTATTAAACTTGCTTTATTTACAGGTTTTTCTAGCTTTAAATCATATTTTTCAACTAAGGCTGAGAGATTTGCTAAGGATTGTTTATGTAAGGTTTTAACATTGTATAGCGGTAGGCTATATTCCGTTTTTTTTGTGTGATTTTTACAATAATAAGTGTGATTTTTATGAAAACAGGCCTGTTTAGAGCACGTATTAGCGGAACAAGGTATAAACTTATTACATAGGTTAATAACATCCCATTTAATTATTTTAAATTCTTGTGATCCATTAACAATGCTATTTTTATTTAAATTAGCATTAGTAATAGCATTAGCATTAGTAACTTCTAAAATAGCATAAGCCAAATTTTTTATACCAATATCAACACTTAAAATTTTCATAGTGCTATTTATATTAATAGAGTTTTTATATTAATATAAATTATTTATGTTTAGCTTAAAATTAGTGTTACTTATATAATTTGTTATTTAATTTTTAAATAGTTTTCTTATATACTATTTAGCGTAACGCTGCTATACATATAGAATAATGTAATCTATTTAAATAATAGATTATTAGCGCATATAAGAAAGACATAAAATATGCTCCCATAACATATACAGATTTTGTTCTAAATAGACCTACCACTAAGCCACCAAAACTAAATAAGGATAACAATAAACCTAATAAACCGAAAACATAAAATAGCATACAATAATCTTTGCCTAGCGGCGCCATTAAACTATCAAAAAAACCCATTTTATAATATTAATATAAATTAATAATATAAATAATTAATATAAATAATTAATAATATTAATAATTAATATATTATTTATATAATTAATAATATAAATAATTAATATAAATAATTAATAATATAAATAATTAATATATTATTAATATACTATAAATTTACTATATATTAATGTTAATATATAATAAATTACTATAAAATAAATTATTAACGTAATGACACAATACATATTGAATAATATATTCTTAAGGTGTAATACATTAATAAATTACTTAAAAAGGACATAAAATACGCTCCCATAGCATAGCCGGATTTTTTCTGGAATAATCCACTTATTAATCCAACAAGAGCAATGAGAGTTAAAAATAAACTTAATAATCCTAAATAATAAAAGAACGCGCAATGATCTTTGCTTAGCGGAGACATTAAACCATCAAAAAAACCCATTTTATAATAATAATATAATATAATATTTTATAATTATAAAAAATTATAAAAAATTATAAAAAATTATAAAAAATAAAAAATAAAAATTTAAAATATTACTAAAAAAAGAATTGCTTAAAATTATTAAAAAAAATATTGCTAAATTAATTAGGTTTTATAATATATTTTGTAACATGCTTTTGAGAGTCTAACTGTTGTCTAGTTAAATATAATTCTTTTAAATCACTTGTTTCGTAACCATATGGTCTAATATTTGATAATGTATGATCAAATATATATGGACTAACTTTATTTGTTTCTAAAGTAGTTTTACTATAATATGGACATACACTACATTCATTGCATGAATTTAATTGATTATTACTTATAATAGATTCGGCATTAATTTGTAAATAATGCCTGTAGTCACTATTATTTTTAATATTATTATTTCGCTTAATCATTTCATCATTTAAAACGGATGAATAATAATCGCTAAATAATCTCGAGTCGTCCATTAAAGGAGGATAATTCATATTTATATTATTTGTACCCTTAGAACACGAACCATAAGACATATTATTATTATATATAATTAAATTTATTATTATTATTATTTATTATTATTTAATAAATAATAAATTTATTTAATAATTATTATTAAATTATTAAATTATTATGCGTTTTGTATAATTTTTATTAAATCTGCCTTTTTCATTTTTTGCGCTGTTTCATTATCTATTAAGTTTCTTGTAACAGCTATTGTTTTTAAATCATCTACTCTCATTTTTGAATAATTTTTCTTAATAGGTCCATTGTCAATAGTTTCAGCTATTTCAACAGCATCAAGCTCTGTATTATTTAAATTAATAATTTTTGAATTAGTATTTAAATCAATATTAAATGTATCTAAATTTACTGGTAAATTTTTAATAAATGTTTCATCATCATTATTTGAAAAATAAGGTTTATTTAAATCTATTTCTTCAAAATCTCCTAAATCTGTAATATTTTTCTCTAATTCTTCCTTAGAAATAGTTAATAGATTTGTTAAATTTTCTTTATCATCATCATCACCATCATCGTCACCATCATCGTCACCATCATCGTCACCATCATCGCCATCATCATCGTCATCGTCATCATCATCGTCATCATCACCATCATCACCATCATCATCATCGCCATCATCGCCATCATCGTCATCGTCATCATCATCATCATCATCATCATCGCCATCATCGTCGTCATCATCATCGCCATCATCATCGCCATCATCATCATCATCTACACATTGTACAGGTGAATTTGTTTTAGTATTATCTACTATATATTCATTTTCGGAACATTCATCTTCAGACACATATATTTTGTCCCCTAAATTAATCTTTTTAATTTGCTCGGTTTCTTCTTTAGAAGATTTATTTTTATATAAAGAATTTAAGCTCTGCATTTGTATATTGTAATTTAAAATAAAACTTTGTAATATTTTTCCATGCTCAATCACACTTCGCTCTAATAAATTCAATCTGCGATAGCTATATAACATAATTGAACCGCATACTAATAATATAATACCGAACGTTAAAAGAAAACTCGAACCTACGAATTTAAATAAGATTGACATTATTATTAATGATTAACTATATTATTTTAAGTATTGTTTAACGAATAAATATTATTTATTTGTTATTTTTGTTTGTTATATTATTTCATATTTGTTATAATATTATCAGGATATTCTAAATCTTTAAGAACTTTTAATGCTCCTTTAACCTTTGAAATCCCCTTTTTAATCTTATAAGTATATTCAAAATCATCACCGCTAGCATTTGTCTTAACATTCATATAAAAATTATTGTTTTGCTTAGTTAATTTTTTGCATAATTTATTGTAATGCGTAGTTAACATATAATCTATATTTTTCAATTTATTTAAATGATTTAAGTATCCATAAGCACTAGTTATTGCCTCGTCCGGATTAGTTCCACTATAAAGCTCATCAAATACGCAAAAATGATTTTTATCTTTATTATTCTCAATAAGTTCTAGTATAGTTTTACATTGTCGGGCTTCTGCTTGATATAAACTATCGCGTCCGCCTGTGTCTGGAATATTAATATAACAATGAATGTAGTCATATACTTTAACTGAAGCTCCATTAAAAAAGCCACATCCAATTTGCTGGCATAATAGTATATTAAATAATGTAGATTTTAATAGTGTTGTTTTTCCTGAGGCATTTGGTCCTGTAATGATAATATTTTTATCTAATTTATATGAATTTTTGACAATCTTAATTATAGGCTTTTGTTCAGTTGTAGTAGTTTCAATAGTGTTCAAATTGGCAAAATAAGCATTATCAAAATGACTAGGTTTATTATTATTATAAGTACAATAGTTCATAACTTTATTATTAATAAATTTTTGTAGTGCCTCAATATTTTTTACATAACCATTAAATCCAAAAGAGAAATATAAGCTGTTAATAAAAGTATCATTTTTATTTAAAAAATAAAAACATTTCATTAATTGACCGAGTTCAATTATTTTACTTATGCTCAAAGAATAAGGCGTTAATTTTCTTAATTCGTCTAAATAAGAATTAAAAATTGCTATATTAGTCGCAATACACTCATTAAATCGTTTATAATGGACATAATCTTTTGTAAAATTTAAAAAATGCTCATAGCTCTTTAAAGTATCCAAAATATATAATTTTAGGTTTTGTAAAGTAGTGTGAATATATTTAATGTTATGAAAATATTTGATACATCCATTAATATTCAAATATAATTGAAAAATATAAAACCCAAAACTAAAAAGTATATATATTTTATTTGATAAATTGGTTTCACTTAATGAACTAAACAATTGACCAATAATATGATTAGAAAAAACGGTCTTTAAATGACTACAATATAATTGAAATGTAACATTATGACCTTGTAATTTAATTATAAAAAATGGCAACAATAAAAATAAAATAGGAATAGCTAAACTTATAACAGGTGTTGAGAGATTATATATACTTAGCGCTTGTAAAACCATACTATTATTATTAAATTTATGTAATAGCGGCATATCAATATATTGATATTTATTTACAAATCCATTATCATATATAATTTGCTCGCAGCTATTATAAATAACACAATCTTTATCTTTATCTTTAGATAATTTTGGACTATCAACAAATTCTACTTTTTTTATTGGACTATAATTTTTTATTAATTGTTGGGTTTCTAATAAAAATTCTGTATTGTTTGTATAATATTTACTCCATTTATTGATAATGTTTTTTTCAAAAATAGTTTGTGGCCCGAAAACATGATAATATAAATTATAATTATTAGAAACATCTAATAAACTAGTATTGCTAATAGCTAATTCATTCATAGAATTGGCTTTTACTAATTCTAAATCATTAATAATATTATTATTAATGACAAATAATGAACTTGTATCTAAATATTCAATAGGTAACTTAAAAGCATTAGTATATTTTTCTTTGCTATTATAGTCGGCTTTGTCGTAATAATTTATCAATGAGCTAATTAGTTCCATAATATTTATAAAGAGCAAATACTTTATAAATATTAATATAACGAAAATAATTAAAAGAATAACATTAAATTTTAATATTATTAACATTATTAATGATTATTTATGATATATCATTTATTACTAGTTATTATAAATCAATAGAGCATGAAAAGCTAGATTGTGCTATTCAAGCATTACTAAATAATGTATTAGAATATGTTAATAACGATACATCATTAAATAATTATGAACTAGATAATGATAATAAATTTAAAAAGAAAAATAAGTTTAAAAAATACGATTCTAGCTCTAGTTTCAGTGCTAACACATCAAAAGACAATTTTATGTTATCTAGAACTAGTAAAAATACATATATTAATACTAAAAAAAAAAGTCATGAAGATAAAAGCAAACTCGATTTTATTAAAAGCAATATTAAAATAATATTAAATAAATTATCACCAGCTAATTATAGCAAATTGGAAACAGAGTTTTTAAATATTTATAATGAGTTAATTGAGCAAGACAATAGTGAAGAAAATAAAGTTATTGATAATTATATTATAGAGCATATATGTTATAATAATTTATCTTATAGCAGCATATATGTTAATATATTTTTTGCGTTAATTATTAATTATTATAATAAAGGTTATAAATTTGAAAATATATATATATATAATTTGCTTAAAGAAAAATATGACAATGTGTTAAAATTAGAACACATTATAAAAAATAGTGTAGGCGACGATGAATATAGCATTAACAAAAATAATGATAAATATAAGTGTTTCATTATTTTTATAATAAATTTTAATAAGAAAATTTATTATTATGAATTGGAGTGTGTTGAAAAAAATGCTTATATTAAACAATTATTTATTAATTGTTATGTAATTGAAGAATTTGTAAGCTTGATTAATAATTTTTTTATTACTAATTTAAAAATAGAAAAAAATAATAGTTATTGCGAAATTATACTTGAGTTTTTAATGTTAATTTATAATGAATTATTTAAAGAGCTAACACTAATAAAAAAAATAGATCATTCTTTAAAATTATATAATATTATAAAAACACTAGTGTCTAATGAATGTAAATATGCTAGTTTTACAAATAAGATTAAATTTAAATTAATGGATATTGAGGACAAGTATAAAAAATATGTTAAATAAACAAATATGTTAAAAATATGTTAAATAGAAAAATATGTTAAATAAACATATATTATATTAGTTTAAAACTATGTTATAAAAAATATGTAATATATAATAATGATTAATTCAAACATTAAAAAAGACGTTCGTTATGTTGTAACAAATAATATAGATAAATCGGATTTAGATAAAGAGGCATTTGTATATAATGCAAAAATATATAATAAACATATAAAATTTGTTTTAGGTGATCCTAAGTTTGAACATTTAAACAGTAAAATTATATATTTTAACATCTATTTAGTAAATAATAGTTCAATTGTGTCTAAAATAGGTATATATGAAACAAATAATAATGACTATAGTTCTTTGTTAGATCATAATGGAGATATTGATTTAAATAAAATGGGTGAGCCAATTATGTTTCCATTTTCTAAATCATTAATTATGAATAATTATGATTTGATTGATGATTTTGAAACAATGTCTAATGCGCCAAGTGACATCAGTGAAGGTGACACTTCTGATGATATGGAAACTAGTGAGATTAGTGAGGTTAGTGAGGTTAGTGACACTAGTGAGTTAAGTCAAGTTTCTAATAAGTCTTCTATTAATTATAATTTAATGAGTTTAATCAGCCAAAGTAAAGAAGAAAGCGATTATGAAATCGCCAATTATGAAGAAGACCCTAAAGATGAGTGGGTTAATAAGTATTTAAGAAGTAATAAATATGAAATTATTGATAATGAGGGAGGAGGAGACTGTTTTTTTGCGGTTTTACGCGATGCTTTGAAAACGGTTAAAATAGAAACATCTGTAAAATCTATTCGAGAAAAATTGGCAAATGAAGTAGATGAAACTGTTTTTCAAACTTATAAAGAGTTATTTGACCTATATTATAACAATATGAAAACAACACAAGAACAGTTAAAAACGCATAAACATAAGCACAACACTTTAAAAAAAATGATTAATGGAACAAGTGACGGTCCTGATAAAATGAAGCTAATTCAAGATGCTAAAGACAATTTTAATACATTTACTTCTATAACTACTAAAAGCAAAGAATTAGAAGAACTAGCGCAAGAGTTTCAATTTATGAAAGATGTAAATAGTGTTGATGATCTCAAAAAAGTAATTAAAGAGGTAGGTGGCACTTATTGGGCAGATAATTGGGCAGTAAGTTCATTAGAACGATTATACAATGTAAAATTTATAATTTTATCGCAAGCCCATTTTGTTGAAGGCGAAAAAGAGCACGTTTTACAGTGCACTAGTCCTGATATAAAATTAGAAGAACGTGGATTATTTGAACCATCATATTATATAATAGCTGATTATTTTCAAAACAATCACTATAAATTAATTACTTATGACAAAAATATAAAACGAGGAGCTCTTACATTTAGCGAGGTTCCTTATAAGATTAAAGAATTAATTTTAGAACGATGTATGGAGAAAAATGCCGGTCTATATATATTAATTCCCGAATTCAAAACATTTGCCAATAAAAATGGTGTAGAAACATTTAGTAAAAAGAGTGCATATGATACATTAGTTGATACTAAAAAACCTAAGTCGCAGGATTATGATGATTCAATAGTTATTCAAGTATATAATAAATCAAAACACGCAAAAGTAGGCGAAGGTTCTGGTGAAACAATTAAAACCGAATTAAAGATTTCTAAAAACGTTCTTGAATTAAATAATAAGAAAAAATATCCTGAATGGCGCAAAAAATTAGATAATGATTTTTTTGTAACAAATTTGAAAATAGACGGAATTAATTGGACAAGTGTAAAGCATTATATGTTAGCTAGCCGTTACAATGGATTAACTGATATATATAGTAAGTTCAAAAAGGATGGACTTTATGGTTCTAATATAGAAGAAGCTCAAAGATTTTATGAAAGCCAACTTGCTAAAAAATCTATAAAATCTACACTAACAAATGATGAAGAATTTAAAAAGAATGAACCTGTTTTATTAGAAAAAGCATTGTATGCTAAATTTACACAAAATGATGATTTACGAGAACTACTATTATTAACAGGAAACGCATTAATCAATCATTTTAAACAAGGTAAAGGAGCATATCCGTTTGTTGAGTTAATGAAAGTTCGCAAATTAATAACTAAATAATTAAGTATAAATTAAGTATAAATTAAGTATAAATTAAGTATAAATTTTTTATAATTATATAATTATATATATAATTATAATGACTACAAGAAAAAAAAAGAATAAAGACAAGTCCCAAGCCGACTTTAAAGAGTTTAGTATTACAAGGAAGTTGAAGAATACAAATGCAAGAATAAAAAATAATGAGCAAGGTGACTTGCAAGTAGGAGGTACAAATGAAAATGGAGCAGCAGCAGCAATACTAGTAGCGACAACAGGTTCATTAACTAATGACGCAGAAAAACAAAAAGAAGCCTTAGAAAAAAAACAAGCCTTAGAACAAAATTATACTAAAATAGAGCAAGACTTGAGTGATTTACTAAGTGGTATAACTATATATAAAATAACTATAGGAGATGATAACAGTAATAAAGAGAATAATTTAAGTATAGTAATATTCGAAGAATTAGGTTTGGGTAAAGTAACAAGTGTTGGACCCGATGGAGACATTTATAAAGCTAACTTAATAATAACTAATCCTAAAGAAAAATTAGATGTAAATGATATTATATTGTCGTATACAGTCTATGGTGATGAATATATATATATTCACAACAAAGAATTTTTTGATAAAACAAAAACAGGTAGTGTTACTATTAATTTTATTAAGTATGATGATTTAAAAATAAATTCTGATATAGAAAATAAAATAAAAGCACGTATAAAAGCTAAAATAGTATTAGATCAGGTAGTCAAAGATGAAAAAAGTGTGAATAAAATATCTATAAAAAGATTATTTAAGAAAGCAGAGAATAAGGGAGCAGAGGATAATATAACAGCTATAAAAAGATTATATAAGAAAGTAGAGAATAAGGAAGCAGAGGATAGAGTAAGTATGGCTAGACTAAGTAGATTTATTGAAGATGAGAAAATAGTTATAGGTATAGCTCAGGTTGACATTTCAGGTTTTAAATTTTCCACACATCCACATAATGGTGAAATTGCTAATATAGATAGTGGTTCTATGAAAGATGCCGGATTGGAAGTAGGTGATATTATAGTGGCTTATCAATTTAAAGAGCAAAAAGGATTTAAAAAATATAAAAAATATGATCTAGAAAATAATGATAATGAACTATTTTATGAAGATTTTGAACATTATGGACTACCTGTTCATATTATGTATATTAAAAAAGATAGTTTAGATGAATCGAAAAAAACAAGTTTAGAAAAATTTTTATCTAATTCTAGCACACAAGCAAAGGAAGCAATACAAAAACAAGATATGAAGCCTTCATCAGTAGTAGATAGTACTACTTTAGCTATTGTTGGAACAGTGGCAGATCTAATAAATCAAAAAGCTCCACAAGCAAAGGAAACTCCAGCTACAAAAGAAGCAAAAAAAAAACAAGAAATGAAGCCTTCATCAGTAGTAGATAGTACTACTTTAGCTATTGTTGGAACAGTGGCAGATCTAATAAATCAAAAAACTCCAGCCACAAAAAAAGAAATAAAAAAACTAATAGAAGAATGTGAGAAATTTAAGAAAGAGTTTGAAACATTTAAAAAAAAAAAAACTAAGGATGAAAATGAGTTAATGAAAATAATGAAAATAATAAATGAATTATTAAATAATAAACAAACACTTGATGGATTTGAAAAAGAACAGAAAGCAGACTTATATGAAAGTGTGACTAATGCAATACAAACTTATACAAAGTTAATAAATGAAATAATGAGTTACTTAAATGATAACTTTTCTATTAAGTATCAATGGATTGAAATAGTCGATTCTAAAGACCCTATTTATAATAGAAAAACAGGAATAATTAACAAGTTATATAAAAATAGTAATGATGGATTGTGGACTTTTGAAGTTTGGATCCCTCAACCTAATAAGTCAAAAAAATACTGGAGTGTTCGAGCACGAGCAAATGAAATTTCACTTATAAATGAACCTACAGCGGTTAATAAAACACTACAAGTTAAAACTATAAGTGGAGAAATAATAGATACATATGTTACTGGTACCATTATAGTAAATTCATCTAGATTTCTAGTAGACAAAAAATATGATATTACAAATGAGGTAAATTATCAACCAGATATTACGAACGCAAATAATAAAGTTTTATTAGGCAAAAATTTTATGAGTGATACATATTCTGGTGTTGTGACAGAACCTATTAAAGATTTAGTTAAAGGAACAGTTAGACGTGCTGATAAATTTATTAAAGACAAATCTAAACGCGGCTTACGTGAAGAGTTGAAAGAATATATAGGTTCTATTATAGATACAGAATTTAAGGATGATGAAGATCAAGAGTTATTGAAAAAAATAATACGCTTTGAGAACACTAAGCAATCTATAAGAACAGTATTGGTAAATAAAATTTCACATATTTTTTCAGAAGGTGAAACAAGATTTAATCTTTTTAATAAGGAAAGTTTAAAAAAAAATTTTGCGGATGATAACAACAACATAACTGAAGAAGATGAATTAAAAGGAGGACCACAAGAAGGAGGTGGAATTTATGGTTTTAGAAATTTTGATAAACATGATGCCAGAAAATTTCTAATCTTTATATTAACCAATTTAAAAATATTAATAGATGGAAAAAATGGATTTCAAAAAAATATTAATAATTTACTATTAACTACATATTTAAAAACTTTATTTTCAAAAATAGGTCCACCAGAATTAAATAAATTATTACCAGATATTGACAATATTCAAGCTGCATCTAAACATGTTATAAACCATTTTATTGGTAGATTAAAGAAAAATAGTGATACAGTTAAAGCAGGTGAAGCAGCTGAAACAGCTGAAACAGCTGAAACAAATGGTTTAGAGCATGCTGAAGCTATTTCTAAACTAAATTTTGAGTTAAAACGTAATGTAAAATCATTTATGTCAGCAATTGTTGATATTGCTTTACATACTGATGAATTGACAGGTACTAAAGAAAAAATAGCTGATTATTTGGACAAAGAATATGATAAAGCAATGAATATACCATTTGGAGATGATAAAACTCGAATTGAAAATCTTGAAATTAATAATGCTCTAAGACAAATATTAGGTCCTAATCTTAATTCAATAAAAGGTTATAGAACTAAAATTAAAGAGATAGATGACCTTATAGATAGCATAACTGTTAAAAATATTAATGAAAAATTGAAAAAACTTGCTGACAGTAAATTATTA
>Ga0164292_10002603_pt1 | contig 14745 bp, 9 predicted proteins | sample GEODES117metaG_FD_111486 | JGI IMG/M metagenome (GOLD analysis project Ga0164292, IMG submission 111486) | Eutrophic lake water microbial communities from Lake Mendota, Wisconsin, USA - GEODES117 metaG | ecosystem: Environmental > Aquatic > Freshwater > Lake | place: USA: Lake Mendota, Wisconsin... | reverse complement strand
GTTCGCCTACGCGCTGGTGCTGCCAGCCATGCGCACCGATCTTGCGCTCGACTGGTCGCAGGCCGGCGGACTCAATACCGCCAATGCCGCCGGCTACCTGATTGGCGCGCTGGTGGTGCGGGCGGTGGTCGGGCGCATCGGAAATCGGCGGCTCTTTGCCATCGGCATGGTTCTGACCTCGCTCACGGTGCTGGCCACCGGCTTCGTTCGCGATGTGCCGCTGCTGTCGGTCCTTCGGGTGTTCTCGGGCATCGGTGGCGCCTGTGTCTTCATTTGCGGCGGCGCGCTATCCGGCAACGTCTTTTCGGGGCGTCCCGAGCGCGCAAGCACGACCATTGCGATGTTCTTTGCCGGTGCAGGCATCGGCCTGATGCTGTGTGGCGTGGCGATTCCGCTGCTGCTGCAGGAGGTTGGTGATGCCGCCTGGCCGCTGGCCTGGCGCGCCATGGGTGCTGCCGGACTGGCCATGTCGGCGGTCGCGATCTGGGCGGCCTGGCAGATCGATGAGCCGGGTGCGGCAGCGGGCAGTGCCCGCTGGGCAGTGCGGCCTTTTATCTGGCAGCTTGTTGCCTATCTGTGCTTCGGTCTGGGCTACATCGGTTACATGACCTTCGTGATCGCCTGGATGCGCATCAATGGCGCGGGCGTCGGCCTGGTGATGTCGGTCTGGGTGGTGCTTGGCGCCGCGACCCTGCTGGCACCGATGGTGTGGGCCGGGCCCTGCGAACGCTGGCGAGGCGGCCGCCCACTTGCCGCAATCATGGCCACCTCGGCGATCGGCGCCATGCTGCCGATGGTGTCGACCCATCCGATCTCGCTGCTGGGTTCTGCGGTGCTCTTCGGTCTGTCGATGTTCAGCGCACCCTCGGCGGTCGGCAGTCTGATCAAGCATTGGCTGCCCAAACCTGCCTGGGGCTCGGCTATGGCCACCTTCACCATCGTCTTTGCCGCCAGCCAGATGGTGGGGCCGGTGGCGACCGGCTGGGTGGCCGACCACTGGGGGTCGCTGCGACCGGGGCTGACCGCCTCGGCCCTGGTCCTGGCCTTTGGCGCCCTGCTGGCGCTGACGCAGGGTGAGCCGAAGAGCCGGGCTTTGGCCTGATCACCAGACTTGCTGTGCCGTTCATCGGCCGGCGCTGTCCGTGCAGAGGGGCTTTGGAAGGATGTCCTGTTTTTTAACAGCCTCGTCCGATGGAATGACTCCGCGAATTCAATAACCGGAGATCAAATTGACTTTCACCCCTAAACGTTTGACCCTCGCCCTGGTGGGCGCTGGATGTATCGCCCTCGCCGGATGCGGTGGCTCCGATTCCTTAACGACCACCGGATCCACGTCGACCGGCGGCACGACCGCCAGCGGCGGCAGCAGCACCCCCACCGGTGGCAGCCCGACCACGATTCCGACCACACCCAGTTCAGTGGTGCTGTCGGGCACCGCCGCCACCGGCGCTGCGCTGGCTGATGCCAGTCTGAAAATTTTTGATGCCACCGGCGCGGTGGTGTGCGAGGTCAAGACCGACTCGGACGGCGCCTATTCCTGCGATCTCGGCACCTCGCCGAAGCCGCCTTTCGTGCTGGTCGCCACCCTTGATGACACCAGGCTGGTCAGCGTCGCGCCCGATGCCAGCACCGGCACGGTCAACATCACCCCGCTGACCAACCTGATTGCATCGACCCTGTCCTCCAACGGCGATCCGCAGAAGCTGGTCGATGACATCAAATCCACCCCGGCGAGTGTCGATGCGGCCAAGGTCAAGGCCTCGGTCGATCGGGTCATGACCGCACTCAAGCCGCTGCTCGATGCGCTCGGCACCCAGGGCAATCCGATCACCACCGCCTTCAAGGCCGATGGCACCGGTCAGGACCGGCTGCTCGATCTGCTGCAGGTGAGCGTGCGTCCTGACGGCAGCGGCGCCAACAATGAAGTCACCGTGAAAGCGGCGCCGAGCGCGAGCGATTCCGATCCGATTCGGATCAGCTTCAAGAGCAGCGACACCTCGATTGCGCCGCTGCCGACTGGGTCGGTCAGCGCCGAATCGCTTGGCAACGACAATCTGGCCGTGCTGGTGAGCGACATGCTCAAGCGGATGACCGCCTGCTATGCGGTGCCGCTGGCCGATCGGGTCACCAACGGCTCTTCCAACGGGTCGGCGCCCAAGTCGCCGGCCTGCACCAGCCTCTTCCTCAACAACGACCCGGCGAGCTACCTGAGTAACGGAGCGACCGTCAGCCCCACCAGCGCCTTCAGCGGCATGTTCAAGTCGGGCAGCGCCGGTGTCGTCTTCGACCGCGGCGCTTTCGAGTTCAAGCGGGTCAACGGCGACTTTGTCTTTTCCTATCGCTGGACCGCTGCCGACGGCAGCACCGACAACGAGAACATGGTGGCGCGCAAGGTCGGCGACAGCCTCAAGCTGATCGGCAACCAGTACAAGTACAACGCCACTGTCAGGCCTTATGCCCAGATGCGCGATCTGGTCAACACCCCGGCCTTCTCGAGCATCAACACCGGCTACAACATCTGGATTGCCAATCGCACAGCCGGCGGCAACCCGGTCTTCAGCAAGGTGCTGGTGACCACGCCCAGGGGCAATGTGGTGACCTACCGGCCGACTTCAGGGCTGTCGTATCTGGTGATTGAAAAGCAGCCTGCTCAAGGTGCGACGCCCGCAGTGCTCGCATCGACCGGCGTGCTGCGACTGGCGGGCCGCTACATCGATCCGACGACGCCGGGTCTGCCGAAGGACAAGGAAACTGCGATCGTCTTCTCTGATCCGGCGACTGCGACCGACGACATCATCCGGACGATCCCGGATCAGTCGGTCTGGAAGCTCGAGTTCTTCCATGCCGATGGCGTCACGCCGAATGAGGTGCAGATCTATCGCACCAACAGTCGCGCCATGACGCTGGCCGAGGTGGCAGCGAGTACTTTCGTTGACCTCACCGCGCCCGCTCGCGCCGCCGTGATCGAGGGCTCCAGTGCCCTCGGTGCTTTCCCCTTCGATGCGCCGGATGCGGCTTCGCCCAACTGGATCGACATTGGCACCAGTGGCACCGCCTTCTGGCGGGTTCCGTCGGGAGCACTCGCGCCGACCTCGATCAGCGCCTTCGGCAAGCCGCCGACCGGCTCGGGCCCGAGGTTCAGCGACACGGTCAACGTCTCGACCAATGCTCGCGGCGCACTCATCAAGTGCAGCCGGCAATCGATCAGCGATACGCATTGCGATACGACGGTCGGAGTGGGCCAGATGGGCCAGTACGCCGCGGGCTGGAAAGTGGATGCCCTCGAACTCTGGGCACGCAATTCGCGCCAGGTCGAGATCTCCAAGCTGGTTGGTTTTTACAAGCTGCAGTAAGCAAAGGCCCCGCAGCCAGCAGGTTGCGGCGGTGCCCTGCAACCGGTCCTGAGTCGGCTCAGCCCGACTTCAGGACATGGGTGGGCCCGGAGACCGCGATCGCGAATCGCCGGGCCCTCAGCTGATCGACCGAGGTCATCCCTTTGTCGATCATCAGTTTTTCAGCGGCAGACTGCCATTGCTCGTAATAGGAGGCCGGTTTGCCGCCGGCCGCCTCAATGGCCTGGGCCTGCGCGATTTCAATGGCCAGCGTTTCGACCCATTGCCCCCAGGTGAAATGGCCTGCCTGCGACATCGCCACCACCAGCGCAAAGGCGCGCGCCTCCCAGGGTTCATTGAACACCGGCTCGAGCGGCGGGCTGTTGCCCACAAAGCTCATCGCTTGCCTGTGGCTATCGGCCCGAGCAGACCGGCTCGACGCATTGCATCGATGGATGCCCCCGACAGTCTGGCGACCTGGATCTTGGCATCGTCGCTGCCGGTCAGCGGGATGCGTACCGACCACAGCTCCTGGCCGTTTCCCACCTCGAAAACAGTGGTCGCTGCGCTGAACGCGGTTGCGACCTGAACCCCGCCGAGCGGAAACCCCAGCATTGCACCCTGTGCGACGCCTCGGCCCATTCCCAGGCCGCCATACAGGTCCCCGCCGGGGTAGCCCCATGGCGACGACGTCCCGTATGGATTGTTGGCCGCGATTGAGACCGCCGAAATCACCGCGCTGTCGGCCGACAAGGCTTTCGCGGCGCTCAGCACCGCCGGCACGCCACCGGCCGCATCAATCGGCTCGGGCGTGCGCAGCACCACCACGCCTGCGTCGCGCAGTCCGCTGGCCAGGTTGTCTTCGCAGATCCGCGCAAGGCTGAGATCGGGTGCCCGGCAACTCACCAGCACCCGTGACTTGAGCAGTGAGCGATTGGCGAAGGAAGCGTCCGCCCATTGTCCTTCGATGACGGATGAGGCGCATCCCGCAACCGCAGCAAGCGCGATTGAGCACGCCGCGATCGGCCACCGTTTCGATCGTGAAGCGTTCATGGGGATCCTCCGGGTTGAGTCATGCCTCGGCGGCAGCGATTGGGTGTTTGCCGGCGCAGTCAGCGAAGGATCCGATTGTCGCTCAGGGCGATGTCTGCTTGAAGGTATCGCAGGCGCCGGGCTGGCCCGACTTCATGCCAGCGGCGAACCAATAGCGGCGCTGTTCACCCGATCCGTGGGTAAACGCATCGGGCACCACCACGCCTTGCGATCGCCTCATCATCTTGTCGTCGCCGATCTGCGCGGCAGCATTCAGGCCGGCCTCGATGTCGCCTCGATCGAGCCAGTTGCGAGCCTGCTGCGAATGATGCGCCCACACACCGGCATAACAGTCGGCCTGCAGCTCGAGCCGCACCGACAGCTGGTTGGCCTGCCGCTCGCCGGCGCGCTGCTGCATCGATTGCACCTGCTGCATCGTGCCGAGCAGGTTTTGCACATGATGGCCGACTTCGTGCGCCACGACATAAGCCTGGGCGAAATCGCCGGGCGATGCGAACTGCTGCTTGAGCATGCGATAAAAGCTCAGGTCGATATAGACCGTCTGGTCGTTGGGGCAGTAAAAAGGGCCGGCAGCCTTCTGCCCGGTGCCGCAGGCGGTGGGCGTGAGCTCATCGAAGATCACCAGCTTGGGCGGGCGGTACTGCTGGTTCGCTTTCTTGAAGACGTCGGTCCAGACATCTTCAGTGCTGGCCAGGATGACCGAGGTGAACTTGCCGCCGGGATCGGCGACCGGCCCGGTCTGGCCTTGAACCTGCTGGGGTGCGCTGGGGCTGCCGAGCTTGCTGACACCCTGGACCAGGCCGAGCGCGACCATGGGATTGATGCCGAAAAACCAGCTGGCCAGCAGTGCAATGCCGATACCGATGATGCCCAGGCCACCGGCCTTGCCGCCCGGCATCTTCATCCCTCTTCGATCTTCCACATTGCTGCTTTGTCGACCATCTTCCCAGCGCATCGGAGTCCCCTGATAAAAAAGTATTTGTTCCGCTGCCAGATTCTATCGCGTCGCTTGAGGCAGCCCGGAGACGGTATCATCCGGCGACGGGCCTCTAGCTCATGCTTGGTTAGAGCAGCGGACTCATAGCGCAAGTTGTGCCATACGATTCGGAAACGGCGTATGGGATGGTGTCAAAGTCGGTGAAACCTAAGTGCGTATCCTGCATAGGGCAATGCCGAGCCAAGCTTCGATGTGTATGCATCGTTGAAGGTGTAGAGACTTGACGGCACCCACCTAAGTCGAACAGATAAGGTGAAGGCAAAGTCCAGGGAGTGGCGAAAGTCACGCAAACCCGAATCCGTTGGTGCCGTGTTCGACTCACGGGAGGCCCACCATCTTCTCGACGCCGCCAGCCGCTGGCGTCGGACCAGTCCTCCATGAACCCGAGGCGTTCTCCTTGCCCCGAGGCGGCATATGCGCCTGCAAGTCGCAGCCCCCGCCGATGGCGATGACCGCCATGCAGGATCAGCCTGTAAGCGATGCGTCGTCCGGCGCGACTCGACAGGCAATCAGCGGGGTGCATATGTTCCAGGATCGATCACAGGATACGTACCAGAGCGGCCCTCAGCGGGCCTGGTATGTCAGACCGGTCGCAGCGGCGGCCGAAGCGCCACAGGGCAGATTGACGGATCTGCTGCTTCTGCTGGGCGTCGAGCCCGATGAACGCAGGCTGACCGATACCATTCTGGTGCCGCTGCGCCGAGTCAGTGCCGCCTCAACGCTCTTTCACGAGGGCGCTCAGTCTGATGCCGTGCATGTTGTGCGATGCGGAACATTCAAGACGCTGCGCATTGCCGAGGACGGCTACGAGCAGGTCCTGGGCTTCGCGGGGCGCGCAGAGGTGCTGGGCTTCGACGCGCTTTGCAACGGCCGCCATCCTGTCAGTGCGATTGCACTCGAAGAGGCCAGCGTTTATGCGCTTGGCCTTCGCGAAATCGATGGACTGCGTCATCGGGTGAGCGCGCTCGACATTGCCCTGCAACATGCGCTCAGCAGCCAGCTTGCGCGCGCCAGCGAGATTGCCGAGGTGATGGCTGCGGTCGCTTCCGAAGTCAGGCTTGCGAGGTTCCTGCTGCAGCGGTCGGCCAGAATGGCGGTTTACGGTCAATCATCGCGACAGTTGCGTCTGCCGATGAGTCGCCGCGACATCGCCAGCCACCTCGGCGTGGCGCACGAAACCGTCAGTCGCTCGTTCGGTGAACTCGCGAACTGGGGATTCATCAGCGTCGAAAATCGCGAAATCGGTATCCTCGATGTCGAGGCGCTCAAGGCCTTTGCCCGCATGACCCGCGGGATGGTCGATGACCGGGGCGGGCGAGGCGGCGAAGAGAAGCGATCGCGGGCCCGCTCGAAAGGCGCCAGCCCGAATCGGATCTCGGCCTGAACTGAGGTCGTGCCCGGGGTCGCACCGACGCTCTCGGCGCGACCCACGCGGTTCAATGCACCGACAGTTTGCGGCTGTTGCCTGAGCCTTTCTTCGGAATCGTCAGCTCAAGCACGCCATTCTCGTATTTCGCTTCGGCCTTGGCGTCATCCAGCGAACTCGGCAGCGAAAAGCTGCGGCTGGCGTAACCGTACTGACGCTCGCTTCTCAGCACGCGACCATTCTTTTTTTCCTCGCGTTCCTTTTTCACCTCAGCACCGATCGTTACCTGATTGCCCTCGATGCGGACATCAAGGTCCTCCTTGCGAACGCCGGGGATATCGGCCTTGATGCTGTAGCTTGTATCGCTTTCGGTCAGATCGATTCTGATCTGGGGCACACGCTCGAGCTGATCCATGCGCCATGGCCGCATCATGCCGCGCAGGGTGTCCTCGAAAGAATTGACGGCAAAGGGATCGATCGGAAGCAGTTCATTCATGATGGTCATCCTTCATTGGGCAGCTTATCGGACTGGTCAAGATCGGTTCGGAAAGGGAAATGCGCAACGACTCGCCTGACTGTGACAAGTCCTTGGTGCTGCGAGCCGGCTAGCCGCCGACTTTCAGTTCGTTCACGACGCGTGTCACGCCAGTCGCCGACCAGGCGGCGCCTTCGGCAGCCGCGCGATCGGCCCAGGTATGCACGCTGCCGTGCAGGGTGACGGTCGAGCCATTGACCGTCGCGTCGATGTTGCGGGCTTCGCGTTCGGCCCGGCGGGTCAGGGCTTCCCGGATTCGGCCGACCACATTGGGCGAGGTGGTCTGCGGTTTCAGGGTGACGCTGTTGGTCACGCCAACGACGCCGGTCAGGGCCCGCACGGCGGTTTCCGCACTGCGGCGCTGATAGTCCCAGTCGAGTTCGCCCGACAGCGTCACCCATCCTTTCTCGACCCTGACTTTCAGCCGCTCGGCGGGAATCAGTGCATGCCAGCTGAAGGCAGTTTCGACTGCGGCGGCGATCTCGGAGTCGCTGCGGTGATGGCCTGGTGCAAGCTTCACATCGAGTTCGATCGCGACCGCCTTGACGCCTTCGACCCGTTGCACCGCTCGCTCAATTGCCGACTTCTCGGCATAGGTATCGATATGGCCGCTGAGTGTGACGATGCCGTCCTTGACGCTGACGCCGACATTCGTCGCATTGACGGCGCGGTCCCAGTCGAGTTCGGCTTCGACATCGGCTTTCATCTGCACATCGGATTTCATTGCTGGCTCCTGCAGGGCTGAGTTGCATCCGGCGATCCGGATGTCCGGAGCAAGAGCCTGCAAGCGTGGCAATCGTGCGCAATTGACCTTGCTCAAACTCGCGGCTCGCGCCGGGCGTTCGCCGATAAGGCGCTTTTTTTGGTGATCAGCCCGCTGACAGGCTGATTGACAGGCTCACTGAGCGAATGGGCCGCTCAGGCATGTGCGATGCGCCCTGCAATATGCTCGAGCGCTTCCTGGACCTGATCGACCAGGATCAGGCTCAGGTCACCCGGACGCAGTCGCTCGAGCGCCAGGTCGATGGCAATGAACTCGCCGCGAATCTCGTCGATGCGTCGTGTTCGACGGGCATCGGCCAGTCCTTCGCGCAGCAGTGCAATGACTTCGCCATCGCTGCGGCCGCGTTGAGCCGCATCCTGGTAGAGGATGACATCGTCGAAGGCGTCGCCCAGGATCTGGGTCTGGCGGCGCAGGTCCTCGTCGCGACGGTCGCCTGCCCCGCTGATGACGACCGAACGTCGTTCGGCGGGTAAGGCCGCCACGGCATCAACCAGTGCCTGGATGGCATCGGGATTGTGGCCATAGTCGGCAATGATGGTCGCGCCGCGCCATTCGAAAACATTGAACCTGCCGGGCGCACTGCCGGCATCGCTCACGAAGCTGGCCAGGCCGCGGCGCAGGACGGCCCAGTCCATCTTGAGTGCCCATGCGGCAGCAATCGCTGCCATGGCATTGGCGATCTGAAAGCCGATGCGTCCGCCACGGGTCAGAGGAATGTCGGAGAGTGCGAAGCGCCAACTGGCATTGCCTTGCGCCGCAACGATGCTGTCGCCGTCAAGGAACACAACTCGCTGACCTTTGGCACGATGCGCGGCGATCACCGGATGATGGGCGTCGTCGCCGAAAAACGTCACCGCGCCTGGACAATCGTCGGCCATCGCCACGCAAAGCGGATCATTCGCATTGAGCACGGCCACGCCAGTGGTCGAGACGTTTCGGGCCACGACCGATTTGATCGCGGCGACGTCTTCAGCCGATTCGATGAAGTTCAGGCCGATGTGATCGCCCTGGCCGATGTTGGTAATGATGCCGACTTCGCACCGATCGAAACCCATTCCTTCGCGCAGCAGTCCGCCTCGTGCCACTTCGAAAACAGCGGCTTGCGCATCGGGGTGCAGCAGGACGCTGCGGGCGCTCTTGGGACCGCTGCAGTCGCCGGAATCGGTCTGCTGGCTGCCCACGAAGACGCCGTCGGTATTGGTCATGCCGACGGTCAGGCCGGCTTGTGCCAGCAGATGGGTGATGAGCCGTACGGTGGTTGTCTTGCCGTTGGTGCCGGTCACGGCAACCGTCGGTATCCGGCCGTTGTGGCCGTCGGGAAACAGGGTATCGATGATCGCTTCGCCAAGCGGCCGCGGCTTGCCGAACGACGGCGCCAGATGCATGCGAAGGCCGGGTGCGGCATTGACTTCGACAACCCCGCCGCCCTGATCTTCAAGCGGCTGAGCGATATCCCGGCAAACCACATCGACTCCGCAGACATCGAGCCCCACCATGTGCGCGGCTTCGATGGCTCTGGCGGCGACCTGCGGATGCACCTCATCGGTGACATCGGTGGCGGTACCACCTGTGCTGAGATTAGCGTTGTTGCGCAGGATGACCCGGCACCCGGTTTCGGGGACGGATTCGGCCGTCAAGCCTTGCGCAGCCAGTCGGGCCAGGGCAATCACATCGAAGCGGATTCGCGTGAGCGGTGTCGCATGGCCGTCGCCGCGGCGCGGGTCGCTGTTGACCTGGTCGACCAGTTCGGCAACTGTGTGCTGCCCGTCGCCGATGACCATCGGTGGGTCGCGACGTGCGGCAGCAATCAGTTTGCGCCCGACGATCAGCAGCCGGTAGTCGTCGCCAGGCAGGAAGCGTTCGACAATGATGTCGCTGCTGATTTCACTGGCGGCAGCCCATGCCGCTTCAAGTTCATCGCGGGTCTCGACATCGACCGTGACGCCCTTGCCCTGATTGCCGTCGCGAGGTTTCACCACCACCGGCGTATTGAGCGACTGCATCACCGCCCAGGCTTCGTCGAAGTCGGTCACCGATCGTCCGCTGGGGACCGGTACGCCGACCGAGTCGAGAAGTGTCTTGCTGAGTTCCTTGTCCTGAGCGATCGATTCGGCGATCGCTCCTGTGCTGTCAATTTCGGCAGCCTGGATTCGCCGCTGGTGTATGCCCCAACCGAACTGCACCAGACTGCCTTGCGTCAGGCGTCGATACGGAATACCGCGCTCGATCGCGGCCTGGACGATCGAGCCGGTACTGGGTCCCAGTCGAATGTCCTCGTCGAGTTCGCTCAATGCAGCAATGGCCTTCGCTGCATCGAAGGTGCCTGAATCGCGGCTTGCGCCAAAAAGCGACGTCGCCGATTCGAGTGCAAGCCGTCCGACCGCTTCTTCGCTGTACTCGATGACGATCCGATGGACCCCGGGCTCCGAGGTGGGCTTCGACTGCAGGAATCGCACTGGGCAACCGGCCAGTTGCTGCAGCCTGAGCGCGGCCCAGCCGAGGAGATACGGTGCGGCAGCGGTGTTGTCGGGAGCCGCATCCGGTGTTCCGATGCCGGGACACAGCGCGTTCATGCGCGTCGCCATTTCACTCGGCGACATGCCGTTCATATCGGCAACGCTGCTGGTGACGACTGCCTCGATCGACGTAAAGCGGCTCCAGAGATTGGGGCCGCGCAATGCACGGATTCGGGAAATGTCCATCGAGGCGTGGAGGCAGCGAAGTGATCAGGCGCTCATTGCGACGGTCGTGCGGACAACCGCCGGTTGACAGACAGGTGTCTGCAGCAAGGGTTTTTCGAGGCTCGTGCGCAGCAATTCGGGCGACATGGATAGTGACCAGCCCACCGCAGCGGCGGGCAGCAGAACGTCCAGATCTGTGCTTGAGGTGAGCAGCGAAGGCAGCACGGTCTCGGTGTTGCCGCTGGCGAGAATCACATGATGACCGCGGGGAAAGACTGCCCGACCGCCCTTGGCAAGGTGGGCCTCGATCGCCGCGGACGCCGGGTCGCGGCCATAGAAGATGACCTCGCCGTCCGACAGCGATGCCATGTCGGCGACTTGCTCATCGTCGCCGTTCAGAACGGCAGTGCCTTCAGACAGCACCACATCGACCTGGCTGCGATACACGCCATACATGCCTTCAGGGGTCTCGATGTACAGATCGTCAAGGGTTTCGCTCGGATCGAACGATGTCACCACCCCGATCAGGCACCGGTCATAGGCCAGGCCGTCCTCGGCGATGGAACGGGCACCGTTTTCGATGACCGCGAAGTCGATCGATCGGCTCAGCAGCGTCCTGCGACCGGCATCGTAGTTGGCGCAGTTGCCCGACTGCACGAGCCGTCCGTCAAGCGTCAGGCCCGCGCTTGTCGCACTGGCCACCTTGTGTCCCAGTTGCGCAGCCAGATTTTCCACCGCGAGGGCGATCGCTCCGGTATGCCGGCTGCCTGTGATACCCACCACCGGAATCCGGCCGGACTCGCCTTGCGGGAAGAGATGGTCGACGATTGCAGGGCCAACCGGCTGAGGCTTGCCTTCCGCCGGTCGCAGGTGCATCAGCAGACCGGGGCCGGCGTTCACCTCGACGATCGCACCGCGCTGCTCGGCAAGTGGGCGGGAGATGTCTTCGGCGACCAGGTCGATCCCGGCGATGTCCAGGCCGATCGTCCTGGCTGCCAGTGATGCGAGCGCGGCGGTTGAGGGATGGACGTCTGCGGTGCAGTCGATGGCGACATTGCCGTTGCGCTGGATAAGGACCTCGCGTCCGGCTGCCAGCACCGATTCAGCACTCAGCCCTTGCCGGGACAGTTCGAGTCTGGAGGCCGAGTCGAGCCGTACCGGATTAAGCGGCGTGTCTTCGGTACTGCCCCGGCGCGGGTCGGCGTTGAGTTGCCGGTCGATGAGTTGCTCGATCGAACTTTGGCCGTCGCCGGTCACGAAGGCCAGGTCGCCCCGGGCCGCGGCGACCAGCTTGCCTGCAACGACCAGCAGGCGATGTTCGCTGCCTTGAATGAATCGTTCGACGATGACGCCGCTGCCTTCGTCCAGGGCGATGTCATAGGCCGCCTCGACCTCGTCACCAGTGACCAGGTTGGTAAATACCCCACGACCGTGGTTGCCGTCATAGGGTTTGACCACCACCGGGTAGCCGATCGATTCGGCAATTTGGCGTGCCTGGGCCGCGCTGCGGACGTACTCGCCTTCGGGCACCGGAACGCCAACCGGGGCCAGCAGCTGTTTCGTCAGATCTTTGTCGCGCGAAATACTTTCGGCGATCGCGCTGGTCCGGTCGGTTTCCGCGGTCCAGATCCGGCGCTGATTTGCGCCGTAACCCATTTGCACCAGATTGCCATCATTCAGGCGAATGGTCGGGATATCGCGGTCGTCGGCGGCGTCGACGATGCAGCCGGTGCTCGGCCCCAGACACAGCCTGTCGACCATCCTGCGCAGCGAGCGGACCGTGCCGGCGACATCGTAAGGGCGGTCTTCGATGGCGGCGAGCATCAGCAGCCTGGCTTCTTGCAGTGCAGTACGGGCAACATCCTCATGCCAGGCACGGACCACGACTTTGTAAACACCGCGTCTGGATGTTTCGCGCGCTTTGCCGAATCCGGTCGGCAGTCCGGCCAGAGTCTGCAGCTCAAGGGTGACGTGCTCGAGAATGTGGCCTGGCCAGGTACCGTCGGCCAGCCGGCGCAGGAAGCCGCCTCTCTCACCGTAGCTGCAACGGTGTTCGATGAGACCAGGGAGCCAGCTCGCCAGCCGTTCGGGGAAGCCGGGCAGAAGATTCGAGGGAAAGTCTTCGAGTTCGCCGATATCGACCAGCGCCTCGATGACTGGACGATAGGTCCAGCGATTCGGGCCGCGCAGGGTTCGGATCTCGAGGATCCGGATATCTCCGGGAGATTGCATAGTTGTCGGTGAGGGCTTGGAGCGCCAGTGGCGCGAGGGGTCCGGCAGCGATGTGGCATGTGCCGTTCGCAGATCGTCCACCCATCAACGCACCAACTCTGGTCCGGTTTACCGCGAATGCACTGGCATGCCCAAGTATTGTGCGATCAGCGCGCCGCCGCGACCGAATCGGGTACTCTTCAGCGCCTGCCGCGACCACACCATGACCGATACCACCCTGTTTCCGACTGTCGACGAGCGAGATGTTCCCGAGTTGTGGCGGGGGCAGATACAAAGCCGGCTGCTCGATTCCGAGCGGGTTCTGGGCTGGATTCAGACCGATCTCGATCATCGTCTGCATTTTGAGCGCGGCCTGGTTGCGGTGACTAATCTGCGTCTGATGGCCTGTCGGGAGTCGGGCGCAGAGTGGGCGCAATGGGCGCTGCAGCCTGGGCTAAGCCTTCGAAAACGAGATCATGCCGCTGTCGGGACGCTCGAAATTGTCGATGGCAACGCCTGCCTCGACAGCTGGCGCTACACCCTGGGCCACGATCCCAGCGCCCAACGACTGATCGATACGCACACCGCGGCGACTAAGTCCCTCAGTTCGGGCATCGATTCGCCGTTGATTCGCACCGTCTGTCCGGGTTGCAGGGCCGAATTACCCGAAGGGCAGCAGACCTGTATTGCCTGCGCATCCGCGCCTGAAGCCACTGTCGATTCGGCGCCGTCGACATGGGTGCTCTTTCGCTTGTGGCGATTTGCGCGGCCTTATCGGGGGCAGCTTGCCCTGGGTTTTCTGCTGACCGTCGCGGCGACGGCTGCCACGCTTGTGGCGCCCTATCTGACCATGCCGCTGATGGATAAGGTCCTGATTCCATACCAGAAAGGGGTGCCGATCGATCCGATGACCGTCGCGATGTACATGGGTGGTCTGCTCGGGGCGTCCCTGCTCGCCTGGCTGCTCGGATGGGCTCGCACCTACATCCTGGCGCTGGTGAGCGAGCGAATCGGAGCCGATCTGCGAACGCAGACCTATGAGCATCTGCTGCGACTGTCCCTCCAGTATTTCGGCGGTAAGCGCACCGGCGACCTGATCGCCCGCATCGGGTCTGAAACCGATCGAATCTGTATTTTCCTTTCGTTACATCTGCTTGATTTCGCCAACGATGTGCTGATGATCATCATGACGGCGGCAATCCTGGCCTCGATCGATCCGTGGCTGGCGGTGGCGACCTTGCTGCCCCTGCCATTCATTGCCTGGCTGATTCATCTGGTGCGCGACCGTCTGCGCACCGGCTTCGAAAAAGTCGACCGGATCTGGGCCGAAGTCACCAGTGTGCTGGCCGACACGATTCCGGGTATCAGGGTGGTCAAGGCCTTCGCCCAGGAGCAGCGCGAGTCCGATCGGTTCCGCGATGCCAATCGGCACAACCTGGCGGTCAACGATCGGGTCAATCGGGTCTGGTCGCTGTTCACGCCGACGGTGACCCTGCTGACCGAAATCGGGTTGCTGATCGTCTGGGCCTTCGGCATATGGCAGATCGCCCACAACCACATCACGGTCGGTGTCCTGACCGCATTTCTGGCCTATATCAGCCGCTTCTACCTGCGGCTGGATTCGATGAGCCGTATCGTCTCTGTCACCCAGAAGGCGGCGGCCGGCGCCAAGCGGATCTTCGACATTCTTGATCATGTCTCGAGCGTGCCGGAGCCCGCCAAACCGATCCCGTTGCCGACGGTCCAGGGGCGAATCGACATCGAAGGCGCAGCATTTCGCTACGGC